>Ga0105046_10002219_pt1 | contig 30582 bp, 28 predicted proteins | sample MAT03_FD_78385 | JGI IMG/M metagenome (GOLD analysis project Ga0105046, IMG submission 78385) | Freshwater microbial communities from Lake Fryxell liftoff mats and glacier meltwater in Antarctica - MAT-03 (megahit assembly) | ecosystem: Environmental > Aquatic > Freshwater > Ice > Liftoff...
AGCAATGGGCGCTCGGCTTGGGCGATGGCATCGCGAATGGCCGAGCGTTGGCGGGTGTTGCGTTCCATGCATGCAGCGTACCGGATTTCAGAATGTCTTTATGATAACGCGGTCGCATTAGCATCTGCCATCAGCATCTGACCCGCACCAGGAGCTCCGCTTGAAATCTGGAATACCCATGAAATCAGGTCGTCCGCCCGTCACCGTTCTGTCCCCTTCATCGGCCGCCAGATGGACCGCGCCGCCATCGCGGCAGGCCCGGAAGGCAATGCACCAGAACCACACCGAAACCCGCAAGCGCGAGCGCGGCATGAAGGGCTGGCGAGATCTGCCCGATCCGCTTCCGCTGTGGCAGCGCACGGTTGAGGGAGTTGCCGCATGAAGGGGTCTGCCGACATGAAGTCGCCGATACGCTTGCTGGCGGCAAGCGCGGTGGTTGTTGCCTCGGCGCTGATGGCGCCCGTATCCGCGGCACAGGCCGTCGACGCTACCCCCATCCGCGTTGCGCAGTCCTTCGTCACCGGCGGGCTCGATCCAGCACAAGGCGGCAACGGATGGGCGTTGCAGTCGCACGGCGTGATGGAACCGCTGTTCACGGTGGCCGTCGATCTGACCGTGCAGCCGTTGCTGGCGCAGGGTTTCGAACGCATCGACGGTGGACTGCGTGTCTGGCTGAAACCCGGCCTGCGCTTTGCCGACGGCAGCGCGCTGGACGCCGACGCGGTGGCTCGCGCGCTCACCCGCACCGCCCAGCGCAGCTCGCTGGCCGCCTCACGCACCGGCAAGCTCAGCTTCACCGTGCACTCGGCCAGCGAGTTCAGCGTGCGCAGTGAAAAGCCGGTCGGCCGCATGGAGGCGGTGCTGGCGGAGTTCCCTTTCGTCATCTACGGTGAGCGCGACGGGGGGCAGTTCGTCGGCAGTGGCCGCTATGCCTTGCCGGCCTTCAAGCCCGGTGAGCCGCTGCTGCTGCAGCCCAACGTGCACTACCGCGATGGCGCCCCACCGCGCGCCGTGCAGATCACCCGCATGACCGAGCCGGAGTCGCTGCTCCAGGGTCTGGAGTTCGGCGACATCGACCTCGCCTTCAACGTGCCGGCCGAGCGCGCCAAGGCTCTGGCGGCCGACAAGCGCTTCAAGGTGCACGGCACGCTCGTCGCATACCAGTACATGCTGCTCGTCAACACCAAGCGCCCGGTACTGGTGGACGTGCGCGTGCGTCGTGCCCTGAGCCTGGCACTGGACCGCAACGCGCTGGCCAGCGAGGTCGACGGCGAGCCTGCCAGCGGGTTGTATCCGAGCATCTGGCCCTTTGCCCAGCAGACGCCGTTGGCGCAGAACCTCGTCGCCGCGCGGGCGTTGCTGGACGACGCGGGTTGGCGCGCCGATGGGGACGGCCAGCGACGCCGCGAAGGCCAGCCGCTCAGCCTGCGACTCGCCCACTACCCGCAGCGCCCGGACTTCGCACGCCTGGCGCCGCTGGTCACCCGTCAGCTTGCGGCGCTGGGCATCAGTGTGCAGGCCGAGGCCAGCACGAATATCAATCAGACCATGGGCCAACGCGACTTCGACCTTGCGTTCTGGACCATGAACACCGCCCCAGGCGGCGACCCTACCTATGTACTCGACCAGTACTTCTCGTCGCTGGGCACCATTGCCTACCCGGGCTGGCAGTCGCTCGAGTTCGACGATCTGCTGGAGGCCGCACGCCGCGCGCGCGATCCCGAAGCGGTGCAGCGCAGCGTGGCCGGCATCGAGCGCTTGCTCGCCGCCGAAGCGCCGGCGATCTTCTTGCTGACGCCGCGCTGGTTCACCGTCACCGGCGAACGCCTTCGCAGTTATCGCACGTATCCGTCGGACTACTACATCGTGAACGGCTCGGTTCGATGACCGTCGCCGCGCCGACGCTCGCCGTCCAAGGGCTGCGTCGGCCGGATCGCCACCCGCAACCAGCAACCAACAACCAGCAGCAGATCCCCATGAACCTCATTCCCGTCACCATCCTCACCGGCTTCCTGGGCAGCGGCAAGACCACGCTGCTCAACCGCATCCTGAAAGAGCAGCACGGCCACCGCATCGCCGTCATCGAGAACGAGTTCGGCGAAGCCGGCATCGACAACGAACTGCTGGTGCAAGACCGCGACGAGCAGATCATCGAGATGAACAACGGCTGCATCTGTTGCACCGTGCGCGGCGACCTCGTTCGCATCCTCGGCGAACTGCATGCCAAGAAGCAGGCCGGCACGCTGCAGTTCGACCGCGTCGTGATCGAGACCACCGGTCTGGCCGACCCGGCACCGGTGGCGCAGACCTTCTTCGTCGACGAAGAAATCGGCCAGCAGTACCTGCTGGACGCCATCGTCACCATGGTCGATGCCGTGCATGCCGATGCGCAGTTCGACGAGCACCATGAGGCGCAGGAGCAGGTGGGTTTTGCCGACCGCATCCTCATCACCAAGACCGACCTCGTCGACGCGCCCGCGGTACAGGCTCTGAAGCAACGTGTCGTGCAGATGAACCCGCGCGCCAAGGTGGCCGAGGCGCGCCACGGCGTGGCCAGCATCGACGACCTGCTCGACATCCGCGGCTTCAATCTGAACGCGATCCTCGAGATCGAGCCCGAGTTCCTGACCGACGTCAGCCATGAGCACGACGACGACGTCACCTCGTTCGTGTTCCGTGAGTCCCGGCCTCTGAGTCTGGAAAGGGTCGAGGACTTTCTCGGTGGCATCGTGCAGGTTTTCGGCCCGAAACTGATGCGCTACAAGGGTGTGCTGAATATCAGGAACGTCGAGCAGCGCGTGGTGTTCCAGGGCGTTCACATGCTGATGGGCAGCGACATCGGCACAGCCTGGAAACCAGGCGACAAGCGCGAATCGAAGATGGTGTTCATCGGCCGCGGCATGCCCAAGGAGGTGTTGCTGGACGGGCTGGCGCAGTGCGTTTCCCAAGCCGGCAGTGGGTTGACACGATGACTGCGGCCTGAACCTGAGACCTGCTTGCGCCGGCAGTCGCCCTGCCCGACATCGCGTGATCGCCCGAACGCGTGGCGACAACGAGATCGATGCGGCACAGTCAGTCGCGCACTTCACAGGTCTGCCACCGTCGGCTGTGCGGCGCTGACTTCAGCGGCATCGATGCAGATGGCGGGCCGTCAGCCGAGGACTTTTCTTGTCCGTTTGAACGCCAACCCGCATCAGCCGAGCAACTGCTCTGGCGATCGCCGAGGCGGCGCTGCGCACCACGAAGCGGTGTCAAGCTGGTGGAGCTGGGCTGCAGCAAGTCCGGCCCTGCAGTGCGGGCGCGCGGCCTGCATGTCCGCCCTGCCGGCCCGCATCGAAACAACCTGCTCAGGGACGGGCGCGCCGTGGCTTGGGGCGCGGCAGCGCGGGCAGCCAACCAGGAAGTAGCATCGCAACATGACGATCTGCTGGCTCCGCCATGGCGAAACCGCCCTCAATGCCGCCCGCGTGATGCAGCCGGCCGACACGCCGCTGTCGGCGCGGGGTCAGGTGCAGGCCAGGCTGGCCGCGCAGCGCGTCGCCGGGTTGGTGCCGGCAGCCATCCTCAGCAGCGACCTGCCGCGCGCGCTGCAGACGGCCGAGGCCGCCGCCGCAGCCACTGGCCTGCCCATCGTCACCGAGCCCTTGCTGCGCGAGCGCAACTTCGGCGACTGGCGCGGCCGGCCACTGGCCAGCTTCGATTTCGATCCGGTGGCCGCCCCTCAGGCGCCGCCGGGCGGCGAGTCGATGGCCGAGTTCCTGGCTCGACTGGCGCGGGCCTGGCTGCACGTGGCGGCCCTGCGGGCTGAACTGGCCGGGCCGCTGCTGGTGGTGTCGCACGGGTTGCTGATACGGGCGGCACTGCAAGCTCACGCCCTCCGCGACGCCGGAGGGGACGGCCCACCGGCAATGACGCCGATGGATGTGCCAAGCTTGGCGAACACCTCGCTGTCGATCGTCGATGCCGGCGCGCCGCACCGCCTGCGGCTGGTGAACTGTACGGCCCATCTGGCCGGCGTGGCCGATGTCGACGGTCAGTCGCTGTCGGGCGGCTGAGCCCGGCATCTCACATCTGCAAGTCATCGCGGATGCTCGCGTGGCCCACCACCACGTGGTCGACCAGCACCGCCACGGCAGCCGCCACTCGGCCTGGCCCGCGGACGATGAAGCCGCGTCCGCGCTGCAGGCACACACTCCCGAAGCCACGCTGGTGCTGACCGCGCCGGCGCCGGCGGGCCGCTTTGCCGGCAAACTGGACTGCGACGAACTGGCGCGGGTCCTGGCCGCCTGCCACCCGGCCGTGCCGCAGACATCCCAGGTCGCGATGGCTCTGCGCGCGCTGGCCGGGCTGGAGCTGGCGGCCATCGCCGAAGGGTTGTTCTGCAGCGAGGCCGCGCTGGCGCAGAGGCTGGCGCGCACCGAAGAAAGGCGGGGCCTGACTGCCGCAGCGCCAGAGCGTCTCGGGCAGTCCATACTTCAGGCGCGCCACCCTGCAATGCGCGGATGGCGGCGCGGCATCGGGCCCGGCTCGACGCCGTCCCCTCCCCTGGAGATCGTTGATGCACCAACGTGCGCTCGGCCAATCCGGCCTGCAGGTCGCCCCGCTGGCCTTCGGCGGCAACGTGTTCGGCTGGACGGCCGACCAGGCCACCTCGTTCAGCCTGCTCGACGCCTTCGTCGACGCCGGCTTCAACCTCGTCGACACCGCGGACATCTACTCGCGCTGGGTGCCGGGGCATGCGGGCGGCGAGTCGGAGACGATCATCGGCAAGTGGCTTGCCGCCAGCGGCAAGCGCAGCCGCATCGTGCTGGCCACCAAGGTCGGCAAGCCGATGGGCGACGCCGGCACAGATCGCCAGGGTTTGTCCCGGCGCTGGATCAGGCAGGCCGTGCACGACTCGCTGGCTCGCCTGCAGACCGACTACATCGATCTGTACCAGTCGCACGACGACGACGCTGGCACGCCGCTGGAAGAAACGCTGGCGGCCTTCGCCGAACTGATCCAGGAAGGCAAGGTGCGGGCCCTGGGCGCCTCCAACTTCAGCGCGCCACGGCTGGCTGAAGCGCTGGCGGTGAGCAGCCGACTCGGCCTGCCGCGTTATGAATGCCTGCAGCCGCTCTACAACCTGCACGACCGCGCGTCGTATGAGGCCGAACTGGAGCCGCTGTGCCGCGCCGAAGGCCTGGGCGTGATCAACTTCTTCGGTCTGGCGCGCGGCTTTCTCACCGGCAAGTACCGCGGCGAGGCCGACCTGGCCAAGAGCCCGCGCGGCGCCGGCATCAAGGGCTATCTGAACGTGCGCGGCTTTCGCATCCTGACCGCACTCGACGAGGCGGCGGCCGCGCTTGGCGCCACGCCGGCGCAGGTGGCACTGGCCTGGCAGATGGCCAGGCCGGGCATCACGGCACCGATCGCCAGCGCCACCTCGCTGGCGCAGTTCAGTGAACTGGCCGGCGCGGCGGCGCTCGTGCTGGACCTCGGCATGATCCAGTTGCTCGACGACGCCAGCGCCTCATGATGTCCAGTCCGATCGCACGTCCGTTCCATATCGCACACCTGATCCCGGGAGAACCGATGACAAAGCGCAACTTCACCACCGCATGGCACAAGGCCCTTTGGGTCGCTGGATTTGCAGCCGCGAGTTCGTGTGCCGCCGCACAGGGCCTCGAACTCTTCGACGCCCCGCAATTCAGCGGCGCCCGCATCACGCTGCAAAGCGCGGCGCCCGACCTGGCCGACTACGGCTTCAAGGACCGTGCGGTGTCGGTGGTGGTGCGCAGCGGCAGTTGGGAGCTCTGCGAACGGGCGCAGTTCGGCGGCACCTGCCTGGCCCTGCCCGCCGGCCGCTACGAGCGGCTGCCGCCGGCGCTGGCCATGCACATCGGCTCGGTGCGCCCGCTCGGCGCTGCCGCCACGCCGGCGGGCCAGATCGGGCCGATGCCCGTGCCCGATTCACCCGGTGACACCGCGCCGCTGACCCTGTACCGCGACATCGGCTTGAGCGGCCGCAGTCTGGTGGTGAACACGGCCATCGCCAGCTTGGGCAGTGTGGGTTTCAACGACGATGTCTCGTCGCTGGAGATCAGGCGCGGCCGCTGGCAGCTCTGCGTGAATGCCGATTTCGGCGGCCCGTGCATGGTGCTGGGCCCGGGCCGCCACGCGCTGAGTGGCAGCTTCCACGACGGCATTTCCTCCGTGCGCCCGGTGGTCGGCCCAAATGACCAGCCGCTCCCGGCCGAAGGTGGCGTACTGCTCTTCGAGGACATCGACTTCAACGGCCGCGAACTCCTGCTCACGCAAGCCACGCGCAACCTCGGCGACTTCTCGTTCAACGACAGGGCTTCGTCGATCGACGTGCTGGCCGGCCGCTGGGAGCTGTGCACCAACGCCGACCATGGCGGCCAGTGCCTCGTGTTCGGCCCGGGCCGCTACCGGCTGAGCAGCCCGCTGCACGACCGTGTGACCTCGCTGCGGCCACGTTGAGCGGCGGCATCGCGCTGGCGCGGTTCAGAACTCGACGATCTCGGCGTTGATGCCGTAGTGGGCGAGCGCGGCACGCGCGCCTTCAGCATCGCCCAGGCTGCCGAACGGCCACCAGACGGCGCGCCAGCCCTGCGGCACCTGCATCACCTCGGCGCGCGGCTGGCCAGGCCCGGCCCCAGGTGTGCCGGCGGCGGCTGACACTATCAACGACAGCATCACCTCGGAGGCCGCACGGCCGCGCGTAGCGCGGGTCACCAGGGCGTAGTTGTGGCCGTTGCCGGTGGCAGCGCCTGGTTTCCCCACGGCAGCCTGCAGCGAGCCCTTGCGCGCTGGCGACTGCGCACGAAGCTGTTCGCCCTCGCGCCGTGCGGCGTCGCGCTGCTCGGCGGTCAACTGCGGGCGAATGTCGGGCCTGACGCCGGCGGTCTGCTTTCCGGCGCCTTCCGCAGTGTCTGCGGCGGAAGCGGCGGATGCGGCGGAAGCGGGTGCGGAAGCGGATGCGGGGACTGACGCCACCACAACCTCCGTCGCGCCGTGCAGCGGCGCAGAAGCGGCAAGTTCGGCGGCCGGCGCCGCCGCCACGGCCGGAGCGTGCTCAGCAACGGCCTGCGACGCTGCTGCGGCCACGGCGTCCGCAGGCATTGGCGCAGAAGCGTCTGCCACGGCCACGAGCGACGCCGCTGACGCCGCCGGCTCGGCGAGAAGCGCCACCGTGGCCGCGCCGTCTTGCGCCGCCAGACGGCCGGGCAGCCAGAGCGCCGCCGAGGCCGCGACCAGGCACGACAGGCACAACGCGGCCGCGCCGCCGATGCGCGGCCGGCTCCACAGCCGGGGCCCGATCACCGCCGCCTTTGCGCCTGCACCTACCAGCACCCGCAGACGCCGGCCATCGGCCTCGATGGCGGCGCTGCGCAGGTAGAGCAGCACGACGGGCTGTTGCGCCGCATCGGCCAGCACATCGCGCTGCGGTTCGGCGTTGTCGCCCGGCCGTTCGGCGCTGCCGTGGCGGCGCGCGAAACGTGCCACCTGCCGGGGCTTCAGCGGCGCGATGAAATCCTCGTTGAAGGCGGGTGTCAGCGCGCTGGCGGACACACCGGTTGCAGCGGCACGGCGCGGAGGCCACCACCGTGACAGCATCGCGAAGTACGACTTTCTTGCAGGCGCCAGGGCCGCAGCCAACGGAGCGGCGGTTGCCGAAGCCGCCGCAGGATCCGAGGCATCGACATGTGGTTCGTGGGCGGCCGCCTCGGGTGGATGCAACGCCGCATCGGCGTCACCGTCGGGCGGCACGGCAGGCTCATCGGCGCCGGCCTGCAGGCGGGCCGCAGCGCGTTCTGGCAGGCTCAGTTCGCTGACTTCGGCGCCTGCTGGCGCAGGCTGCTCGGCGCCAGCGCCAGCCTCGGCGTCCCAGGTGGGTTCGACGGCGCCCCGGCCGGCCGGATGCGGCGCGCCGGCAGCGGCAGTCGCGCCCTGGGCGGCCCGGAAGGGCAGCGCCACCACGCCGATGCCACGCACCTGATCGGCCGTGATCCGGCGCGCCAGCGGCTGGCGGTTGTGCCAGGCCACGACGCGGGCGATCAGGTCCCGATGCGGGTTCGAGTCAGGGTGGGAGTCGGGATGCGAGTCCATGGGCCATGCCGATTTTCCGCGCCAGGCCACCCATGCGATGCGTGGAAAAGCGCCGGGCGGCGCCGTCAAACCGAAGCGTCGCCCGGCGCGATCTCAGCTGCGGCGGCGCATGAGGCCACCGGGCATCAGCGCCATGCTGCCAGGCACTTCCGCGGACAGGGCCCGACAATGTGTCATCCGCGAACCCGAGAATCTACCGCCATGTCTTCCCTGCCTCTCTTCATCGCCCCGGCGCGTTTCGACGACGCGCAGGCCGCCCTCGCGCAGGTGCGCGCCATCTACGAAAGTAGCGTGGCCCATTTGCGCGAGCATCTGCAGCGCTTTCTGGCCGGCGAGGCGCTGACGGAACACGTGCGTGCCTGCTACCCCTTCGTGCGGGTGCAGACGGCCACGGTGGCGCGCGCCGACTCCCGCCTGGCCTACGGCTTCGTGTCGGGCCCGGGCACTTACGAGACCACGCTGACGCGGCCCGACCTGTTCGCCGGCTACTACGCCGAGCAGTTCGGGCTGCTGATGCGCAACCACGGTGTGTCGATCGAGGTCGGCACCAGCACGCAGCCGATCCCGGTGCACTTCTCGCTGGCGGAAAACGACCACCTGGAAGGCACGCTGACGGCCGAGCGCCGCCTGCTCATGCGCGACCTCTTCGACCTGCCCGACCTCGCCGCGATGGACGACGGCATCGCCAATGGCACCCACGAGCCGGCGCCCGGCGTGGCGCAGCCGCTGGCTTTGTTCACCGCCCCGCGCGTCGACTATTCATTGCACCGGCTGCGCCACTACAGCGGCACCACGCCCGAGCATTTCCAGAACTTCGTGCTCTTCACGAACTACCAGTTCTACATGGACGAGTTCATCAAGCTCGGCCATTCGGTGATGGCCGACGCCGCCAGCGAGTACAGCGCCTTCGTCGAGCCCGGCAACGTGGTGACGCGCCGCGCGGGCCTGGCTGCCGAGCCGGCCGACGCGCTGGGTGCCGCGCCGCCGCGGCTGCCGCAGATGCCGGCCTACCACCTGATCAGGCCCGACGGCGCGGGCATCACCATGGTGAACATCGGCGTCGGCCCGGCGAACGCCAAGACCATCACCGACCACATCGCCGTGCTGCGCCCGCACGCCTGGCTGATGCTCGGCCACTGCGCCGGCCTGCGCAATACGCAGCAACTGGGCGACTACGTGCTGGCCCACGGCTACGTGCGCGAAGACCATGTGCTCGACGAAGACCTGCCACTGTGGGTGCCGATCCCACCGCTGGCCGAAGTGCAGCTGGCGCTGGAACAGGCGGTGGCCGATGTCACGAAGCTGCGCGGCTATGAGCTGAAGAAGATCATGCGCACGGGCACCGTGGCGAGCACCGACAACCGCAACTGGGAACTGCTGCCCTTCATTGGCAAGGACAGCACGCCCGAGCGGCGTTTTTCACAGAGCCGCGCGGTGGCGCTGGACATGGAAAGCGCCACCATCGCGGCCAACGGCTTCCGCTTCCGCGTGCCCTACGGCACCTTGCTGTGCGTCAGCGACAAGCCGCTGCACGGCGAGATCAAGCTGCCGGGCATGGCCAACACCTTCTACCGCGAGCGTGTCGACCAGCACCTGCGCATCGGCATGCGCGCCATCGAACTGCTGCGCCAGGAACGTCCGGGCAGGCTGCACAGCCGCAAGCTGCGCGGTTTTGCCGAGGTTGCGTTCCAGTAACGCAGCGCCTCGTCAGGTGCGGCGGCCGGCGATCAGCGTCGCAACAGCGGCCGAAGTGCCCACAGGCCGAGCAGCGGCCCGAGGCCGAGCCAGGGCAGCAGGGTAGCCAGCGGCACGGTCTCGGCCAGCGCCACGAAGAGCTGGATGCTGACGATGGAGATGGCGAAACCGATGCTGTTGGTCAGCGTCAGCACGCTGCCCACCAGCGCGGGCGGTGCGTTCTGCGCGGTCAGCGCCGAGAACTGCGGCGAGTCACCCGACACCGTGATCCCCCAGGCCAGCAGCCAGGCGGCGAACAGCGCCGTGGGCGCGTCGATCAGCCAAGGCGTGGCGAGGCAGCACAGCCCGCTGACGGCGAGTTGCGCGGCGCCCACACGCGCGCTGCCCCAGCGCCGCGCCAGCAGCCCGCCGAGCGCGCAGCCCAGTGCCCCGGAGCCCAGCACCACGAACGCCGCCCACGACAGCGCGCTGCCCGCCAGCCGCGTGGCGAGCACGGCCGGGACCAGCACCCACATCGTGTAGAGCTCCCACATGTGGCCGAAGTAGCCGAGCACCGACGCGCGCACCCGGGCGTCGGCCGCCACCGCCCAGAGGGCGCGGATCTGCAGGCCGACCACGCGGCCCGGGCCGCGCGGCGCTTCCGGCACGGCGAAGAAGAGCAGCAGGCCGGCCACCGCCGACGCCGCGGCCACGCCGTGGAAAACCGAAGGCCAGGCCCAGCCGACGGCCAGCGCGCGCAGCGCATGCGGGCTGGCGCTGCCGAGCACCAGCGCAGCGATCAGCAGGCCGAGCGCGGCGCCCAGGCCGCGCGGAAACCATTGCGCCGCGATCTTCATGCCCACCGGGTAAATACCGGCGAGGAAGAAGCCGCCGAGCGCACGCCAGGCCAGCAAGGCCGGCATCGAGCCGGCCGACAGCGCCGCGCCCATGGCGCACAGCGCGCCGGCCAGCGCACAGGCCAGGAAGACCCGGCGCGCCGGGTAACGGTCGGCCACGGCGCCCAGCGCAAACAGCAGGGCGCCGACGATGAAGCCCAGCTGCACGGCGGATGTCAGCGTGCCGACCGCCGCCGCCGGCCAGCCGAACTCGCGCTGCAAATCGGGCATCACGGCGTTGACCGCAAACCACGGCGAGGTACCCGCCAGCTGCGCCAGCACCACCACCGGCAGCACGCGGCGAGGCGCCCCAGCGTGAGGCGGGGCAGAGGGATGGGCCGGTTTTGGCAGCGACGAGGTCATGGCGTCGGTCGACGGTAGCAGAGCCGGCAGAGACAAGACCGCTGGTGGTCGACTCGTTGCGGCGATCACCATCGAGACGAACCCGGATCGCCCGCCGGCAGACCATCCAACCCCCTAATACGACGCCGAAAACGGGCTTCCGAGTCCTACCTGTTGAGGACGCTGGGCCTTGGTATCGGCCGTAGATTGTCGATAGCGCTGCGCACCAGACACATGGCGCCGCCCCATCCGGGCCCAGCCCGGCCGACACGACAACTGGAGAGACGACATGAACTCGGAAACCTATGACCTTGCCGGTCTGCGCGCCGCACTGGCCGCCGCCGGCGACCCTTGGCTGGCGGGCCCGACCCGATTCACGCAGATGACGCGCGAGGAGCGGCGCCGGCTGCTCGGCGTCAGGCCACCGCCGGGCGCGCCGTCGATTGCCGACGTCGCACGCGACGTGCAGGCGCACAAGGCCGAACGCGCGGCGGCCGGCCGCGTCAAGGCCGTCGGCGCGCCGTCGGCGTTCGACCTGCGCAACGTTGGCGGCGCGAACTACGTGACCCCGGTGCGCGACCAGGGTGGCTGCGGCTCGTGCGTGGCCTTCGGCACGCTGGCTGCGGTCGAAAGTACGATGCGCCTGCAACGCGGCGACCCCAACCTGGCAGCAGACCTGAGCGAGTCGCACCTGTTCCACTGCATGGGGCCGGGCAGCGGCGGCGCCAGCTGCAACAACGGCTGGTGGCCGACGTATGCGCTCGACCTGTTGCGCAACCAGGGCGTGGTCGACGAAGCCTGCTACCCTTATGTGGACAACGACGCCGGCTGCGGCGGCCTGTGCGGCGACGCGGCCAACCGCGTGCTGAAAACCACCGGATGGCAAGACCTGACCGGTAACCCGGCAGCCATCAAGGAGTGGGTCTCGACGCGCGGTGCGGTGACGGCCTGCTTCATCGTCTACGACGACTTTTTCGCCTACCAGCCCGGGCAGGTCTACCGCAACGTGGTGCAAAGCGCCGACCCGGGTGGCCATTGCGTCGCGATCGTCGGCTACGACGATGCCGCCGGCTACTGGATCTGCAAGAACAGCTGGAACACCTGGTTCGGCGACCAGGGTTACTTCCTGATCGGGTATGGCGAAGTGGGCATCGACAGCTGGGGAAACTTCGGCGTCACCGGCATCGAGAACACCGGCTGGCAGACCGACACCGTGGTCGGCTTGTGGACGATCAACGAGGAACGCAACGCCTGGGTCTATTTTTCGCGGCTCGGTTGGCGCAAAGTGTCGCCGGACAGCGACGCGATCTTTCTCGACCAGCTCATGCAACTGGCCACGGCCAAGGCATCGGGCTCGCAGGTCAGTTTTTACGAATTGCAAAGCGTGATCAAGCAGATGTACGTGTTCTGAGCGGCCTGCGCATCAACCTACTTCATCATCGGAGCCTTCCATGAACGCATCACAACCCCAAATCACCCGGCCGCAGGGCGTGCCGAACCTGCCACGAGCCGCAGCCACCAGCGGCGCCCCGAGCCGGCCGAGCGCCGGCCCGGCTGCAGCGGCGTCGGCCGGGGCCACAGCCGGCTGCGGCTGCGGTGGGCCGAGCGCCGCTGCAGCAGCGGGGCCGTCGCCCGCGGCGTTGGCCACGATGTCGGGCTCGTCACCATCGATCCGGCCGACGTCGGCTGGCGCAGCGGTCGGCGCCACGGCCTGGCACCAGAACGTGCGCATCACTGCGCTGTGGTCGATCAACGAGGAACGCAACGCCTGGGCGCATCTCGAGAACATCGGCTGGCGCAAGCTCGCGACACAACTGCACAGCTCACACCTGGCGCTGAACCTGCTGGCCAGCCATGCTCGGCAGGCCGGCGGCGCCAATTCAGCGCGTGAGGAAGGCGACGGCATGCTGCACGAGATGTACGTCTGGTAGCCCGCGACGACGCAGCGATGCCCACCCACCACTGCACGCAGGCCGACAACGGGCGCAGGCTGCACCTGCATGTGGGCGACCGCGTGTCCATCGACTTGCCCGAGCACACGACCGGCCACCGTTGGCAGGTCGTGAGCAGCGGTGCGCTGGCACTGCAGCTGGCGGCCCCGGCCGCCGGCCGCGCACCGGTTCCGCGACCCGGTGCTGCCACGTTGCGCACCTTCGCGGCCGAGGCGGGTGCCGTCGGCACGCACCTCGTCGTGATCGAACTGCGCAGGCCGTGGGAGCCGGCAACGCTGGCACCGACGGCCACGTACGCGCTGTCCGTAGACGTGTCGCCCTGACACCGGCGCGAACCCGCAGCAGGCCAGGTTGGGCTTTGCCGGGGACGGCATAGGGGTTTGTCGCCACGTTGAATCTGCCACGCGGTTTTCTTGCGCCGCGACCCGCCTGTCTATGGGTCGGCCCGGGCGCGCTCTCTTGTGCAGCCTCACCCGTTCCCGTACAAGGGGCAGCCTGCCTTCGCGAACCCACGCCCGAGGAGAACCCGACATGTCAAGCCCAGCCAACGGCGGCACGCCCGCCCCCGTGCCGCCCGCCAGCGCCGCCGCCATTGCCACCATCCGGACACTGGCGCTGATCGGTCCCAGCGCCGCCGGCAAGACGAGCCTTGCCGAAGCGCTGCTGCACTGCGCCGGCATGATCAACGCGCAGGGCAGCCTGGAGCGCGGCGGCACGGTCAGCGACCACGACCCGCTGGAACGCCGCATGCAGCATTCGCTGAACAGCAGCGTCATGCACATCGACCATGCCGGCACCCGCATCCACCTGATCGACACCCCGGGCAGCCCCGACTTCCTGGGCCACAGCCTGCCGGCGCTGGAGGCGGTGGAAACGGCCGCCATCGTGATCAACGCGGCTGCCGGCATCGAGCCGATGGCGGTGCGCATGATGGCGCATGCCGCGGCGCGCCGCCTCGACCGCCTGATCATCGTCAACCGCATCGACATGCCAGGCGTCGACCTGGCCGCGCTGCTGGCGCAGATCCAGGCCACCTTCGGGCGGGAATGCCTGCCGCTCAACCTGCCCGTCGGCGGTGGCGGGGCCGATGGCCCGCAGGTGGTGGACTGCTTCTTCAACCGCGAAGGCGGCTCGGACCTCGGCCCCGTGGAGGCCGCGCACCGCGCGCTGGTCGAGCAGGTCGTGGAGGTCGACGCCGACTTCGTCGAGCGCTACCTGAACGACGGCGACATCGACGCTGGCGAACTGCACGCTCCGCTGGAGCAGGCGCTGCGTGAGGGCCACCTGATCCCGGTGTGTTTCGTCTCGGCGAAGACCGGCGCCGGCGTGGCCGAACTGCTCGACATCATCGAACGCCTGCTGCCCAATCCGCTGGAGGCCAATCCGCCCGACTTCCTGCGTGGCGAAGGCGCGGACGCCGTGCCAATTCACACCAAGCCCGACCCTGCGCTGCACGTGCTGGCGCAGGTGTTCAAGGTGACGGTGGACCCCTTCGTCGGCAAGCTCGGCGTGTTCCGCGTGCACCAGGGCACGGTCGCCAGGGACAGCCTGCTCTACGTCGGCCACGGCCGCAAGCCGTTCAAGGTGAACCACCTGTTCATGCTGCAGGGCAAGTCGCATGTGGAGGTGGCGCGCGCCTTGCCGGGCGACATCGTGGCCGTGGCCAAGGTCGACGAGATCCACTTCGACGCCGTGCTGCACGACGCCGCCGAGGACGAACACATCCACCTCGCGCCGCTCGACTTTCCGGTGCCGGTGCACGGCCTGGCGATCGAGCCGAAGCGCCATGGTGACGAGCAGCGGCTGTGGGAGATCCTGGGCAAGCTGGTCGACGAAGATCCGTGCCTGAAGATGGAGCATGTGGCGGTCACCAACGAGACCATCGTCTACGGCCTGGGCGAACTGCACCTGCGCGTGCTGCTGGAGCGGCTGCGCGAGGTCTACCGCTTCGAGGTGAACACGCGGCCGCCGCGCATTGCCTACCGCGAGACCATCACCGCGCCGGCCGAAGGCCATTTCCGCCACAAGAAGCAGACCGGCGGCGCGGGGCAGTTCGGCGAGGTGTTCCTGCGCGTCGAACCGCTGCCGCGTGGTGCCGGCTTCGAGTTCGTCGATCAGGTGAAGGGTGGCACCATCCCGACGCAGTTCTTACCCGCCGTCGAAAAAGGCGTGCGCGACGTACTGGCGCAGGGCGCCATCGCCGGCTACCCGGTGGTCGACGTGCGCGTGGTCGTCTACGACGGCAAGCACCACAGCGTGGACAGCAAGGACATCGCGTTTGCCATGGCCGGCCGCAAGGCCTTCATGGCGGCGATCCGCGAGGCACGGCCCATCGTGCTGGAGCCCATCGTGCACGTGGAGATCAGCGTGCCCGAGGCCGCCATGGGCGACATCACCGGTGACTTGGCCGCGCGCCGCGGACTGGTGAACGGCACGGCCGGCGGCTCGTCGGCCGGTGTGATGCTGGTACGCGGACAGGTGCCGATGTCGGAGTTGTCGGGCTATCAGTCGCGGCTGAACGCGATGACCAGCGGCCAGGGGCGTTACACCATCGCGCTTTCGCATCACGAAGCGGTGCCGCCCACCGTGCAGCAGCAACTGGTCGGCCTGCACAAGGTGCGCGACGACGACTGAAAACGATAGAGCGGGACGGAGCCGGGGCTTGCGCGGCATGCCCCCGCGCCGCCCGGGGCGATGGCCGGCGCGCAGATAATCAAAGAGTCGAGAGGGGAGTAGCCGGCAGCGCAGGACTTCATGTCCACGCCGTCGCGGTAACCCGTCAATACGGAGCACCGGCGCAACGCCGGCCCGCTCCCGGGCCCGCAGGGATTTTCTCCCCCGCAAGACCTTTCGGCGCGAACATCAACCCCTCCCGCTCGCGGGACTTTTCGGGAGTGTCCATGGACACCATCGCGCCGGCCTGGCTGTGGGCCTTTTTCGTCGCATCAGTGCTCGTGGCACTTTTCGTCGACTTCGTCGTGCTGAAAAAGCAGGGCGCGCATTCCGTCTCCGTGAAGGAAGCGGTGAACTGGTCGCTGCTCTGGGTGGCGCTCAGCTTTGCATTCAATGCGCTGTTCTGGTGGGCTGTGCGGCAGGACCACGGGGTCGAGGTGGCCAATACGAAGAGCATGGAGTTCCTGACCGGCTACCTCATCGAGAAGAGCCTGGCGGTGGACAACATCTTTGTCTTCCTGATGATCTTCACGTACTTCGCGGTGCCGCCCGAATTCCAGAAGCGAGTGCTGATGATCGGCATCGTCGGCGCCATCGTGCTGCGTACGGTGATGATCCTGATCGGCTCGTGGCTGATCGCGCAGTTCCACTGGATGCTCTACCTGTTCGGCGCTTTCCTGCTGCTCACCGGCATCAAGATGTGGTGGGCCGCCGGGCAGGAGCCCGACCTCGAGAGCAACCCGGCGCTGAAGCTGCTGCGCCGCATTCTGCCGGTCAGCAAGAACTTCGACGGCGAGAAATTCTTCACCGTCGAAAACGGCAAGAAGATCGCCACCCCGCTGCTGCTGGTTATCGCGCTGGTGGCCATGACCGACGTGATCTTCGCGGTCGACTCGATCCCGGCCATCTTCGCCATCACGATGGATCCGTTCATCGTGCTGACCTCCAACATCTTCGCCATCCTGGGGCTGCGCGCGATGTACTTCCTTCTTGCCGCGGTGGCCGCCAAGTTCCACCTGCTGAGCTACGGCCTGTCGGTGATCCTGGTCTTCATCGGCAGCAAGATGCTGCTGATCGATCTGTACAAGATCCCGGTGCTGGCCTCGCTGGGCGTGGTGGTGGCTGTGCTGGCGGTGACGATGGTGCTGAGCCTGAAGACCGCGCCGAAGATCAAGACTCCGACCGGCGGCACCTGACCTTGCGAAGCGCCGCCCGTTGCCGGCCGTCTCACTTCGGCGCGGCGGCCTTCTTCGCGGCATCAGCGCGCCAGGTGTCCAGTTGACGCCGCTGTCGCCCCAGCCGATGTGGTGCAACGTCATGAAGCGCATGCAGCCGGTGTCCTGCTGGCCGGCAGGCTTGGTCGAGCGGGGTCTGCGCCACCAATTCCTCGTCGATCGCGCGTTTGGCGGCGCCACGCTGGCGGCCAGCTTGGCGGAGGAAACGAGCCCGCCCCCGGCAGGGCGCGTCGTGTCGTCGGGAATCCTCAGAGCATGGCCAGCGGCATCTTGCGGCGCGGCGGGGGGAACAGGCGGTCGAGCACCGCAAGGTCGCCTGCATCGAGCTTCAGCGTGGCCGCGCGCCAGTTGTGGCGCAGGTGAATGGCCTGCACGGCCTTCGGGATGGCCAGCACGCCGGGCTGTGCCAGCACCCAGGCCAGCGCAACCTGCACCGGCGTTGCGGCATGGCGCTCGGCCACGGCGCGCAACGAGGGGTGGTCGGCCAGTGCGCCCTGGTCGACAGGGCTGTAGGCCATCAGCGGCATCTGCTTCAGGCGCTGCCAGGGCAGCAGGTCGAACTCGGCGCCACGCTGGCTGAGCGAGTAATAGACCTGGTTGACGCTGCACGCGCCGCCGCCGGGCGCGGCGGCCAGTTCCTGCATGTCGGCAAGGTCGAAGTTGCTTACGCCCCAGTGGCCGATCCAGCCGCGCCGCTGCAGCATTTCGAAACCGTCGACGGTGTCCTTCAGCGGCACCGCGCCGCGCCAGTGCAGCAGATAAAGGTCGATGTGGTCGAGCTGCAGCCGGCGCAGGCTGCGTTCGCAGGCGGCCACCATGGCCTCCACGCTGGCGTTTTGAGGGTAGACCTTGGAGACGACACGCAGGTCGTCACGCGCCAGCCCGGCGCGCAGGGCTCCGGCCAGCGCCTCGCCGACCACCGTCTCGGCGCCGCCATCGCCATACATCTCGGCGGTGTCGATGACGCGGTAGCCGAGTTCGAGCGCCTGGCGTACGGCGGCCACTTCGACGGCCCGCCGGCTGCCGACCTCGCCCATGCGCCATGTGCCCAGGCCGAGCGACGGCCACTCCGCGCCGTGCGGCAGCGTGACGTTGGATTCGGGCGCGAGGCGGGAAGACATCGCTGAATGCTAGGACTGAATGCCCTCGGGCTTCAATCCCCAGATGAACGCCGATTTATCATAGGGCCCGATGCAACCCGGTCCCCATGATCTTGCGCAGGTGCGCCTGGAAAACGCTCTGGCGCTGTTCGAAGAGTTCGTCCGGCAGACCGCCAGACACGCCGACGCTGCCACGCTGCGCGGCCTGGAGCGCCGCTTTGCCGAGCGCGTGCAGATCCAGCCGAGCTACTGGAGCCAGATCAAGGGCCGCTCGCGGCAGATCGGGGAACGGCTGGCCCGCCAGTTCGAGCAACTCTGCCAGAAGCCCGGCGGCTGGATGGATGTGCCACGCGGAGCGGGCGCCGGCAAGGCCACGGGGACAGCGGCCGGCGGCGCTTCGGCCGCAGCAGCCCCCGCGGTGCCTGGCAGCGCGGCAGGCGACAGCGACCCGCGTGACGACGACGAGCGTTTCATCCTCGGTCTGGTGCTCACCTACTACCGGCGCCATCCGCAGCGCGCCCGGCAGCGTCTGCTCGACCTGCTCGGCGAAGTGCTCACGCCGGCACCTCCTGCCAGCACCGCACCGCGGCCCGGCATACCCGCGTCCAGACTGCTGACGCCCGCCGCCGAAGACGCGCATGACCTGTGGCAACGCAGCCAGAGCGGCGTGGCGCCGCTGAAGAAGGGGCGATAGCCGGGCGCCGTGAAGGCACCCGGCGCGCGATGTGGACGCGCCGCATCGATCTGATAAATTCCCCTTGCCATTTGATAATCATTTGTTTATCATTTGCGCAAGCGTGCGCTGGTGTCGGGTTCCCCGGCTCGCTGCGTCCGATCCACCTCAAACCCGGAGTGCCATGCTGCTGACGCCGTTTTCGAACGACCCGGTCCCGCGCCTTGTCTCGGCGCGACCGGCGGGTTCGAACGCCCGCCGCGTGCATTCCAGCGCAAAGCATGGCGCCCGACCCGTGGCTGCGATGGACTGACGACCCCCTGAACTTCGTGGGGCGTCTTCTATCAGGCCCGGGCTGCGCCAGCGACCCGGGCCTTTTCAATTTCTGCGGCATTCGTGCCGTCAAGGAGACCTCCATGATTCGCAAGCTGACCCTGAAGACTCTCAAGCCGCGCAACCCGCTGGTTCTGGCCTGCCGCCAACGCCAGGCCGGCGCGCACCGCCGCTGCAACGGCGCGCTGCGCCAGCAAGCGGCCCAGGCCCTGCGCCGCGACATCCACCGGCTGCACGACAGCCCATGAAACCCATGCGGGCGCACCCCTGAGCGGTGTTGCGCCTGCCGGAGACCGATCATGCTGATGAAAGACCTGCCCTGGAGCGATGCGCTCCCCGAGAGCCCAAAAGGCCAGCGTGCCCGCCTGCTGGCAGCGGCTGCCTTGCACGGCGCCAGCCTGGCGCTGGCCCGGCTGGCGCGCCATTTTGCACTGGCGCCCCGCAAGTACACCGGTGTGGCACCGGTGCTGGAGTTCCACGCCGAGGCCGGCGCGCCGGAAGGCGCCTTGTACGTCGACGGTCAGTTCGTCGGCCACCTGCCGGGCGTGAACAGGCTGTAAGCCACGCGCCTCGCGCTCCCCGTGCGCTCCACGCCGTTCACTCGCGTCTCGCGTGTGACAGCGGGGGATGCAGCGGCTGCGTCATGCTCGGCTCCCTTCATCAGGAGCCGAGCATGAATCCGAACAGCGCCTGCCGATTTGTCGTCGGCCGCAGCCAACTGCAGAACACCCGGATGGCTGCAGACCCCGATGCGCCCGAGCTTCGTCCGCTGGCCGAAGGCGAGGCCCGGCTGAACATCGAACAGTTCGCGCTGACCGCCAACAACATCACCTACGCCGCCTTCGGCGAGGCGATGAAGTACTGGCAGTTCTTCCCGACCGGCGACGCGGAATGGGGTTGCATCCCGGTCTGGGGTTTTGCGATCGTCAGCGAATCGCTTGTGCCCGGCATCGAGGTCGGTCAGCGGGTCTACGGCTACCTGCCTATGGGCAGCCACCTGGTCGTGCAACCCGGCCGCATCGGCCCGGCCGGCTTCACCGACATGGCGCCGCACCGGCGCGAGCTGGCGACCATCTACAACCAGCTTACTTTCTGCGCTTCCGACCCCGGCTACCGGGCCGACCAGGAGGGCCAGCAGGCCGTGCTGAGGCCGCTGTTCATCACGTCTTTCCTAATTGACGACTTCCTCGCCGAGGCCGGCTTTTTCGGCGCCAGCCAGTTGCTGCTGTCGAGTGCGTCCAGCAAGACGGCCTACGGCACGGCGTTCTGCCTGTCCCGCCGCCGGGACGCGGGCGGCGCGCCGCGTGTCGTCGGCCTGACCTCGGCCGCCAACCTCGAATTCACGCGCGGGCTCGGCTGCTACGACGAAGTGCGCACCTATGACGAAGTGGGGCAGATGGAACCGTCGGTGCCCAGCGTTTTCGTCGACTTCGCCGGCAATGCCGGTTTGCGACGGCAAATCCATGAACACTTTGCCGGCGCCCTGGCGTACAGCTGCTCTGTCGGCGGCACACACTGGGACGCACTGGGTGCCGGCGGCGGGCTGCCCGGGCCGCGGCCCACGCTGTTCTTCGCCCCGGCGCAGGTGAAGAAGCGCGGCGCGCCGCCGCCCGAGGGCTGGGGCGCCGCAGGGCTGCAGCTGCGCATCGCTGAAGCCTGGGCGGCGTTCATGGTGCCGGTGAACGACCCGGCGAACCCCTGGCTGCGCATCCGCCAGACGCGCAGCGCCGACGCCGTGGAAGCCGCCTACCGCGCGATGCTGGCCGGACAAACCAACCCGCGCGACGGCTGCATGCTGTCACTTTGACGCAGCGCTGACCGGGTCTGGCGAGGGCGCACCGGCTCAAGCCGGGCCCGGCAGCGGCCGATACCCGGGTACGACCCGGGCCGAAGGACCGCCGAATGCCTGACACCACCCATTTCATCCAGCGCGCACCGCGAGACGTTGCCGGCTGGGCGGACTGTTTTGACCCCGCCACCCTGCCCGTCCTGGAAGACACTGCGGCGGCGCTGGAGGACATGCGCGCGAACGAAGACGCGGTTGACGCCCACCTGCTCGCCGAGGTTGTCGGCATCGACCCGCTGATGACCCTGAAGCTGCTGGCCCACGTGGCCGGGCTGCGCCGGGGCCGCGAGGGCAGCGATCCGGAGACGGTGACTGCCGCGCTGGTGATGCTGGGCATCACACCCTTCTTTCGTGCGTTCGGCCCGCAGCCGACGGTGGAAGCCAGGCTGGCCAGCCAGCCGGAAGCGATGCGAGGCTTTGCACAGGTGCTGCGGCGCGCCCACCGCGCGGCCAATTTCGCCATCGGCTTTGCCGTGCACCGCATGGATCACGACGCTGCGGTGATCCACGAGGCTGCGTTGCTGCACGACTTCGCAGAACTGCTGCTGTGGGCGCGAGCGCCGGCGCTTGCGCTGCGCATCGCCGAGCGCCAGCAGCTCGACCCGGAACTGAGGTCGGCCGAGGTCCAGCGCGAGTTGCTGAACATCGAGCTTGCCGACCTGCAGCACGCGCTGATGACGGCCTGGCGGCTGCCCGCGCTGCTGGTGCACATCACCGATGACCACGGCCGCAGCGACGTTCAGGTGCAGAACGTGCTGCTGGCGATCAGGGTTGCGCGCCACAGCGCCAACGGTTGGGACAACCCTGCCCTGCCCGACGATGTGCTGGAGGTTGCCGACCTGCTGCACCTGGGCAACGAGCCTGCGTTGCGGCTGCTGCGCGAGATCGACAGCGACTGACCGCAGATTCGCGGTCGTGGCGCGCAGGCCTCGCACGCAGCAATCTACGCCGGCTCGCCGAGCCTCCACAATGCACGCCGTTCGCCCGTCCGGGGCGACGAATCAGCAAAAAAAAAGGAGGTCCGGTCACGGACATGCAAGCGTTTCAAAGTTACCTGAGCACCACCGTCACCGAACTGGGAGTCAAGATCCTGGCGGCGATCGCCTTCTGGATCGTCGGCCGCTGGCTGATCGGCCGCGTGATCGCGTTCATGCAGGCGGCGATGAACCGGAACCACGTCGACCCGACGCTGACCAAGTACCTCGGCTCGATTGTCGCCATCGCCCTGAACATCACCCTGGTCATCGGCATCCTGGGCTACTTCGGCGTGCAGACGACCTCGTTCGCCGCCATGCTGGCCGGTGCGGGCGTGGCGATCGGCGCGGCCTGGAGCGGCATGCTGGGCAACTTCGCGGCGGGCGCTTTCATGCTGGTGCTGCGGCCCTTCAAGGTGGGTGACTTCGTCAGCATCGGCGGCATCACCGGAACCGTGCATGAACCGGGCCTTTTCGGCACCACGGCGGTGACGCCCGACAACGTGCTGACGCTGGTGGGCAATGGCAAGGTGTTCAGCGATACGGTGCAGAACTACTCCGCGTTGCCGGCCCGTCGCGTCGAGCGCATTGCGCAACTGGCAGGCGGTGTCGACCCGACCGATGCCATCGCACGCTTCAAGGCCGCCGTGGCGCTGATCCCCAACGTGGTCACGACACCGGCGCCGGAAATCAACCTGCTAGACATGAATTTGGTGGGTACCGTGATCGCCGTGCGCCCATACACGCACACCGACCACTGCTGGCAGGTCTACTTCGACACGAATGAAGCCATCGTGCGCGTCTGCAAGGAAGCCGGCTGGCCGGCGCCCACGCCGACGCAGAACATGAAGATGATTCAGGCCTGAGGCAGGGCCCGCACCCGGCAATGTCAGCAGCACCGACATTGCTGCCGAGTTCTTTCAGACGAAAGACAGCAGGCCCTTCAGCCCCAGCACGAGCAGCAAATAGCGCGTGCCCTTGCCGATGGCGATCCAGAACAGGCTGGTCCAAAGGGGCATCTTCAGCCAGCCGGCGGCGAGCACCAGCGCGTCGCCTACCAATGGCAGCACCGACAGCACCAGCGCGGGCGGGCCACGGCGGCGCAGCTGAAGGATCAGCGGTCGGTCGAGGTCGACCTTCACTTTCTGGAAACGCTCGTAACCGTCGCGCGCGGCGTGGCCCATAAAGAACGTGAGCAGGCAACCGACAAGGTTGCCGGCCAAAGCCACCGCGAAGCCCTGCCATGCCAGCGCCGGCCAGGCCGTGATCAGCGCGGTCAGCACCACTTCGCTGGAGCCCGGCAGGATGGTGGCCGACAGAAGCGCCGAGAAGAACACGCCCGTGAGACCGATGTCGGCGCTCATCCAGGTCTTCAGCCATGCGGAGACCGCAAAAAACCAATCAGTCATCTGGCCGATTGTCGGCTTTTGCGCCATGCCCCCAGGTGGCGCGGGCTGAGCGGGTCAAACCGGGAGCGCGGTGGTGGACTTCAGGCGCTGCAGCACGAAGCTGCTCTTGCAGTCCTGCACGCTGGGGTGCTTGAGCAGCGTGTCCATGATGAAGCGGCTGTAGTGCGCCATGTTCTCCACAACCACGTGCAGCAGGTAGTCCATCTCGCCGGTGAGCGCGGCGCATTCCACCACCTCGGGCCAGGCCTGCACGCTGGCACGAAACAGGTCTATCGGGTTGCGCTGGTGCGCCTCGGAGTGTTTTTCGAGCCTGACGTTGACGTAGGCGGTGAGCGCCAGGCCGATGAGTTCGGGCCGCACCAGCGCGACGTAGGACGAGATGACGCCGCCTTCCTCGAGCCGCTTGACGCGCCTCAGCGTCGCACTGCCCGACAGGCCGACGATCGTGGCCAGTTCGTCATAGGTGATGCGCCCATCGATCTGCAATGCACGAAGAATGCGACGGTCGATGGTGTCGAGCGCGAAAGATGTGTTCATCGCAATTATTTTGCAGGCTTTGTGCGAACGCCGCGACTGGCGCCGCACAGCACGCAATAAAGCTGCGCGGCACCGCCGTTACAGTGCGCATCACACGCGCTTGATCAGGCTCAAGCTGTGGCCCGCACCCGACCGACAGGAGTCACCGCATGCAATTCACACCCTGGGACAACCCGATGGGCACCGACGGCTTCGAGTTCATCGAGTACGCCGCGCCCGACCCGGCCGCGATGGGCGCGCTGTTCGAGCGCATGGGTTTCACCGCGATTGCGCGGCACCGCCACAAGAACGTGCTGTTGTACCGGCAAGGCGAGATCAACTTCATCGTGAACGCCGAACCCGACTCCTTCGCGCAGCGTTTTGCGCGCCTGCACGGGCCGAGCATCTGCGCCATCGCGTTCCGTGTGCAATCGGTGAAGTCGGCTTACGAGCGCGCACTCGACCTCGGCGCCTGGGGCTACGCGGGCAGCACAGGCCCGGGCGAATTGAACATCCCGGCCATCAAGGGCATCGGCGACAGCCTGATCTACCTCGTCGACCGCTGGCGCGGCAAGAACGGCGCGAAAGAAGGCGAGATCGGCAACATCGGCTTTTTCGACGTCGACTTCGAGGCTCTGTCCAAGGACTCGGGCTTCAGCCTGAACCCGCCCGGCCACGGCCTGACCTACATCGACCACCTCACGCACAACGTGCACCGCGGCCGCATGGGCGAGTGGGCCGACTTCTACGAGCGGTTGTTCAACTTTCGCGAGGTGCGCTACTTCGACATCGAAGGCCAGGTCACCGGCGTGAAAAGCAAGGCCATGACCAGCCCCTGCGGCAAGATCCGCATTCCGATCAACGAAGAAGGCAACGAGAAGGCCGGCCAGATCCAGGAGTATCTGGATCGCTACCATGGCGAAGGCATACAGCACATCGCGATGGGTGCGACCAACCTGCTGCACACCGTGGATGCGCTGCGCGCCAGCGGCGTCAAGCTGCTCGACACCAACGACACGTACTACGAACTGGTGGACAAGCGCATCCCGGGCCACGGCGAAGACGTGGCGGCGCTCAAGCAGCGCAAGATCCTGGTCGACGGCAAGGCGGGCGAACTGCTGCTGCAGATCTTCAGTGAAAACCAGCTCGGACCGATCTTCTTCGAGTTCATCCAGCGCAAGGGCGACCAGGGTTTCGGCGAAGGCAACTTCAAGGCGCTGTTCGAGAGCATCGAGCTCGACCAGATGCGCCGCGGTGTCCTGAACGCGCCATGAGCGAAGCCAGCGCCCGGACGGGCATCAACCTGGGTGTGGCACCCGTCACCTACGGCACCGGCGACCGGCCGCCGCGCGGCGACTACGCACGGGCCCGCAGCGACTACACCTGCGAGCAAGACCATTCGGCCTACACCGAAGCCGACCACGACACCTACCGCCGCCTGTACGCACGCCAACTGCAGCAGTTGCCGGGCCTGGCCTGCGACGAATTCATCAGCGCGGTGCGGCAGCTGGGCGCGCCGGATCGCATACCCCGCTTCGGGGATGTCTCGGAACGTCTGGTGAGGGCGACCGGCTGGCAGATCGTCGGCGTGCCGGGCCTGATCCCGGAAGAGGCTTTCTTCGCGCTTCTGGCCGAACGCAGGTTCCCGGTGACGAACTGGATGCGCAAGCCCGAGGAGTTCGACTACGTCGTCGAGCCCGACATCTTCCATGACCTGTTCGGCCACGTACCGCTGCTCTTCAACCCGGCGTTCGCGCACTACATGCAGGCTTATGGCGCAGGCGGCTTGAAGGCAAGCAGGCTCGACGCCTGCGAGTTGCTGGCGCGGCTGTACTGGTACACGGTGGAATTCGGGCTGATCGACACGCCCGGAGGCTTGCGCGCCTATGGCGCCGGCATCCTGTCGTCGGCCGGCGAGTTGCGCCACAGCGTCACGGCCAGCGGCCCGCGCCGTATCGCCTTCGACTTGCGGCGCCTGATGCGCAGCCGCTACCGCATCGACAGCTACCAGGCCAGCTACTTCGTGATCGACTCGTTCGAACAATTGTTCGAGGCGACGGCGCCCGACTTCACGCCCGTGTACGCCGCGGTGCGTGCCCGCATTGCGGCCGATGGCGAGGTGGAGGCCGGCGCCGTGCTGGCGGGCGAGCGGGAGTTCGAGGTCAGGGCGGCGTAGGCAATTTCAGCCAGCGCAGCAACTCGGCATAGGGCTCAGGGCGGTCGGCCATGTGGACATGCGCCACAGCCGCGAGATGGCGGTTGTCGGCGCCTGGCAACGTGGCGTTGCTGGCCGGGAAGACGATGTTGTCGCAGTGGCTGTAGAAGCAGGTGAAGCCCGCCGCACGGCCAGCCACCTCACGGCTGCCCAGCGCGCGATGCCATTCGCTTGTCAGATGCATCTGGCGCCCGTTGTGTGAGAACGCGAAACGCGCCAGCCAGGTGCCGCGGTGCGGCGTGCCAATGGTGATGGCGTGGTGCACGCGGGCGGGATCTGCCGCGTCGGCCCACCAGCGGCGCAGCGCCAGCCCGCCCATGCTGTGGCCGACCAGCACCGGCGCCATGCCGGTGGCGCGCTCGATGCGGTGCACGGCTGACTCGACGATGTCGGCGTAGTGGTCGATGGAACCGAAGATCGGCTCCAGGTTGACCGCCACATACGGCACGCCAGCGTTACGCAGGCGGGCCAGCCAGGGGTTCCAGATGCCGCGATTGCAAAAGAAGCCGTGCATCAGCACGACGCCGCGGCGACCTGGCGCGTCAGACGGCAGATGGTCCGGCCACTGCCGGCTGCGGAAAGGCTGCCGCCAACAAAACACGCTGGGCGCAGCACGCACCTCGCCCCACCAGGCCCGGAGCAACTGGCGCGCACTAGCAGCGGGCGCCGGGTCGAACCGGTTGAGGCGGGAAAGCAGCATGAATTCGATCGCCAGCACCAGCGCATAGCCGAAAACAATGAGTGCCGAGCCCGCCAACGCCCAGCCGACGTGCCCCGCGTGCCAGCACCAGCCGGCCCAAGCCGCTGAAATGACCAGCAAGCCGAGCGTGGTGAACTGTTGAAGTCGGGCCAGCATCCTGACCGTCAGACCGGGCGCAGCGCCAACGCGCAGAGGTTGCGCGACAAGCCGCCACGATCCGTGTTCGCCTGACTGGGCAACGGACGGTTCTGCCTGCCGCAGAAACCGGCTGAAAACCTCGCTCTGTCATTCATCGTCGGATTGTGTATCTGTGGCCGCTCGCAGTCGGGCCGAAGGGCATGCAGGCGCCTGTTGCAGGCGTGCATTGCAGGCAGTGTTGCATGAATGACGGCGCCGGCCGTAGAGGTTGCCGACTAACCGCCGGCGGGCAGGGGCGTGAGTTCTTGGTACGCTGTCGGCATGACGGCTGATGGACAACAGATCCTGCTCAACCTGCAGACGGTGGCTGCGGAGCGACTGCGTCGCCGTTCCGATGCGGGCCTGGACCTTCGCGTGCGTGCCGTGAAGCAGTTCCAGCATAGCCGCTTCGAGAATACCTACGCGGACTTGCTGGGCAGCCCGCGCTACGCGCGCGCTGCCCGCTTCTTTCTGGATGACCTCTACGGCCCGCATGATTTCACTGAGCGCGACGGGCAATTCGAACGCATCGTGCCGGCACTGGTGCGCCTGTTTCCGCACGACATCGTGCAGACCGTGCGATCGCTCTCGGAACTGCATGCGCTGTCGGAATCGATGGACACCCAGATGGCCTGCGGATTCGCCAGCGGCGAGTTGAACGCCCAGACCTACGCCCAAATCTGGCAACTGACAGGCCAGCCCGTACAGCGCGAGCGGCAGATTGCCCTGATGCTCTCGGTCGGCGAGGCGCTGGATCGTTACACCCACAACCCGCTGCTCAGGCACAGCCTGAGGCTGATGCGAGGACCGGCACGCGCTGCGGGGCTAGGCGAACTGCAGGGCTTTCTGGAGCGCGGTTTCGACACCTTTCGCGAAATGCGTGGCGCCAACGAGTTTCTGGGCGTCATCGCGCTTCGAGAGCGATCCCTTGCCGAGAGGCTCTTCTCCATCGATCCCGCCACCAATTCACTCGGCCTCGCAGGTTCGGGCGGATCCCGCGATCCGTTGTTGGGACAACTACCGTAGCTTTGTGGCCACGTCGCAACGACGATCTCAGCCTCGCAGTACCGGATGAACCCCGAAGTGCATAGCCCATGGATCGACCATTACCCGCCCGGTGTGCCGGCGCAATTGCGCGCCGACCGACCGCAAACGCTGGCAGCCCTGCTGGAGGACGCATTCAGGCGCCACGCCTCGCGTGACGCAACCTGCTGCATGGAAAGCCGGCTCACTTTTCGGGATGTCGATCATCTGTCGGCTGCGCTCGGTGCCTGGCTGCAGTCACTGAATTTGCAGCGCGGTGCCCGCGTGGCGGTGATGTTGCCCAACCTGCCGCAGTACCTGGTTGCGATTGCGGCCATCTTGCGGGCCGGCATGGTCGTGGTCAACGTGAACCCGCTGTACACGGGCCGTGAACTGCAGCACCAGTTGACCGACTCGGGCGCCGAGGTGGTGATCGTCCTCGAGAACTTTGCCGCGACGCTGGAAGAAGTGATCGACCACACCGGTGTGCAGCACGTGGTACTGGCGGCTGTGGGTGATCTGCTCGGCTTCTGGCGCGGCCGGATGACGAACTTTGCTGTGCGCCACCTTCGCAAACTGGTTCCCGAGTTCAGGCTGCCGCTCGACAAGAAACGCACGGTGACGCATTTCAACGATGCGTTGACTCTCGGCTCGGCGATGAACCTTCGCCAGGCCGATGTCGGCGCTGACGACATCGCCTTCCTGCAGTACACCGGCGGCACCACCGGTCTGTCGAAGGGTGCCGTGCTGCTTCACCGCAACGTGGTGGCCAACATCCTGCAAGTCGAAGCCTGGTTCGGTCCCATGTTCGAAAGACTGGGCAACCGTCCGCTGACCGTGGTGTGCGCCTTGCCGCTCTATCACATCTTCGCGCTGACGATATGTGCCCTGTTCGGCGTCCGGTTGGGGATGATGAATCTGCTGATACCGAACCCGCGCGACATTTCTGGTTTCGTGAGAACACTGTCCAGGCATCGAGTCAACATGTTTCCCGCGGTCAATACACTGTTCAATTCGCTCGGCAACGACCCTGATTTCGGCCGGCTCGATTTTTCAGGATTGATCGTTTCCAACGGCGGCGGCACGGCGGTTCTGCAGGCGACAGCGGAGAAATGGCTGAAGATCACCGGCTGTCCGATTGTCGAAGGATATGGACTGTCCGAAACCTCGCCGGTCGTCACGAGCAATCGCCTGGATATCAAGGAGTTCAGCGGAAACATTGGCCTGCCGCTGCCGTCGACCGAGATCTCGATCCGCGACGATGAAGGCAACGACCTTCCGCTGGGCGTCGCAGGCGAGATTTGCATACGCGGGCCGCAGGTGATGGCGGGCTATTGGAAGCGCCCCGATGAGACCGCCGCAGCAATGACAGAAGACGGCTTCTTCAAGTCGGGCGATATCGGCGTGATGGATGCGCGCGGTCATGTCCGGATCGTCGATAGAAAAAAAGACATGATTCTGGTTTCCGGATTCAACGTCTATCCGAACGAGATCGAACAGGTTGTCAGCCTGCATCCGGGCGTCCTGGAGTGCGCGGTGGTGGGCATCTTCGACGAGAGGTCGGGCGAAGCGGTGAAGCTATTCATCGTCAAGGCGGATCTCACTCTGTCGGAGGGTGACATCTCAGCCTACTGCAAGGAGAACTTCACTGCCTACAAGCGCCCGAAATACATCGAGTTTCGCGAGGATCTGCCGAAGTCAGCGGTCGGGAAAATACTCCGGCGAGAGTTGCGCAGCAGTTCATGAAGTGACGGTGTCCAAATGGTTCTGAATTCCATGTTCGACCAGTTGCGCCTGCAGGTTCTCGAACGCGGCTGGCTATCGTCCAACAACGTGGTGTTCAGGTCCGAGTCCGGTAGTTCTTCGGCGGTCGTCGATACAGGCTATGACTCACATGCGGCGCAAACCGTTGCGCTGCTGAAAGACTGCCTTGAAGGCGAACCGCTGGCGCGCATCCTGAATACCCATCTTCATTCGGATCATTGCGGGGGCAACGCTGAGCTTCAGCGTGCGTTTGGCAGCGAAACAGTGGTGCCGGCGGTGTCGTTCGGTGCGATGTCGGACTGGAACCAGGATCAACTGACCCACGATGCCACGGCGCAGAACTGTGAGCGTTTTGTGGCTCACTCAGCGATGGAAGCAGGTTCTTCCGTGCTTCTCGGAGGTCATCGCTGGCAAATCCTCGAGGCGCCCGGGCAGGACGCCGATGCATTGATGTTTTTTGAACCGAGCTCCAGAGTATTGATCAGTGGCGATGCGCTCTGGGAAAGCCGACTTGCCATCATCTTCCCAGAACTGGAGCAGAGGGACGGCTTTGCCGGTGTGGAGGATGTGCTCGCCGTGATCGGCGAACTGAATCCGGCAGTCGTCATTCCCGGTCACGGCCGCCCATTCGACGATGTACCACGCGCCATCGCCATCAGCCTTCGCAAGCTGCGGCAGTTTCAGGCTGACCCGGCCAGAGACCTGAGTTATGCGTCGCGCGCGCTCACGATGTTCCACATGCTGGAAGTCCAACGCTCTTCGATGAGCGATCTCGTCCAGTGGATGCTGGCGGCACCGATTCTTATCAAGTTGGCGGGAGAGTTCAACGACCCGCCTCCTTCGCATCGCGATACGGCCGAGTCGACGGTGCTGAGGATGATTGCCGATGGAATTCTGCTGCGGCAGGGAGAAACAGTCTCGATCAATCCCGCGAGGACGGCCTGAAGTCGTACTTCGTGGCGCAAATG
>Ga0105046_10002221_pt1 | contig 30579 bp, 28 predicted proteins | sample MAT03_FD_78385 | JGI IMG/M metagenome (GOLD analysis project Ga0105046, IMG submission 78385) | Freshwater microbial communities from Lake Fryxell liftoff mats and glacier meltwater in Antarctica - MAT-03 (megahit assembly) | ecosystem: Environmental > Aquatic > Freshwater > Ice > Liftoff...
CGTCGTTGACGGGGTCGAAGTGCGGTGCCGCGACCCAGGCGCGGATCATCGCGCCGCGTCCGGCAATCTGCGCGGCGCGGCGCAATGCGATTCCCCGATTGCATGCGACGCAAGCGCTGGCAAAACGGTGACCCTCACCATATTGCGCAGATGCAGAACACGACACCTGCGGCGCGCCAGGCGCGGGCGTCGGACACGCCTGCGGCGGTCGGGCGTCGTCACGCCCCCGCCGTCACCCGCGCCAGACCCGCCACCTTGTCCCGCGCGGCCCCGCTGTCAAGGCTGGCGCGCGCCATGGCCACGCCTTCGGCCAGGCTTGCCACCTTGTCCGCCACCAGCAATGCGGCGGCGGCGTTCAGCAGCACCGCGTCGCGATAGGCGCCGGGCGCGCCGTCCAGCAGGGCGCGAAATGCCATGCCGTTTTCCGCCGGGGTGCCGCCCAGGATCGCCTCGAACGGATGCTCCGGCAGGCCGGCGTCGGCCGGCGTCACGGTGAACCGCGTCACCTGGCCGTCCTTCAGCGCCGCAACGGCCGTCGGCCCGGCAATGGACATCTCGTCCGTGCCATCCGCGCCATGCACCAGCCATGCGGCTTCGGACCCCAGCGCACGCAGGGTCAGGGCCATCGGCTCGATCAGCTTTTCCGAGAATGCTCCGGTCAATTGCCGCCTGACCCCGGCGGGATTTGTCAGCGGCCCCAGGATGTTGAAGATCGTTCTGGTGCCCAGTTCGGCCCGGGTCGGCATCACATGCTTGGTCGCGGGATGGTGCATCGGGGCCATCATGAAGCCGATGCCGACCGTGGCAATCGCCCGCTCGACCACCTCCGGGCCGACCATCACATTGATGCCCAGTTGCCCCAGCGCATCCGCGGCACCCGATCTGGACGACAGGTTGCGGTTGCCATGCTTGGCCACCACCACCCCGGCCCCCGCCACCACAAAGGCGGCGGCGGTCGAGATGTTGAGCGTGCCCTTGCCGTCACCGCCGGTGCCGACAATGTCCATCGCGCCGGCCGGGGCGCGGACCTTGTGGCAGCGGGCGCGCATCACGGCGGCGGCGGCGGCGAATTCGTCCACCGTTTCGCCCCTGGTGCGCAGCGCCATCAGGAAACCGCCGATCTGGCTGGGGGTCGCATCGCCATCGAACAGGATGGCAAAGGCGGCCTCGGCCTCGGCCCGCGTCAGGGGCCGCTCGCAGGCAGCGGCGATCAGCGGTTTCAGCGCATCGCTCATGCCGGGATCGCCACCAGGTCAAGGAAGTTGCGCAACAGCGCATGGCCATGTTCGGACGCGATGCTTTCGGGATGGAATTGCACGCCCTCGATCGGCAGGTCGCGGTGGCGCAGGCCCATGATGGTGCCGTCTGTCAGTTCGGCCGTCACCTCCAGACAGGCGGGCAGTGTGGCGCGGTCCACGATCAGCGAATGGTACCGGGTGGCCTGAAACGGGCTGGGCAGGCCGCCAAACACGCCCTGGCCCCGGTGGTGCATGGTCCCCATCTTGCCATGCACGATCTCGTGGCAGCGCACAACATTGCCGCCAAAGGCCTGGCCGATGGTCTGATGGCCAAGGCACACGCCCAGCAGGGGGGTCCGCGTTGCAGCGGCGGCGGCGGTCAGGGCCAGGCAGATGCCGGCATGGCTGGGGTCCGACGGCCCCGGCGACAGCACGATGCCGTCCGGGCGCAACGCCATCGCCTGCTGCACGTCCAGCGTGTCATTGCGGCGCACCACGACATCCGCGCCCAATTCGCCCAGATAGTGCACAAGATTATAGGTAAAACTGTCGTAGTTGTCGATCACAAGCAGCATGTTCCCGCCATCCCGGCCTGTTGGCCCGATTGAGGGCTACCGCCTGTGCGGCCCCCGCGTGTATGGTTGCGCCATTCATGGGCCGATGCGCGAAGGCGCGTCAAGGTCCGGGGCAGAAACGAACCATCGCAAGGCTGGCCCGGCGCGGGCACCAGGGTGGGCAAAGGGCAGGGCGGACCAGGCGGTGTTGCGCGGGATCATTCTCGGGACGGTGTCGGGCTTTGCGCTGGCTGCGGCCGGGCTGACCACAATATCGCTGTTGGCACCCCAGCCGGCCGGCAACGCGCCACCACAAGCGCCCTTGGTCCAGGCACCCGCCGTCGCCACTGCCGCCAGCCCGGGGCCGGCGTCGGCGGTGCCCGGCAGTGCTGCCGCGACCGCCCCGCCTGCGATGGGTGCCGCCCCCGCCGTGGTCAGCGCGCCGGCCGAAGGTGGCGATCCCGTCGCCGATACGCGCCCGGCATCGGTGCCGGCCCCGAACCCCGACGTGCCCGAACTGACCGCCCCGGAACCGGGCGACATACCGCAGGTGGCGGCAGAACCCGATGACCCGGTCCTGCCCAACCCGCTGGCCGCAGCCCCGGCCCTGCCGATGGCCGAGGCGGATCTGGTGCTGTCCACCACCCCGGCCACCCCCATGCCCGATCCAGCCCTGCCGATGGCCGAGGCGGATCTGGTGCTGTCCACCACACCGGCCACCCCCATGCCCGATGTGGTGATCGCGGTGGATCCGGCGCCTGCGGCCGATCCGGCAGGCGCTGATGACCCGGTTGCGCCGGATGGCGGCGCGGACGCGACGCCGCAGGGGTCGGACGCGGCAGGCACCGGGCCGGGCGCCGCCGACACGGCACCGGTCATCATCATGCTGGGCAGCCCCCCGGACCTGGTGCCGTTGGCCACGCCTGCGCCCGATGCGCGGCCTGAGGCGGCCACAGCGCCCGCCTTGGCCGGAGCGGACCAGCCACAGGATGATGCGATTGACCCGGCCCAGGCGGCACCAACGCCCGTCACGGTCGCGCCTGCGCCCGCAGCGGCAACGACGACTGCTCCTGCCGGATCAGACCAACCGAATGGCGCGGCTGCCGACCCGGTGCAGCCAGCGGCTGCGGTCCCGGCGGCACCTCTGGCCGAACCAACGCCAACGGTTACACCGCCATCGACGCCAGCAGCAGAGGCAGCAGAGGCAGCAGAGGCAGCAGAGCAGATCATCGTTCCGGTCGTCGCTCCGTCTGCTGACCGGGCACAACCAGCGGCGGCCGAAACGGCCACTCCATTGGCCGGGCCGGTGCCCGGGTCGGACCAGACGTCACCGGATGGATCGACCCCGACCGATGCCGCAGGCCTGGACCCGGTGCAGCCGGTAACGGCACCACCACCGTCCCCCCTGGCTTCACCTGATCCCGCCATCGGGTCGGCCCCGGCCCCCATCCTGCCCCATGTCACCCGGCAGCCGGTGCCCGAGGCTGCGCCATTGCCCCCCCCGACCGCCGCGCCGGACCAGTCTCCGCCCGCCATGTCCCCGGCTGGCCCCGCAACTCCAGCGACCCCCGACGCGTCCGCTCAGATCCGGACCGCCGATGCAGCGCCCGACAGCACCGGTCGCCTGACCCTGCAGGGCGACGCATCCCGCCTGCCGCAATCCGCCGATGGGGTCACGATCAACCGGCCCGATCCTGCGGCCCCGGCAGCATCGCCCGCTGCCGGGGCACCTGTCGCCCCGCCGGAGGCCGAGGTCATCGTCGTGCCCGATGGCCCCGCGCTCAGCCGGTTTGCCGTTGCGTTCGCCAACCCTTCCGCCCTGCCGGAAATGGCGATCATCCTGATCGACACCGGCGACATGGCCGACGCGGCCGCCGCAGTTGCGGCGATCGGCTTTCCCGTCACCATCGCCATCGACCCCGCCCGACCCGGTGCCGCCGCCGCCATGGCCGCCTATCGTGCGCAGGGACGCGAAGTGATGATGCTGGCCCGCCTGCCGGTCGGGGCGCGTCCCGTCGATGTCGAGGTGGTGCTGGAGGCCGCCTTTGCCACCCTGCCCGAGGCGGTGGCCGTGCTGGACGCAGGCGAAGGCGGGCTTCAGTCGGGGTCGGCCGTCGCGCGCCAGGCCCTGCGCCGGCTGGCCGCCGATGGGCGCGGGCTGGTGGTGATGGATGGCGGGCTGAACAGCATCGACCGTGATGCCGCCGAAGCCGGGGTGCCAGCGGCCCTGGTGCAGCGCGATCTGGATGGCGAAGGCCAGGACGATCGGGTGATCCGCCGGTTTCTGGACGATGCCGCCTTTCGCGCCCGCCAGCAGGGGCAGGTGGTCGTTCTGGCCCGGATCCGCCCCGATACGCTGACCGCCCTGCAGTTCTGGGGCGCGGCCGACCGGGCCGGGCAGGTGGCGCTGGCCCCGATTTCGGCCATTCTGGTCCCTGAAAGCCCCTGAATCGCTGCGGCTGCATGCTGGCCTAGACGTCGGCAAGGCGCGAGCAACATCAGCGTCATGGCCCATTGCAGCCCGTCATTGCCACGCCTGAATGATGCTTCGATCTGTTTTCACCAGCACGGCCTGACGGCCTGCATCAACGCGGCGCGGGTTGGCCAGCATCAGCCCTGTGGTGGTTTGCGTCTGGTCCGTATCAGTCTGGCAAAACCGATGTCAGGTCAGACGCCGATGCAAGCCAGGCGCGCGCCCGGTCAGGCGTGCTGGTGGTGCGCATCGGCACGAAGCCACCGGCCGGACCCCTGCAATTCACTTGAAAAGCTGACCGCCCTAGCGGGTGATCCAGCCGCCGCCCAGGACCCTGCTGCCCTCGGCCGCATAGAACACGCAGGCCTGGCCGGGGGCCACGCCGTCCTCGGGGGTCAGCAGTTCCACCTCGGCCTCGGTCGCGGACAGTGCCCGCAACATGGCATCGACCGGCGGTCGGGTAGAGCGGACCCGGACGCGAATCGCACGGTCGGTCTGGTCGGCAAACCCGGCATCGCCCAGCCAGTTCACTTGTTTCAGCCGGACCCGGCGCGTGGCCAGCATCGCCTTTGGGCCGACAATCACCTGCCGGCGGTCCACGTCCAGCCGGACCACATACATCGGCTCGGCCAACCCGCCGATGCCCAGCCCGCGCCGCTGCCCGACCGTATAGTGCAGCACACCGGCATGGCACCCCACGACCAGACCGCCCGAATCAACGATGTCGCCGGGCTCGGCCGCGCCGGGGCGCAGCTTTTCGATCACGGCGGCATAGTTGCCGTTCGGTACAAAACAGATGTCCTGACTGTCGGGCTTGTCCGCCACCGGCAGGCCATAACGCGCGGCCAGCGCGCGGGTTTCGGCCTTTGACGCCAGCCCGCCCAGGGGAAAGCGCAGGTAGTCCAGTTGCGGTCTGGTGGTCGAGAACAGGAAATAGGACTGGTCCCGCGCCGGGTCGGCGGCGGCGTGCAGTTCGGGGCCGAACGCGCCGTCCCGACGCCGGATGTAATGGCCGGTGGCCATGCAATCGGCCCCCAGATCGCGGGCCGTGGTCATCAGATCGGTGAACTTTACCCGTTCGTTGCACCGGATGCAGGGCACCGGCGTCGCCCCTGCCAGATAGCTGTCGGCAAATTCGTCGATCACCGCCGCGCGAAATGTATTTTCGTAATCAAGCACATAGTGCGGGAAGCGCATGGTTTCGGCCACGCGGCGCGCGTCATGGATATCGCGCCCGGCGCAGCAGGCGCCCTTTTTGGCCAGCGCCGCGCCATGGTCGTACAACTGCAACGTCACGCCGACCACGTCATAGCCCTGTTCGGCCAGCATCGCCGCCACAACCGACGAATCCACTCCGCCCGACATCGCCACCACGACACGGGTTTCGGCTGGGGGCTTTGGCAACCCCAGGTTGTTCAGGACAGGATCAAACGGCACGGGATGGGCAACCTGATGATGACGCCGTTACGGCAAGGGACGCTCAAATATAGGAAAATGCCTAGCACTCTCAACCCCTCGCTTCACCGCTCCTTAAGCCGGGGCAGGCAACTTCGCCTGTGCACATGGGAAAAGGGGTGCGTGGGATGTTTTTGCGAAAGGTGGACGGGCCACGCTCGGTGACCCTGCCAGACGGAACGATCATGACGCGGGCCGATCTGCCCGCGATCGACACACGGCGCTGGGTGGCGTCGCGCAAGGCGGCTGTGGTCAGGGCAGTGGGTGCCGGGCTGCTGTCGCGGGCGCAGGCGCTGGAAACCTACAGGCTCAGCGAGGATGAGTTCACCGAATGGCAAACCGCCGTGTCCCGCCATGGCGAAGCCGCCTTGCGGGCGACGGCCCTGCAGAAATATAGACAACCATAGGTGGAAGTGCAAAGCTCGCGTCATGGGTAACCTGTGATTAACCATTTCGCGTCTAGGTTACGCATATCGGAATGGAATGGAGACCGGGATGCGCGTCTTGCTGGTAGAGGATGATCCCACGACATCGCGCAGCATCGAATTGATGCTGACGCATGCCAACCTCAACGTCTATGCGACGGACTTGGGCGAGGAGGGGATCGACCTTGCGAAACTCTACGACTACGACCTGATTTTGCTGGACCTGAACCTGCCCGACATGAACGGGCACGAGGTGTTGCGGCAATTGCGGCTGTCCCGGGTGGAAACCCCGATCCTGATCCTGTCGGGCGAGGTGGATACGGAAAGCAAGATCAAGGGGTTCGGCTTTGGCGCGGATGACTACCTGACCAAGCCGTTCCACCGAGAGGAACTGGTGGCGCGCATTCACGCCATCATCCGCCGGTCCAAGGGCCATTCGCAATCGGTGATTCGCACCGGGCGGATCGCGGTCAATCTGGATGCCAAGACGGTCGATGTCGGCGGCACGCCGGTGCATCTGACCGGCAAGGAATACCAGATGCTGGAACTGCTCAGCCTGCGCAAGGGCACGACGCTGACCAAGGAAATGTTCCTCAACCACCTCTATGGCGGCATGGACGAACCCGAGTTGAAGATCATCGACGTGTTCATCTGCAAGCTGCGCAAGAAGCTGTCGGTGGCGACGGGGGGCGACAATCACATCGAAACCGTCTGGGGCCGTGGTTACGTGTTGCGCGACCCCGAGGCGCGCAGCCGCGATGCCGAACGGATCGCCGTCGGGGCCTGAGCGATGGCGTCCGTACAAGGTTGAAGGTGCGACCTTGACGCCGGACCGGATCGGGGTTCGCCTTGTCCTGCCCCCTGCGACTGCCTTAGGTTCAACCTTGGGGCAACCTGGGGGGGGGCAGAATGACCGCCGACAAGGCAATGGCGGCGATGACCGCGGCGGAGGCGCTCGCTGCATGGTCCGTGCTGGCCGATCAGGTGCGCGACGCCAACACCGCCTATCATCGCGACGATGCGCCGACGATCAGCGATGCTGACTATGACCAGATCAAGCGCCGCCTAGCCGCCATTGAAACCGCCTTTCCGGCCATCCGACGGGTAGGGACGCCGCCCAGCCCGACCGCTCAGGTCGGTGCGCCTGCCGCCGAGGGGTTTGGCAAGCTCACCCATGCCATGCCGATGTTGTCTCTGGAAAACGCGTTTGCGGATGGCGAGATCACCGATTTCGACAGCCGCATCCGCCGGTTCCTGAACCTGCCCGACACCGCCGCGCTGGCCTATACCGCCGAACCCAAGATTGACGGGCTGTCGCTGGCGTTGCGTTATGAAGGTGGTCTGCTGGTCCAGGCGGCGACCCGCGGCGATGGGACGGTAGGCGAAAACGTGACTGCCAATGCCCGCACCATTGCCGACATCCCGCACACCCTGACCGGCGCGCCGGAAGTGCTGGAGGTGCGGGGCGAGGTCTATATCCGCGCCGCCGACTTTGCCGCACTGAACGCGCGGCTGGCGGCGACCGGTGCAAAAACGCTGGCCAACCCGCGCAACGCCGCAGCGGGGTCGCTGCGGCAACTGGATGTTGGTATCACGGCCAGCCGGCCGCTCAGCTTTTTCGCCTATGCCTGGGGCGAGCTTTCGGCCCCGCTAGCCGCCACTCAATCGGGCGCGCTGGCGCGGCTGGCGGAATTGGGGTTTCAAACCAACCCCTTGACCATCACTGCCGATGGTCCTGCCGCTTTGCTGGCGCAATACCGCGCCATTGAATCAAGCCGTGCCACGCTGGGCTATGACATCGACGGTGTCGTTTACAAGGTCGACGATCTGGCCTTGCAGGATCGGCTGGGTTTCCGCTCGACCACGCCACGCTGGGCGATTGCGCACAAGTTTCCCGCCGAACGCGCCTGGACCCGGCTGCTGGGCATCGACATCCAGGTTGGCCGCACTGGCGCGCTGTCGCCGGTGGCGCGATTGGTGCCGGTGACAGTGGGCGGGGTGGTGGTATCCAACGCCACCTTGCACAACGAAGATTACATTGCCGGGCGCAGCGGCACCGGCGAGGCGATCCGCGAGGGCCGTGATATCCGTGTCGGCGACTGGGTGGAAATTTATCGCGCCGGCGACGTGATCCCGAAAATCCGCGATGTCGATCTGGCGCAAAGGCCTGGCGATTCCGTCGCCTTCGCCTTTCCCGATCTGTGCCCGGAATGCGGCAGCCCAGCGGTCCGAGAGGCAGCCGATGCCATCCGACGTTGCACCGGCGGGTTGATTTGCCCCGCGCAGGCGATCGAAAAGCTGAAACATTTCGTCAGCCGGGGCGCCTTTGACATCGAAGGGCTGGGCGCCAAACAGATCGAGGCGTTTCATGCCGATCCGGACCTGCCGATTCGCGAACCCGCCGATATCTTTACCCTGGCTGCACGCGATGCAGCCAACCTGACCCGCTTGAAGAACCGCGAAGGATACGGTGAAACCAGCGCGAAGAACCTGTTCCAAGCCATCGAGGACAGACGCGCAATCGCGCTGGACCGTCTGCTGTTCGCCCTTGGCATCCGTCATCTGGGTGAAACCGGCGCGGCGGTGCTGGCGCGGCACTATCGCTCGTGGCCGGTTTTCCTGGCGGCGATGACTGCCGCCACACCGGGCGACGGGCCCGAATGGCTGGACCTGACCGCCATCGACGGGGTCGGCGCGGTGCTGGCCGGATCGGTGGTGGCGGCGTTCCGCAATCCCGCCGAACGCGCGATGATCGACCGGCTGGCCGCACAACTGACCATCCGCGACGCGGCCCGCCCCGCCCGCGAAAGCCCGGTGGCGGGCCTGACCGTGGTGTTCACCGGCACGCTGGAAAAGCTGACCCGCGCCGAGGCCAAGGCCCGGGCCGAGGCCTTGGGGGCCAGGGTCGCCGGTTCGGTCAGTGCCAGGACCGATCTGCTGGTCGCCGGACCGGGGGCAGGGTCCAAGGCGAAAGAGGCCGCCAGACTGGGCGTGAAAACCATCGACGAGGACGCCTGGCTGGCCCTGATCGCCCAAGCCCCGGCATGAGCGGACGCCCCGAGGTTCTGTGGCCGCTGTTCGCCGAACTGACCGGCCTGCCCGGCATCGGCCCGAAAACGGCGCAACTGATGGCCGCAGGCGGGATCGCGCGGCCGCGCGACCTGCTGTTCACCTTGCCGCAATCGGGCATCGACCGCCGCCGCCGCGCCAGCATCCGCGAGGTGGTTGCCCCGGCGACGGTGACGGTCATGGTCGAGGTCGGCCTGCACAGCCCGCCGCGCAAGAAGGGCGGCCCCTACCGCATCACCGTGCAAGACGAAGGCACCAGCTTTCAGTTGGTGTTTTTCCATGGGCGGACAGATTATCTGCGTGCGGCGCTGCCCACCGGGCAACGGCGGCTGGTGTCGGGCAAGGTCGAACTGTTCGACGGCATTGCCCAGATGGTGCATCCCGACCATATCCTGACCCCTGACGAAGCGGGCGATGTCGCGGCGTTCGAGCCGGTTTATCCGCTGCATGCCGGGCTGACCCAGCGCCAGATGGGCAAGGCGGCGCGCGCCGCGCTGGATCTTGTGCCTGCGCTGGCCGAATGGATCGATCCCGCGCTTCTGGCCCGCGAGGGCTGGCTTGGCTGGCCCGAAGCGTTGCGTGCTGCCCATGCGCCTGAATCCGCGCTCGATCTGGCGCCCGACGATCCGGCGCGGCGGCGGCTGGCCTATGACGAGCTGTTCGCGCATCAGCTGACCCTGTCACTGGCCCGCGCCCAGGCCCGTCGGCACAAGGGACGCATGACGCAGGGCGATGGGCGACTGCGCACGCTGGTGCGGGCGGCGTTACCCTATCCCTTGACCGGCGCGCAGGTCCGCGCGGTGGACCAGATCACCGCCGACATGGCTGCGCCGTTGCGGATGAACCGGCTTTTGCAGGGCGATGTCGGCTCGGGCAAGACGGTGGTGGCGCTGCTGGCGTTGCTGGCGGCGGTCGAGGCGGGCGGGCAGGGGGTGATGATGGCCCCGACCGAGATTCTGGCCCGCCAGCATCTGGACGGTCTGCGGCCATTGGCCGACGCGGCGGGCGTGCGGCTTGAAATCCTGACCGGGCGCGACAAGGGCGGCGATCGTGCGGCCAAGCTGGCGGCGCTGGCCGAAGGGCGAATCGGGATTCTGGTCGGCACGCATGCGGTGTTTCAGAAGGATGTGGTGTTTGCCGACCTGCGGCTGGTGATCGTCGATGAACAGCACCGCTTTGGCGTGGCGCAGCGGATGGAACTGGGTGCCAAGGGCCAGCAGGCCGATGTGCTGGTGATGACGGCGACGCCGATCCCGCGCAGTCTGGCCCTGGCGCAATATGGCGACATGGATGTGGCGGTGCTGGATGAAAAGCCGCCCGGACGGATGCCGGTGCGCACGGCGCTGCTGTCCACCGGTCGGATGGACGAGGTCATCGCCCATCTGCGCCGCGCCGTGGCCGAAGGGCGGCAGGCCTATTGGGTCTGCCCGCTGGTCGAGGAATCCGAACTGACCGACATGACAGCCGCCGAGGACCGGTTCCGCCGTTTGCGCGCCGCCTTGGGCGAGGGCGTGGTGGGGCTGGTGCATGGCCAGATGCCCCCGGCCGACAAGGACGCCGCCATGGCGCGGTTCATTGCCGGGCAGACGCAGGTGCTGGTGGCGACGACGGTGATCGAGGTGGGGGTGAACGTGCCCAATGCCTCGATCATGGTAATCGAGCGGGCGGAATCGTTCGGTCTGGCGCAGTTGCATCAGTTGCGTGGCCGGGTCGGGCGCGGGGCGGTGCAATCGACCTGCCTGCTGGTCTATCAGCCGCCGCTGTCCGAGGCGGGGCGACGCCGGCTGGATATCCTGCGCCAGACCGAAGACGGCTTTGCGATCGCCGAGGAAGATCTGGCGATGCGCGGGGCCGGCGACATGATCGGCACCGCGCAATCCGGCCTGCCCCGGTTCCGCATCGCCGATCTGGAACGGCAGGCCGGGCTGATGGCCGTGGCGCAGTCGGATGCGCGGTTGCTGCTGGACCAGGACCCCGGCCTTGCCAGCCCGCGCGGGCAGGCCGCGCGGGTGCTGCTGTGGCTGATGGAACAGGACAAGGCGATCCGGCTGATCGGTGTCGGCTGAAATCAGCTTTTGTTCCGGTTTGTTCGGTTAAAGTTCTTTACAGGCGATTCGAAGTATGAGAACAAAGCAACAACAGATGGAACAGGAGGTCGCAATGACGCAGGAAATCAGGGACGTGGTTAGCCGCTCGGGCGTGACGATGTTGAACGATGCGCTGGGTCTGGCCGCCCTTGTGGTGCTGCTGATGGGGGCCTTGTGCCTGCCGGCGCTGATCTGACCGGTTCTGCCTGCGATCTTGCGCCGGGTGCCGCGCATGCCATCTGTCCCGATGGTTTGCTTTCCGGCCTGTCTGTCCTTGGCCGATGCGGGGTTGCCTGCCCTGCGGCGTTTCCCCCCGGGTCCCACGCAAGAACGCTTTGACTGCCGCCGCCATCCCTGACCGGATGTGCGGCGGTTTTTTCATGTTGGGGGTCGATGACGTGACCGCAGTTGCGCCGGGTCCGGTCAGCCTGCCGCCCTTGCCTGCCCCTTTTCCTGCGCCTGTTCCTGCGCCTGTGCCTGTTCCTGCGCCTGAGCCTGTTCCAGCGCTTGGGCCTGTGCCTGCGCCTGTGCCTGAGCCTGTGCCTGGGCCTGGGCCAGCGCATCCAGTGTGGCGTCAAACGTCAACATGATCGAGGCGTGGCGATTCTTGTGCTCTCGGGCCGGGATCAATACCGACAGTCCGTCGAACGGGGTGGCGGGTGGCGGGCCACCGTCACGCAGCATGGCCAGCAACGCATCGCCCGCCGCCTGCACCATGGCGGCGGTCTGGCCGATGATATTGGCCCCGACCACCGACGCTGCTGCCTGGCCCAGCGCGCAGGCCCGCACCTCTTGCCCAAAGGCGGTGATGACATCGCCCCGCACCATCAGATCGACCGTCACGGTCGACCCGCACAGCGGCGAGCGGCGGCGGGCGCTTGCATCGGGATGGGCCAGCCGGTCGGTATGGGGCATGTCGGCGGCCAACGCCAGAATGCGCGCCGAGTAAAGCTTGATCAGGTCGCTGTCGGTGGACATCAGTTTGCCCTTGGCTTGCCGCCCCCCTAGATAGGCGTTCAGCAAAGTCCAGCACAAGGCCTGCCCGATGCGTTTCGATGTCGCGACCCTGACCTACACCGCCGACGGCCTGATCCCCTGCATCGCGCAGGATCATGCCAGCGGGCAGGTGCTGATGTTCGCCTGGATGAATGCCGCAGCCGTCGCGCAGACGCTGGCCACCGGCCGGGTCACCTATTGGTCCCGCTCGCGCGCGGCGTTCTGGGTCAAGGGCGCGACGTCGGGGCATATGCAGGCGCTGGTGGAATTGCGCATCGACTGCGACCGCGACTGCCTGCTGGTGCTGGTGCGCCAGACCGGGCCGGCCTGCCATACCGGGGCGCAAAGCTGTTTCTTTACAACTGTGGTCGATGGCGCGGAAGTGGCGCTGCCCAAGGCAGGTGCCCAAGGCTGACCGGACATGGGCTGACCGGACATGGGCTGACCGGACAAGGGCTGACCGGACATGGGCTGGCCGGACAAGGGCTGCGGTTTGGCAACTCTGCCATCGCAAAGGGTTTCAGAGCCCGACCAACCGGCGGATATCCAGAGGGGTCGCACCATTGGCCCGGTATGCCGTCAGCGCGCGGGCGTCGTCGCGCTTGGCCAACCGCCTGCCCTGATCGTCGCGGATCAGGCGGTGGTGATGATAGCTGGGTGTGGGCAGGCCCAGGGCAGATTGCAGCAGCACCTGCACCGGCGTGGCGCCGAACAGGTCCAGCCCGCGCGTGACGTCGGTCACGTTCTGGGCGGCGTCATCGACCACCACGGCCAGATGGTAGGCGATCATCCCGTCGCGCCGGGCCAGCACGATATCGTCGATCTGGCCCGGGTCGGGCGCGTGCCAGCCGGGCTGTTCAGGCCCGGTTTCGCGGAATCGCAGGGGTTGGCCGGTCAGCGCGCGCGCGGCGTGCAGGCGGATCGCCTGGCCCGGTTGCCAATCGGCCATCATGCGCTGGCGGCAAATGCCGGGATACCCCTCGGGCACCGTTCCTTCCTGCGGGGCGGACAGGGCGGCCTGGATATCGGCGCGATTGCAGGTGCACGGATAGCACAGGCCCTTTGCGATCAACTGGGCAAGTGCGGCGCGGTAGCGGGGCATATGGTCGGACTGGCGCAGCACCGGGCCATCCCAGGTCAGGCCCAGCCAGCGCAGGTCAGCATGGATCGCGGTTTCCCATGCCGGGCGACAGCGTGCGCGGTCGGTATCCTCGATCCGCAGCAGGAATTGCCCGCCCATTGCACGGGCGCGGTCATGGCCGGTCAGCGCGGAAAACGCGTGGCCCAGATGCAAAGGACCGGTGGGCGAGGGCGCAAAGCGGGTGATCACGGCGGCTCACTCAGCCGCAGCGGCGGCCTGCACGGGCCCAAGCCATGCCAGCCAATCGGCCTTGGCGCGGTCGGTATAGGCCTTGTAGCGCTCGACCCGGCCCTTGCGGCCATGGCGGGCATCGATCGGTGGGAACAGTCCGAAGTTCACGTTCATCGGCTGGAACGTTTTCGCATGCGCCCCGCCAGTGATGTGATGCACCAGCGCGCCGGTGGCCGTCGTGGCGGGCACCGGGGGGATGGTCTGGCCAGTCATCTCGGCTGCGGCCAGGCGGCCCGCCAGCATCCCCATCGCGGCGGATTCGACATAGCCTTCGACGCCGGTGATCTGGCCGGCAAAGCGGATATGCGGGCGCGACCGCAGCCGCATCTGCCCGTCCAGCAGGGTGGGGGAATTGATGAAGGTGTTGCGGTGGATGCCGCCCAGACGGGCAAAATGAGCATCTTGCAGCCCGGGAATCATACGAAAAACAGCGGTTTGCGCGCCATACTTCATCTTGGTCTGAAAGCCGACGATATTGTAGAGCGTGCCCAGCGCATTATCCCGGCGCAACTGCACCACCGCATAGGGTTTGACCTGCGGGTGATGCGCATCGGTCAGGCCGACCGGCTTCATCGGGCCAAAGCGCAGCGTTTCGCGGCCCCGTTCGGCCATCACCTCGATCGGCAGGCAGCCGTCGAAATAACCCGCCGTTTCGCCCGGGTGAAACACCGTCTTGTCGGCGGCCAGCAGGGCGTCGATGAAAGCCTCGTATTGGGGTCTGGTCATCGGACAGTTCAGATAGGCGGTACGCTCGTCCTCGTCCTCGCCCTTGTCATAGCGCGATTGCCGCCAGGCGATGGCCATGTCGACCGTTTCGGCATGGACGATGGGGGCGATGGCGTCGAAGAACGCCAGTGCGTCCTGCCCCGTCTCGGCCCGGATCGCGCGGGCCAGCGCATCGGATGTCAGGGGGCCGGTAGCGACGATCCAGTGCCCTGATGCGGGAAGGGTTGTCACCTCGTGGTCCGTCACCGAAATCAGCGGATGGGCGCGCAGGGCGGCGGTGACGCTGGCGGCAAAGGGGTCGCGGTCCACGGCCAGCGCACCGCCTGCAGGCAGCCGGTGGCGCGCGGCCATCGCCATCACGATCCCGCCCGCTGCGCGCATTTCCCAATGCAGCAGACCGACCGCATTCTGTTCGTGATCGTCCGAGCGGAACGAGTTGGAGCAGACCATTTCCGCCAGATCGCCGGTGCGATGGGCAAAGGTGCCCACACGGGGGCGCATTTCGTGGATCACCACTGGCACGCCCCTATGCGCGGCGGCCCAGGCGGCCTCGGCACCCGCCATGCCGCCGCCGACGATGTGAAGGGGTTCGGTCATGTCCCCTGCCATAGGGCCAAAGCGGCGGGAAGTGAAGTCAGACCAGCGCGATGCGTTCGCGGTATTCGGGGTCGGGATAGGGGCGGTAAAGCCCGATCTGCGCCTGACCGATCATCTGGTGCATCTGGTCGTACAACCGCTCTGCCGCGTCATCCTGTTTGCGCAGCGCACGAAAGGCGATGTCCAGTTGCGCCATGTCGTCGATCTCGATCTCGAGGAGGAAATCGCTGTGCGCGCCCGAGGCGAGGCCGAACTGACGCCGCAGCAACCGCCAGGCGCCGATCATCTGGTGATGTTCCAGATGCGCCATCCAGGCCCCGCAGGCGGCGGCAAAGCCCAGCGCCTTGGCCTCGGAGCGCAACTCGATCATGCAGTGATAAACGGACATCAGCCCCCCCTTTGCGTTGGCCATCAGCATAGGGGGGCAAGGTTAACGCGGGGTTAGGCGTCGACCTCGCCGCCTTCGGCGATCAGGGCGACGCTGACGACTTCCTCGTCGCCGCCGGTATCGAACACCCGCACGCCGCCAGCGCTGCGGGATCTAAAGCTGATCCCCTCGACCGGCACGCGGATCGACTGACCACCGGACGTGACCAGCATCACCTGATCCGAGCGTTCGACCGGAAAGCAGGCGATAATGCCGCCGGATTCCTTGCCACGGCGGTCCGACAGGTCCATCGCGATAACCCCTTGGCCGCCGCGACCGCGCAGCGGATAGCCATGGCTTGAACTGGTCTTGCCAAAGCCGCGCGATGTGATGGTGAGGATCAGATCCTCGGCCGCCGACATTTCCGCGAATTCCTCGATCGACAAAGTTCCGGCTTCGATGGCCTCTTCTTCGTCACCCGGTGTGTCATCCTCGACCAGGCCCTCCTGCGCCCGTCGCATTTTCAGAAACGCGACCCGTTTGTCCGGCGCGGCCTCGAAATGGCGGATCACGGCCATGCTGACCACCTGGTCGCCGCCCTTCAGGGTGATGCCGCGCACGCCGGTGGAATCGCGGCCCTTGAACACGCGGACATCGGTGGTCGGAAAGCGGATGGCGCGGCCCGAATCGGTGACAAGGAACACATCGTCATCGTCCGAACAGATGCGGGCGTTGACCAGCCTTGTGCCGTCCTCGGGCAATTTCATCGCGATCTTGCCGTTGCGCAGCACATTGGTGAAATCCGACAGCGCGTTGCGGCGCACGTCGCCCGCGCTGGTGGCAAAGACGATCTGCAGGTTGTCCCATTCAACCTCGGGCGGATGCACCGGCATGATCGCGGCAATCGACACGCCGGCATCAATCGGCAGGATGTTGACGATCGCCTTGCCCTTGGCGGTGCGGCCCGCCAGCGGCAGCCGCCAGCATTTCAGTTTGTAGGCCATCCCGTCGGTGCTGAAAAACAGCAATTGATCATGGGTGTTGGCGACAAACAGCGTCGTCACCACGTCCTCTTCCTTGGTGGCCATCGAGGACAGGCCCTTGCCGCCGCGCCGCTGGCTGCGGAATTCGGACAAGGGCGTGCGCTTGATATAGCCACCTTGGGTGACGGTGACGACCATATCCTCGCGCTCGATCAGGTCTTCGTCCTCCAGATCGCCGGCCCATTCGGTGATTTCGGTCCGGCGCGGCACGGCGAAGAGGTCGCGCACCTCGCGCAGTTCGGCGCGGATGATGTCGAGGATGCGGTCGCGGCTGCGCAGGATGTCCAGGTAATCGCGGATCTTGGCCGCCAATTCCTGCAACTCGTCCGTCACCTTCTGCACACCCAACTGGGTCAGGCGCTGCAGTTGCAGGTCCAGAATGGCGCGGGCCTGCGCGTCGGACAGGTTATAGGTGCCGTCCGCGTTCACCGGATGCACCGGATCGTCGATCAGACGAATGTATTCGATGATGCTATGCGCGGGCCAGCGCCGGATCATCAGTTTTTCGCGCGCATCGGCGGCGTCGGTTGATGCGCGGATGGTGGCCACCACCTCGTCCACATTGGTCACCGCGACGGCCAGACCGCACAGGATATGCGCGCGTTCGCGGGCACGGCGGAGTTCGTAAGCGGTGCGCCGCGCCACCACCTCCTCGCGGAAATCCAGAAAACAGGTCAGGAACCGGCGCAGGGTCAGCGTCTCGGGGCGGCCGCCGTTCAGCGCCAGCATGTTGCAGCCGAAGGTGATCTGCATCGTGGTAAAGCGGTAAAGCTGGTTCAGTACCACATCCGCCGTGGCATCACGCTTCAGTTCGATCACCACGCGCACGCCGTCGCGGTCGCTTTCGTCCTGAATATGGGCGATGCCTTCGATCCGCTTGTCGCGCACCGCCTCGCCGATCCGCTCGATCATGGTCATCTTGTTGACCTGATAGGGGATTGCATCGACGATGATCGCTTCGCGGTCCTTGCGCAAAGCCTCGACATGGGTGGTGGCCCGCAGGATGACCGAGCCGCGCCCCTCCAGATACGCCTTGCGGGCACCGGACCGGCCCATGATCTGGCCGCCGGTGGGGAAATCGGGGGCGGGCACGTATTCCATCAGATCTTCGCTGGTCAGGTCGGGGTTGTCGACCAGCGCCAGCGTGGCGTCGATCACCTCGCCCAGGTTATGGGGCGGGATGTTGGTGGCCATGCCGACGGCGATGCCGCCCGCGCCATTGACCAGCATATTGGGGAATCGCGCCGGCAGAACGGTGGGTTCGCGGTCCTTGCCGTCGTAGTTGTCCTGGAAATCGACCGTGTCCTTGTCGATATCGGCCAACAGAAAGGCAGCCGGCTTGTCCATACGCACTTCGGTATAGCGAAAGGCCGCTGCCGGGTCGCCGTCCATGCTGCCGAAATTGCCCTGACCGTCCAGCAGCGGCAGCGACATCGAAAAGTCCTGTGCCATCCGCACCAGCGCGTCATAAATGGCGCTGTCGCCATGCGGGTGATACTTGCCCATCGCCTCGGCCACGGGCCGCGACGATTTGCGGTAGGGCTTGTCATGGGTGTTGCCGGTGTCGTGCATCGCAAACAGGATGCGCCGATGCACCGGTTTCAGCCCGTCGCGCAGATCGGGGATCGCGCGGCTGACGATGACCGACATCGCATAGTCCAGATAGGCGGTCTTCAGCTCCTGCTCGATGGCGACGGTTGGCCCTGCCCAGCCCGGGCGGCGCGGGGTTGTATCATCGGTTTCAGGGGGTTCGGGTGTATCGCTCAAGGGATCCGCCTTTGTGTCGCAGCGCCGCTACATCTGGGTTCGACGTGTATATCACTCCCATCATATAGCCCGCAACCGCCGTTGCCACAATGCCATGGCAGCCGGGGCAGCCGAGTGACAACAGCATGGATTCATTGATATTTCAGGAATATGTGCTGAGGTGTTCCGGCAGGGGGGCAAACCATGGGGTGACGCGATGGCTGGGACTGCCTCGGAAACCGAACTGATGCTCAAGGGATACGGCCTGACCACGGCCGAGTTCTACTACCGGATGCCCGATTACCGGCATGTGCTGAACAGCTATATCTGGCAGGACTACGACCTTGCCCCCGACCACCACCGTCTGTTCGCCTTCATCGAATACTGGCAGGGCAATATCGAAGGGCCGCTGCATTCGGTCCGCTTCGTGCACCGCAAGCTGATCGGGCCGGGCGCATGGCGCAATCAGGTGGGCGAGTTTCGGTATCATTGAGGCGGTTTGCCGAGGATGCCGATCCCGCGGGTGGGTCTAGCGGCGCTTTGCGCTGTGGGCACTTTGGGCATCACCCGACCGCCGCCCTGGGCCGACGCTGCGCGCAACTTTGCCTGACCGATGCCGTTCATCCGCAAGCTTGTGCCGGTGGGCACCGGGCGCGCCTGGCATGGCACGCAACCGGCACTAGGCGGGGCGCAGGGTTCCCTGGCGCAGGGTGGCCAGCAGCACCAGCGCCATCACCCCCACCCCGGCGGCGGCCATGATCGCGACGGGCTGCCCGTCGGTCAGGTTCACCGCGACCACACCGCAAAGGGCCCAGATCACCGTCAGTCCATAGACCGGCATCCGCGGCTGCCGCCATTGCACCGTGACCGCGATGACCAGCACCAGCGCCAGCATCACCGCCGCCGATCCGGTGTTGCCGAGCCAGCCATAGCCCGCCAGCAGCACGCCCAGCGACACCGCCGAGGCTGCCGACAGCCAGCCCGCGAAGATGCCCAAAGGCCCCGCCAACAGCCAGCGGTCCGCGCCGGTATCGGCCCGCAGGAATGCGGTCAGCGCAGCCACTGCCATGATCCAGATCGTGATCGTGGCCCAGATCGGGCTGGATCCCGCAATCGCCAGCCACACCGTGCCGATCGCCAGCGCGACAGTCAGCGGCAGGCGCACCCGGTCCCAGGCCGGATCATCGACCCGCTTCCACAACCCGAACAGGGCATGGGCGAACAGCCACAGATAGATCACGCTCCAGATCGCAAAGGCATAGCCGGCGGGCTGGATGAACGGCCGCTCGATCCGGACCGGAAAGATGCCGGGGTCATAGCCGCTGAAGGGCGGCGTGACGAACGGGGCCACGCCAAAGGTCAGTGCGGCCAACACGACAAGCAGCGATCTGAGTTTGGTCATGATCTGTCTACGCTCCGGGACGGTGATTCGGTTCGGTGTCTGGCCCGATGACCCGGTGTCACGGCGCGGCACGCATCAGCATGCCGAACAGATCGCGCGGGTCGTCGGGGTCGGCGACCATGTCAAGGTTGGTATATAGCCCAGTCTCCAGCGCCTTTTCCCTGACATAGATCAGCGCCGCAAAATCCTCGATCGCAAAGCCGACCGAGTCAAACAGGGTGATCTGCGCCGCACTGTTGCGCCCGGGCACCTGGCCCGCGATCACCTGCCACAGTTCGGTGACCGGGTGGTCGGGGGAAAGCTGCTGGATCTCGCCCTCGATCCGGGTCTGCGGCGGGTATTCGACAAAGATCGCTGCCCGCAGCAGAATGTCGCGGTGCAATTCGGTCTTGCCCGGGCAATCGCCGCCGACCGCGTTGATATGCACGCCGGGGCCGACCAAATTGTCGGTCAGGATGGTGGCATTGGCCTTGTCGGCCGTTACGGTGGTGATGATCTGGGCACCTTCCAGCGCATGCTCGGCCGTGTCGCATTGCGTCACGATCAGGCCCGACCCGGCCAGATTGCGCGCGCATTTGGCGGTGGCGGCGGGATCGATGTCGTACAGGCGGACCTCGGTGATCCCGCAGAGCGCCTGAAACGCCAGCGCCTGAAACTCCGACTGGGCGCCATTGCCGATGATCGCCATGGTGTGCGCGCCCGTTGGGGCCAGATGGCGCGCGGCCAGCGCCGACATTGCGGCGGTCCGCAGCGCGGTCAGCAGGGTCATTTCCGACAGCAGCACCGGATAGCCGGTCCGCATCTCGGCCAGCAGGCCGAATGCGGTGACGGTCTGCAGGCCCTGTCGCATGTTGTCGGGATGGCCGTTCACGAACTTGAACCCATAGGTTTCGCCGTCCGAGGTCGGCATCAACTCGATCACGCCTTCGGGCGAATGGGCGGGGATGCGGGCGGTCTTGTCGAAATCGGGCCAGCGGCGGAAATCGGCCTCGATCCGCTGCGCCAGATCGGCCAGCACGGTTGTCAGCCCGATCCGGTGCACCAGCGCCATCATCTGCGCCACACTGACAAACGGCACCAGCGCCAGACGGCCCGGGGCGGCGGGCGGCTGTGTCATGCATAGCTCCGCGTCGGGCGGTCAAAGATGCGGCGACCGAACAGGCTGGCGGTCAGATCGACCATCAGCGATGCGGTGCGGCCACGCTCGTCCAGAAACGGGTTCAGTTCCACCAGATCCAGCGATGCGACCAGCCCGCTATCACACAGCATCTCCATCACCAGATGCGCCTCGCGCAGGGTTGCCCCGCCGGGCACGGTCGTAACGACGCCGGGGGCGATGTCGGGGTCAAGGAAATCCACGTCGAGCGACACGTGCAGCAGCCCGTTGGCCGCCGCGACACGCGCCAGAAACGCCGCCATCGGCGCGCGAATGCCCGATTCGTCGATGGCGCGCATGTCATGCAGGTGGATCGCCGTTTCCGCCAGCGCCGCGCGTTCGGCAGGGTCGACCGAGCGCAGGCCGATCATGCAGATGTTGTCATGCGGCACCGTTGTCGGCAGCGGCGGAAAGTCGCGGAAACCGGACCGCCCGGTCACATAGGCGACCGGCGTGCCATGCAGGTTGCCGGTCTCGGACGTCTCGGGCGTGTGGAAATCGGAATGGGCGTCCAGCCACAGCACGAACAGCGGACGTCCCTGCGCCGCCGCATGCGCTGCCATCCCGGCAACCGAGCCCAAGGCCAACGCGTGATCGCCGCCCAGAAAGATCGGCAGCCCTTCGGCCGCCGCACGTTGCGCGGCATCGGCAAGGGTCACGGTCCAGCCGATGGTCTGGCGCAGTTCGTGCAGCTTGGGGTCGGGGGCCCGGGACAGTTCAACCTCGGCCGGGGTCAGGTTGCCCCAGTCGCTGACCGCGTGGCCCAGATCGTCCAGCATGGTCGCGATACCGGCCGTGCGATAGGCGTCCGGCCCCATCACACAGCCGCGACGGCGTTTGCCGCAATCGACCGGTGCCCCGACCAGGATGATGTGATGTGTGCTCATGGTCCGATCATCTGCGCAATCCGGGACTGACGTAAGCCGCCATATTGTGCGAAAGGGGCATGGACTGATCAAGACGGGCAGTGCTAATGGACGAAATGGATAGCCGCCTGCTGGCGGCGCTGAAACGCGACGGGCGCGCCACGCTGGCCGAACTGGCGCATGATCTGGGCGTGACCCGCACGACCGTGCGCAGCCGTCTGTCCCGCCTGATCGCGTCGGGCGAGGTGGTGGGCTTTACCGTGCAGACCCGGGCCGATCTGGCCAGCCATCCGGTACGCGGCCTGATGATGCTGCAGGCCGAGGCGCGGGCGACCGAACGGGTGATGGCGCGTCTGGCCGGGCTGGCCCAGGTGACGGCGGTGCATTCCACCAATGGCGTCTGGGATCTGATCGCCGAGATCGGCGCGGCGGACCTGCCCGATTTCGACGATGCCCTGGCCGCGATCCGCCGGATCGACGGGGTGACGCGCAGCGAAACCAGCCTGCTGTTGTCCACTCGCCGCGCGCTGCGGCCCTGAAGCGGGTCACTGCTGCTGCAGTTCATCCTGGGGCCAAGGGCACGTTGCCTCAGGGGCACCAAGGTCAGCGCCCTGACGCCGCCGGGGCGGATGCCGGCCTCAGCTTTGCCTGCCTGCCGCAGATCAGGCGCAAACCGCTTTTGATGCGGCGTGCGGCCCTAGACGCGGCGTGCGGCCATGATCCACAAGGCGATGAAGACCAGCGAAAACAGTGCGTTCCACGATGCCATCGACAGCGTCAGAAATTGCCAGGACACCACATCGCACAGCACCAGCGGCGGGCCTTCCAGCGCCAGCGGATCGCCCAGACCCAAGCCGCCGCCGGTGCAGGAGGTCGGCCCCTCCCACCAGTTCCGCTCGACCCCGGTGTGATAGATGGCGATGGCTGCCGTGGTGGCGGCAGCGGCGGCCCCGGCCAGGGGCAACAGGCGACCCGGGATCACCAGCGCGGCCAGCCCGATCAGGATCGCCGCCGCATGGGGCCAGCGCTGCCACAGGCACATCTTGCACGGCGCGTATCCGATCGCCTGAAACATGAACGCGCCCGCCAACAGCGCGAACGAACCGCCGACGGCCAGCAGGATCAATGTGCGTCGGGTCATGGCCTGGCCTTTGTGCGGGGATCTTGCGCCTCTTGGACCAGTCCTGCCGCCCAAAGGCAAGGCCGGGCCGCCCGATCCCGCGCGGGTTTGCCAAGCAGAGCGGCGGTCGCTAGACTGGCGGGAACCAGTGGTGACAAGGTGAACGCGATGAAATGGCAGGGCAGGCGGCAAAGCACCAATATCGAGGATCGCCGTCGCAGCGGTACCCGCGGCGGGGCTGTGGGCGTCGGTGGCATCGGCGTGATCGTGATCGTGGTCATCGGCTATTTCCTGGGTGTCGATCTGACGCCGCTGTTGCAGCAGGGCAGCGGCGAGCCGCAGGTCGCCACCGGACAGGATGTCGAGCTGACCGCCGCCGATGAACGCGCCGCCGCATTCGTCGCCGTGACGCTGGCCGACACCGAAGAGGTCTGGGCCGCCATTTTCCAAAGCCAGTTCCGGCAGACCTATGCTCCGCCCGTGCTGGTGCTGTTCAAGGGCGAAACGCAATCGGCCTGTGGCGGCGCCAGTGCCGCCGCCGGTCCGTTCTATTGCCCGCCGGAACAGAAGGTCTATCTGGACACCGAATTCTTTACCACGATGGAACGGCAACTGGGTGCCGGCGGCGACTTTGCCCAGGCCTATGTGGTGGCGCACGAGGTCGGCCACCATGTGCAGAACCTGCTTGGCATCCTGGACACGGCCAACCGGGAACGCGAACGGTCGAGCGAGGTGCGCTCCAACGAAATCTCGGTCCAGATCGAGCTGCAGGCGGATTGCCTGTCCGGCATCTGGGCCCGCGCGGCGGCAGACCAGTTCGGCAGCCTGGAACCTGGCGATATCGAGGAAGCGATGAATGCCGCTGCCCAGATCGGCGATGACACGCTGCAACGCAATGCGGGCCAGCGCGTGTCGCCCGACAGTTTCACCCACGGGACCTCGGCCCAACGCCAGCGCTGGTTCAACCGGGGGTATGTGTCGGGCGATATCGGCCAATGCGACACGTACAACGCGCCGTCCTTGTAGGGGCAGCTTGGTTGACGCCGGCGATGCGGGGCGTTAGGTGTGCCGCCATTGCCCCCCCGTGCCGGTGTGGTGGAATGGTAGACGCAGCGGATTCAAAATCCGCCGCCGCAAGGCGTGAGAGTTCGAGTCTCTCCACCGGCACCAAATCCTGAACGTAACCGATTGAAAGGTTGCAAGAACCGCCTGGGGAGTCTGGGGTAGCCCCCCTGATATGTGGCAATTTGGACCGGGCTGCGGCTGGTCCGCGATGGGCAGCGGTCAGGCGGGGTGCAGGGCCAGCACCGCCTCGACCTCGACCGTGATCCCGCCGGGTAATGACGCGACGCCGATGGCCGAGCGGGCGTGTTCGCCTGCGGGGCCGAACACGGCATGGAACAGCTCTGAACAGCCGTCGATCACGAACGGATGCTGATCGAAATCGGGCGTGGCGTTCACAAAGCCCAGCAGCTTGACCACACCTGCCACCCGGCCCAGCCCGCAGACCTGTTCCGCCGCCGCCAGCAGCACCAGCCCCGCCCGCATCGCATGGTGCCGGGCGGCAGCGGCGGTTACCCCATGCCCGACCTTGCCGGTGGCCAGCAGGCCATCCTCCAGCACCGGCCCCTGGCCCGACAGGAACAACAGCCCGCCCGCCACGCGCCCGGCGCGGAACCGGCCCAGCGGGGCAGGCACCGGCGGCAGGGTCAGCCCCAGCGCCGCCAACCGCGCCTGTGGTCCGGGCGCACCGGTCATCACGCGCCGACCAACTGGCGCAACTGGTCCAGCCAGGGGCGATCCACCACGAAATCATGCGCGATGCCATAGGGCAGGCCCTGGCGGCGCACGAAATCCCGCAGGTCCAGCAGGGTCGCATCGACATCGTCCCAGGTCAGCCCCATGCTGGCGGGGCGGATGTCCACCCCGATCTCGGCCACGGCCGCGCGCAATTCTGCGGCGCGGCGGTCATGCATCAGCGCGCCCGCGATCAGGCCCAGGCACACGGCCTGGCCATGCAGAAATTTCAGCCCCGTCCGCGCTTCGAGCGCGTAGAAGATGAAATGTTCCACCCCTTCGATATGGCGCGGGCACCAGCCCGCCCCGTGATAGGACGCCCCCCCCCACTGAAACGCTGCCACGATATGGCCGATCCCGGCCGGGGTCATGGCGCGGATATCTGCCCTTGCGGCCAATGCGGCCTCGGCCAGCGCCAGCGAATGGGCGGCAAGCGTGGGGTCATAGGGCCAGCGCGCCTCGACCTTGCCCTGCGCATCGGCATAGGCCCAATCCCAGACCCCGGTGAAAAAGCAGAACACATCGCCGATCCCGGCCCGGTTGATATGGGGGGGCGCGGCGGCCAGGATGTCATAGTCGACATAGACGCAATCGGGCACTGCCCAGCCGACATAGCGCACCATGCCGTTGTCGCGCACCCCGGCGCGTTGGCCATACATCGCATCCACCGACAGCGAGGTCGGGAACTGGTGCAGGGGCCGGTTCAGCCGCCAGGCGAAATATTTGGCCGCGTCAATCGCCTGCCCGCCGCCCAGACCGACAAAGCTGTGACAGGGGGCCAGCCCTGCCAGATCGGCCTCGAGCGCCGTGCGTTCCATCGAGTGGACGAAGTAGACCGCCGTATCGGGCGGCAGCAGGTGTTGCAGGCGTGGCCAAAGGTCGGCCATCGTCACCACCAGATAGGGCGGGGCCACGAAGAACGGAACCTCGGCCAGCAGGTTGCGGCCAAAGGCGGTGGGAAACGGTTTGATATCGGCGGGGCGGATCGGCATCGCTACAGGCGCCTTTGCGTTACGGGGTCGAACAGGTGCAGCCGCGCCGCATCGGCCTGCAGCGTCACCGGCCCCGGCAGCACCTTGATGCCGGGCGTGCAGCGGGCGGTCACGCGCTGGCCCGCGATCTCGCCGATCAGGTAGGTGTCCGAACCCAGCGTCTCGGCCAGAAGGCAGGTCATCTGCAGCGGCTGGGTGGCGGCAGCGGCAGCGGCAGCCAGGCGGCCGGTGTCGGTCAGATCCTCGGGGCGCAGGCCCAGGATCACCGGGCCGGGCCGGGGCAGGGGCATGCCGGGGGGCAGGGTCAGGGTCTGGCCATCGGCCAGCCGCAGCACCGGGCCAGTGGCGGTGGCGGTCAGCAGGTTGATCGGCGGCGAGCCGATGAAACCGGCCACGAACAGGTTGGCGGGGCGGTTGTAAAGCGCATCCGGCGGGCCAAGCTGGGCGATCCGGCCACCGTCAAGGCACAGGATGCGGTCGGCCAGGGTCATCGCCTCGGTCTGGTCATGGGTCACGAACAGCGATGTCATCGCCAGTTGGCGGTGGATCAGCTTGATCTGGGTCCGCACCTCCAGCCGCAGCTTGGCATCCAGGTTCGACAGCGGCTCGTCGAACAGAAACGCCTGCGCCGGGCGGGCCAGTGCACGACCCATCGCCACCCGCTGCCGCTGGCCGCCCGACAGCGCGCGCGGCTTGCGGTCCAGATAGGGTTCCAGTTGCAGCAGGCCCGCAACCTCGCTGACCCGGGCGGCGCGGGCGGCGGCGGGGACGCCGTTCATCTTCAGGCCAAAGCCGATATTGGCCGCGACCGTCATGTGCGGGTAGAGCGCATAATCCTGAAACACCATCGCCAGGTTGCGCGACCTTGCGTCCAGATCGTTCATGGCCTGACCGCCGATGGTCAGGGTGCCCGCAGTGATATCTTCCAGCCCCGCGATCATCCGCAGGATGGTGGATTTGCCGCAGCCCGACGGCCCGACCAGCACCACGAATTCGCCGTCCGCCACGGTCAGGTCGATATCCTGCACCACCATCTGGCTGCCAAAGCTTTTGCAGATGCCGCTCAGGTGCAGTTCGGCCATGGCAGGTCCCGGCGGCGGGCCGGAATGGCCAACCATTGGCGGCAGACTGGCCAGCGGCGCGGCCACTGTCAACTGCCCCAGATGCACGCGGGCCTTGTGGCCCTTCGCGCCTTTGGCCGGTCGCCCGCATAAAATGGTTGACAACTTGGCGCGATGCCCAACCAATGGCGGCAGGACCATGCGTCGGCGCATCCCTTGCGCCGCCCTTCACCGCCATAACAGGAGGATCGGATGACCCGTAAAAGCAGCCTGATGAGTGTTGTTGCCTTTGCCGCCGCGTTTGGCGCGCCCGTATCGGCCGAAGAGTTGAACCTGTATCTGATCCCCAGCCCTTCGGCGGCGGCGATCCAGTCCTTCATCCCCGCCTTTACCGAGGCGACGGGCATCACCGTCAACGTCAGCGAAACCCCCTATGGCGAGGCGCATCAGAAGCTGTTGCTGTCGGTGCAGCAGGGTCAGGGGCAATATGATGTGGCCCAGTTCGACAATACCTTTCTGGCGCCCTTCGGTGCCGCAGGCACGATGCAGCCGCTGGACGGCTATATCGCCGGTTCTGCCGCCTATGACATCGCCGATTTCGAACCCGGCCAGCAGGATTACGGCAAGTATGATGGCCAGACCCTGGGCCTGACCCTGTCGACCGAGCCGATGATCCAGTGGTATCGCACCGACATCTACGACCAGCTTGGCCTGACCCCCGCCACCACCTGGGAACAGTGGCAGACCAACGCGGCTGCGGTGCAGGCGTCGGGTCTGGCGGATGGCAACATCCTGGGCTGGGGGCCGAATGCAAGCTGGTGGTGGATGACGCTGGTGTGGTCGTTCGGCGGGCATCTGTATGATGACAACCTGGTGCCGGTGGTGAATTCGCCCGAGGCCGTGGCGGCCACCCAGTTCTTCAAGGACATGCTGGCCTATGGCCCCGAAGGCGGGATTTCGGCCAATGGCGATGATGTGGCGATCAAGTTCCTGTCCACCGATATCGGCGCGATGCTGCAGTATTCGGGGTATTGGGGGCTGGCGCTGGACCCGGCAGTATCGGCCCATGCCGGGATGATCGGCACCGCACCGATGCCGGTGGGGGCGGTGGACATCACCCATCTGGCGGGCTGGAACATCGGCATTCCGGCCGATGCGCAGAACCCCGACGCGGCCTGGCGTTTCCTGGAATTCGTGCTGGGCCGCGACAATGCCCGCGCCTATCTGATGGCCGGTGCCGCCGCGATCGGGCGCAAGTCGATTGCTGCGGATGCCGAATTGCTGGCGCTGCATCCCTATCTGCCGCTGCTGAACATCCCCGACACCAGCCGGATCGAGCGTTATCCGCAAATCCGCGTCTGGCCGGAGTTCGAAAAGGCGGTGCTGGACGCGCTGCCCGCCATGCTGACCGGCGAGATCGAGATTCAGGCGGGGCTGGATGCGCTGAACCAGGTGCTGATCCCGATCATGGCCGCCGAGGCGGCGAACTAGGTTTCCGCGCCCGGGGCAACGCTCCGGGCGCGACCTTGCAGCAGGGCATCCCCGTGGCCGAAGGCCCCATCGCACGCCGCACCGCGCGCCTGGCGCAGATGCTGGTCCTGCCGGGATGGCTGTTGATCCTGGCGGTATTTGCGCTGCCGATCCTGGGCGCACTGTACCTGTCGTTTCGCAACGAGACGCTGGGTGCGTTCGCCCCGCCCCGCTTTATCGGCTGGGAAAACTACAGCACGGCGCTGGGCGATCCGCGATTCTGGGAATCGATCCGCACGACGCTGTTGCTGACCGCTCTGGGCCTGATCGTGCAATTGCCGATCGGCACCGGGCTGGCCCTGATCCTGCACCGCAATCTGCGCGGCACCGTCATGTTCCGCACCATCCTGATCATCCCGATGCTGCTGACCCCGGTGGCGGTGGGCCTGATGTGGCGGTTCATGTTCGATACCGATCTGGGCATCATCAACTGGGCGTTGGGCGGGCTGGGGCTGGACGGGCCGAACTGGCTGGGCGCGCGCTGGCCCGCGATCTGGGCGGTGGTGATCGTGGATAGCTGGCAGTCGATCCCGTTCATCATGCTGGTCGTGCTGGCGGGACTGGCCGGCCTGCCCGCCGGCCCGGCCGAGGCTGCGGCCATCGACGGCGCGCGGCCCTGGCAGGTGTTCGTTTACGTGACGCTGCCGGCACTGGCTCCGGTGATGCTGGTGCTGGTGATGATCCGCATCATCGACAGCCTGAAGATGTTCGACATCATCTTCATCGTCACCACCCGCGGAGGCCCGGGCACCGCCACCCAGACGCTGGGGATGCTGATCTACAATACCGGGTTCGGGTTCTTCCAGACCTCGCGCGCGGCCGCCCTAGGCATTTTGATGGTGCTGCTGGTGCTGCCGGTCTACGGACTGTGGCGCCGCGCCGCACGGGTGGCGCGATGAGGTTGCGTCGGGGCTGGGCGGGCCGGGCGGCAGCCTATGCCATCCTGCTGGTCGGGTCATTCATCGCGCTGTTCCCGCTGTTCTGGACCATCTCGACCTCGATCAAGCAGCGCAACGATACCTTCGTGCTGCCGCCACGGTTTTTCGACTTTGTCCCGACGCTGAAAAACTACATCGCGATTTTCGACACTCGCGGCTTTGGCCATGTCTATCTGAACACGGTTGTGATCACGCTGGGCTCGACCGTGATCTGCGTCCTGCTGTCCACCCTTGCCGCCTGGTCATTGGCCCGCGCGCCGCGCTTTGCCAGCCGCCAGCCGTTGGAGGTATCGCTGATCCTGGTCCGCGCGATTCCGGCCATTGTCATCATGGTGCCGATGTTCTCGATCACCTCGCAGTTGGGGCTGTATGACAATCACCTGGTGCTGATCCTGATCTATGCGGCAGTGAACCTGCCGTTTGCCACCTGGCTGATGACATCCTTTGTCGAACAGGTGCCCATCACGCTGGAACACAGCGCCGCCGTCGATGGTGCGCGGCGCTGGCAGATTCTGGTGCATGTCGTGCTGCCGATGATCCTGCCGGGGATGGCGGCGACCACGATTTTCGTGGCGTTGCTGACCTGGAACGAATTTCTGATCCCGGTGATGCTGGCCGGCAGTTCGGCCAAGACGCTGCCGGTGTTCATCTCGGGCTTCATCTCGGCGCGCAATCTGGACTGGGGGCCGATGGCGGCGGCATCCGCGCTGGCGATGGTGCCGATTGCCATCCTGACCGTGCTGGCGCAACGATGGCTGATCAGCGGCCTGTCATCGGGGGCGATCAAGGGATGAACCATGCCACGCGCTGGGGCCTGCGCCCGGTGATCAATGCGGCCGGCACCATGACCACCCTGGGCGCATCCCGGGTTGATCCCGCAGTGCGGGCCGTGGTGGACGACATGCTGGGCCGCTTCGTGCTGATGTCCGATCTGCAACGCGCGGCCAGCGGGGTGATCGCGGCGGCGACCGGGGCCGAGGCGGGATATGTCACCTCGTCCTCCAGCGCGGCGATGGCTCTGGCCTGCGCGGCGGCGATCACCGGCGACGATCTGGCCGCGATCGAGGCGCTGCCCGCCACCGCCGCGCCCGCGCGGATCGGGATCATGGTCAGCCATATGGTGAACTATGGCGCGCCCGTTGCGCAGGCGATTGCCGCCAGCGGGGCAGTTGTGGTGCCGCTGGGCACGGCGGCCCTGTGCGAAACCTGGCATCTGCGGGCGGCGCTGACGCAGGGGTTGGTGGCGGTTGTCCATGTCGTGTCGCACCACTGCATCCGCGAGGGCGAATTGCCGCTGCCGCTGATGATCGAGATCGCCCATGCCCAGGGCGTGCCGGTGATCGTCGACATGGCGTCGGAATACGACCTGACCGGGGCGGTGGCCCTGGGGGCCGATGTGGCGATCTGGTCGGGGCACAAATTTCTGGGCGGCCCGACCAGCGGCATCGTGGCGGGACGCCGCGCCATGATCCGGGCGATGCTGTTGCAGAATCAGGGCCTGGGCCGCCTGATGAAGGCCGGGAAAGAGGCGGTTGCGGGTGCGATCGCCGCGCTGGAGGCCTGGGCAGA
>Ga0105046_10002222_pt1 | contig 30576 bp, 22 predicted proteins | sample MAT03_FD_78385 | JGI IMG/M metagenome (GOLD analysis project Ga0105046, IMG submission 78385) | Freshwater microbial communities from Lake Fryxell liftoff mats and glacier meltwater in Antarctica - MAT-03 (megahit assembly) | ecosystem: Environmental > Aquatic > Freshwater > Ice > Liftoff...
CACGTATCAGGAAAATTTTCACCATGCAGTTTCGCAGGATGCTCGACCGCCGAAAGGAATCGGTTCGTCGCACCCGATCTGATGATCGGCTCGACGTGCGAAGTGCTGCGCTCAATGCCGGTCTGCGAAGCCAGTTGATTTCTGGTGTGCTGTTGCTCTGCGTGGTAACGGGATGCTCGACATTTTCGCGTGACGACGATTCGGGAATGCTGGATATTTCCAGGATGCTCAAACCGGGTTCGATTCGCGGGCCGCTGGAACGCAGGCTCTTTGGCGAAGACAATCCGCTGGAAATGGGACGACGATTTTCTGAAGAGGAACGCCGCCAGGTGCAGCAATGCCGCGTGACCTTCGAGCGTCGCGACTATGATGAAGCGATCAAACTCAGCAAGAAGGCGGCAAAGAAATTCAAAGAGACGTCTCTGGGCGAAGAAGCGCAGTTCTATCTGGCTGAGTCTTATTTCGCTCAGGGAGAATTTGGCAAGGCACAGGACGGTTACGATCAGCTGTTCCAGGACTATCCTTCGACGCGCTACGTCGAACCAGCCACACGGCGCCTGTTCGCAATCGCGCGCACATGGCTGGAAATCACAGAACCTATGGCAAAGAATGCAATTCGCCAGGTAAGCGATAAAAAGGTGACTGAAGATGCGACGCCCGCCAGGCGTTCGAACGATCCAACTGTTCGGGTCCCGATCCTGCCGAATTTTCATGATAAATCGCGACCCTGGTTCGATACGCAGGGCAACGCGCTCAAATGCCTGAAATCCATCTGGATGAATGATCCGACCGGACCATTGGCGGATGACGCATTGATGCTGACAGCGACGCATTATCAACGCAAACAGAACTTCGTCGAAGCGGATCGCTACTTCGAAATCCTGCGCGACGAGTATCCCGACAGCCCGCATCTGGAAGATGCCTTTGTGCTTGGGGCACATGTGAAACAGATGAGTTACCAGGGGCCGTACTATGAAGGCCGGGAACTCAAAGGAGCCCAGAAGCTGAAGGAACAGTCCCTGCACTTATTCCCGGCATCCCTCGAACGACAGCAACTGCGCGCGGACCTGCAGAAGATCTATCTGCAGGAAGCCGAACGGGCATGGTATGAAGTTGAGTACTATCAGAAAAAACGCAAACCACGTGCAGTGGCGATTGCCTGCATTCAGGTGATCAATGAATACCCCGACACGTCATACGCCAAAGACGCACGAGCTATTCTGAAAACCATCGATCGGAAAGAACTCCATGAACTGCCGGAAGTCGCGGAATTCGTTGAATCCCTGCCTGCCGATGAGCCACCGTCTGAGTCTGCTGGGAACAGGCAAGGCCCGGTGAAGTCGGTCAGCAATTCAACGAGTGACGAAGACCGTGGCGGTCGCATGATGTATCCATAAAATCAGCCTTGACGCAGTGAAATGTTTCGTAAAAGTCTCAATCGGATGCTTGTCTTCAGCGTCGTCGCCATCGCCGGGTGCGGCTACACGCTTGGAACGCAGACACTGCACGATGTGCGAACGGTTCATGTCCCTGTCTTTGCCTCTGATTCGTACCGCCGGAATCTGGATTATCTGCTCACCGAAGCCGTGCAGCGTGAGATTCGAACGCGGACACCCTACCGGCTTGAAGATGTGGATACGGCTGACACAATCTTAAAAGGCCGTATCATGGAAATCCGCAAGTCGGTGCTCAGCGAAACGCGCTACGACGATGCACGTGAATTGCAGCTGATGCTGGGAGCGGAAGTGACGTGGGTCGATCGCCGCAGCGGACAGATTCTGCATCAACAGATTTTCCCGGTCGGCCCTCAACTCACCCAGCAGGCCAGCAATGTCAGCTTCGCACCGGAAGTTGGCCATTCACTTGCGACCGCACAACAGGAAGCCGCTCAGCGACTCGCCTCTCGAATCGTAGATCTGATGGAAGCCCCGTGGTAGCCAACGTGCTCTTCAAATTCCGAGACATCAGCGGTACGGACGTCTTTGACGGTATGGGCGTTGGATTGCGGGCGCACACGTTTCAGGGGACGTCTCTGGATGACATGACCGTGGAGTTAATCAATCTGTCTCTCGGCGATATTAACGGATGCAAACCCTGCACCGCCGCTCATGTCCAGAAAGCTCGGCAGACAGGCCTTTCCGACGAAGCGATTTATGAAGCCATCCAGTGTGCGGCGACCATGATCGCTGGAACGCAGTATCTGAGATCAATTGGAATTGCTTAGACTTGATTCACCCGTGCGAAAGACAGCGATTTCTGGGCAAAAGCCTTGATTTCCAGTGTGAAAGCTGCCATCCTTCCCCGCTTCGCTGTTCCCCGGCGTTCGCAGGGAAGTGAATTTACGCCCATTTTGTCTCAGTTCAGTGTTTTCGGAGTTGTTTGAGATGCACATTCGTAAGGGTGACCTGGTTGAAGTTGTTTCTGGTGACGATTCAGGAACTCGTGGCCCTGTGATGTCCGTGGACCGGAAGAATGGCAGAGTCGTCATCGAGGGCGTGAACAAGGTTTACAAGCACGTCAAACGCGGCCATCCGAAGAGCCCACAAGGCGGTCGTCTTCACAAGGAACTGGCGATCGATGCTTCCAATGTGATGCTGATCTGCCCAAAGACCAACAAGCCGACGCGCGTGGGTATCAAGGTCAATGCCGACGGCAGCAAGGAACTGATCGCCAAACGCAGCGGTGTCGCAATTCGGCAGATCGTGCAGACGAAAAAGGACTGATTCACGTCGCTGGAGTTTTGCTCCGGATCCACGACGGCCAACAATAAGTACAAAACGAAACGGGCCGTGAAGTGATCACTTCGCGGCCTGTTTTTTATGTCACCTTGCCAGACAGAAACACGACGCGATTCGATTGCGTAGATTCAGGAGCCACACGCAAGGCGGCCGCCGTCCGTCCACAGATTTTCAGCCCGTCAATCCGCTTATGTCTTCGTGAGTCGTTCCAGCACATTGTCGATCAGATTGTAGTGCTTTGCTTCTTCGGCGGACATGAAGTGGTCACGGTCGGTGTCGTCTTCGATCTTATTCAGCGTCTGACCGGTGTGTTTGAGCAGAATGTCGTTCATTCTGGCCTTAATCCGCAAAACTTCTTTGGCGTGAATTTCCAGTTCTGTCGCAGTGCCTTCCATGCCGGCCAGCGGCTGATGAATCATGATGCGGGCGTTCGGCAGGGCATTGCGTTTGCCCGGTGCGCCAGCTGTCAGCAGAATGGCTCCCATGCTGGCTGCCTGACCGATACAGTACGTTGCCACGTCACAACTGATGTACTGCATCGTGTCGTAAATTGCCATGCCTGCAGTGATGGAACCGCCGGGGCTGTTGATGTACAGATGAATGTCGGCCTTCGGATCGTCGAATTGCAGGAACAGCAACTGCGCGACAATGCTGTTTGCAACGTCATCATTCACACCACTGCCCAGGATCACGATTCGATCCTTCAGCAAGCGGCTGTAGATGTCCATTGCGCGTTCGTCGCGACCGTTTTTTTCGATAACATATGGAACAAGTACTGTCATTTCCGGAATCCAGCAGAGATGAAGAGTTCAGGGTCAGAACCATTGCCGCATCGCATCCCATGCGATGAAAACTCAGTGGCTGTGCAGCGTTCGAGTTCTGGCCAGCCTATTTCTTTTTGTCACTCGGTTTTCGGTCCAGGATTTCATCAACCAGACCGTAGGTCTTGGCATCCACTGCCGTGAGATAGTGATCTCGCTGCGTGTCTTTGGCGATCTTTTCGACCGGCTGCTTTGTGTGTCTGGCCAGAATTTCATTAAGCAACTGTCGAGCGGCCAGAATGTCGCGCGCCTGGATTTCAATGTCCGAAACCTGCCCGCCCACCTGCCCGTACGGTTGATGAATCATGATCTTGGAGTGTTTCAGAGCGAAGCGTTTTCCGTCCGCACCGCCTGCAACCAGAATTGCGCCACCGCTGGCTGACAGCCCTACGCAGTACGTTGCCACATCGCATTCGATGAACTGCATGATGTCGTAGATCGCCAATGTGGCTGTGACCGAACCGCCCGGAGAGTTGATATACAGATGAATGTCCTGATGGCGGTTTTCCGACTGCAGAAACAACATCTTCATGATGACGAGATTCGCACTGCCGTCATGAATTGGTCCATCGAGAAAGATAATCCGATTGTCCAGCAGCAGATCGCCAACCGTCATCTGACGCTGAGCGGAGTATTCTCGTGCTGCCATCGGCATATATTCGAATCGCGGGTCCTTCATTCGCTTGATCCTGTTGTATTCAGTTTCGTCGTTGAAAAATATGATCTGGCTTCTGGCAGTAAAAACAGGCGCCGCGTAATCCTACGCGCGCCTGTCTCTTTAAAACAGTCAAGTTTATGCAGATTCGTCGTCAGGGGAAGCTGTCGCTGAAGCAGAATCATCGATCAGGCTGGAATTCATGTTACCGCAGATCGCAAAACGAGCAGAAGCCTGATCCTGCTTCTTCTGTGGTTCCCGTGGTACATCCACAAATGTTGCGCGTTCCAGAATGAAATCCACCGCTTTGCGCTCACGAAGTTGAGCCTGAAGGTTCTCAATCATGCCCGACTTTGCCAGGCGGGCTCGAATGCGTCGCACCGGTTCGCCGCTCTGAAACGACATCGTCAGCATTTCGCGTTCAATATCGGATTCCAGGCATTCAATCTCTTCGACAGTCGCGATTTTGTCGAGCACAAAGTGTTCTTTGAGCGCCTGTGTGGTTGTGGCCAGTGCATCCTGGCGGATCTTATTTTCACGCGCCGCGATCTGCTCGCGCGTAAAGCCCGCCTGTGACATTTCCAGCATTTCTCGCCGAAGTGCGTTTTCTGTCTGCTGACGAACCAGTGATTCCGGGAGATCCCAGTCAGCCGACGCCATGATCTTGTCCAGCACCTGACGGCGAGTTTCCTGACGTTGCTGATATTCAAACTGGCGAGTCATCGAATTGCGAAGCAATGTCTCAAGTTCGGCTTCGTTCTCAGCATTCAGCCGTTCGCAGAATTCTTTGTCGATCACTGGTCTTCGGGATTGCTGAACTTCCGTAACTTCAAACGTCGCAACGACCGTTTCGCCACGCATTTCCACGATTGGAGACTGCAGAGAAATCTGAATGTTCGCCGTGCGAGTCTCACCTGCCTTTACACCGACCATGAGCTTTTCAAAACCATCCAGAACGGCATCCGGGAAGTCCAGTTGCGACATCACGCGCAGGCTCTGTTCGCTGATTTCGCGAATAGTCCTGCCTTCATGCGCGAAGGTCAGGTTACAGATGACATAATCACTCGCCGCCGCAGGTTCATCCACCGTGACACGTTCGGCATAAGAATCCAGAAACTGCTCTTTGAATTCGTTCAGCTCTTCCGCCGTCGGTTCGGCGATGGAGCGATTGATGGAAATTCCCGTATAATCCGGCAGATCGAATTCCGGCCGCACTTCCACTTCAAATTCGTAGTGAAAGTCACCGGACTCTGGAATGTCCAGACTTTCAACGTCAATGCGCGGCTCGTTGATCGGTTCGATCTTGCTTTCGTCGGAAAGCTGTTCAAGACTGGCCATCAACACTTTTTGCTTGATGTCGGCAGTGATTTCCTTCTTGAATCGCTTTTCAAGCAACGCAATCGGTACTTTCCCGACGCGGAAACCGGGCACCTCAGCCTTTTTGCCCAATTCCCCGAGCGCGTCGTTGCGGATTGTACGAATATCGGCTTCTGGCACGGTCACAGAAATGTGCTTGCGGCACGTACCAATATCCTTAATCTCCACTTTCAATGCCATGCGAGAATCGGTTTCTTCGCTTTCAGCTACTGCTTGCCCTGCTTCGTCAGAACTCATTCTGGAACCTTTTCAAGATCTTTCAAACTGCCAGACCTGCACAGAATGTGCCTCAATTTGCTTTGGCTTACTTCAGAGAAGGCCCACCCGTTGACTTCGGAGCCAACGAAAAAAGCGGGTGAAGGGACTCGAACCCTCGACAACGACGTTGGCAACGTCGTGCTCTACCAACTGAGCTACACCCGCAATGCAAATGTCCCCGTTGGGAACACTCTCAAATTGTAACGAATTTGTCGTCTATTTAAGCCGCTCACCAAAACAGTTCGCTCAAAAATAGCGGTTTCGAGAAGCCTCACGACATGCAAAAGACGGCCATGGCATCGGCAAACCGACAACCATTCAGCATTCTGGTTCGCCTCACAGACCGCTTCCGGCGGCGGATTATGTATGTTTTCCGCTGCCCGTCAACAGATCAATCACCAAATCCCGACGAAATCCAGTCCGGCCATCGGAAGTGCATCATTACCCGCCTTTCTCAATCACATCCTGATCCAGACAGCGGCAACTGCTTCTGGCGATTCCGGAAGTCGCTTCACTCCTCCGATTGCGATTTCTGCTCACCGCGTTCATTCAGCAGCCGAAAAGAATTGCCAACGTTCACCTGTTGTCTGCGAGCATTTCGCCAGTCTACGACGACATCCGGTTGATCTGCAAAAATGCCGTCAACGCCGGCAGCAACGACCAGCCATTCCAGATACTCTGTCGCAGAACCTGCAAACTCCGGCAATGCGTCCGTGCGAAAAGTCCAGACATGGACCTGCAATGCGTTGGCGTGTGCGTTCCGGACAAGTTCCGTGAGTTGCGGAGTTTCGTCTTCGTTTTTACCGGTGACAACGTGACTGAGCGGCACGCCAATGCCATCAGCCACCTCGGCGATTGTTTTCAATTTCGCAGCAGCCGCCGGTTGGCTGAGCAACTGGATGATGAGCAAAGGTGTCTTCAGTTCGTTGCGCAGTCGCCGGACTTCCGCTTCGTCGAAGCACTGCAGATAAATGTGATCATCGGGCGAGTCGTATCCGTATTGTGTCAGAACTCTCAGAATGGCCTTCGAAATATCCAGGCCCGCAGCACGGTGTTCTGCAGGACCTTTAAACTCCACGTAGACTCCGGCCTGGTTTGGACGTGTCTTGTTGAGTCCCTGAATAAGCTGCAGATGTTCTGCCAGAGTCGAGATGCGGAAACTACCGGATTCCAGCGGAAAGCGATTGCCCTTGTCTTTCCAGGGACGAGATGGAGAACGACGCTCTGTGACCGTGAGAGTCCTCAATTCCTCAAGTGCAAGATCCATCGCGTACCAGTGCCCATCCGCACGTTTGAGCTCAGGAAAGACAGTTGCTGCATTGGTCACATCGTCGAGAATCAGATCGTGAAACACGATCGGAATGCCGTCCTTGCTGAGAACCACGTCCTGTTCGATATAGTCGGCGAGCATGGCATGCGCCAGGACGACGCCTTCAGTCGTATGCTCCGGCAGATACCCCGACGCGCCGCGATGGGCGATCACGACAGGGACGTTCTGAGTCTGATCGGGCGTCACGATCGCCGCAGGAGCATCATCGTTGATCTGAGCCATAGCCGTAACCACCAACATCCCGTCAGAATGGAAACAGACGCTGACCGCCAGCCACATCGCCAATTTGTACGCTGGACGCAACGTGATACTCCGGAGACTATGTGTTGCCTGTTCCGTTACAGATACCATGATGGCAGACCGCGTTCAGGGTTGCAAATCAATGGACATGTAAGATGGACATTCCTGTCCGTCGGCGCCCAGGAAATAGGTTGAGAGCAAAAAAGGTCAGGCATCGGGCGTCCAGCGGCTGTGGGCGAGAATTCTGGCCAGATCTCGGACAAGAATGTCCAAGGTACAGAAATCCAGATCGCGGACAAGAATGTCCAAGGTACAGCAATCCAGATCTCGGACAAGAATGTCCAAGGTACAGCAATCGAAGATCTTCACTGCCTCTTCCGTCTCGGAATTGAAACGCCGGGAAGGCTCGTTGACTTTTGCCAATGTCGCCGCCACCCTGTCTGTTCTACCGGCGGTCGGGCGGAGGTCCGAGGTTCGGGCTTTTGGCAGCCGCAGGACTTTAAATGCGATGCTGATCGTCAATGCTGTTCCGAATTACGAATCTGCGAACGCCGGTGGAAATGCCGGAACAGAGCCTGCCTGCTGAAGTGGCTCGCCGGCTGGAGCTCCCTGCCGACGAGCTTTCGACACTGAAAATCCTGCGAAAAAGTCTCGACGCCCGCACTCGCCATCGCATGGAATTTGTCTATTCTCTGACACTGTCACTCCCAGACGCCGATTCAATGCCCTTTGCAGACGGCATGGACATCGCAACATGGTCGCCGCCTGCTTTTGAGGAACCTGAACCCGGCACGCAGCCGCTGCCGCATCGGCCAGTCATTGTCGGATCGGGGCCAGCGGGATTGCTGGCTGGATACTTCCTCGCACTGCACGGCTATCGTCCAATCATTATCGAACGCGGTCAGGCCGTGCGTGATCGAGTGCCTGCGATTCGCGATTTCGATTCCGGTGGCAATCACGACAACGAAAATAACTATCTGTTCGGCGAAGGTGGCGCGGGGTGTTTCAGTGACGGGAAACTGACCTGTCGAATTTCAGGACCGGATGCGGACTGGGTGCTGCGAAGTTTCGTCGATTGTGGCGGACGTCCGTCACTCATTTATGAAAATCGTCCGCATCTTGGCAGCAACAAGCTGCCGCTCATCTGTCGCAATTTCCGCCGAAAAATCGAAGCGCTCGGTGGCGAATACAAATTCGAGTGTCGTCTGGAAGGTCTAAGATTTCAGAACGGCCAGCTGCAGGGACTGGAAACATCATCCGGCTTCATTGAGTCGTCCGTCTGTCTTTTGGCGATTGGTCACAGCGCGCGAGATACGTATGAAATGCTGCTGAAAACCGGATTGCCTCTGAAGCAGAAAGCATTTCAACTTGGATTGAGAATTGAACAGCCCCAGGCAACTGTCAATCAGCGGAAGTACGGTCGCGATGACGATTACCTGACGTTGCTCGGAGCCGCTGATTATTCCCTGATCGCCAAAGGCCAGAAAGACTTGTTCACGTTCTGCATGTGTGCCGGTGGAATCGTGATTCCGAGTGTGTCCGAACCCAACATGTACTGTTCGAACGGCATGAGCAATTCGCGGCATGATACGCCATTTGCAAACAGCGGGCTCGTGGTCACACTCGAACCACATGAATTTGGCAGCAGCCATCCACTGGCCGGTGTTCATGTTCAACGTCAGTATGAATCGATGGCTTTCGAAATGACGGGTGGCAACTATTACGCTCCGGTGCAACGGGCGACAGATTTTCTTGCCGATCGCACGCCGTCACCGACTGAGCAGCTTCCTTCATCGTACGAACGAGGCACACGCGCCAGGAATCTGTCAGCCGTGCTGCCGCCGCCGATTCTGAAAGCGATGAAATCCGGCCTGCCGATGCTTGATGCTCAATGGCGCGGAGAGTTTCTGCAGGATGCCGTGCTTGTCGGACCGGAAATGCGCGGCAGCTCGCCGGTCCGGATCGATCGCGACCCCGCGACATTTGAAATTCCGACGTTGCCGGGCGTCTTTCCCGTCGGAGAAGGTGCGGGTTACGCCGGCGGCATCGTGACAGCCGCCGTCGATGGCCTGCGCGCTGCGAGGAAAATCATCGCAAAGCACCGCTGCCCGGACGCTTAACTGCTACTCCACCACCATTACACCGTTCATCACCATCCAGTGTCCGGGAAAGGTGCAGAGGAACGGATACCGACCAGGCTGCGCGGGTGCCTGGAAATAGATCGTTTGTTTTTCTCCGGGTGGAACAATGTCCGTATGAGCGATGACTTTGTCGGATTCAGGGATGTACTGTCGAGCGTAGGCTTCCGGATCGGCGATCAGCTGATTTCCAAGCTCTCCGACGAGTTGTAGCGCACCGGATTCTACGAGGACCCAATTGTGCGGCACGACGTCGGGATTAGAAAGCGTAAATGCGAGCGGCTCGCCCGCTTTGACAGCGCATTCTTTGGTGGCGTATGACAGATTTTTTGCAGTCTCGATCTCGATTTCACGCGCTCCCTTGATCTTCTGTCGCCACGGATTGGGGATTTGCACCGCGTTGAACGCGAGATCTGTGAGCAGTGGATGGGCGGCGATGATTTTCTCACGCGGTTCGTAGCCTGGGAATTCCTCAAAAGGCTGGTCAAGTTTGTGAACGGTGACGAACAGATCGTGGCCAATCCCCGCAGGCGAACACGTGAATGAGTCTTCGTCGTTGACATGCAGCCGCAGGTGCAATTGATTGACAGGTTGCAGTTCAGGGATTTCGAGAAACAATGAACGCCCATCAGGAAGTACATGAGCCGACAGAATCGCCAGTGGATCATGGCCAGGAATTCCGGGATGCGTCGTTGAATACTCCAGTGAACCGTATGCACCGCTGTAGCGATAATTCCAGCACTGTGCAAACTGACGATGTGCGTCGTCGGCCACGCCGTTGTCGATCGGCTCTGCAAACGTCACACGAATTCCATTTTCGAACGTGTGAAATCCGGTCGGGACCTGCACCGGATCTCCCGTATAACGCACGCGCTGAAAACAACCATCGTCGGGCGTGTATGATCCCCAGCCGGACATGCCGGACACATACAACTGACCATCTTTCGGATTGAAGCGTCCTCGATGCGCACCGGATAAGAAGTCTCCCGACATCGGCACCACAGCCCCCTGGAGCTGCCCGGCAACTTCGTCTCGCAACACGACAAACCACGATCCCGCGCCAAATGAGAAATGGAGCAACTGGCCTTTCAGCGGGCCAAACGAATCGCTATCAACGTACGCTTGTCCGCCAGCAGAATTGTCGAGTCCACGTGGCAGATAGAGCAATGGCAGCTCGGGCGGCTTCCCGTTTTTCGGGCCACGGTACCCGAAATGCGGCGGACCCGCTGGTGATTGTGTCGTGGCGTTTTGAACTGCATTCACCATTGAGGCAGGTGTCCACTCGCCTTCGGAAACCGGAACCGTCACAGTTCCATCCGGCAGAATACCCAGTCCATCGGGATTACGAAATCCGGTGGCAATCACATCAGCCGTTTGACCGTCGGCAGAAATGCGGACCAATCCCTGATTGCCGGAGGCCGTATAGAAGTTTCCGTGCCGGTCCCGCTGCAGCCCGCAAATATAGTCGTGACCGGCAGGGGATGTCACAAAGGCGTTGCTGAAACATTCGTAAAAGTCGGCTTCACCGTCGTCGTTCAGATCGGAAAGGCGCGTCAACTGATCTCGACACTGCACATAGATCTTACCGTCGGCAACAACCAGTCCCAAAGCATGGTGCAGCCCTGATGCAAATCGCCGCCATCGAGCCACGCCCGGCTTGTCAGTACCAGAATCCAGCCCGGCGACGCGATACACGTCGCCCTGCATGGTGCAGACCAACGCACTGCCGTCCGGAAGGAAATCATGATCACCGCAGAACAAGGGAATCTTCCACGGATTTTCGTACGGCAATTCGATCGTATCAACGGCATACGGACGCCCGCTGCCAGGAATGATTCTCGTTTCCAGAACCTGCGGCCATTGAGATGGTCCGCCAGCCGCCATGTTTCGCAACGGATGCTCATTCGCCGGAGCTACTTCACGCACGAATTTACCAGCTTCGACCCACGGTGAATCAAGATACTCGACATCCCCGATCCGATACGCGAAGACAACTCGATTGCCGTGACGATAGAATCCGTGATATTTGAAAACCGTGAAAGGGGAATTCTGCTTTGGGAACGGCACCAACTGCCCCTTCATCTGCAAAGGACTCACGAAGCCATGACGCACGGATTCAAAGCCCACAAAACCACCTGACCACACCGCGTCATACGTCAATGTGTCCGGATTGAAGCAGGCCGACAGCTCACCGTGATCACCAAGTTGCAGGCAAACGCCTCGAGCCACAGTCGTGCCACCGGCCTGAAAAACGCCTGACTGCACCGATCCGAGCTGTGCCTCGTTCCATCGCCCGTCGGCCCAGACGGCTTCGTTTTGATTACCCCAGTGCCCTTGCTTTCCGCCATCCAGGCCTGGAAACTGAGCCAGCAGCATTGGCACATGATGCTGCTGTCGGAAGTAATCTGCCTGCTTGGTGTAGAAGTCATACAAACGATCGCGAGTCACAGGAAACGCGGCGTTTGCCCAGTGACGCGGCTGCAGCGGTTCCTTCGTGAACGGAAACTCAGCCGGGCCGTGCATCTGACTGTGAGCGATGGCGTCCCGTAGTTCTTCGGAAAGCGGTTTGCCCTCGGGCCCAAGATCGCTCAGAAATCGGATTAAGTCCAGTTGCTGTTGCCGCGACATCGCAGCCGTCAGTCCGGCCGGCATCACGGTGCTGCCCGCGATTTCTTCTTCAATGTCGGCTCGTGCGATCGTCGTCAGTTTGCTCGAGGCAGGATCGCGCAAAGTCACTTGGGTGTCGTTCGAGCTGTGCTTGTAACCGGTGAATACCCTGCCTCCGACAGTCAGAATCTGGAAGTTGATAAATTCGGGTTTGACGTCTCGCTTCGGCCATAACACGGATTCGACAATGTGACCCTGTTTTCGATCTTTCGCGACAGCCGACAAATCAGGACCGACCGTGCCTCCGTGGGGGCCAATCTTGTGACACGAAATACAGGCGACCTTCACATCTGCGAAGACTGCGGCTCCACGGATCGCATTTCCATGGTCAACTGATTCAGCCACAAGTTGCGTCACCAGGTCCGCATCGTACGGAATCTCCGGCATGAGACGACTCTGAACATTCGGTTTCGCCGGATCCCCGTTCCTGCCTGCATCGCCTTTGCCATCGCTGGACCACAATCCGACGGTGGAAGCATCGCGCGACATGACTGTGACAGGTTCCGTGGGGATGTCACGCACTCCCTTTGAAATGCGAACCCAGTCGATACTTCCGTCGCATCCTGCTCCTCCTTCAACCAGGCGTCCAATCGCAACTGCTCCAGGGACGCTGGCTCCTCCGTCGCGAACCGTGATGGCCTGGTCGGCGACCTGTCTACTGTCCACATACAACCTCACTCGACTCGGTTCGTAGATCATCGACAAGGTATGAGTTTTCCCGTCGCAGATCACGGCCTCGCTGCGAACATGATCGGGCTGCTTTCCGGGAAGATAAGCCGTAAGCTCACCGCTGCCGTTCATGGAAAACAATTCCCAGTGATCAGCCGATTGTTTCGTGTCACTCGCCACAAAAATGTTGTACTGATCACGGCGCTGAATCGTGGCTCGAACCTCAACAGTAATCGGCGGATGACGGTACGCATCAGCCCCGGGATAAACGCGGCCAGAAACAGCAGCCGCTCCGGGATCGACGGCAGCAACCGGCTTCGGGCCTCCGCTGCCGGGCTTTTTGATCTCCTTCCGAACCCATTCCAACCCATCGCGATTTTCCAGCAGCGACTCGCGGGCGTCCAGTTGTTCGCGATGATCAAGAATCCCGATCGGCCCGTCGTAGCCATTTTCGACGACTGTGCGAATCATTTCGAGTTCATGGGCCCCCTTGCCGATGCCCAGAATTTTTGGCTGTTCCAGTTCGTTCATGCCATTCAGATTCAGACAGTGCAGGTACGGCTTCATCATCGCGAACGATTCAGCCCAGTCATTGATATGCCCATGGCCGTGATGAAAGTTGTACACGATGCCGACATGATCCTGTTCAAGTTCATGCAGGCGTTTGCAGACCGCGACCAGATTCTGCGGTTCACCGCTCCAGCCACCGTGGTTGTACAGCCCAAGCTTACAGCCCATTGTCTTCGTGCGCTTCGCAAGTGGCAACATCTGCTGAGCCGCCGCTTCAACTTTCGCTTCCTGAGTTTCTTCTGCAGGCTGACTCATCATCTGCCAAATCTGCGGATGCAGGTCGTACTTTTCGAACAGCTTGAAGGCTTCTTCGTGTGTGCTCCAAAAGGCAAAGTATTCGATGCCGTGTTTTTTGTATTCCAGAATTTCCTGTTCAAACGTCGGCACGTGTTCTTCGCGCCAGTCATACGCACATCGGGTGATACCGAGCTCTTTGAGCATTATTGCCCGTTCGGCCGGCCCGCGTTTCGCTGCGTCGAACGGCACAATACACCATGCCACCAGGTTTTCCCGACGCAGCACGTCAACCTTGTCGCTTGCGAAAGCTGGCATTGCCAGACAAGAGTAAAACGACGCCACGAGAATCGCGGGTATGGAGAGCGAAGTTTTCATGTACATAGTTTTCAGAACTGTGCAGGTGGGATTCATTTTGGATTGAAAACGGCGAGATTGAGTTCAGAGAAAAAAAGTTGCCAGAAGTCAGCGTGGTAGGCAAAATCGTATTGTCACCAGGGAATCTCAGTCGGCGGAGCGACTGGCTACGCGGGCGACTTCACATCACGAACCGCATTCTGTATTCTTCCTTCCCCGATTGCTATTGATAGTCATACAACCAGCGCGAAGTTTTCGGCACCCTCCTGACAAACCCCGTTTGCGAAGTCATTCCCCATGCGAACCGCCACTGACACAACATTCATTCATAACGGGCAGGTCGTTGATGGAACCGGAGCACCGGCCATCCCCGATGCCTGCGTGCTGATGGAATCTGGCGTCATCCGTTACGTCGGGCCTCTGCGGGATGCGCCGCCGGTTCCGGAATCGGCTGTGCGGCTGGACGCGAACGGCGGGACGATCATGCCGGGGCTGGTGGAAGCGCATTTTCATGCGACATACTTTAATGTGGCCGCATTGGAAGATCTGGATATCAAGTATCCGGTGGAATACGTCACACTTCTGGCGGCGTGCAACGCGAGGCTGGTGCTCGAATGCGGGTACACGTCGGCTCGGAGTGGCGGAAGTCTGTTCAACATTGACGTGTGGCTGAAAAAAGCGATCGAAAATGACCTGGTGATTGGACCTCGACTGGCCGCGAGCGGACGTGAAATCTGCGGTGCAGGCGGGCTGATGGACTGGAATCCGGAATTCCGCAAGATCGGCATGGAAGGACTGATTCTGCTCGTCAATGGTGCAGACGAAGCGCGCAAGGCCGTGCGGAAACTGGTCAAGGACGGCGTTGAATGGGTGAAGACTTATCCCACCGGCGACGCTGCTGCCGCCGACCACAACGACCATCACACATTGTGCATGACGTTTGAAGAAATGCACGCCGTTGTCCAGACCGCCCACAATCATGGCATGAAAGTCACAGGTCATTGCCGCGCAACGGCGGGAATCAAGAACGCGCTGCTTGCGGGTTACGACACAATTGAACACGGGACGTTTATGGATGACGAAACGCTTGAACTGTTGTTGAAGCGAAATGTGCCTGTCGTGCCTGCACTGTATTTTGAGCTGATGAGTGTCCAGCGTGGGCCTGAGTTCGGGATGTCTCAGGCTGTCATCGACGGACATCAGGAAACGCTCGACGGCGGCGCCGAAAGCGCGCGACGAATTCTGGCGGCAGGCGGAAGACTCGGAATGGGTGGCGATTACGGATTCGCATGGAATCCGCACGGCGACTATGCAAAAGAACTGTCATTCTTCGTCAACTATGTCGGCCTGAAACCATTGGACGTCATCAAGTGTGCGACACAGACCGGCGCAGAGATTCTGGGCCGCGATCATGAACTGGGAACGCTGGCTGTCGGAAAACTCGGCGACGTACTGGTCGTTGACGGCGATGTGGTGGCTGATATCTCAATTCTGCAGGACCGTAGACGCCTGATCGCCGTGATGCAATCCGGCATCATCAAGAGTTGTCGCGGCGTCAGTTGCCTGAGCGGCGACGCAGTGGTGAGTTGAGAGTTCAACCGCCTGCCGTTGCGATTCCTGTACCTTGCACATTCATGTCCGAGATGTTGCCATTACATCACCTCTGCCACTTGAATCCCCAGCAGCGACAGGCCGGTGCGTAAAGCGCGAGCCATGAGATCGCACAGAATCAGTCGGCTGTGACGCAGTTCCTTGGATTCGGCATCCTGAACGGAACACCGGTCGTAAAACTTGCTGAAAGCGTCGGCTGTTTCAAACAGCCAGCCGGTCAGCACATGCGGGCGGTAGTCCTGCAACACGCCGTCAATTGACGTTCCAAACATCAGCAGTTGCATTGCGAGTCGGCGTTCTTCAGGAGTTGTCAGCAGGATTGCTGAACCGCCTGATGCCAATGAACTGCGATCGACATCCAGTTTGCGGAAGATGCCGCAGATGCGCGCGTATGCATACTGCATATAGGTCGCTGTATCGCCGGTTGTTGCCAGCATTTTGTCCCAGTCAAAGATGTAGTCGCTGTCACGGTTGTGATGCAGGTCTGCATATTTGATGCCTCCAATGCCGACGATTTCAGCGACAGTTGCACGTTCGTCGGAGGATAGCATTGGCGTTTCGCGTCGGTCGTCATTCTCATCAACGATCCTGCGAGCCCGTGTGATTGCTTCGTCGATCAGACTTTCAAGGCCGACTGTGTCACCCGATCGAGTCTTATAAGGTTTGCCGTCTTTCCCCATCACCGTGCCGAAAGCGACATGCTGAAATCTGGCGTCGGTCATGCCCCACAGCGTAGCGGTGGCGAATAACTGCTGAAAATGTTCCGACTGGCGTTTATCGACCACGTAGAGCATTTCGTCGGCTTTGAGCGTGTCACGGCGATACTGAATGGTCGCCAGATCCGTTGTCGCATACGTGAAAGCGCCGTCGGTTTTCTGCACGATAAACGGAGCGGCGTTGCCTTCGATAAAGACGCAGGTTGCGCCTTCGCTTTCACGGGCCAGAGATTTTGCTTTCAGGCTCGCAACCACATCGGCAAGCATCGGATTGTAATGGCTTTCACCCAGCGCCAGATCAAACTCGATCCCCAGCCGCAGATAGATCCGATTCAACGCTGCAAGACACGCAGGCAGAAACTCATTCCACAAGCGATTGTTCTCGGCATCGCCAGCGTGCAGTTTGACTGTTTCATCGCGAGCCTGGCGAGCAATACCAAGATGCGACTGCGACAATTTGAGCAGAACAGGACTTGATTCAACGGACGAAATCGTCCCGCGGGCAGTCTTAACGGCTTCGTCCGCGGCCACGAGTTGCTTGCGAACCGAGCCCAATTGTTTCTTTGCTTTGTCGTCGCTGCCCGCAGCTGCTTCCTGGGCGGCCAGTTGAGTTTTCAGTGTCGCGGCGGCCTGTTCCAGCCCCGGAAGTTTTGTCACCGTATTCTGGTAATCGGAAAGCGTATTGACGAGCTTGTAAAGTCGTGCAAGTTCAGCGACGGAGTCTTCCGCAAACGCGGCATCGTCGCGCAGATGGCGGTAGCCATAGATAATCATTCCAAATTGCGTGCCCCAGTCGCCAATGTGGTTGTCACCGGTGACATGGTGTCCGGCAAATCGCAGAGTCTTGCAGATTGCATCACCGATCACAGTACTTCGCAGGTGTCCGACGTGCATGGGTTTTGCCACGTTGGGCCCGGAAAAATCCACAACCACGTTTCGCGACGCGGAGACTGGCAGAACACCCAGCCGATCGTCACCTGCAATCTCGGAAATTCGTCTGGCGAGGAATTCATCGCGCAAACGTAGATTAATGAATCCCGGGCCGGCGATTTCCGCAGGTTCGCAGAGATCTGAAATCTGCAGGCGATCGACCGCCATTTGCGCAATCTCGCGCGGTGGTTTTCCAAGCTGCTTTGAAAGTGGCATCGCAAAGTTCGCCTGGAAGTCGCCAAACTTCGCGTCCTGAGCGGGTCGGATCATTTCCAGGACGGGCGACAGATCGGTCACCATATCGGCCAGCGCGGCGGCGAACCGATCGCGGACAGTATTGAGCAGATTCATTTCAGGCGGCAGTCGTCAGTGGGCAGTGGGCGGTAGGCAGTGGTACAATCTGAAATCTGAAATCTGAAATTTTCGAACAAGTGTTACCAGCCGATGGACATGTTGGCTTCGATGATTTTCTGGGCGTCGGTCAGATCGACGCCGGTGTCCAGCATGTACAGACGGATGGCGTGCAGTTTGTCACCGGACGCACGTGCGAGGCAGTCGCGGGCGACGTCGCACGGGCGGACTTTGCCTTCCAGTCCGAGCAATCGCTTGGAGATCACCCAGATGTCACGTGGCCGCTTGGTGATCCGCAGAACACGTTCTTCCGGGTAGTATTTCTGAGCCATATGTTCAGCCTGTTCAAGGCTGCTCGCCCAGCCGATCATAATATGGGCTTCGGTTTCAATTTCAAAAAGCGGCATCGTCTAGCCCCAGGAGCGTGATGGAAAAGGTCGCCAACCCCGGCAGAATAACAAGCTCCGGCGAATTTTCGAAGGGTGCTTCGTTTTTGGAAGCTCTGCGAACTAAAACGACGGTCCCGAAGCAGTGGCCGCGACTCGACACGATATCGATCAGTTCGCTGGACCACTCCATGCGAACGAATCGTTCGCCAATGAATAGTACTCCGCCTTCAACAGCTCCGTGAGTTCCGCGTCGTTCGCAAGTCCTCGACCAGCGAGATTCAGCGTTTCGCCGGGGTCATCGGCCAGATTGTAGATCTCAAAATCGGTCAGTTCGGCTTCACGGGCTTCCGCCAGTCGCGGCGGAGTCAGGTTTTCGTATCGGGGAAATCGGCCCGAATTCAGCCTCGCCAAAACTTTCCACGGACCATGGCGCATGGCGACTCGAGCGTCGTTAATGGCGTTGTAATAGGCCCAGACCAGCGGTTTCGTGCGTTCGGGTATCTCGCCGGATGTCAACAATGGCACGAGACTGATTCCATCCAGCGCTCGATCCGGCGGCAGTTTTGCGTTGGTAAGTTCACAGACGGTGGGCAACAGGTCGAGTGATGAAGTGACGCTGTGCTCGGTGCCCGGTTTCTGAATTCCAGCAGGCCAGTTCATGATCCCCGCGACATGGAAACCGCCATCGTGAGTGTGCAACTTCACTCCGCGGAGGATCCCAGTGCGGCCCCAGGATCGATCGCCTGTTTTGTAGCGACGCAGCGTCTCCGGGCCGTTGTCGGATGAAAACACAATCAACGTGTTGTCGCGAAGCTTCAATTGCGTCAGTTGTTCCAGCAACCGCCCCACTGCCAGATCGATGTTATGAACATTCGCAAAGTATTGAGCCTGTCCATCTTCAACCGCCACCGATTTGTATTGTTCAACAAGTTCAGGCGGCGATGCGACCGGTTCATGCGGTTCATGAAATGCCAGATACATAAAGAATGGCTGGTCGGGATGATCGGACGTCTGCTGACTCAGCCAGGTGACCGCTTCATTCACGACGACCTGACAACTGAAGTCGTTGGTTTCGCCGACCAGCTCACCATTCCGCACAAAATTTCGGGGATTCTGATGCGATGGCGCGGCGTTGTTCTGTGTTGCCATCCAGTGATCAAAACCGGCATCACCCGGCTGCGGCTGCGCCGCAGTGTTGAAGGCACTGTTACAATGCCATTTTCCAGCCATGCATGTCGCGTAGCCTGCAGCCTGCAGTAGTTGCGGCAGAGTGACTTCATGCTGCTGCATGTGGACAAGTTCCCGCGCGTCCGGCTTCGCGTCGTTTGTGCCCTTCGCCTCCGGAATCCAGTCATACACACCGGCACGGTTCGGTGATCGACCTGTCAACAGGCCGACTCGTGACGGAGAACACACAGGAGCTGCAGAATAGAAATTCGTAAATCGAATCCCTTCAGTGGCCAATCGATCCAGGTTTGGTGTCTGAATATACGGATGTCCGTAGCATTGGAGGTCCCCGAAACCCAGATCATCGCACAGGATGACCACGACGTTTGGGCGTGTCTCATCTGCTTCGACACTTCGAGACGACAGGACAGCCAGCAGGCAGGCACTGAGGAAACAACAACCTTTGACCACACTATTCCACATGACATTCACCTTGTTGGGCGAGCGGCAGCTAAGCAATTCCGGTAGCTGAATTCCCAAGAATTCAGAGACTCACTGAATTCTTGCGAATTCAGCTACAAAACATCAGGGGATTTTGATGATCTGCCAGACTTTTCCCTGCCAGACCGGGGCTGTTTCAAATGGACCAAGTATTCGCGTCACGACGAAATCGCATCCGGTTTCCTCCCGTAGCTCTTCCAGATCTGAATGATTATAAACGCCATCTGTGGAACTTCTCAGCGTCCAGCCGTTCAGCCACCACAACCGTCGATTCCATTCCAGAATCCCGGCGGCGTCCTGCGGGCAATCCTTATAGCATACGTATTCTGCCCGTTCCGCCATCCATTTGAAAGCGAACGATTCGCGCGGCGTAAGGAACAATGCACCCGGCGACGTTTCTTTCTGAATCCATGTGCATGCCGCCTGCCAGTCCGCAAATTGATCGGCCGTGTAGCCTGCGGGAACGGTTTCCCGCTTCAGAGTGGCCGGGACAAACGGCAGTCCACAGAAGACGACCAGGAATACTGCCGCAAATTCCCTCCCTCGATCAGCCATGAGTCTCTGCAATGACAGGCCGACAAGTAAACCGCTGACAATCGGCAACAATGCGTCAAACGTACGAAAAGGATAGAATTTCAAGAGGGCGGCGCGCCATTCCCATCCGTTCATATTCTGAGCATCGACGACGTGCCATCCGATGGCCACCCCCACCAACGCGATGGCAACCGATGCCAGGAAGAACTTCATCAAGAGAACTGTTTCCACTCCCGACGCAGAAGCAGCATCGACGTTGCTGTCCGGTGCCGACGTCCGCAAATCAAACCGCAGCTGTCGCTGCACAATGATGAAAAGGACGATCGACAGCGAAAGTAATCCGCCCGCATAGAGCCATTGCGAGGCCATCAATTCTGTCGGGTCCAGATGATGCTTCAGTCGCCAGAAGACCTGAATGAACGATGCCAGTTCACGGTCTTTTCTGCTGAGAGAATTATCCAGCACCAAGCGCAAGGCGGGAATCAGCCCGGGAAGTGCCACCACAATCGTCGCGAATGAAAACGCCACGATCCCGCTGATCGATTTCATGTAACGCGGGGAGCTGATCGCACGCCGCCGCGTCACCAGATCCAGCAGCCACGCCATGCAGATACAGACCGCGATCCAGCCACCGACAACGGGATGTAGCATCGCGCCCGCGCCGCAACAGATTCCGGCAACCGTCATCCAGCCCGGGCAGTTTCTCACAGTCCCACGAATCCACAATCCGACCGCGCTCAGGCCGAGTCCCCACGCAGCGACTTTCGATTCGAACCCGTCAAGCAGCCATTCGCCGGAAAAACTTCCGAGCTGACTCAGGAAGGCAAACGCACCTGCTGCCAGAAGTCTGAACGACGAGGACAGTCCAATCGCACGCCCGATCACCGTCCAGCCGATCGCCAGCATCAATGCGGAAATCCCGCGTCCGATCAACGCGACCGTTGTGAACGAGACGACCTGCGTCAACGGACCGACGAGCCAGAAGAAACAATAGTGCGCGTTGGCTGACGTGAGGAAAAAATCACGAACGCACCAGGACGGGTCAGAAAATGACCGAGCCTTGCACAGATAATGCGGCTCATTGACTCCCGGAATCGGACTACTCAGCAACGAAATGGCCAGAAACATTCCAAAAATTGCCAGGATCGACAACAGGCAGAAGCGCGGAGACTTCTGCCGTTGCCCTCCTGATTCTGATACCTTTATCAGGACACGAATCACTTCGTTTTCTTTGCTGCCTTTTTAGCGGCTTTCTTCACGACCTTCTTTGCTGCCGCTGCCCCTTCAGACTTTTCAGTCCCCATAGCCGCTTTGTTATCACCAGTCGTTTTTTTCTTATCCCCGAAAGCCCGATCCCAGTTTTTCCAGAATTCGGGTGTCGTTCCGGTCCGAACAATCGGTCCGCTCATTGATTCAGCCTCTTTATCCAACAGAAATTCAAACCATTTCCAGACATACCAGCGTTCGCGATCATGCGCGTCCCACTGTCGCACAACTCGGAAGTCTGACCCTGCCGCGGCACTCCGTCAAGGAACATTGGGATGGGCCATCAGGTTCCCGCCAATGCGTGCGACTTCTGCCGCTGCAGCGAGTGATCGACGGCGTTCGACATGGCCGCAACGTCGAGCGGCATCTCCAGAAACCGGGAGATCGACTCGGCCGTGCCGCGCGAGTCTTTCAACACTTCGTGGTACCCCAACAGGAGCGTCCGCACGTTCGGTTGTCGTTCCAGCCAAACCCGCAGCCGACGCATCTGCCGACTGTATTCACGTCGCAGCGTTTCGGGCGAACGAGCGGCTTCACCCTGAGCGATCCGGTCGAGCATGACTCGCTGCGACGCCATCACCTCGTTCAGATCTCGCTGAATCAGCAGAATTCGGTACTCGTGGTTCCGCGACAAATGGGGCACGAGCTGCGCGACAACTTTGAGCGCCTTGCCCCGCGCTTCGCCCAGCCAGGAGGCGTCAAGGTGCAGCCTTTTTGCAGGCGCGTACTCCAGATAGCCTCTGGGGTTGTCGACGTCGGCCGGACGATTTTCGTCCGACATGACGGGAAGTCCGCCAGCGTGAATCATCTGCATCATCATCGAAGTGCCCGACCGCGGCAGCCCGGCCACGACCGTCACGAAGCCCTCGGCAGTGGACGCTGGCGGAATCCAGTCGGCGAGTGACGTCACTCCGTCGGAGCTCACGACCATACCGTGGACCGCAGTGAGTTCGGACCGCGTCATGCCTGATTCTTCCGCGACTCCGACCGAGGCATCTTTTGCCAGATCCCGTGGCAAGTCGTTGACCCGATGCCCTTCGATGTCGAGCGCGAGTTCGCGATGCACTTTCGCCTTCTCGGGATTTCGGAAGGCTCGTGCATACAATATCGACAGACGGCGGTGCGCCTGCGCGAAATTAGGATTGATCGCGATCGCCATCCGCAGCGCTTCGGCTGCCCGCTCGGGCTGCCGCATCCGCGCCAACGCCAGACCCAGGCAATAATGCGCCAGCGGGTAGTTGTAAAGGCGCTGGATTGCTCCGAGCGCTGATTCGGCCGCCGCCCGATTTCGACGCCGAGGCAGGTCGCAACGACACAGTCCCAGATGTGCGTGCGGATTGTCAGGATCGACTTCCAGGGCCTTGCGAAAATTCTGTTCGGCGTCGTCCCAGCGCTTGAGTCCCAGGTACGCCTCGCCCAACTGAATGAACAGGCCCGGACGTTCAGCGTCCGCTGTTCCCGCTTCGCTCCAGCTTTCCAGTGCTCCCTGGAAATCTCCTTCGGCGAGTTTGAGCTGCCCCGTGAGATAGGCGTGGGCGTGCGGATAGTACACATGCAGCTTGTTCAGAAGGTTGACCTCAGCCAATTCCTCTTTGGTCAACAGCGGGTCTGGTGTCTTTTTCGGGGAATCAGGCGTTTTCGCGACTGCTGGTTCCGCCACAGGTGATTCCGCCACGGGGTGATCGAATGCGAGATCGACGGCTCCTTCGGCCAGTTCGACCTCCGCTTTCAGTTCCGCCTCGGCCTTCCGTTCCGCCTGGCGGGCTTCGCGTCGTCGTTTGATTTGCTCGCGCCAGTCCTTGAGGGCTACCTTCGAATCTTCGGCCAGTTGTCGACGGCGACCGCCCAGGTCGTCGAGCACTTCGCGCATTTCGCTGAGTTTCCCGAGCGACAAACACGACCACGCGCGCTGCAGCGCGAAGCGGAATTCGTCAGGTTCGCCGGTATGCAGCTCACGCAAAATCTCGAGCGCCTCAGCCTGGCGGTCGGCGTTCCGGTACGATTGCGCCAGGTTGAACCGCAGTTCTCGAATCGTACGAGCCACCGATTCGGCCCGATCTTCACCCGGCTTCTCGACGTATCCCAGCGCCACAAGCTGATCGAGCGCCACCTTGGCGGCCAATGGATCCATCCGCCGGTCGGCAGCCAGCCGTCCATCTTCCCCCGGCACCTCCTCCCAACTGGGAATGTACTGCACGTCGGGAGCTTGCTCGAACGCCTGCAACAGCGGTCGCCCATCCATATCGGCCCCGATTGGTAAACCAAACAGCGTCAGCAGGGTCGGCGTCACATCCAGCAGGCATGCTCCGTGGATCAACTGATCCTGCTTAATGCCCGGCCCCTTCATTGCAAAGATTCCAAAGTCGCGATGCTCCATCGCCGGACCGGCCGGCTCCCGCGGAATGTGTTTCGGCCGCAGATGATCGGAATGAAAACCGTGGTCCGACATCAGAATCACGGTGGTGTCCTCCCCCGCCAGACGCAGCAATTCCCCCAGCATCATGTCGTGAAAGATGTACGCCTGGCTGATGACGTTGGAATACAGCTCGAAGTCTGCCTCTTTGATGAACTCGCGCCGCGGCGGATGATACTTCATGAACCCGTGGCCGAAGTGATCGATCCCGTCGAAATACACCGCCATGAAATCCCACGGACGATTCTGAATCAGCCAGGTGGCAGTCGACTGAACCGTGGCCGTCTCGGCCAGTGTCCGCATACAGCCAGCCAGACGCACGTCCTTGTTCTGATCGATCTCGAGCGCTTTAGGAATGAACGGAATCAGGTGGTCTGGCACCAATTCATTGGGATTGATGCGTAACTCGGCCAGCGTGTCACGCAATTCGACAGGGTGTACACAGCCGTCCGGCACAACCCACTCTTTGTCGAGCGGACCGGTCGCATGCTGGAAGTGTTCGGATACCATCACTCCGCGGATCGGTTCGGCCGGATAGCTGGGCCACCAACCGACCACGTTGCACGTCTTTCCAGCGAGGTGCAGGATGTTCCAGATCGCCCGGACTTTACGCGACAGGTTCGAGACCGGCATCACTCCCTGTCCATCAGGGGTTGGTTCTGTGAATCCCAGCACGCCATGTTTGAATGGTCGCACGCCGGTTGCGATCGACGTCCAGAGCATGGGCGAATACGGAGGTTGCAGCGTAGCCATGTTTCCCATGACCCCCTGCTCGACGAACTTTGACAGGTGCGGCATCTTCCCCGCTTCCATGAGCGGCTTGGCCACTTTCCAGTCGGCAGCGTCCCAGCCAATGAGCAAAACTTTTTTTGCGAGTGTCATGGTCATCCTCTTCCTCCCAGTCGTTGCGCCGGGAACTTGTCGCTTTCGGGCCAGGGGTCGCGGCACGGTTGCTTGTCGCGGTAGCGTTGGAGATTACTCTGAATCCGCTCGCGCACGTCAAGGGATGTTCCCGCCGGTATCTGTAACAGTGTTTTTTCCTGTTGCTTGACCGCGTCGTCAAAGCGCCCCGCCTCGGCCAACGCCATGGCCAGCGTTTCGGAAATCGGAATTGTTTTCACCTGCTCCCACACTCCCTCGGCCAGTTCCACCGCGCGGCTCGCGTCGCGCAAAGATTCTTCCGGGCAAGTCGCGAGAAACCGCGCCAAGGCATCGGCCAGTGGAGCCGACGTGACAGTCAAGGTATGTCCCGCTTCGAGCCCCTGACGGGCCTCGGTGAACCGCTTCAGCGTGAACAGGCAGCGGGCCTCGGCCAGACGGGCCTGCGGGTTGTTGGGCTGAGCTTTCAGGATCTGCTGCAGGCGATTGAGCGCCGGCTCGATCTTGCCCAGTCGCATTTCGACGGCCGCCAACGTGAAGCTGGCTCCGCTATTACCGGGATCGTTGAGGATGACCCGCTCCAGGCGGATCACGGCCGATTCAAGTTCGGTTCCCTGCTGCAACGCCGCCAAAGCGATACCAATTTGCAATTCGCCGGCGTTGGAACCCAATTCTTCGGCCTTTACGTAGGCTTTCTTCGCTGCCTCGATTTGATTGGCGTCGAGATACGACACTCCCAGATTGATCCAGGCGTTTGCGTTCTCGGGACTGGTCTGCACCGCCGCTTCGAGTAGCTGAATCGCCAGCGGCAATTTTCCGGCCCGTCGTTCCCTCATCGCCCGCTGCACGAGATTGAATGAGCTGCGATTGAGGTTCCGTACCTGAGCCATCAAAGGATCCGCCCAGCTAATGCCGCGACTTGGTTCGGCACCGAGACCCTCCGTCAGTTCGGCCACCTTTTCGACCTGCCCCGAACCACGATAAGCAGTCGCCAGAGCCTGCCTGATCGCGGGGTGCCGCGGAGCTACCGCCAGAGCCTTCTCGAGCGATTCCGCCGCCGCGTCATAATCCCCCCGGTTGAGCGCGAGTCGTCCCAGTTCAAACCGTGCGAGCAGACTTTGCTCATTGAGCGCTAACAGCTCCTTGTACACTTCGGTGGCCCGCTTCTCGTTCCCCAGTCTGCCCCAGACGTCGCCCAGAAAGCTGAGCGCTGCGACATAGTGTTCGCGCGGCAGCGTCAGGTCACCTTTCATCTGCTGGACCGCGCGCTCCATGGATGCGGCGGCCAATGGTGCCTCGCTGGCAAGATACTGTGCTTCGGCCAGCAAGTACGGCCAGCGGTAATCGCCCGGGTCGAAGAGTTCTGCGTTCGTGAAGCAACTGGCCGCTGATTCGGGAAAATTGTACGCGAGGTACACCCGCCCCAGCTCGGCATCGGCATGGGCCTGTTTGATGCGATCCACTCCGGCGACCCCGATCGTATCGTTCCAGGCGTCGCGGACTTCTTCCAAATGCTCCTTGGCCGAAGGCTCGACCTTGTCAATTTGCGGATGACGCACCGGCGTGCGTTCAGACGGCGCAGTTCGCGCCGCATCCGTCGCCGGCTTCGCTTTGATGAACAGCGGTCGCAGCAGCAGATAGCCTCCGCTGAACACCGCTGCGACGAGTATCAGATTGATGATCCGACCGCCCCAGCTGGAAAGCAGGGCCCGATCGAACGTTTCTCGAAGAGTCATGACTCGAACTTCTCTCATTCAGTTTTCGGCAGTGCCGAACCGCTTCCCTGAAGGAGCGTTGTGTATTTTCCGGCGGGAACGTCTTTCCACACTTCCTGCGTCCCATCAACCCACGTCACGATCACCTGTTCAATCGAGGTCGCGTCTGCCAGACCAAACTGCAGACGCGGATCGCACGAGCTTTGGTAGCTGCCGTCGGTGTGGCAGCGGCGCACCTGCGGCGGCTGACCCGCGCATTCCACCCTCGCTCGAGCGCCAATCGCATCGCGTTTGCCGTCGGCCGTGACCAGCCGCAGACCCACCCACGACTTCTCCTGACCGACTTCGTTCAGCAGCAAACGCAACGGGCCGTTGTTGTTGCCCACGATCAGGTCGATGTCGCCGTCGTTGTCGATGTCACCAAAAATCGCGGCCCGGCTCACCTCGGCAAACGCCATGGCCGGGCCGCCATCGACGAGTTCAAAGGTCACCGTCCGTTTCGCGTTCTCCACGTTCCGGTACAGCGTATTGACCTGTCCCATCGGATACGGGTCGCCCGCCTGCAACAGTGCATCAATGACGCGCACTTCGCCATTGGCTGAGAATACGTCGAGCCGCCCGTCGTTGTCGAAGTCAAGCAGTCCTACACCGAAGCCCGTGTAAGGCCGACTCATGTTCGCCAGACCCGATGGCCCGCTCTTGTCCACGTACAACCCGCCACCCATGTTCTGATAAAGCGTAATTTGCTCGTTGCGGAGATTGGTCACGCACAGGTCTTCGCGGCCGTCGTCATCGACATCACCCAGCGCCACTCCCATGCCGGCCATTGCGGTTCCATCGGCGCTGACCGCGCAACCCATGGTGAGCCCCTCCTCACGAAACTTCCAGTCGCCCTGGTTAATCCAGGCATGATTCGGCTTGCCGTCGTTGGCGACAAAAAAATCGATCTGACCATCCTCGTTCAGATCAGCACACAGGACACCCAGCGCCGGGCCAGGTTTGAGGGCGATTCCCGACGAGATCGACAGGTCCTCGAACGTACCGTCGCCGCGGTTGCGGAAAAGCTGGCTGGGCTCAGGGACATAGACCTGTGGACCGCAATAGTCGTCGGCCCCCGCCTTCGACTTGCACATCCGGTGCGTGGCGTAATTCATCTGCACATAGTTGCAGACAAACAGGTCGAGCCTGCCGTCATGGTCGACATCGACCCACGCCGCGCTGGAACTCCAGAGCGGGTCCTGCACGCCCGCAGCACTCGTCACATCAGCGAAGATACCCTGAGCGTCATTCTGCAGCAGATGGTTACCCCCGCGATAGGTGGTGACGTAAAGATCAAGATCGCCGTCGTTGTCGTAGTCGCCCGCCGCAGCGCCGAGGCAATAGTCCTGAAGGTCGATTCCCGCAGCGGCAGTCACATCCGTGAACAGCGCCGAGGGAGCGCCGGCTGAATTGCTTGAAAGCTCGTTCCGGTACAGTCGGCAACCCAATGGGCCGCTGGGTGGAAATTTTGCATCGGACAGCGTCTTGTCGGGGCCAAGCATCGACCCCTGACACAGAAACAGGTCGAGGTCACCATCGCCGTCAGCGTCGAACAGAGCCCCTCCCGGCCCGACCATCTCGCACATGTAGTACGCGCCCGAGGCGCCGCTGAAGTGGTGGAAATCGAGACCCGACTCGGCCGCCGCTTCACGGAACGGATAGGTTGGAGCAGATAACGGTTCGACAGCCACGCGATCCGCGACTTTTTGAGAACTGCAACCCGTTAAGAAGACGAGTGCAGAAAGTACAGCGGTTGGCAGAGTGAACGATAAACGCAGCATGGAATGTTTCAATACGCGACTCGACCGAAGTTGCGATTCCCGTAGCTTGGACATTCCTGTCCGAGACGTTGGCCAAGCAGCCTTCCATTGTCGAACGGCTTTCAATTGATGATAACCTTAGCTTCGACAGTGTTTCATGGCCAACGCGACGGACAGGAATGTCCATCCTACAGGTCATTGTGGCCTGCGATTCCCGTAGCTTGGACATTCTTGTCCGAGTCATTGGCCAGACGCCCTGCCATTGTCGAACGACTCTCAACTTACGGTAATCTTAGCTTCGAGAGTGTTTCACGGCCAAGGCGACGGACATGAATGTCCATCCTACAGGTCATTGTGGCTGCGATTCCCGTAGCTTGGACATTCTTGTCCGAGACATTGGCCAGACGCCCTGCCATTGTCGAACGACTCTCAACTTACGGTAATCTTAGCTTCGAGAGTGTTTCACGGCCAAGGCGACGGACATGAATGTCCGTCCTACAGGTCATTGTGGCCTGCGATTCCCGTAGCTTGGACATTCATGTCCGAGACATTGGCCAGACTCCCTGGCATTGTCGAACGGCTTTCAACTTACGATAACCTTAGCTTCGAGAGTGTTTCATGGCCAAGGCGACGGACAGGAATGTCCATCCTACAGGTCATTGTGGCTGCGATTCCCGTAGCTTGGACATTCCTGTCCGAGACATTGGCCAGACTCCCTGGCATTGTCGAACGGCTTTCGATTGATGATAACCTTAGCTTCGACAGTGTTTCACGGCCAAGGCGACGGACAGGAATGTCCATCCTACAGGTGAATGACTTCGAATTAAGCCTTCGCTTGACTCGCGGCTTCTTTTTGCAGTTGCCGACGGCGGCGGAGGGCAGGAAGCGCACCACAGCCCAACGCCAAACCCAGCAAGGTCAGGCTCCCAGGTTCCGGCACGGCAGCAAAACCTTGATCACCCGCTCGAATGGCAGCATCCACCGTGCTCTCGTAAGCCCAATCGACGACCGTCAACTTGTCCGTCAAAGTATTCCCATCCGTATCTTCAAGATGCAAGCGAATCCAGCCGTAGTGGTTGCCATCGCCAGGATTGAACCGAAACCCCGCGATGCCACTTGTACCGTTATTGAAATTACCAGCAGGAGCATAACCAACACCAGCCGTGAAATTGATCGCCAAATAGCCAAAGGGAAGAAATACCTGAGATGGGCCGACGTTCTGGCTTCCCGAGAACTTTACTTGATTATAAAAAGATGTCGTAGCGACAGCAGCGAACTCTGTACCGTTGCCAATGCCATAGCCGCGTGCGGCTCCGGCGTTACTCTGTTCAAAAGCCCCAAATCGAAGTTCGGCTCCTCCGACGCCGTCGATGTTTACAGATTGACTTGTACGATTAGTAAAACCTCCCAAATTCGGTCCTACGGTAATGTTCTGGATCCCGCTGTAGATCACTCCAGCGTCGGCAGCTGCGACAGCGGCGAGCGCGGAGGCCGCAGCCGCAGAATAACTCGCCCAATTCTTGATGCTCGACGCATTTTCGGGACGCTCAAGCTGTTCGCAGGCACCCTGCGAGTAATCCGCAAGTTGAGACTTCAGAGAAGCTTTTGATTTCTTACGTGACTCGCCCATAACCCTGAAACCCTTGAATAATTGAAGTTAAAATAGGAGTGATGCAGGTGTTATACAGGAAATATGAGTGGGCACAAATCCCCGGCGTGAGATTTTTTTAACAAATTTATTTCTCTTTGATGTCCTCCTGCGCGGCGTCAGTCGCCGCCGCCAGTCGCTCCCCATCATCGCTTCGTCACACATTCGTCGTGATTGCAAGGCTGCGATTCCCATAGCTTGGACATTCCTGTCCGAGACATTGGCCAAGCAGCCTGGCATTGTCGAACGGCTTTCAATTGATGATAACCTTAGCTTCGACAGTGTTTCACGGCCAACGCGACGGACATGAATGTCCATCCTACAGGTCATTGTGGCTGCGATTCCCGTAGCTTGGACATTCATGTTCGAGACGTTGGCCAGACTCCCTGGCATTGTCGAACGGCTTTCGATTGATGATAACCTTAGCTTCGAGAGTGTTGCATGGCCAAGGCGACGGACACGAATGTCCATCCTACAGGTCACTGTGGCCTGCGATTCCCGTAGCTTGGACATTCTTGTCCGAGTCATTGGCCAGACGCCCTGCCATTGTCGAACGACTCTCAACTTACGGTAATCTTAGCTTCGAGAGTGTTTCACGGCCAA
>Ga0105046_10002224_pt1 | contig 30555 bp, 23 predicted proteins | sample MAT03_FD_78385 | JGI IMG/M metagenome (GOLD analysis project Ga0105046, IMG submission 78385) | Freshwater microbial communities from Lake Fryxell liftoff mats and glacier meltwater in Antarctica - MAT-03 (megahit assembly) | ecosystem: Environmental > Aquatic > Freshwater > Ice > Liftoff...
AACCATTCCCACCAGTAGATCACTCAAACTGAGCGAGCGAGACACCGGCGTGGGTCGCGCAGGCTTGTGGAATCTGGCGGAACTTAACCAGCTCACCGGCCCATGCGGCTTCGCTCGTGGGCGGCAGTTCGGCCGAGACCGATTTCCACGCGGTGATCGACAATCCGCCTTAGGTCAGCCGCGTGACGCCGCCAACGGCCACTGCGAGAGAGACGGCGACGATCGAAGCCAGCAGCCAGCGGTGAAGGGCGACGCGGTCGCGCGCTGGCAGCGCGCAAGGGAGGCCAAGGCTGATGAAGAGAGGTACTGATGAACGTTGAGCGGGGCGAAGGGCGGGTCGAGGGATGGTGTCGCGCGGATCGCGCCAATCGCCCGTTGGCATACTACTATCCGACGACGCGACCAACGATCCATTTCACGATCGCGTCGAACCGCTCGCGATCAAGCGCGTGTCCGCGCGCGACACGCAGTTCGGTAAGAAGGTGCCGCCGACTTTCGCGATCACGTCGTCGGCATCGCGAGAGTATTTGTCTTCCGTACCCGATACGACCAGCGAGGGCCGAGGGCCGAGAGCCGCGAGGACATCGTGCGTGTCGAGCTGTTGCGCGAGTTCGACCCGCTGGACCGATACCCGTCGATCCTCGAACGTGATAGCGTCGGGCGCCAGGACCACGAGACCGCGACGCGCGAGTGCTGGTCCGAAGGCTTGCCACGGGTCGCCCACGTCGCCCGCTACTTCACTCTTGCCCAGGTGAAACTCACCGCTATGCTGATGGTAGACGACCACCCCACCGATCGTCTTGCGATGTGTCGGCGTGAGCAAGAAGGCGGGGATGACGTCATCTTCAAGTCCGCAGTATTCGATCCGTACTCGGTCGTACCCGTCTGCGGCTTTGCATTGACCTCGCCGGTATTCCACCTGAACGGGGTCCGCGAGTCGTAGGCGTGCTAAAAGCGCCGTAGTGAGATCGGTCATCTACAATGATTGCCAATAATCAGCGATGGCCAACGATCACAGTGAATCCCGCGACGCAAAGGCGCGTGACCGTGGAGGAGTTGTACCGATACGCCGTGGAAGGCCTCGATCTCGATTTCATTTTCGGGAGCACCAAGGAACCATGCCAGAGCGTGGACGTGTCTACGTTTACGGCGCCCGCGCTGCCTGCAGCTTGCCCTCCCGTCGTCGCGACAGTTGGTAATGACACACCGAAGCGGGCGATGACTATCGACCGTACATCTCGACAATCGGGCGCCGTAGTCAGTCGGCTTGAGCGGCAGTAAGCATTCCGAGTCGCTCGCCGAGGCGCGCTTTGCTGATAGTGCGAATCTGATCGACGGCCACGTCTGCGGACTTTCTGGCGACGCGAACGGGCAGACGGCTTCGCCAAGTCGGGTGCAATTGCACTGTCAGCGGGCAGACGGTGATCGTTTGTAGTCGATCATTCAGGGCATCGAGACTGACGATGACCACGGGGCGTGTCTTTGCCATTTCAGCGCCAGACGTGGGATCGAGATTGGCCCAACGAACCTCATACCGCTTCACGGATTTGAGCGCGTGGACTGTTTGCCGCGTGCTGGCGTGTCGGCCGTCGGCGCCTGTGTAGTTTGTCGTTTGAAGGTGGATTTGCCAGCGTAGCTTGGCGACGACTCTGCGACACGTGTGGTGGGCGCCGACTCCAGCGCGGGCGAGCCCCACAGCATGTGCTCCAGGCCGTCACCGGAAGCCATCTCGCCATCGCTCCAATCTTCGGACTCCGCCGCCATGGCGTTCGCCGTGTCTTCGAAGACGAAAACGCGGAAGTAGTCACGCGTCCCGGACGGCGATTCGCGGAAAAACGGCAGTGTTTACCATGGAGCTATGGCAGCGTTTCTCGTTGCAAAACAGAAGTGTTCTATGACCGACCGCGAGTCCACGTCGACCAACGTCCCTGACGAAAGTCATGCGGTGCTACGGACGCGGCGGTGTGTCGGATCAGGCTTCGCCAAGACGCCCGACTTGGAGGGCCAACTGCTCCAGCGGCAAATCCACGCCAATGAACAACGCCACCGGCTGCGCCGACGCGTGCGGACGCGACACATCGAGCAACACGTTCTTGCGCCCACCAATGCGATTCCAGACAACCATCTCCTGATCACGATCGGCGAAGCGCACCATCCCCTTCGCACGCACAATCGACAGCGGCAGCGCACGCACGAACTCCAGAAACGCTGCGCGATCAACCACCGTGGGCAGCGGCATCGTGGCACTGGCGAAAGGGTGCCGATGCGTGGCTGGCGTATGTGCCTCGCTCACGCCTCGTGGAGGGCCAAGGGCGCGTGCGTGGGCATCGCCAGCACCAACGCCGTCACGCTCCGCCTCAACCACCGGCAGCGACCCACGCCGCCGCCCGCCTCGCCCCTCGCGAACAATGCTTGCCAGCGTCTCGGCGAATTGCGTCGCCGTCGTGCGGGTCGCACGTGGGTTCACGACCGCCACGCTCGCCATCACGGCGTCCAGCTTCGTCGCCGACAGCTTCTGCGCCCAGTTCACCACGACATGCGTTGCCGTGCGCGTTTGCTCGGCTTCCAGTGTGTTGTTCAACCACCGTCGCTGCCACCGTGTTGCATCGATCACTGTGACCTGCAACGGTAGGGAAAACTGCGCCAGCCGCTGATCCATCGTGAGGTAACCCAACAGTTCATCCGCTTCGGTCGCACCATTGGCTTCGATCAACAATACGTCGCCCGCTTCGCCAACCGTGCCGTACAACAGCTCCATCAATTCGCGCAACGAGCCGCAGCACACGCACTCCCCGTTGAGTGGCGTGACCAGCGCATCAAGCACGGCCAGACGCGACGCATCAATCGATGCGTTGGCGAAATCGTTGAGTATGATGCGCGGACGGAGTCCGTGGGCCTGCATCGTGGGAATGAGGTCGGAAAGAAAGCGTGTCTTCCCCGCACCCAGAAAGCCCACCAGCAACACCAGCGGTATCACGCGCGCACAATCAGCGGTTGGCGTGCTTCAACACGCAGCACGCTGCAGGTGGCATTGGACGGCGCACTCGGCAGCGTCACAACAACACCGGCGTCAACACGGCGTATCGGCAGCGTCTGCCCGGACGATCCAAGCATGGTGGCGTGCGTTGGCACCGTAAGCAGGCCAGGGAGCAGAAGCTCTCGCGACGAGGGCCACGCCGACAAGAACACGTTAATGCGTTCGCCACCTGTTGAACGTGTTGCACGGTAGCTCGTGCCTTCGAAGGGCGAGGCCAGCGTCCCGTGAATACTGTCAGCGTGGTCATCCATCCACTGCGCCAACCCCTGCAGCCGATCGATACTTTCGGTGGGTATCGCGCCCGAATCCATCGGCCCGACGTTCAGCAACAGGTTGCCACCCTTCGATGCGGTATCGCTGAGCATACCCACAAGCGTCGGCACCGACTTGAACGCGTGATCGGCGGCGTTGAAGCCCCAGTTCTGGTTCATCGTAATGCACGACTCCCAATCCACGCCCGGCAGACCACGATCCGGAATGGTTTGCTCCGGCGTTCCGAAGTCGCCGATGCGCCCGATCGTGGCGTCGCCCATGCCACCACGATTGGGTGCCACACGATTGTTGACCAGCACATGGGGCTGCAGCGACCGGCACTTGTCGGACAACGCGGCACCGAGTTCGTGTGTCCACGTGCTCTCCCACTCGCCGTCAAACCACATCACGCCGATATCGCCGTAGTTCGTGAGCAATTCTTCCACCTGGGCGTGCAAGAAATTCACGTATCGCGTAAACGAGGCCCCATCGCTTGGCCGTTGCGGCGCTTCCCAGTCGCGCCGCGGTAAATAGTCTGGATGGTGCCAATCCATGATCGAGTGATACCAACAGGGCACCACACCATGCCGACGACAGGCGTCGGCGACCATGCGCATGATGTCTCGTTGGTCACCGCTGCGCGACACATTGAAGGCGCCCTGCCTGGACGGCCACAGCGCAAAGCCGTCGTGATGTTTGGTGGTGATCACCAGGTACTTCATGCCCGCACGCCTGGCCAGTCGGGCCAGCGCGTCGGCGTCGAACAGCTCGGGCTTCCAACGGGCGCGCAGCGTATCGTATTCGTCAATCGGGATTCTGGCGTTATTCCGAATCCATTCGCCGTAGTCGGTCCGGCCGCCCCAACGCCCAGCAAGAATCGCGTACATGCCCCAGTGTACGAACATCCCGAAACGCGCCTCACGCCACCACGCCATGCGATCCGCGCCGGAATTGAGATTCGCGCGCGGATTCGCCTGCACCGCCAACGCCGAGTCGTCGGCGGTCCGTAGCCCACCGCGGCCATCCAAGGGCGACACGGACAACGCGGAGAGTCGAGAGGCACTTGCCGCCACAAGCGCAGCCTGTGCGCTTACACTCAAAAACTGCCGACGGTGCATCGGGCGCTCGGGCATGGACACGGTTGCTAGAAGGTGGGTTTGTTGTGCTCCGCATCAACGGCGCTCTGCCGACGCTGCGCCTCCTGCCAGTCTACCACCGGCGCCACTTCCTGATCGCCGAGCGAGAGGCTCGCCAGTGCGCGCTCGACGACGGGCGCGCCGAGCGATTCCGGGAGTGACAAGCCAAAGGCCAGCTCGGCCCGTCGGCATAGTCGCTCCTCCCGCGACATGTCATGACCGCCGTGCGACACGCCCATTGCATGCACGCGCGCGTGGATTCCCTCGTGCAAAATCGACGACGCCACCGGTGCCGCGCTGATGTCGCGCCGCGCAAGGAAGGTGAGTTCGGTCATGACCACGCGCTCGCCGGGGAAGTACGCGCCGCGACAGGCAAAGCGTTCTACGCGAATGCCCGCGACGTCGCGCTGCAGATGCCGCAGGCGCCACGGCTGGTACTGCTCAATCAAGTCGAGCGCCTCCCGTAACCGGTCAAGCACATCGGCGGTCGCAATGTCCGGTCGCGTGTTGATCACCTCAACCGACACACCATGCATGCTGGTGTGCTCAACAACGGCCACCGACGGTGGAGCGGACTGAGGTTCCATGCCGAGCAGTGACCTGATCGAAGAGAGGAAGGAGCCGCTCATGTGGTGCATGTAAAGGTCACCTGCCAATCGGCTGGAACCTGAAGAGATGTTGCATCCGGAGCCAGCAGGAAGCAAGTCGCGCCGCTGCCGCTCATGAGTGCGAGGCGAGGCATGTCGGCGTCGTCACTTCGCACACTGTCCTGCGCAAGGGCTTTCAACCTTGGCAGGACACGAGCAACGCCCTCGTGTAGAGTGGGGACCACCGCTTCAAAATCGTTCATCGCGATGCGAGCCAGTGCAGCCCATGAGGCAAACTCGGAAAGCTGAAACGCCTGCGCCCCGTGCGCTCTTCCTGATGCCGCGCGATGCTCGGCCAGCGCGCCATACGCCGCGCCGGTGTTCACACCCTGCGCAAAGGTGACCAACAATACCGACATGGAGGGCAAGGCTGGCAAGGTCAGGAGGCGATCGCCTCGACCCCACGCCCAGGCGAGCGATGCCCCGCTCACAAAAAACGGCACGTCGGCGCCCAGCGTCCCGCCCAAGGCCATCAAACGTTCGTGCCCCAACTTTACGGGAGAGAGGTCTTCCATCGCACGCAATACGGCAGCAGCGTCGGCACTCCCACCACCTAAGCCGCCTCCGACGGGAATCTGCTTGTCAATCGAGATCTCCCAGCCGGTCTCCCATCCCGCTTCACGCGCATACAACTCGGCCGCTCGCCACGCCAGATTTTCGGTCGCCGGGCCCAAGCCCGCGCTTGGCATAGTCGGGCCATCACAGCGCAACGTGCGCGACATATCGCCCACGCGCACGGTCACGACGTCGTGCAGCGCGAGGCGCTGAAACAGCGTTTCGATGTTGTGGTACCCGCTTGCTTCACGCGACAGAATGCGCAGCACCACATTGATCTTGGCGTGCGCGCGCTCCGTCCTGAATTGCGCTTTCCCGGCGGCCAACCCGCTCACCTGAACGCCACCACGGCGTGCACCAGGTTCAGGTGGTCACGGCGAGATCGAGCAGGTCGCTCAGCTCTTCGAACAAGGCGTGCGCGGTTGGTTCGGCAAGCGATCCACGATTCCAATGCACTTTGAGGTCGTCACGCACTTCGCGCGCACGCACAAGCGCCGAGCGGCCGCGATAGAGCAGCGATTCGATCGGCACAATCTGCTGTTGCTCCGCCGGTGGCGCGCCCGACCACGCCAGATTGGCCTCCTTCACACGCCCGGCCATTTCCTGATCGGTGAGTTCGCGATCCATGAGCAAACGGGCAAGGCCTTGCACCGCCGCGCGTTCTGCCGACGTCGATAGCGGCGCGCGCGCCATCTTGGTGGCAAGCCCGGAGATGCTGGCTGCCCCATAACTTTCGGCCACGTCGGACAAGCCGAGCAACGCGCGTCGCAAGCCATCGGAGAGCGCCAATTGCGACGGTCCCGGCGGGCTGGTCACGAGGGCGTGCGCTTCGCGCGCGACGCCGTCTGCGGCGGCGGCAATGTCACCGCGAAAGCGCTGGCCGATCGTGATGGGTGGTGCCGGGTTGCGCTGCAGAATGGCGGGCATGCCATCTTCGGGGAAGAACTTGGAGATGGGAACAACCTGCGATGACGGAGACGTGGGCGGGGTGGCCGTTGCCAGGTATCCGGCGGCCACCGCCGCCAGCGCGACCGACTGCGTGCGGCTGTGTCGCCGTTCCCCGTCGCCCCAGGCATCGGCGCGATTCACCAGTGCTCGCAGTTCGACCAATGCGCCGCGCACCGAAAAGTGCAATCGCTGGTCCCAGCGCAATTCGCCGGCATGCAAGCCGTTGGCTATGCGCTCGACCGTCGAGGCCAAATCGGACAGCCCTTCCAAGCGCGTCATCGCCGAGCTGCCGCGCAAGGCGCGCGCATGCGACAAAAACGCTGCGGCGTCCGGTGTGGCCGTCTCATCGCCGGCGAGCAGTTGATCGAGGCGGTCGAGATATTCAGTCGCTTCCTTCTGGAAAAACTCGATCAACGCGTGTGGTGCGCTCATGGTGTAGCCTCTCTCGCTCGGTCCATTTCGCGCCGGATCTCCCGGACCGCGTGCTCCATGCCCACGAACAACGCGCGTCCAACAAGCGCGTGCCCGATGTTCAACTCTTCGATCTCCGAAATCTCCGCTACAAGCGCCACGTTTGCTACCGACAATCCATGCCCGGCGTGAACGCGCATGCCGAGTGCAACGGCCAACGCCGCGCTGGCCCGCAAGGCACCAATCTTACCAGGGTCGCCCGGATGATGTGCGTACGGCCCCGTGTGCAGCTCGATCGCGTCGGCGCCCAAATCGGCGGACCGTCGCACCGCGTCCGGATCGGCGTCGATGAACAGACTCCCCTTGACCCCGACACGTTTCAATCGCTCAAGCGCCGACCGCACATCTCCCGCACCGCGTACCACATCCAATCCACCCTCGGTGGTCACCTCTTCCCGACGTTCGGGCACCAAGGTGACGGCGAAAGGCTTCAGGCGTTCCGCCAGCGCGATCATCTCCGTTGTGGCGGCGCACTCAAGGTTGAGCACCGTTGTGATAGTTGCGGCCAGCCGGAGAACGTCGTCGTCCTGGATGTGACGACGGTCCTCGCGAAGGTGCGCGGTGATGCCGTCGGCGCCAGCGCGCTCGCAGAGCACGGCAGCGGCGACCGGATCCGGGTCTTGACCGCGCCGTGCCTGTCGGACGGTGGCGACGTGGTCGATGTTGACGAAGAGCCGTTGATGGACCAAGGAGCGTACCAAGGTGCGTGCCCAGGTGGGCGGTAAGTGCAGGCCGTGATGAAAAGTACCCAGCAACCGCGGAACGTCGCCCTGTGGGCGGAGACCGGACGGCTGCTGTTGCAGGACGCGTCGCTACACTATATGCATCCGATTCGACCGCTGGGTTCCCGGTTTCGAGCCGATCGCCAAACGGATGTGGATGTCGGTACGATAACGTGCATGGAGGCACTCATGAGAACAAACGTGGTGGGCAAGACATTGATCGTGGTGGTACTGGGTCTGTCCGCGGCCTGCACCAGGAAAGTTGTCGACACGGCGATTTCCCCGGCACCTGGATCAGCGACCAGTAAGCAGCTCGCCGCACCGCTCGCCGGTCCGGCCGGGGCCACCACCGCACGCGGTGCGGTCGAAGGCTTGCTCGTGGCCGCGAAAACGCAGGACCTTCGCGGGATGTCGGCGATGTGGGGCAACGACAAGGGCCCAACTGCCGATCGGATCAACCGCGAGGAGCTGGAAAAGCGGCTGATCGTCATGCAGTGCATGCTCGCTCACGAGAACTGGGAATTCGCCGAGGATCGCCCGCGTCTGATTACCGGTGGTCGTCAGGAGTACATGGTCACGTTGCAACAGAAGACGCAGCGGGCCACGACAAAGCTCACGACCGTGGCCGGTCAAGGGCGCCGCTGGTTCGTGGAAGACATTGATCTGGCGCCGCTCAAAGATTTCTGCCGCTAGCCCGCGGGGCTGGACAGCCTCGCTAATATTCAGATAACTCGATTAAGACTCCGCCGGTCGCACTTGGATGCAGGAAGGCGATGCGTTTGCCTTCCGCACCGATTCTCGGAGTCTCATCGATAAGCCGGAGTCCGGCCGCTCGGCAGCGCGCAAGCGTTTCCTCGAGGTCGTCTACGGCGAAGCAGACGTGATGGATCCCGGGGCCGCGCTTGGCCACGAACTTCCCGATGGGCGAGTCGTCCGACTTGGCCGCGAGCAGTTCGACCAGCGATTCTCCGGCTTCGACTCCCGCGATCGCGGCGCCATCGGCGTCGTCGAGTGGGACCTCGGGCATGCCGAGGATGTCACGGTAAAACGGCAGCAGCGCGTCGAGTGCGTGCACGGCGATACCGATGTGGGCGATACGGGTGCCGCGGCGGGGCTCGGCGTTGCGAATAGGTTCGGTCATGTCGTATGGGCGTGAGTCGGACCTCAAACTTAATCCTGACGGTAGGCGCGTACGAGTCCGCGTGATTCTCGCGCCACGGAGCACATGATGGCGAACGCGATGGAAGTACAAGACGACACGTTTGCAACCGAAATTGAAGCCCATGAGGGCCTCGCGGTGGTGGATTTCTGGGCCACGTGGTGCGCGCCGTGCCGCATGATCGCGCCGATGGTTGAGCAGCTGGCGACTGACTATGCGGGCAAAGTGCGAGTCGCCAAGCTGGATGTCGACAACAATCAGAAGACGGCCGCGCGTTTCAATGTCCGATCGATCCCGACCATTCTGTTCTTTAAGGACGGGAAGCTGGTCGATCAGGTCGTCGGGGCGGTGGCCCGTCCGGCGCTTGAAGCGAAGTTCAAGGAGCATGCCTGATTCAGCAAAGTGACGCACCCGATTCGCCGACTCCGCTCACGGTCGAGCTGGCGAATCGGGCTGCGGCGCTTTTACCCGACGCTGCCATTCCCGGGGCGTTGCACATTGTCAGTACGCCAATTGGGAATCTGAGCGACATCTCGATCCGCGCCCTTGCCGTCCTGCAGGGCGTGTCCGCCATCTGCTGTGAAGATACGCGGCACGCGCGCATGCTGCTGCAGCGCTACGGCATCCACACGCCGACGCTGGCCCTCCATGAGCACAACGAGGCCCAGGCCACCCCGCGGCTGATCGAACGTCTGAAGTCCGGCGAGCCACTGGCTCTGGTCTCCGACGCGGGAACACCGCTGGTCTCCGATCCCGGTGCTCGGCTCGTGCGCGCTGCCGTCGATGCTGGTGTTCGGGTGGTCCCCATCCCTGGCGCATCCGCCACCCTCGCGGCATTGGTGGGCTCCGGGTTCGTCCCCCATCCGTGCACGATTCTGGGGTTTTTGGCGCGCAAGGGTGGGGAGCGCCGCGAGCAAATCGCGATGGCCCTCCGCTTCCCGCACGCCGTCGTGCTGTTCGAGAGCGCCAATCGACTGGTGGAGACGCTGCAGGAGCTGGCGAAGTCCGCCTCTGGTCCCAGAACTGTCACGGTCGCCCGCGAGTTAACAAAGCATTACGAAGAGTTCAGGCGGGGAACGCTCTTTGAGGTTGCCGCGTACTACGAGCGGGTGCCTCCGCGCGGCGAGATTGTTCTCGTCCTCGAGGGCGCCCCTGCCGTTGCAGCGCCTACCGAAGAGGGGCTTCGCGCACTGGCGGTTGCGCTCCGTGCCGAGGGCGTGTCCTCGCGCGATATTGTACAGCAGCTCGTCGATGCTCACGGCGCCAGCCGAAACCTCGCTTACCGTCTCGCCCACGACACATGATGGGGTCCACCCTGCAGCGTTTGCGGTTGTCGCTCGTGTACGCTGCACTGACCGCCACCGCAGTTGCGGCGGCGCCCGTGGTGCCCGTCGTGCGTGCTCTTGATCAGAGCGGACCGGGGCGTCTCGCCATCGCGCGTCTGCAGTACGAAGGCGGCGGCGATTGGTACGCCAACCCGTCAAGCATTCCGAATTTGCTCAAGGCGATCAGCGAGCGTACCGCGCTGCCTGTCGAACGCGTTGAAGCGCACGTCAAGCTCACCGACTCGTCGCTCTTCGATTTTCCGTTCCTGCATGTTACCGGACACGGCGAGATCAAGTTCAGCGAGACGGAAATCATCCGCCTGCGCGAGTATCTCAAGCGTGGTGGCTTTCTGCATATCGACGACAACTACGGTCTCGACGAAAGCGTGCGCCGTGAACTCGCGCGCGTATTTCCCGACCGACCGCTGGTCGAAGTGCCATACACGCATCCGATTTACCGCATCGTCTACGCCTTCCCGAAAGGACCGCCGAAAGTCCATGAGCACGATGGCAAACCGGCGCAGGGTTTCGGAATTTTTATCGGTAGCCGGCTCGCGGTGTATTACACCTATTCCGCCGATCTCGGGAACGGGTGGGAGGACGTGGGCACCTACCCGGATCCGCCAGCCATGCACGAACAAGCGCTCCAGATGGGCATCAACCTGTTCACGTACGCCATCACCAGCCGAGTGACTCAATGACATCACCGGCGTTGTCACGCGGTGCGGCGCAGTCGGCGGGAAGCGCAATCGGTACACTCTCCGAACGGCTCACGGTCGAGCAATCGGCCTTGCGATCGCGGTCCACCGCCACGATGGTCCTCGCGGTGCTGGCGGTGTTGGCCATCGCCGCGGCTGTTGGAGCGCTTGCCCTCAGTGGCGGGCGATGGCTGTCGTTGCCGCGAATGCTCCCGCTCGGGATGTGGCTCGGTGCGACAGCGGTCGCGGCTGGTCTTGCGCGGTGGTTGCACACCCGCGATGCGAGCCTCTTGACGATCGCGTCGATTGCGGGCGCGATTGAGCGCGAGCAATCGCTCCGTGCGGGTTCGTTGCGCGGTGCATTGGAAGTTGCCGGCGGCGGCGTGCTGGCCGATCATGCGGCGCGCGACGTGACGCGCCGATTGTCTCCGTCGATGTTGGCGCCGCAGTTGGGCAAGCAACTCGCGCGCAGCGTCATGATCGCCGGTGGTGCAGCCGTTGTTGGTGCCGCGCTGTTGTCGGTCAGTGCGACGCGCGATGACAATGGCTTTTCCGCCATCGTGCATCCCATTCGTGCGTTTCGCGGAACGCTGTTACCGGCACTCCGCTTCGAGAGACTGCCCGCCAGTGTGCCACGCGGTATGCCGCTCACGATTCGTATCAACGCGGCGGGCCGACACATGATCACGGTGTCGCAACAGGCGGCCGGTGAAGCGCGTCGCGATACCACCCTCACGGTCGATGCCACCACGGAGACGGCCACGCTTGCGCTCGGCCCGATCCGTTCGCCGGTCACGCTCCGCGCCGAAGACGGCCGCGCGGCGCCGCTCGAGGCCATGATCGCCGTTGATGAACGCGGTTGGATTGGTGACGTCGCGTTGTTTGCGCAGTACCCGGCATACCTGGCGCGCGCCAACGAAACGCTCGATGCGGTGTCTCCTATTCGCGTGCCGCGCGGAACACGCGTGCGCGTGTCGGCGGTCCTGCGGGGTGACGTAACCGACGTCTCGTTGTATTCGCTGGGAGAAGGGCCAAACGCCGCGTCAGTTGCGATTGCCGCCTTGAAGGCTGGCTCACAAAACGCGCGTTCAACTGACGGCACGCCTGTCGCTGGCGAAGTCTTGTTGGATCATGATGGCTCGTGGGTCTGGCGTGCTTCCGGGGCGCCGAGTGCGGCGGGACAGACGTTTGCGCCCGAGCTCCCCGACTCGCTCACCTTTGTCGTGGTGCCGGACAAGGCACCCGACGTGAGTATCGCCTCGCCCCAGTCGGATTCGGCGATTGGGACGAGTGGCGTGGTACCGATCATCGTGCGCGCGGGCGACGATCACGGATTGTCGAACATCGCCCTCGCTATATGGGTGGAGCGTGCGAAGACCGCTCCAAAAACGGATCCGAAGACCGACGCGGCGACCGGTACGGATTCAGTTGCGACGCCTCGCGGGATGTCGGGGAAAACGCGCGCCAGCGCTGAGCGCGAGCGCGTCGATGTGGCGGATCCGGTCGTTCCGTACTTTGAAGGTGGGGCGACGGTCGTGCTTGATGGGCGGGACCTCGCCGCCGGTGATCGCGTGCACGTGATCGCGATTGCCACCGATGATTCACCCTGGCGTCAGCAAACACAGAGCAGTGAGGTGATCCTGCGCGTGCCGACGCTCAGCGAACAGCGCTCAATGGCGCGGTCGTTGGCCGATTCGCTGGTTACGCGTGCCATGCAAATGGCGCAGCAGGAAAAGCGATTGCAGCAGAACACCGCCGACGCCGCTCGCTCACGGGATCTCAAGAACGGTGGGCGTGGAGAAGAACAGCCCGGCGGCGCGAAGACCGACGGCAGCAAAGGGGCGATGAGCTTTCAGGCCGCCGAAAAGGCGCGCGAGTTGGCGCGCGAGCAACAGCAGATGAGCGCCAGGATCGACTCATTGCGCCAGAGCGCGAAGGAGCTCGAGAATCGCCTGAAGAGTGCAGGTGCGCTCGACACGGCATTGGCCGGCCGCATGCGCGACATCCAGAAGATGTTGCGCGACGCGATGACGCCCGAAATGCAGAAACAGCTGGAGTCGTTGAACAAGAGCACGGAGCGCCTAAGCGGAACCGAAGCGCAACAGAGCATGCAGCAGCTGGCCCAGCAACAGCAGCAGCTGCGCCAGCAGCTCGAGAAGAGCGCCGAAATGCTCAAGCGTGCGGCGCTCGAGGGCGCGATGGCGACGTTGCGCGACGAAGCGAAGGAACTGTCCCAATCACAGAAACAGCTGGGGGCACAGCAGCAGCGCGACAAAAACGCGCCAGGTCGTGAAGATGCCAAGTCGTTGGCCGACCGGTCGCGCGCGCTGCAGGAAGAGGTAGACAAGCTGGCGAAGCGGCTCGATGACGCGGGCGCCAAGCCCGGCGCGAATCGCACGCGGGCTGCGCAACCACTGCTTGATCAGGCGGCCGATGCCATGGATCGTGCGGCGCGTGAGGCGCTGCAGAATGCCGCCGAACAAGGACAAAAATCGGAGAACGCGGGCAAGCCGGGGCAAGGCAAACCGGGAGCGGGGAAAGACTCCTCAGGGCAAGGCGCAGAGCCCAATGCCGCCGAGAAGGCCGCGCAGGCGCTGAAGGACGAAAAGGACAAGACGTCGCAGGCGGCGCAGGCCAAGCCGGGCGATGAGAAGAATGCCGCCGGAGCCGCCACGCAGTCTGGTAACAGTGGCGAGCGGAAGCCCGGCGCACAGTCGCAGGGCCCGCAGGGCGGTGGGCAGCAGTCCGGCGGCCAACAAGGCCAACAAGGGCAGCAGCAGCAAGGCCAGCAGGGGCAGCCGGGCCAGCAAGGGCAACAAGGGCAATCCGATCAAGGACAGCAAGGCGCAGGGGAGAATGCGCGTCGCGCGGGCGAAGCGATGGACAAGGCCGCGCAGCAGCTGTCGTCGGCGCGCGAGGCGCAGGTAGACGCATGGAAGACCGAGCTGTCGCAGGAGCTCGACAAGTCGATCAACGAAACCATGCAGCTCGCCAGGCAACAGGCAGACCTTGAGCAACGCGCGCGGCAGAGCGGCAGCGCGCAGTCCATGCAAGGTGAGCAGGGCGCATTGCAGCAGGGCGTGCAGCAGGCGGCCGAACGACTCGAGCAGGCTGGGCGTTCCTCCTCGCTGTTGTCGCAGCGTTCGCAGAAGGCCATGGCCGATGCGCAGCGGCGTGTCTCGCAGGCCACGCAACAGACGGGGCAAGCAGGACAACCGGGCGGCAACGAGCAAGCGCAGAACGCGATGAAGGACGCAACGGAGGCGCTCAATCAGGCGTTGAGTTCACTGGTGCGCGATCGGGAACGAGTGAACAACGCGCAATCGGCGTCGGGCTTTACCGAGATGATGGAGCAGCTCAAACAGCTGGCGCAGCAGCAAGGCGCGTTGAACGGGCAGATGCAAGGGCTCAACCTGCTGCCCGGCGGAGCGCAAGGCGACGCGGCCAGGCAGCAGGCGCGCGTGTTGGCGCGTCAACAGCGCGATGTGGCGAAAACGCTGAACGACGTGTCGGACGCAGATCAAACGGGACGCACCGATGCGCTGGCCAAAGAGGCGCAGATGCTCGCGCAGCAAATCGAGCGCTCGGGAATCGATCCGGGCGTTGCCGCGCGACAGCAGCAATTATATCGCCGTCTCCTCGATGCCGGTCGTTTTCTGGAGCAAGATGAACGCGACGATCAGGGGCCGCGTGAAGCGAAGAGCGGCGCGCAAACGCCCGGCCGCACCGGCGTAGACGGGCCGCAATCAGGAAAGGCGGCCAACAAGTTCGCGCCGCCAACGTGGAATGACTTGCGTGGGCTGGGAGCAGAAGAACGTCGCCTGGTCGTCGAATACTTCCGTCGACTGAATGGCTCGCCGCCGTAATCCGCCCATCGCAATCCGCCCATGGCAATCCGCTCATGGTAGTCCGCGCATCATGATGTTGGACGTGCGCGTGTTGCGAAGCTTGCGATGGGTAATGGTCCTGCTCATGAGCGCCCGCATCTTCGGTGCGGGCGCCCATGAGCTGCACGCGCAACGCGTGGCCACGTCCACGGCCGTTCCCGCCGACACGATCGACCCGCTTGGTCGCGCACTCGAAGCCGAAGACAAAGGCGATTCCAAGGGCGCGGCGATTGCCTACAAGCAGGTACTCGATCGTGCGCTCACGTTGGTGAATCCTGACGGCGATCGACTGGCGATCGCGCTGTTGGGGTTGGAACGCATGTGGGCCGAGAGCGGCGTCCGGGATTCCATCCTCTCTATGGTACAGCGCGTGTTGTTGATACGACCCACCGACCCCGTCGCGCGCGCCATGCAACTGCGCACACTGATTGGCGCGGGCAAGGACGATGAAGCGCGGCAGGCATTCGGTGCATGGCGACGTATCGCCGGTGGCGATGGGGCGCCGTTCCGCGAATACTCGCGATTGCTGATGGCGGCCGGTCGCGCACAAGCCGCAGATTCCGTATTGTCAGAGGCGGGTCGTTTGCTGGGCAACGGCGGGGCGCTGTCGGGAGAAGTGGCGCAGCTGCATGTGGCACTCGAACGGTGGAATAGCGCCGCGGTGGCCTTTCGCGAAGCGCTTGTCGATCAGCCCTATCTGGAAATGGCCGCCCAGTTCGCGCTCGCTCGCGCACCGCTGCCAACGCGCGATTCCATCCGGACGGCGCTCAGTGCCCCACCGGCCGCTTTGCCGCCGCGCCGGCTCCTGGCGTCGCTGGAGCTCTTTTGGGGGGAACCGCGTCGCGCGTGGCTCGCGCTCTCGTCGGTGCGAGCCGACGACTCGACGGCCGCCGCGTGGCGTGAGTTCGGCGAGCGCGCGGAGATGGCACAGGCGTGGCCGGTGGCGCGCGATGTGTGGCTCGCCGTGCTCGACCGGCGCGGTGACCTTGAAGCGCAAGCGCGTGCCGCGCAGGCGGCGCTCAAAGCCAACGATGCGAAGGGCGCGTTGGAGATTGTCAAACGTGCGCCAGGCGCGTCGGTCCCGACGTCCACCGCGACGATGTCACAAACCGCGACCACCAAACCGCTCGATCCGCACACCACGCGCGTGCGCGCCTTGCTGCCTATCGAACTCGCCGCGCTCGGCGAGTTGGGACAACCGCAAGAGGCACAGAAGCGATTGGACGACAACATGCGCTATCTCGATCCCACCGCGCGCGCTGCTATCGCGCAGTCGCTTGTTGGTGCATGGCTGCGCAGCGGAGACGTCGAAAAAGCGCGAGAGGCAGTGCAGGGCAGCGATCTCGTGGACGACGACGAAACGATGGGCTGGATGGCCCTCTACGACGGGGACCTGGTCACGGCGCGCAAGCGATTGGTGCGCGCCGAGACCAAGCGCCCCGAGCTGGTCGATGCGCTCGGCTTGCTCTCGCGCATTCGCGTCGAACGATTGCCAGGTCTCGGCACCGCCTTCCTGGCTCTCGCCAAGCGCGACACGATCGGCGCGGCGCAGCGCTTTGCGCAACTCGCTGATTCGACCGGCGATGCCGCCTCGGCTCTGCTGTCGATCGCTGCGCGCCTGGAGTACACCCGACCAGCGACCAAACGCTCGTTCGCGCTCTGGGATCGCATCGTGAGGGAGTTCCCGAAAAGTCCCGAGGCCCCGGAATCCTTGCTCGCGGCGGCTCGCGCACTCCGTGCCTCCGGTGACAAAGCAGGCGCCCAGACACGCTACGAATCGCTGATCATCGATTATCCTGATAGTGCGCTGCTGCCACAGGGACGCCGCGAGCTGGAGCAGTTGAAACGAGAAACGCCATGACCCTGAGCTCTTCGATGTCGAAACTGCGCAGCGAATCCCCCCGTGTGTGGTCACGCGTGGGCAGCCTATACCGTGCGCCGCAGCGGGCGATGTTCGCGCTGTTGCTGTGCGGCGCGGTCACGCGGACGATCGCGGCGCAGAACATGCTTATCCCGATGGATGATGCGCAGCGAAATCACTTGAAGGCGTATGGCGTCACCTTCCTCGCGCTGAAAACGTCGCAGAAGGTGGAATGGCTGCTGAACTATCGCGGTGGTGCGTTTCTGTTGCCCGATTCGCCCGACCTCCGTCGTCGCGCGGCGCTTGACGGCGTCAGCGTCGAACTCTTGAGTGACGGCGCGGTGGCCAGCGCGCGTGCAGAGATTGCCGGCGGCAACATGGATGCGGTGGTGCTCGAGCGTGCGCCGAAGGTTGCCATTTATCGTCCGGCCAATCAGCCGCCGTGGGACGACGCCGTCACGCTCGCCTTGCAATATGCCGGCATCGACTTTACGTCAGTGTGGGACGACGACGTGGTGAAAGGCGATTTGGCCAAGTACGACTGGGTGCACCTGCATCACGAAGACTTCACCGGCCAGTTCAACAAGTTGTATCTCGCCTATCGCGATGCGCCGTGGTTTGTCGCGCAACGGGATCGCGATCTGATGAGCGCCCGGAAGTTCGGCTTTGACAACGTGCCGGCGCTCAAGAAGGCGGTCGCTGAGGGTATTCGTGGATTCGTGGATCGGGGTGGGTTTTTGTTCGCCATGTGCGGCGCGACCGAGTCACTCGATCTGGCCATCTCGGCCTTCTCGGTCGATATCGCGGGACCGTTTTCTGATGGCACACCGCCGGCCCCCGACGCCGATGCGAAGCTCGTGTGGGGCCGAGCGCTCGCCTTCACGGGTGCGCATGTCGAGCCGTCTCCGTACATCAACGCGCTGAGCGACATTGATGGGCATCAGGTCAACGTGCCCGCGCGGCGGCAGCCGCTTGGCTCCTTCTCGTTGTTTGGTTTTTCCGCCAAGCTCGATCCTGTCGCCACGATGCTGGTGCAGGATCATCGTGCCGTGATCTCTGATTTTTATGGGGTCACCACAAGCTTCAACAAAGCGGTGCTCAAGCCTGGTGTCACGGTGCTGGGTGCTGAAGACGGCGCACCGTGGGTGAAGTACATTCACGGCGACTACGGAAAGGGGTCGTGGACGTTCCTCGGCGGACATGATCCGGAGGATGCGCAGCATGCGATTGGCAGCGCGCCAACAGACCTGTCATTGCATCCCAGCTCTCCGGGGTATCGGCTGATCCTCAACAATGTGCTCTTTCCCGCCGCGAAGAAGAAGCCGCGCAAGACGTGAGTGAACCAGGCGAGGCGAGGCTGTCACGCGCAGCCTCGGCAGCGGTGCGCACGGCGATTCGATTGGCCGGTGGCAACGAAGTCTGTTTCGTGTGTTCCGTTGACGACGACGGGATCGTCACCACCGCCCGCGTTGTCGCGCGCGGAGACGTGCGAAGCGTATTGGCCATGCCGGGTGTCGCCGAGCGCGGCGAGATGTTGCTGCACAATCATCCATCGGGCGAACTCACGCCCAGTGATGCCGACCTGGATGTCGCGGCGCGTGTGCACGGCAATGGCGTGGGCTTTGCGATTACCGACAACGACGGATCGCGCGTGTACGTGGTGACGGAAGTCCCTCGCGCGGGTACAAAGGTTCCGGTTGATATCGATGCGATTGACGTGACGCTGGGGCCCTACGGCGCGATCGCCGACGCCATGCGCGCTGTGCACGGCAGTCGTTCGTACGAAGATCGTCCCGCACAACGCGCGATGGCGGCGGCCGTCGCGCGGACCTTCAACGAAGGCGGTGTGGCAATCCTTGAGGCGGGTACGGGGATCGGCAAATCGTTGGGCTATCTCATCCCCGCGCTGCGATGGGCCGCCGCCAATGGGGAACGCACGATCGTCTCCACGAATACGATCACCCTGCAGGAGCAGCTGGTCGTCAAAGACCTCCCCTTCCTGCAGCGCGCGCTGAGCGACCAACCGGTGCGCTTTGCGTTGCTCAAGGGGTGGCGCAACTACATCTGTCTGCAACGCCTTGAGCAGGCGCGCGGCGCCGGCGCCGCACTCTTCGATGAGGCGGTCGCCGGTGATGTGGAGATGATCGCGCAGTGGGCCGCGAAAACACAGGATGGATCGCTCTCCGACCTGGCCACAGCTCCGCGTAGCGAGGCGTGGGATGAAGTCGCTGCAGAACCGGATCTCTGCGGTCGGCTCAAATGCTCGTTTTACGACAAGTGCTTTTTGTTCAAGGCCAGAAAAGAAGCTGCGGCGGCAGACGTTGTGGTCGTGAACCATCATCTGTTGCTCTCCGACGTGGCGGTGCGACGCGTGTCACAGAACTGGGATGATGCGGCGGTGCTGCCGGCCTACAAGCGACTCGTCATCGACGAGGGGCACCACCTCGAAGATGCGGCCGCGTCGCACCTTGGCGCATCGGTGACGCGGCGCGCGCTGACCAGGCTGTTCGCGCGATTGGAGCGCCGCGGCAAGGGGTTGTTGCCCGCGCTCGACGCGCGACTCCGCGGGTGGGGCGATTTGCTCAGCACCGCCAGCCTGGACTTGCTGCAGGAACGCTTGGTGCCCAGCGCCGCCACGGCTCGCGATCGGTCGCAATTGTTGTTCGAACTGCTGACCGTGATGATGGCCGAAGAGAACGTCGGTGTCTATCGATTCACCGAGGCCTTCGCACAACATCCTGCATGGCTGGGCGGCGTGGAAAGTACGCTTGCCGATCTCTTGATTGAAATCGCAGCGCTCAGCGAAGGGCTCAATCTCATCCGTGAGCGTTTGGAGAGCGACGAAAAGAAGAGTGAAGAGCTGGCGCCACTGCTGGGTGAGGTGCGCGGTGTGACCCGTCGACTCGCGAACGCCGGCGATGCACTCTCCCGTGCGCTCTGTACCCCGCCCAAAGGCGAACCCGTGGTGCGATGGCTCGAGATGACCGGCAAGCCCGGGCCAGAGCGAAATCTGGCGTTGCACTGTGTGCCGCTCGATCTGGCTCCAGTATTGCGCGACGATTTGTTTGGGCGCGTCGAGAGCGCTGTGATTACGAGCGCGACTCTGTCGACTGATGGAGGGTTTGATTTCCTCAAGCAGCGCCTGGGCCTGGATGAGGTCGGGACGCAGCGCACGTCGGCCATTTTTCCGTCGCCGTTCGATTACGCCCGTCAGGCGCTGCTCATTCTCCCGAGCGACGTGCCCGCACCGAACGAAGACGCGCGCGGACACATCAATGCCGTGGGCACGCACCTGCGTGATCTGATGGTGGCCAGCGATGGCGGGCTGTTCGCACTGTTTACCAGTCATCGCGATGTGCGAGAAATGGCGCAGCAGCTTCGCGACGCTGGGTACGATGCGCGATGGCCGTTGCTGGTGCATGGCGAAGAACCCCGCGATCAGCTGTTGCACCGTTTTCGCGACAGCGGGAGGGCCGTGTTGCTGGGCACCGCGACCTTTTGGGAGGGCGTCGATGTGCCGGGCGATGCCCTGCGAGGCCTGCTCATCGCCAAGCTGCCCTTTCGCGTTCCCACCGAACCGATGGTCGCGGCTCAATGCGAGGCCATTGAGGCGCGAGGGGGGAACCCATTCGCGGACTTCATGCTGCCGCACGCGGCCCTTCGGCTGAAACAGGGCTTTGGTCGACTGATCCGAACAGCGACTGACAGGGGTGTGGTAGTGTTGAGCGACCCTCGGGTGTTAACCAAGCGATACGGACGAGAGCTGCTGGCCGGCCTGCCTCCAGCTCAACGTATCTCTGCTCCATGGTCGCGTTGTCGCGACGCAGTGCGCAAGTTTTACGGCAGTGCAGACTAGCATTCACGCCCACCTACCCAGAGTTCCTCCACATGCTTTCACCACGCCAGATGGTCTTCGTTGGCCGCAATTATGCCGAACACGCCAAGGAAATGGGCAATGACGTGCCCAGAGAGCCATTGCTCTTCCTCAAGCCGTCGTCGTCGATCATCCAGGATGGCGAGGCGATTGTGCTGCATAAGGCCTCGTCGCACATCGAACTGGAAGGCGAGATCGGCCTGGTGATCGGACGACGCCTGCATAGGGCCACGGCCGCTGAGGCACTTAAAGCACTGACGCACGTTGTGGCGATTAACGATGTGTCAGCACGAGACTTACAAAAGAGTGACGGGCAATGGGCCAGGGCCAAGGGCATGGATACCTTCTGTCCAATAGGGCTCCCGGCTCCGGTTCCCATCGACCTGTCGTCCATGACTATCGTGAGCTCGCTCAATGGCGTCGAGTGCCAGCGCGGAAGTGCCCGGGATATGGTCTTTTCGATTCCGACCCTCCTGTCGTACATTTCCCAGTACATCACCCTCGAGGAGGGGGCTGTGGTGGCGACCGGCACTCCGGCGGGCGTCACGCGGTTGTCTCCCGGCGACGTGGTCACGATCGAGCTGTTCGGACCGTCAGGCTTATTGAGCCGGGTGTCTAACCCGGTCGTCGCAGACACCTAAGCCTTTCTCAGGGGTATTAGCAGCCGCTATGACCAAGCCACCGTCCGCTTCGGGTATTTCGGAGAGCGCGCCTCGCGGCGATGACTCGCCCGGCGGAGCGACGGTGTCTCCCAACGCGGCGCGCGACAAGGCTGGTCGTCGACTCGCACCCATTCGAGAACGCGCGCGCGTTGGTGGAATTGTCGGCGAGAAACGATCGCCGAAGGCCGTCGCGGCATCTGTGCTGTTGCACGTCGTCGTGGCATTTGTCATGCTGCAAATCCTGACCTTCGGTCACGGTCTTTCGTCATTCCTCAAGTTCGGGAAAAACGACGAGCAGCTGGAAGAGCGATTGACCTACGTCGCCACGGTACCGAAAGCCCCCGTGCCTGAACCCGTCGTTCCCACGCCACCACGTGCGTCGCGCCCCACCGTTGCGCCGACAGTTCCTTTCGCGGCGCCAAGTGACGTTCCAAGCGACGGACCGCCATCCGCAGCGCCCGCGCGGGCCGATACGGGAAGTGGTGTTGCTGCCCCTGGCACTGGCAACGGTGTGGGCGCCATCGATCCCGATCTTCGCGGAGTCAAGCCATCGCTCTCCGATCCGCGCGTATGGCCAGGACGTGCAGGAGACGGACCCGAACGCCGCGTGGGACGCAACGGGACCGATCGGCTTGACAGCGTGATGGGATACGCGATCACCTCCGCGCGCGACTCACTCGATTCGCTCGGGCGCGCCCAGGGCAAGTACGATCGTGCGCCAGGCGATTGGACCAAAACCGGGAAAGACGGCGACAAGTGGGGATGGGATCAGCAAGGCATTCGCCTTGGGAAGGTCACGATTCCCAATGCGCTGCTCGCGCTGTTGCCCATGAACGCAGCGACGGCCTCACAGATGTCTGGAAACTGGACGGCGGGTCAGCGCGAGGCACGGCTGGCACTATCGTCAGCCGAAATTCAGCGGATGTCGCAACAACGTTTGGGCGACGCAGACTTCAAGAAGTTGGCCAATGAACTCCGCGATCGACGGGAGCGTGAGCGTCGCGATCGGTTGAAGGCGCCGAGTGCGTCCATCGCGCCGGCGGCGCCGGCGGGGCCGCCCGTAAAGAACGAGAAGAAGTAGCGGGCGTTACGCGCGCAGAAACGCGACAGCCGCATCGAGGCGTGCCAGTGATCGCTCGCGCCCAATGAACAGCAGGACGTCGAAGATGCCTGGGCTGACGGTCAACCCAACCAGCGCGACACGCAACGGCTGAAAGATCTTGCCGCCCGAGATCGTGAGCTCTTCGGCAAGGAGACGGAGCGCCTCTTCCATCGGGGCAGGCTCCCACGGCGCCACGGTGGTCAGTCGATTGCGTGTGGCGGCCAGAATCTTCGCCGCGGCCTCTGCATCGCGCCACTGCTTGCCCACGGCCTCGGCGTCGTACTCCACGGTCTCCTGAAAGTACGGAGCCGCTTGACGCACAATGTCGTCGATCACGCGTGAACGTACGCGCAGGAGATCGAGCAGGCCAAGATACCATTCATGGCGCGCGGTTAAAGCGTCCTGCGTGGTATAGCCTGCGGCGACCAGCGCCGGCGCAACGATTGGCGCCAACTCGCCGAGCGGAATCAAGGCCAGGTGCTGGCCGTTCATCCACTCCAGCTTCTTCGGATCGAACACGGCGGCTTTCTTGTGTAATCCGTGTGTATCGAATCGCTCGATCAACTGCGGCACCGTCATCACTTCCGTGTCGTCGCCCGTCGACCACCCAAGCAGGGCGAGAAAGTTGAGCATCGCTCCCGGCAGCAATCCCTGATACTGGTAATCCCCGACGGCCGTTGCCCCATGCCGTTTGGACAGTTTCTTTCCGTCGGCGCCGAGGATCATCGGGACGTGCGCGAACTGCGGCAGCGGTGCACCAAGCGCCCGGTAGAGCAGAATCTGCTTCGGCGTGTTGGAGATATGATCGTCGCCGCGCATGACGAGTGTCACGCGCATCTCCACGTCGTCAGACACCACCGCGAGGTTGTAGACCGGCGTTCCGTCCGACCGCAGAATGACGAAATCTTCGATATCCTTGTTTGGGAACGCGATGCGACCATGCACAAGGTCGTTCCAGTCGGTCGTTCCATCGGGCACCTTGAAGCGAATCGCATACGGCTCACCGGCGGCAAGCTTCTGCGCAGTGTCCTCGCCGCTCAGTTCCGCCATGCGGCGATCAAACGTGAACGCGCCACCGGCCGCTTCGGCCGCGGCACGGAGCCGCTCGATCTCGGCCGCTGGTGTGAAATCACGATAGGCATCGCCGGTGGTCAGCAACCGATGCGCGTCGGCGTAATGTCGAGCGACGTTGGCGCCCTGATACACGACCTCTTCATCCCACGTCAGCCCCAGCCACTCGAGCCCTTCAAAGATCGCGCGCGTGCTCTCATCGGTGCTGCGTTGACGATCGGTATCTTCGACGCGGAGCAGAAACACGCCATTGTACTTTTTGGCCAACAGCCAATTGAACAGTGCGGTGCGCGCGCCACCCACATGAAGCGAACCGGTGGGCGATGGAGCAAAGCGCACGCGCGGGCGAACAACCGGCTCTGACGTCATATGAAAAGCGGACCCTGCGGTCTTGTTATCCGACAGTGAAGCAGCGCGCGCATTACCTGCGACGGCGCTGCGGAAAACACAACGCGGGTTCGCTGACAGTGCAGCGAACCCGCGAACGGAGAGGGCGGGATTCGAACCCGCGATAGAGTTTGCACCCTATGCCGGTTTAGCAAACCGGTGCCTTCAGCCTCTCGGCCACCCCTCCTGACCCGCAACCGCGCGGGGCACTCCAGAACAGACCGCAATTTCACCCCGAGACTGGTCGGGGTCAACGGGTCTGCCCAAGAACGCGCTGACTACTTCGGTGTCCGTTTTGCAGCCATGACCGAATCGCGCCGTGCTTTGAACTCCGTGCCGGGCTTCCACGTGGGCCACTCCGGAGAGCGCAACACCCGATAGCCCACCTCAAAAAGCGCACGGGCATCCTCTACTGCACCGCTCACGTCCCAATCAGGCTTCACTTCGTCGCTGGGTTTGTGATAGTCCTTGGTAGTGTACTCGTCGCGTTTTGCTCGGCCGAACGCGGGATCTTTGCCAATGAACTCGGTACCAGGCTCCAGATACAACGCCGGCACGCCCATTTTCGCAAACTCGAAATGGTCCGAACGGAAATAGTACCCCTTCTCAGGCTCGGGCTCGGGCGAGAGTGTGCGACCCTCGGGAGCGATCACTGAGGCCAACACATCTTCGAGTGTGGTGTTGCCAAAGCCCACAACGACCACGTCTTTCGTGCGGCCCCACTGATTGAAGCCATCCATGTTGATGTTCGCCAGCACGTGATCCAGGGGCACCAACGGATTTTGCGCAAAATACCTGGCGCCGATCAATCCCTTTTCCTCAGCCGTCAGTGCGAGGAACATCACTGATCGCGCGGGACGCGCGGGGAGCGCCATGAACGCTTTCGCCAGCTCCAAGAGTGTCGCGCACCCCGAGGCATTGTCCAGCGCCCCGTTGAAGATCTGATCACCAACGATCGAAGTATCGCGACCCAGATGATCCCAATGCGCGGAGTAGATCACGTACTCGTTTTGTTGCGCCGCGTCGCTCCCTTTGATGGTTGCGACCACGTTGCGTGATGTGACCAGTCGTGTCTCGTTTCGCAGATGAAAGGTGGCCTTTGCGCCGAGCGGTATCGGTGTGAAGTCTTTCTTTCGTGCGGCCGCCTTCAGTTGCGAAAAATTCTGTCCGGCAGCAGACAGCATCTCTTCGGCGCGCTCCTGCGTGATCCACGATTCGATCAGCGTGCGACGGTTCGTTGCTTCAGGTTGCGCAATGTCAAAATTCTCGCGCCCCCAACTGCCACTGACCACCTCGTACGGATATCCGGCTGGGCCTGTCTCATGGATCAGGATCGCACCGGCCGCGCCCTTCGCGGTGGCGATTTCGTATTTGTACGTCCACCGGCCGTAGTACGTCATGGCGTTGCCTTTAAACATTGTCGCGTGCAGCTTTGTGGAATCGGACGGATCGACAACGGCCGGGTCGTTCACCAACATCACCAACACTTTGCCCTTCACGTCGACGCCTTTGTAGTCATCCCATCCGTACTCGGGCGCGTCGACACCGTAGCCTACGAACACCATTTCGGCGTTGACGTCAATCACCGGTCGATTGTGTCGCGACACGGCGACGTAATCGGTGGGGAAGGTGAGCGGAATGGTGCGTCCGCCCACTGTGAACGATGCGTCCGGATGCGCCGTAAACCCCAGCAGCCCTACCTGCTGCACAAACGACCCGTCAGGATTGCCGGAGGTCAATCCGAGCTTTTTAAACTGGTTTACGAGATAGGCCACGGCTTTGTCTTCGCCAGGCGAGGCAGGCGCACGACCTTCCAACGAGTCGTCGCCAAGGGCCTTCGTATGCCGCATCAGGCCGTCGGCTGTGATCGCCGCAAGGGCGGGCGCGAGGGCACTGTCGCCGACCGCCGCGCGTGAGGCTGAGAGCGGCGCTTTGTCTCCAGCGCACGAGATGGCCACCACCACGACGGCGGTGCCTGCGAGGAAACCACTCAGTGAACGCATAGGCCTGGGACAGGTGTGAACGGCGTAGGTGAGATTCGAACTCACGGAACCCTTTCAGGTTCGGCGGTTTTCAAGACCGCTGCCTTAAACCACTCGGCCACCACGCCCAAGTGGCAAAAGCTATTGCGTTCGCGCCGGAGATCAACGGGCCATCGCATCTGGGTCCGTCTCCGCGAAGCGTGGCGCATTTCCGCGCGTCCAGCCGCGGGCGCGAAGGTTACCTTTCACCGTTCGTCGAGAGCCCCGCGAGGTATGCGATCGGTTCTCGCCTTCATGATCGTGGCGGCCTTGCCGTCGTGCTGGAGAGTGTCGTAGCCTATGGCGTTACTGGGGATGAAGGATGTCGGGATTGCGTTTGGCGGGCCCACGCTTCTCGATAGCGCGCAGTTCGCGATCGAGCGTGGAGAGCGCGTATGCCTCCTGGGCCGAAACGGTGCAGGGAAGAGCACACTGCTCAAGCTCCTCGACGGCTCCATCCTGCCCGATTCGGGCGAAGTGGTGCGGCAAACCGGCGTCAGTGTCACACGGTTGTCGCAAGAAATCCCCGATGATGTAAACGGCTCCATCTTCGATGTGGTGGCCGGTGGAGTAGGTCCCGCCGGCGTGCTGCTGGCCCAGTATCACCAGGCCAGCCTTCGCGTCGCGGCCACGCCTGATGACGCATCGCTGCGCGCTCTCGATCGCCTGCATCACGCCATCGACGCGGCCGACGCGTGGCAAATTCACACCCGCGTCGAGACGGTGCTGGAACACCTGTCGCTCGATGCCGACACGCCCTTTCACGCCGCATCTGGCGGTCGCAAACGGCAAACGCTGCTGGCCCGTGCCTTGGTCCGTCAGCCGGATGTGCTGCTGCTTGATGAGCCCACGAATCATCTCGATATCGACGCCGTCGAGTGGATGGAGAAGTTCCTTGTGGCGCGCGGCACGACGCTCATCTTCGTGACGCACGATCGTGCTTTTCTGCGCACCGTGGCCACGCGTATCGTAGAGCTGGATCGCGGGAAGCTGGTGGACTGGGGAACGGACTACGATACCTACCTCGAGCGGAAAGATCACGCGCTCGACGTCGAGGCCGCGGAACACGCGGAGTTCGACAAGAAGTTGGCGCGAGAAGAGGTGTGGATTCGCACCGGGATTCAAGCGCGTCGGACGCGCAACGAAGGGCGTGTACGCTCGCTTGAGGCACTGCGCGTGGAGCGCGCCGGCCGGCGCGAACGGGTGGGCGCAGTACGGTTGCCAAGTCAGGAGGCGGAACGCTCCGGTCGACTGGTCGCCGAAGCACGCGGGGTTGAATTCGCGCGCGGCTCCAGGACAATTCTTCGGGATCTTGACGCGACGATCATGCGAGGCGATCGCGTGGGCATCATCGGACCCAACGGATCGGGCAAGACCACACTCTTGCAGCTGCTCCTTGGCACGCTCCCGCCCGACGCTGGGTCGCTGAGACTCGGCACGAATCTCGAGATCGCCTACTTTGATCAGATGCGCGAGCAGTTGGACCCTGACGCCACTCTGTTTGATAGCGTTGCCGGTGGCGCGCAAACGGTGCGCATCGGCGGCGCCGAGAAACACGTCAACGGCTATCTGCAAGACTTTCTTTTCGGGCCGGATCGCGTGCGCACTCCGGTGCGCGCGCTCTCGGGTGGAGAGCGCAATCGCCTGTTGTTGGCGCGACTGTTTACGCGGTCCTTCAACTTGCTGGTGCTCGACGAACCCACGAACGATCTGGATATTGATACGCTCGACCTCCTGGAAGATCGGCTCATGGAGTACAGCGGCACGTTGCTGGTTGTCAGCCACGACCGTGATTTTCTCGATCAGGTGGTAACGAGCACACTGGTTTTCGAAGGCCACGGACGCGTGAACGAATATGCCGGTGGCTATTCCGATTGGGTGCGCCAACGACCGGCATCATCTGCAGGCACTGCCGGCGCCTCACCCCTCGTTACATCCGTCGCGTCGACAAACGCGGCAGCGAAATCGTCGACCGCGACAACCAGGAAGCGGCGACTGACATTTGCCGAAGCCGCCGAGCTCAAGTCGCTACCGGATGCCATCGACGCCGCAGAGCAGGAGCGCGAGGCGGCGCTCACATCACTCGCCGATCCCACGGTACTTCGAGACGGATCGGCGGTGCTGGCTGCGCACGGGACACTCACGAAGGTGGAACAAACTCTGGCGACGTTGCTCGAGCGGTGGGAGCAGCTCGAGACACTCGCCACCGCGTCGAAGTAGCGGGACGAACCTACTTCTTTGCCGGTGGCGTGCCGGTCGGTTCCGGTGTGGGCGCAGGAGCCACGGGGCCCAACAATTGTGTGGCCGCCGAGTCTCCACCAGGCATGACGGCCGGCGACTGCACGCGATCAAAGCCGAAGGCTTTCTCTCGCCGCATGGCGGTCGCGATCGCGCGCGCCTGCTTGAACACGGCGTCTGATTCCGCCATGCGCCCCGTGCTGGCAAGCGCTTCGGCCAGCGTCACGCCGCTGATCACATACAAGTCGGGAATGCCGACCGATGCGTCGTCCACCCAGCCGTTGCGTGCCGTGAGCGATTTCGTCGCCGTGAAGACGCTATCCCAGAGCACCTTCGACCGATTTATGTCAACGAATCCCTCACCCTGAATGAGCACCGTGTCTTTGCCTGCCACGACGGGCTGCGACAACAGTTTCTTGGCCATGCCCTGTGTCAAGACGTAGCGCTCGAGGCCAAGATCGTAGGGGTACCCGCCGGCGGTCCGGCTGAAGTACAAGGGTCGCCCGGGGAACGCATCACGAATCATGAAGTAGATCAACTGGTCGGCCGCCATGAGCTGCGGCTGACGCGGCGTGGCCACGATCCCATTCGCCTGAAACGCCGAGTTCGGCGGTGTTTGAATGGCGAGCGGCATCGCATCGGACTCGTCGAACGTCATCTTGATCGGTGGGCCGGATGGCTTGGTCCACTGACCACTGCGATAGATCGATGGCCCCTTGGCCGCATCGTACTCATAGACCGGACGTCGGATCAGCTGTCGTCGGTACCAGTCGGTGTTGAGCAATGACGTATTGGCAACGATGACATCCTTGCGGATCCCTTCCACTTCCTGCGCATACCACAGCGGAAACGTGTCGTTGTCGCCCACGGTCACCAGAATCCCATAGGGCTCCACACTGTTCAGCAGGTCGCGCGCGAAGTCGGTGGTGTCGGTTTGATTGGCGCGCGAGGCCTGCTGCCAGTTGCCAAACAAGGGGATCAGCGCGATTGCCAACATCGGCGACGCCATCGCGAAGCTGCGCGGCTTGGGCTCGAGCACGTTCTCGCCACCAAGTCGGACTTCGTCGGCGCCAAACAGGCTCGCCGCCGTCTCCCACACGTAGACCAATCCCAGCGCGGCCCACACGCTCAGCGCCGAGAAGCTCCAGAGATAGAAGTAGTCCCGATCGCGCACTTCGCGGTCAACCGATTCGCCAAGTTCCAGGGCCTGCGAGTGCCCGTACTTGAAATTCAGGTAGACGATCAGGCCCAGCGTCATCGTGAACACGAGAGGCCCGAAGAACGAGAAACTTCGTCGGTCCTTCTTGAAGTGCATCACCCCGCCAACACCGCTCAGGATCAGGAAGAATACTGCCAGCGCGTTCTGCAGCCCCGGGCGTTCCCCGTAGGCGTCACGCAAAAACTGCCACTTGTAGTACAGCCAGTACATGCCAAGCTGCGCCGTGAACGGCGCCTGCCGCTGTCCGAGCTCAGGCTTGCCGTACTGACCGCGATTGAAGTTGTACATGAACCGCTCGTACGTCGTTTTGGAGAACGTGCAGCTCACTTCGATCTTGGTCACACAGCCCGTCGGTTCGCCTTCGTTAATGGCCGGAAAGTGCGCGGCGCGAATGGGTTGTGTGGCAAACGGTGTGATGCCCAGCATCAGCGCCGCACCGCACGCAATCAGCAACTTCCATCGCAACAGAAACGCGGGGCGACGAATGATGACCGCCAATCCCACCGCCGGCGCCGCCAGCATGCCCGCCATATGATTCGCATAGCCCAATCCCAGAATGTATGCGATCAGCACCAGCAACCGATCGCCAAGCCGATCTTCCGGATCGTCGCACCACAGCACCGTGAGCCAGCAGATGATCGCCAGCCCCAGCAATGAGACCGTGTAGACCTTCTCGTTCACCACCGACTGATTCCACACGGTGAATGAGGTCGCGCCAATGATCACCGCCAGCGCGCCGCCCACGATGCGCTGCCAACGCCGCGGCAACCAGCTCACCAGAACGCGCTCGGTCACCAGGAACCAAAACGACGCGGAGATGGCACTCGACACCGCAGCCAGCACATTGATCCGCATGGCGACAGAAGGCGCAATCGGCAAAATCGCGAACACCCGACCGATCAACACGAAGAACGGGTTACCCGGCGGATGCGGAATCCCCAACACATACGCCGCCGCAATGTATTCACTCGTGTCCCACATCGACGTCGTGGGTGCCAACGTCAGGATGTACAACACGAACACGATCAGGCCGGCGATCGCCGCAGCAAGATAGGAAGGACGATAATCAAGCGCTGCCGTTCCAATGGCGACCCGAGACGTCACGCGCGGCGGAGCACCCGCAGTAGCAGTTGCAACAGAGGACATGGGGAAAGCGGGTTAGACGAAATACTGCGGGTGGGGGCTGGACAGAAGAATAGCGGGTTGGGGGTGGACTGATGAACTGCGGGTTGGACTGAGGAACTGCGGGTGGGGGTGGACGGAGGAACTGCGGGTGGGGGTGG
>Ga0105046_10002225_pt1 | contig 30550 bp, 18 predicted proteins | sample MAT03_FD_78385 | JGI IMG/M metagenome (GOLD analysis project Ga0105046, IMG submission 78385) | Freshwater microbial communities from Lake Fryxell liftoff mats and glacier meltwater in Antarctica - MAT-03 (megahit assembly) | ecosystem: Environmental > Aquatic > Freshwater > Ice > Liftoff...
ACGACTGGCGCGTCCCGGTCGGCGAGTCGCGGGCCTTCCATGACAAAGCGAAGGCCCTCGGCAGGCCCGTCACCTACGTCGAGTTCGCCGGGCAGGGCCATCACATCGAGGGCCTGAGCTTGCTACGCCAACTCTTCCAGACCCGCTTCGACTTCCTAATGGCGGTCGCCAGCGGCAACACCCCCGCGCCCGCAACCACCACTGCGCCCGCGAAGCCGCCTCAGGGCTGACTGCCGGGCTCGCGCACGCAGCGAAAGCCGACGTCCGCGCGGCGGTCCTTGAGGCTGCGCAGCGCGCGGGCCGTGACGCGCAGCTCGTGGTCTTCCGAGGTCATGAAGCTGCCACCACGCACGACGCGGTTGCCAGTGTCGGGTCCGCCGCGCACCGAGCCGCCGCCGGCGTGCTCCTCGACCTCGACCTGGTACGTGACTTCCGGGCTGCCGGTCCACTCCCACACGTTGCCGGCGAGGTCGTTGACGTGGCCTCGACCCGCCCCGCGCGTGTAGTCGCCGACCTTTGCCGTACCGACCGCGCCGTCCTTTGCCGCGAAGACCGTCGGCCAGTTCTCGCTGTGTACGTCGCCGAAGTGGCGCTCGCACTCGCGGCCGCAGGCGTTCACCAGGCGCGGCCCCGGCTCCTCCTCACCCCACGGATAGCTGCGCTCCTGGTCGCCGCCCCGCGCCGCCCACTCCCACTCGTGCTCCGTCGGCAGCCGGCCGTCGTGGGCCCGACAGTACGCCTCCGCCTGATGCCAACTGATGCAGTTGACCGGGTGGCGCCCGCGAGCCCGGCGGTCGCCGTTGCACAGCTTGCTCTCGACCGCCCGCTCCTTCTCACCCAGAACTTCGGCTTGCACTGTCGTCGGCGCGGCCGAGCACGGCCCGTCGTCGGCGCAGCTCGCATACTCGCCGACGCTGACCTCGTCGCGGTCGATGCAGAAGTCGGCGACCGCGACCATGCCGACGCTGGTCCCTTCGCGGCTGCTCGGCCGGAACCGCCCGCCCTCGACCAGCGCGCTGCCGCGGGGACACGGCCGACGCTCACGCAGCGCCGCCAGCTCGTCGGCCTCGCGGATCGGCTCGACCTCGAGGCGCAGCAGGGAGCCGCAGCCCTCGGGCGGGGTCGAGTCCTCGCCGCCGTGACATTGGGCGGGATCTCCGTCGCTGCGTTCGGCCCCACGCTCCGCCGACGACGCCGCGCCGCCGCCGATCCCCATCACGTTGACGCCCGCGCCGACCTTCGCACCTGACCCTGAGGACAGCTTGAACGCGCCGACCGTGACCATCGAGATCACGTGGGTCGCCTGATCACAGTCGCCGCGCAGCTCGCCGCGGGCGACCCGCTCGCGGCTGGTGTCGTAGTGACCGACCACCGTCATCTCGAGCGTCAGCGAGCCGTGGCGCTCGAGCTCGCTCTCGAGCTGCGCGGCCCCCAGGGGGATCTTCGCGTAGAGCTCGTCGGCGCTGCGAAACTCCTGGTCATCGCGCTTGGGCGCGACCGACGTGTAGCCGTAGCGACCCCCCACTTCACAGCGACGGACGATCTCCATCTCACAGCCGGCGTAGCGCACCGCCACCAGCCCCTTGTTCTTCTCGACCAACGCCTCGAGCGCCGCCCGGTCCGCCGACGGCCACTCGATGATCAGCGGACGCGCGTGGCTCTTCACCACCCCGCAGCGCGCCTGACCCTCGACGCCCGGGCTGCCCGCCATCGCCGAGGCCAGGTTGCGCCCGCGACAGCCTGTCCCCAAAGACAGCCCGATGAGCGCCGCAGCGGCGCCCACCTGAAGCGTCCGGCGGTCGGGTGCGGAGGTTCGTGGCGAGGCTGGCACGGGAGCAGCCTAGCGGCTGCGCGCCCCGGCGGGAAGCCTCGGACCACTCCGCTCTCTCACCCGGCGTCTTCCTCGCGCAGCGCAGCGACGGCGCGGCGCAGCTCGGCGACGCCGTCGCCCGGGCGCGCCTGCCAGCGGACCACGCCCTTGCGGTCGAGCACCAGCGTCGCCGGGATCTGGCCGACGCGGAAGCGGCCGGCGAGCGCGTTGCCGGCGTCGTGGAGCACCGGGAAGCTGAGTCCCAGTTGGCGGGCCATGAGGTCGGTGTCGCTGGCGAACTCGTCCTCACCGATGCCGATCACCGCGACCTTGGCCGCTCCATCTCCCCGGTTAGCCTCATCGGCGTAGAGCTTCTGGACCTGCGGCAGCGCCTTCCAGCACGGCTTGCAATACTGGGCGAAGAACTCGACCACCACGATCTTGCCGCGCAGCGCACTGGAGGTCACCGTCTCGCCCCCGAGGGCCCGGCGCGTGAACTCCGGCAGCGCTCGCCCGAGCGCCGGGCCGGTCGCGGACGGCGGCAGCTTCGCCGCGGCGCAGGAGACCACCGCCGCCGCAAGCACTGCGGTGGCCACCACCGCAGCGAGCACCCCGAGCCCGCGACCGGGTCGCCGCGTCACTGGGTTTGTCGTCTCACGCGCCGCGGCAGTTCGCACCGCGGCAGTGTTGCACAGCTCGCACGCGCGTGCGGCAGCCCGATCCGGCAAATGCCCGTGGCATGGCGCCACTGCCCTCTGTGTGCGCGTTCACGCAAAGCTTTCGTGATGCGCTCGTGAGGCCTCGCGGGGACGCCGTGATACTGTCCGCGCTTGCCTCCTGGCCTGACCGTGCTCGCGTCTCTCGCAGAACTTCCCAACTACACCCGCGTGCCCCCCGAGCTCGGCACCCAGGTCGGCTGGCTGTGTCTGGGGCTGCTGGTGCTGCTGCTCGCGTGGCTGGCGACGCGGATGGAGTCGGTGCGCCGCTCGTTCCTCGCGCTCGAGGACCCGCGCATGTTCGCGGTGATGCGCGTCGGCTTCGCCCTGATGACGATCCAGAACTTCTGGAACCTGCGGCCCTACTGGCGCATGTTGTGGAGCGACGAGGGCCTCTATACCGTGCAGGAGGCCCGCCAGAGCATGGGCGCCTCGGCCCTGACCGGCTGGACCCCGCCGGACGGCTTCCTCGACTACTGGGCCGCCCTCAAGTTCTTTTGGGGCAAGCACTCCGCGTTCTTCTTCGAGGCCTCGCCCGACTACGTCGAGACCTACATGTTCTTGTTCTTCGGCGTGCTGCTGCTCTACGCCTTCGGCGTCGCCAGCCGCGTCACCGGTGTCATCGCCTGGCTGATGATGTCCGGCGTCTACAACCACACCGCGCTCTATCTCGAGGGCACCGACACCGTCTATCGCGCGTTCTGGTTCATCCTCCTGTTCTGTCGGACCGGCGCCGCGTGGAGCGTCGACAACCTCGTGCGCTGTTGGTGGCTGCGCCGCCGCGGTCGCCTGCAAGAGGTCGGCCTCCCGCTCTCGGCCGGCCGCAGCCCCGTCTATCGCCTGGTCCCGAGCTGGCCGCGCTACCTGATGATCGGCCAACTGATCGCCATCTACACCAGCACCGGCATGGTCAAGACCGGCAGCGTGTGGGGCAACGGGGACGCCCTCTACTACGCCCTCAACCTCGACCACTTCTATCGCTTCGAGGTGTGGACGCAGGTCGTCTCCGCCACCTTCGGCACCACCCTGTTTCGCGTGATGACCTGGGTGACCCTGTGGTGGGAGAGCTGCTTCGCCATCGCCGGCCTCGGCATGATCCTCAAGTTCGGCGTCGATCACCGCGACCAGCCGTGGTACCGCAAGCAGCAGGTCCCGTGGCGCCTGTGGCTCGGCCGCGCCCTGTTGGTGGCCGGCTACGTCGCGCTCTATCGCATCGTCGTGCTCGCCCTCCCGTACTGCATCGAGTTCCCCAAGGACGCCACCGTCGACGTCCAGGCCAAGCTGGTCGACGCCAGCATGCGGCGCATGCATTACCTGTTCGCGGCGATCATCCCGGTGATCACCCTGCTGTGGTTCGCGCTCGCCCGCTGGCCGCTGAGGATCCGCCGCTGGCGGCTCGACCACGCCTGGCTGCGCCGCTGGCTGTTCGGTCGCCGCACCTGGCTCGGCCTCGGCCTGATGTTCCACGGGTTTCTCATCCTGTTTATGAACATCGGCATGTTCCCCTTCATCATGCTGATGACCTACGCCGCGTGGTTGACCGGCGAGGAGCTCGCGGCGGCGCTGCGCTGGTGTATCCGCCTCGTGCAGCGGTCACCGCTCGGTCGGCTGCTCCCCGCCCGCTGGCTCGACCGCGCCGAGGCCTGGACCGGCCCGGCCCAGGCCCCCGAAGACGTCCCGCCGCGCGGCCGACCGATCCCCGACCTCGTGGTCATCACGCTCGGCCTCGGCCTCCTGTACCTGATCTGGCGCCGCGCTGGCGGTGATCGCGAGCTCGGGACCCTCGTGTATGGCTGGGCCGGACTCGTGCTCGCGATCGGCGTCACCTTTCGCCTGTGGCGCGCCCGCCCGCCCAGTGGCGCGCCCGCCCTCGCCTACGGCGCCGCTGGCCGCTCCGTCGCGCTCGCGTGCCTGCTGTCCCACGCGCTCGCCATCGGCCTCAGCCTCGGCCCCAACTACACCATCTTCGCCAACTGGCGCGGCCCCGCCCGCGCGCTGTTCGGCGCCTGGCCGACCGTCACCGGCACCTCGCAGAGCTGGAAGATGTTCGCCCCCAACCCGCCGCGCTCCAACGTGTTCATGAAGACCGTCGTCATCGGCCAGGACGGCGCGCGCTGGAACATCGGCAACAACGCCTACGACTACCGGCCCTTCCCGTGGGTCTGGAACGACCGCATTCGTAAGATGCATCGCCGCATGGTCAGCAAGGGCAAGGCCTACCTGCGCAACTGGGCCAACTTCCACTGCCGCGAGTGGTACCTGCAAACCGGCGAGCGCGCCGCGTCAGTCGAGATCCACAAGCTCTCCACCCGCATCCCCACGCCCGAGCAGGTCGCCACCAAGGGCTACTACCACCCCGACAAGCTCAAGCTGCACGACGAGCTGCTCGAGACCTACGCCTGCCCCCACGCCGGCGACCTCCCGCCCTACATTAAGCTGCGTCTCGGCTGGCCGATCACCGCCGAGGAGCAGGCCCAGCTCGACGACGAGACCGAACGCGAGGCCAAGGCCGCCGAGAACAAGCGCCGCAGTTGGGCCACCCGCCGCGACTGGGGCGGCACCGGACCCGTCACGCCCACGCCCACGCGCACGCCCACGACACCTGCCCCCGCGCCCGCAGCTCCGACGACCCCCGTCCCCGCCGCCGACGACGACACCCCCGCCAAGGGCGGCGAAGATGGCGAGTAGCCGCAAAGGACCCGTGACGACCACTAGCGACCCCGAGAAGGTAGAAGAGCCGTGTACAGTCCTGCTGCGCGCGCCGCTGGAGGTGCGCGCCGACGACGGCCGCCCGTGGGCCTACCGCCCGGTCGGCATGGTGTTCGTCAGCCTGTTCCTGCTCTACCACGTCGTCGCGCTGCTGCAGCACACGACCCCGGGCAGCGGCCTCGCCGCTTCGTTTAGCCGCAAGCTCGGCGAGTCCTTGCGCGTCGGGTCATACATGCGAGCCACCTCCAACGTGCAGAGCTGGTCGATGTTCGCCCCCAACCCGCACCGCAGCAACATGTTCTTGCAGGTCTTCGTCGAGCTCCCCGACGGCGCGGTCCTCGACCTCGAGCACGACATGTACGGCCGCCGCCAGTACCCCTACGTGTTCTACGATCGCATGGGCAAGATCAACCGGCGACTGCTCGAGCAGGACCGCTATCAACGCCACTACGCCGCGTGGGTGTGCCGCGACTGGGCGCTGCACCACGCGGGCGAGGTCCCGGTGCGCGTCAAGTACGTCAAGATGTGGACCAAGGTCCCGCACCCCGGCAAGGTCATCCCGAATTGGGGCTTCGACCCGATGGAGCTCAAGCTGACCAAGGAGCACCTCCCGAGCGTCGAGTGCTCGTCCACCGTCCACGCGCAGGTCCCCGACGAGGTCCGCGCTCGCCACGGTCTCCCGCCGCTGCGCCCCAACGAGTTCCGCGACGCGGTCGTTCAGACCTGGTGGGACAAGGCCGAGCTGCGCGCCAAGACCATCGATCGCCGTCGTGCCATCGACCCCGACAGGGCCGATGAACCCGCGGCCCCCGAGGCCGCGCCCGTCGCTGGTGAAGGAGGTGGCGATTGATGGCCCCCGCCAAGGCCCCCGCGATCGACGTCGCGGCGCACCTGCCGATCGCCACCGGCGTCCTGTGGACCCTGCTGGCCCTCGCGCTGCTGTTCTTCGCCGTGCGCCCGGAGCTGTGGCGGCGCCTGTGGTTCCAGCGCGTCGACCCACGCCCGGCCGGACTCCTTCGCATCGTCTTCGGCATCACCGTCCTGTGGACGATCGTCGACCTGCTCCCGCTCGCCCGCTTCTTGTTCACCGACGAGGGTCTGTGGCTGCCGAAGATGGCCCGCCGCAACTACGGCGGCGACTTTCGCCTGATCTTCGACCCCGAGCACGGCTTCGAGCACTGGTACGACCTCCTGCTCGCGTTCTGGTACCGCTTCTCGCTGTTTCACATCCGCGCCGACCCGCCCTTCGTCTACGCCGTTTACACCGCCACGATCATCTCGCTCACGCTGATGATCGTCGGGATCAAGACCCGCGTGACCACCGTGATCAGTTGGTTGCTCGTCAACTCGATCTACGTCTACAGCCCGATCTTCTACAGCGGCGGCGACACCGTCGTGCGCGTGTTCCTGTTCCTCGGCATGCTGACCCGCTGGGGCGAGGGCTACTCGCTCGACGCCTGGTGGCGCCGCAAGCGGGCCGTGCTCGCCGGCGCCCCGAAGATCCCGCCGCTGCGACCGATCCCCGCCTGGCCGCTGCGCCTGATGATGCTGCAACTGGCGATCATCTACTGCGCCACCGGTGCCCTCAAGTCCGGCCACACCTGGATGGACGGCACCGCTTTATTCTTCGCCCTCAACCTCGACCACTTCTATCGCCACCCCGCGCAGATCTACCTCGTCACCTTCATGCAGGCGATCTGGGTCTTGCCGCTCGCGACCTGGGTCACCCGCATCTGGGAGATGACCTTCCCGCTCGCGCTGCTCGGCGCCGCCGTCAACGGCTACGAACGCGACCGCGGGGCCGGGCTGTGGCCCGTCGTCCCGCTGTGGCGGCGCGCCCTGTCGTGGCTGTGTGTCGCGGCGATGCTCGCCGCCGCCGCCTGGCTCGCCGCCCTCACCGCCCTCTATTACTACGACCCCGCGGTCGGGCCCTGGCGGATCTCCAAGCCGCAGGCGGCCGCGGTGTTCGCCGCGATCGTCGTCGTCGTCCCCGCGCTCGCGGTCGGCGGCTATCTCCTGCTGCGCCGCAAGCGTCCGACCTGGCACCGCGTGGCCCGCCAGTGGCTGCTCGGCAAGCGCATGTGGCTCGGCGTCGGCCTCGTCATGCACCTCGGCATCGACGTGCTGATGAACGTCGGCACCTTCGTGCAGGTGATGATCGCCGTGTACATCGCGTGGATCTCCGGCCCAGAGCTCGACAAGATCTGGCACACCCTCATGTCGAGGCCGCAGGCCCCGGGCGTCGGCGAGCGCCCGCGTTACAAGCGTCGCTGGCACCACTTGCTCCGCGCGCCGATCGACCGCCTGCGCTACCGCGTCCCGCGGCCCGCCTACGTGGTCCACCACAACCCCGGCGAGGACAGCGTCCGCCACGCGGCTCTGCTGCGCTTGTGGGACCTCGGCGAACGCCTGCAGTTCCTCGCCGACGAGGGCCTCGCGCCGCGACGGCTGTGCGTCACCGTGCCCGGAGTCGGGCTGCGCCGCGACGCCGACGCCGGACGCGCGCTCGTGCCGGTGCTGCCCGGATTTTGGTGGATGTACCCCTGGTGCCTGATCCCCGGCGTGTCGCGCCTGTGCGGGTCCATCGTGCTGCGGACCTTCCGCTGACCCGAGCGCTACAGCGGCGCGACGACGGCCTCGTCGCTGCATCCGAGCTGCCGCGCCACCGCCTGCGCGACCCGCAGCCCGTCGAGCGCCGCCGACACGATGCCGCCCGCGAAGCCTGCCCCCTCGCCGCACGGGTACAGGCCCGCGGTGCTCGGTGAGGCCAGCGACGTCGGGTCGCGCTCGACGCGGACCGGACAGCTCGTGCGGCTCTCGAGGCCGACCGCCACCGCCTCGGGTCCCAGGAAGCCCGGCATGCGCTCGCCGAGGGCCCGCAGCGCGTGCTGGATCGGCAGCGCCAGCGGACCGAGCAACTGATCGAGGCGCGCCGAGTTCAAGCCGCGGTGGTAACTCGTCGGCGGCAGCGCCGTGGACAGCCGCCCGCCCGCGAGGTCGGCGAGGCCCTGCGCTGGCGCCACGAACTCACCACCACCCGCCTGATACGCCGCGGCCTCGAGCGCAGCCTGATACGCCACCCCCGACAGCGGGTCCGCCGGGTCATGGCCCGCGCGCACCAGCTCCGCCGCCCCGACTTCCGTGACCAGCCCCGCGTTGGCGAACCGGCCCGTCCGCGACTTCGGGCTCATCCCGTTGACCACCTGCATGCCCGGGTCCGTCGCCGCCGGCACGATGTAGCCGCCGGGGCACATACAAAACGAGAACACTGCCCCGCCCGGCGTCTGCTCGACCAGGCGATACGACGCCGCCCCGAGCGCCGGATGTCCGGCCAGTCCCGCGAATTGCAGGCGGTCGATGAGCGCCTGCGGGTGTTCGATCCGCACCCCGACCGCGAACGGTTTGAAGCTCATCAGCACCCCCGCGGCCGCCAGCCAGCGCTGGACGTCGCGCGCCGAGTGTCCGGGCGCCACCACCACCGCCGCCGCCGCCACCTCGTCGCCGGACCGCAGTCGCACGCCTCGGACCTGTCCCGAAGGACTGGTGAGCAATGCATCCACCCTGGACTCGAAGCAGATCTCCACCCCGGCCGCCGCGAGCTGCTCGCGCATCGCCGTGATCACCCGTGGTAGCCGGTTCGTGCCGATGTGCGGGCGCGCGTCGATCAAGATCTCCGGCGGCGCCCCCAGGCCCGTCAGCGCCTCGAGCACCAGCCGCACCGGCCCGCGCTTGCTCGCCCGCGTGTACAGCTTGCCGTCCGAGAACGTCCCCGCGCCGCCCTCCCCGAAGCAGTAGTTACTCTCGGTGTCGAGCGCACCGCGCTGGCTCAGGCTCGCCAGGTCATGGCGCCGCGCCTGCACCGCCCGCCCGCGCTCGAGCACCACCGCCCGCACCCCGGCGCGCGCGAGCCCCCACGCGCAGAACATCCCCGCCGGCCCGGCCCCCACGATCACCACGGGCGGCGCGCCCGTCATCGTCGGCATCACGGCCAGCCTCGGCGCCGCCGACACCGACAGCTCGTCGCCCAGCCGCAGCTCGAGCTCCGCGTGGATCAAGACCTTCCCGCGCCGCGCGTCGATCGATCGATGCAGCAGCACCACCCCGCGCACCGCCGACTCCGGCAAGTTGGCCGCGCGAGCCCCCGCCCGCCGCAGCGCCTCCGGGTCGAGCAGCGCGTCGGGGTGCAGGTCGACGCGGACGCGCAGCGGCCCCGCCATGATCATAATCAGTGCGCCGCCGCGTCCCCGGGCGCGGGCGTCGGCGTGGGTGCAGTCGCAGTCGCGGGCTCCGTCGCCGGGACCCGCTTGATGACCGTCGCCGGGTCGCTGCCTGGCAGGCCCTGATTGAGCAGGCTGACGGGTCCCGGGGGCTGCCACGGCATTTTATAGCCGTCCCCGAGCGCGACCAGCACGCCAGCGACGATCTCCCCGATCGCGCCCATGCCGACGAGGTTGATCTTGTCGCTGTGGTCGCCGGGCCGGTGGTAGTCGCTGTGGACCCCCGTGAAGAAGAACAGCACCGGGATGTCCTTGCGGTAGAAGCTCGCGTGGTCGCTGCGGGTCGCCACGCTCGACTCGTAGAGCACCTCGAGGCCCGCGGCGCCGACCTCGTCGAGCAGCGGCATCCAGCCCGCGCTCGAGCCGAGCCCGCCGACCGCCAGCCCCTTCGGTCCGAGCCGGCCGACCATATCGAGGTTGACCATGGCGACCACGCGCTTGAGGTCGAAGGGCGGCGCCTCTGCCAGCGCCTTCGAGCCGAGCACGCCGAGCTCCTCGCCCGCGAAGTGCGTGAACACGATCGTGCGTCGCGGCGTACGTCCGCTCTGCTTCCACGCGCGCGCCAGCTCGAGCAGCATCGCCGTGCCGCTCGCGTTGTCGTCCGCGCCGTTGCAGATCTTGTCGACCTTGTCGCCGTCCTTCGCCTCGCCGCACTGGCCCGCACCGGCGACCCCGATGTGGTCGTAGTGCGCGCCGATCATCACGATCTCCTGCGCCAGGTCGCCGCCGGGCAGCGCCGCCAGCACGTTCGGGACCTCCACGTTCACCGGCTCGAGCGCGACCGACAGCGCCAGCTCCTGGCCCGCGAGCGGCCCGGAGCGCGGGACCCTGTCCCCGTCGATCTGCCCCTGCAACTTCGAGAGCTTGCGGCCGCCGAGCAGGCGGTCGATGCTCTTCCACTTCACCTGCACCACCGGCACCGGCAGCGACTCGCCGAGCAGACCCTCGCCGCCCTCGAGCTTCGGCAGCGCGTCCGCCTCGCGCTCCTCCGGCGACAGGAACGACAGCGGCCCACGCACCGTGACCACCGCCACCGCCCCGGCCTTGACCAGCCGCTCGACCTTCTTCTTGAGCCCGCCCTCACCGATCGCGAAGCGCGGGCCCGGCATCGCCGCCGCCTCACGCATCAGCCCGCCGGCGATCTTCTGCATGTCGAACGCGACGCTCGCCACGTCCGCGGGCAGCGGCCACAGCTCGGTCACCTTGAGCCGCGGCATGAACGGCTTGAGCAGCGCCCCCAGGCGCTTCTGCGCGCCCGCGTGCAGCTTCTTCAGGCGCCGCAGATCTCCAGCGGTCTTGAGCGGCGTCGCCTCGTCCGTGAACCGCTGCTCCTCCGCTTGCAAGCGCTTGAACAGGAGCATCGGGTCCGGCCGACCCGGCGCCTCGAGCAACACCAGCGCGACCTTACCCTTGAGGTCCACGCCCGCGAGGTCGTCGTACGCCGGCGCGCTCGCCTCGCTCGTACCACTCGCCGCGCCCGTCGCAGCCGTCGCAGCCGTCGCATCCGACGGCTTCGTCGGGTCGGCCTGGGCCGCGTAGCCGACGAACACCAGCTCGCCCCGCACCGCACCCGAGCCGCTCTGGGGCAGCACCACGAACTCCTCCGGCGCCAGCACCTTCGGCTTGCCGCCCGCTCCGCCCGGCGCCGAAGCACCTGCGCCCAGCTCCACGCTCGGCGGCTCGCGCAGGCGCGCGCCGGTCCGCAGCGGGAAGTCGACCATGTAGCTCGCCCCGACCGGTACGAGACCCAGCTCGGCGTGACGCTTGGCCAGCAGCTCGGCCGCGCGGCGCAGGTCCGGACTCAAGGTGTAACGCCCGTTGAAGTCGTCCGCCGCGAGCGTGGCGATGTCCGCGGCCATGCGCGCCGTCTCAAGCTGCAACTTCGGCGCCGACACGGGCGCCGTCGGCGTCACCGGCGGGCCCGGCGGCGTCGTGTCGACGACCTCGCGACGGCACGCGCTCGTCCCCATGGTGAGCACCGTGAGCGCGATGCAGGTCATGCACCGCACCGACCTCCCCGCCACGCCTGACACGCCACTCGCTGCGCGCGCCCCCGGTAGCATGGCGACGGGCCGCGAACGAGGCGAGTGCGCGAAGCGGCGGAGCATGCCCTCGCCTTATAACCCTGGAACCCCCCGCCGTCGGCGCTCTCCGTCACCGTGATGTCATCGTGCGATGCATGTCATGCCGTCGTTGTGGTCGAAGCTCGCGCGAGTGAAGGCCCTTGCACGTGCGTTGCTTCACACTTCATCGACGACGCAGACCGGCCACGCACACGCCCGCGGAGAATCCCGCGGAAAATCCCGCGGCAGATCCCCGCGGCAGACCACACCCCCGCAGGAGCCAGAACACGCGCCATGCCCCCAAAGGGGGCTGGCGGCCGTTGGCCGGTGTCCCGCCGCAGTATTGACGCCCCCAGGCAACTGGCGTACCGTCCGGGCTCAACGAGTAAAGCGGGTTCGCACGTCACGTAACAAGCCCACGTGGACGCGAGCTCTCCCACTAGCAAGCAAGGATTACAAAGCGATGAAGCGCCTCAGTTTGATCGGATCATGGAAGCGGATTGGCGTACAGGCGGGTCTCCTGGCAGGCATCGGCCTCGCCTTCGTCGGCGGCACGGAGCCCCCGACGGTGGAAGCGGCGCCGGACCCCTGTCAGTTGGAAGGCAACTGCACGTTCAAGAAGCCGCTGTTCGGCATCATCCTCGACAACTCGAGCTCGATGAACGAACTGTTCGACGCTGACAGCACCCGCTGGGAAGGCGCCGTCGAGGCGCTCAACCAGGCCATCGCCTTCGACAACGGCTACATCGCCGAGAACTTCATCCTTGGGCTGATCCGCTTCGGTCACGATCCGGCCCCGCAGATGCCGGGCACCAAGATCCCCGCCGACTCGTCGGGTCTGATCGACGGCCAGAAGCTCGATGTGCCCTGGTACGACGACGCCGACCCGGACAAGAACTACATCGAGTGTACCAACGGCGACGCCATCATCGCCGCCCTCAACGCCGTCGGCCCGCCCTCCGGCGGCAACAAGACCGGCATCGGCACCTGGACCAAGGGCGCGATGGACTTCGCCGCGGCGTACATCGCCAAGACCAAGGTCGACCACCCGGCGGACATGAACAAGCGCGCCGCGATCCTCATGGTGATCACGGACGGCGATTGGACCGACCCGACCGGCACGATGAAGCTCATGCCGGCCACCCAGGACCCGAAGATCACCGCCGGCGCTCTGTGGATGGAGCAGGAGATCCCGACCTACGTCGTCGCCATCGGCGACGCCAACGGCAAGGCCTTCGCCGACCAACTCGCTATGGCCGGTGGTACCGGCATGGCGATCGATGCCGTCAACCCGCAGGCCCTCATCGACGCCCTCAAGGCCGTCATCGTCAAGATCCAAAAGGACGTGGTCTCCCCGATCTGCACCCCGGGTCTCCCCCGCATCATGGTGCTCCTCGACGCCTCCTCGTCGATGCTCAACATCAACGGCGGCATGACGCACGCCCCCCCCGGCCAGGGCGGCTGGGACCAGGCCCGCGACGCGCTCGCCGGCGACAACTCGCTGTTCGACGTCATCCTCAACAACAACAACCCGGTCGAGAACCTGGTCCACCTCGGCCTCGCCGTGTTCGGCCACAACGCTCCCGCCGAGGAGAAGCTCATTGTCCAGTACGGCCCGTGCCGCAAGGACAACTTCGAGTGGGCCCTCGACCCGCTCACCTCCTGCGAGGCCCCCGGCTGCACCGACGCCTACGGCAAGCCGAAGATCACCTGGACCTTCAAGGACGGCTCGCTGGTCGACCCGATGTTCGACGACAAGACCCTCAGCCACATGCCCAAGTGTGACCTGAGCGCCCAGCTCCCGAACGCCTGCATCGGCTCTGGCACCTACACGCACCTCGGCCTCAACCTCGTCAGGAACAACATCGACACCTACAAGGCGGAGTGCTCGATGATGGGCGCCGAGCAGCCCTGCAACGACCAGACCGAGTTCATCAACATCCTGGTCACCGACGGCGTGTACCAGATGGGCACCGATGCGCAGGTCCAGGCCCCCCTCGAAGCGATGTACATGGACGGCATCACGACCTACGTGATCGGCTTCGGCGACCTGCTCGAGACGAACGCCGCCAAGCTGCTGCTCAACAAGATGGCCGACTGGGGCTCGGGCAACACCGAGGACTACTACGACGCCAACAACCAGGACCAGCTCGAGACCTCCCTCAAGACGATCCTCGAGCAGTTGACCTTCGACGAGTGCTGCTCGTTCAACAACTGCTCGCAGAACCCCGAGCCGACCACCAACGAGCCGGATCCCGAGATCGTCGACCCCCCCGACACCACCACTGGTGAGACCGACACCGACCCGGGTACGAGCTCCACCTCCGGCGACGACACCACCGGCGGCCAGGTCACGGCGACCACCACCACCGCCAGCGAGACCACCGACGGCACCACCGACCCGACGGTCACCACCGACGGCACCACGACGGCCGACCCGACTGGTGACACCGACCCGACCACCACCGCGCCGACCACCAGCGCCAGCACCGATCCGGACCCCACCACCGGCAACCCGACGCAGACCACCCAGACCACTCCGGGCGGCGAGGAGTCGGGCGACGAGTCCGGTTCGTCCGGCACCACCGTCGGGGTCGACGACGGCGAGGGCTGCGGCTGCACCACGGACACCGCCGAGGGCAAGACCCGCGGCCTCCTGGGCACGCTGCTTGCCTTCGGTCTGGCGGGCTTCATGCGCCGTCGCCGTCGCGCCTCCTGAGGCGTGACCGGTCCGACCGCGCTGACCGCGGCGCTTCACTGACCGCGGGCCTTCGCTGGCCGACCCGAAAGACACCTCCCATGCGTGGGGGGTGTCTTTTTTTGCGCCGCGCGTACTACCCCGCTCCGACGCGTTTTGCTATGCACCCCGATCGTGTCGCAACAGCAGGATCAGGAACTGGAAGCCCTGTCGACGGAGGGCCAGAGGATCGTCGGCGAGGAGGCCGACATTCTCCGGCGGATCCAGGCGCGGCTCGCCCGTGAGGCGGAGACCGCACCCGAACAACTGGAGGACCTCGACGCCCAGCTCATCGAGCTGCGCGACGCCCTCGCCGAGGCCAAGGAGGAGGACCAGGCCTCGCTCATCGAGCAGATGCATCAGGTCGCGGCGCTGAGCCGCACCCGCGGGCAGGGCCGCGACGCCCCCGTCGACCCGAAGAACCCCTACTTCGGCCACCTGCGTCTCCGCGAAGCCCGGTCCTCGCGTCAGCGCGACGTCTTGGTCGGCAAGCGCACCATGCTCGACGACGGCGACGGCCTCTCGATCGTCGACTGGCGCAACGCCCCGGTCTCGCGCCTCTACTACCGCTACGACGAGGAGGACGAGTACGAGGAGGAGTTCGACACCCGCAGCCTCGAGGGTCGCGTGCTCATCCGCCGCTCCGTCGGCGTCACGGACGCCCAACTACGCCGCGTGACTGCCCCGCAGGGCGCGTACGTGTGCGACCGCCTGGGCCGCTGGCACGACGCTGTGGGCGCCGCCCGGCCCTCGCTCGAGGGAGGAGTCGGCACCGCCGTACGCGTGCCCACTGGCCAGCTCGGCGTCCACGGCAGCGACGACGAGCCCAGGGCCGACAAGCATCTCCAGGAGATCACCGCGCTCATCGACCGCGAGCAGTTCGGTCTCATCACCCAGCCCGACTCCGGCATCGTCCTGATCCAGGGCGGCGCCGGCTCGGGCAAGACCACCGTCGCGCTGCACCGCGTCGCCTACCTCGCGTTCCAGGACCGCCGCCGCTTCGCCCCCGCGAAGATGCTCATCATGGTCTTCAACGAGGCCCTGGTCGAGTACATCCGCCACGTGCTCCCCTCCCTCGGCATCGAGGGCGTGCCGGTCACCACCTATCGCCGCTGGAGCACCGTCCTGCTGCGCAAGCTCAAGCTGCGCCTCCCGATCTCCCACATCGACGGCACCCCCGACCCCGTCAGCCGCTTCAAGAAGCACCCCGTGATGATCAAGATGCTCGAGGCCCACGTCGCCGCGCAGCAGACCGACACCCAGACCTCGCTCGAGGAGCGCCTCGAGAATCGGCCCGGTCGCGACGCCGTGCTCGCCCTGTGGCGCCGCGGCAAGCACCTCCCGCCGGTGTTCCGCGTCGACCGCACCCTCGACGCCGTGCGCAACGACCCCAACATCCCGCCGCCGACCCGCGCCGCCGCCGAGACCGTCCTGCGCGCCGCCCGTGACGCCGCCCGCGACGTCTGCGACGACTACATCGAGCTCATGACCGACGGCACCATCATCCGCGCCGCGATCCACGAGCACGGGCAGGGCGACTTCAGCGACACCGACATCGCCTCGATCGTCAACTGGTGCGCCACCAAGCTCGAGCTCGACGCCGAACAACCCTCGGCGCGCGGTGGGGACCGCGAGGAGCCGGACGACGAGCCCGGCAACCACGTGCCCGACCTCGACAACGCCCCCAAGGGCGAGCGCGAGCTGCCCGACCCCGACGCCGAGCCCGTGCGTCCGCGCCACCTCCCGGCCAACGCTGGCCTCGACGCCGAGGACGACGCGATCCTGCTGCGCCTGCTCCAGCTCAAGTACGGCGGCCTGTTCGTCGGCAACAAGCGCCTCGAGTACGAGCACATCGTCATCGACGAGGCCCAGGACCTCGCGCCGATCGAGGTGCGCGTGCTCCTCGACTGCGTCACCGAGGGCCAGAGCGTCACGATCTCCGGCGACCGCGCGCAGAAGATGATCTTCGACAACGGCTTCACTGACTGGCCCGAGCTGCTGCGCGACGCCGGCCTCCCGCACGTCGCCATCCAGCCGCTCAAGATCAGCTACCGGTCCACCCGGCAGGTCATGGAGCTGTCACGCCACATCCTCGGACCGCTGCACAACGCCGACGAGCAGCTCATCGCCCGCGAGGGCGCACCCGTCGGCTTCTACGCGTTCGGCGACACCGGCGAGGCCGTCGCCTTCCTCGCCGAGGCCCTGCGCAACCTCATGCAGCGCGAGCCGACCGCCAGCGTCGCCCTCATCACCCGCTACCCCCAGCAAGCCGACGTGTATCACGACGCCCTGCGCATCGCCGAGGTCCCCAAGCTGCGCCGCGTCAGTCGCCAGGACTTCAGCTTCACCGCCGGCATCGACGTCACCGACGTCCGTCAGGTCAAGGGCCTCGAGTTCGACTACGTCGTCATCCTCGACCCGACCACCCAGAACTACCCCGAGGTCGTCGAGGCCAGGCACCTCATGCACATCGCAGCGACCCGCGCCGCCCACCAGCTCTGGCTCGTGTGCACCGGCCCGGTCAGCAAGCTCGTCTCGCAGGACGTGGTCCACGCCAGCACCGAGTGAGCGCCCCGCCGGGGCGCCGCTCTACCGGCCTGCTGCCTCTCTCGCCGACCTACGCGTCCCCCCCGGGGAACCGTTTGGAAGCGCTCTCTGGAGATCGAGAAGGGCAACATTCGATACGCATCAATGATAAATATAGAGTCTGTTTCGTATGGACCAAAGAAGGGTCAGCATATGTCGAAATCACGGATTATCACTGAGCTACTCAAACAGAGCGGCCTCCCGACTCAAAGGCGACCGACCACACCTGGAGAGATGATCCGCGAGGAATTCCTCGCCCACATGGGAGTTACGCAGTCGCAGTTGGCTGCTGCGCTGTTGATGCCGGTACAGCGGATTAACATGATCATCAACGGTAAGCGCGCCGTAACCCCCGATACAGCTCTCCGCCTGAGCAAGTGCTTGGGCTGCTCGCCTCAGTTCTGGCTGGGCTTGCAGCACGACGTTGATCTTTACGACGCGATTACTGCGATGGACCCGCAGGTTCTTAAAAACCTACCCGAGTTGACCAAGCGAGCTGCTGGCGCGCCAGGAAAGGCCGCCTGAATCTCCGCTCTTGGCCAAGAGATCTCTTGGCCAAAAGCGACTTCGCCCGCCCACGTTCGCGTCACGCCTGGGCTTGCGCGCCCAGGTGCCGCACGGCCGCCTCGGACAGCCACTGACCGACCTCGGACGCCTTCGCCGCCTTCGCCTCGCCGACGAGGTCGTAGGTGAGTGGCGCGCCGAGCTTGAGCAGCTCGACCACCGCCGCCTCGATCGCGCGGGCGCCCCGGCCGAGGCGCTCGTCGTGCTTCTGTCCGCCGAGCCACTCGAGGCCCTCCTTGACCGCGAGGATCATGGCGATCGGGTTGACCTTGTCCTTGCCCGCGTGCTTGGGCGCGCTGCCGTGGATCGGCTCGAACATCCCGTGCTTGTGGCCGACGTTGGCGCCGACCGCCATCCCCATCCCGCCCTGCAGCACCGAAGCCAGGTCGGTCACGATGTCGCCGAACATGTTGGTCGTCACGACCACGTCGTAGTACTCGGGTTGGTTGATCAGCCACTGCGTGAACGCGTCGATGATCGCCGAGTCCTTCTCGATCTCCGGGTACTCCTCGCCGACCTCGTAGAACACCTGCGAGAACAACTGGCAGCCGTGCAGCACGTTGTCCTTGACCAGTTGCGTGACCCGCAGCTTGCCGTCCTTGGGCGCGCCCTTGTTGCGGCGCCGGCACAGCTCGAACGCGTGACGGATCACCTGCTCGCTCGCGCGCCGCGTGATCACGCGGGTGTCGATCGCCACGTCGGTGCGTCCGCCCGGCGCCAGCTTGCCGCCGGCCGGCGTGTACAGCCCCTCCGTGTTCTCGCGGATCATCACCATGTCGACCATGCCCGGCTGCCACACCTGCTTGTTCGCGCCGTGGATCCGGTGCTGCACGCCCTCGTACAGCTTCACCGGCCGCACGTTGGCGTACAGGTTGAGCCGCGTGCGGTTGCCGATCACCGGCGAGAACCCTGCCATCTTGCCGTCCTTCATCAGCACCGGACCCGCACCCGTCGGCGACGGCCAGCCGACCGCACCGAGCAGGATCAGGTCCGCCGCGTCGCAGCGCGCTTCGGCGCCCTCCGGCCAGTCGCGGTCGCCGTGCTCGAGGTAGTACTGACCACCGCACGGGATGTCGTCGACATCCCACGACAGATCGAGCGCACCAGACACCGCGTGCAGCACCCGCAGGCCCTCGCGCATCACTTCGGGGCCCGTTCCGTCGCCACCCAGGGTCACCAGCTTGTACGCCATCGGTTCGGTGTACACGCCCGTAGCACCCCGCTGTAGCCATGATACGGCGTTTTATGGTGCGGAAGCTCACCCCTCCCCGCCGCGACTCGGGTTATACATGACGTGCTCTCGTGCAGCTCCTCGTGACGCCGTTGTGGGTGTGGCTGGCCACGGCTCCGGGAGCACCGGCCGCTTCGCCGGCGCCCACGAGCCCCGGCACGGTGACGCCCGAGGCCAGCGCGCAGCCGGGCGTGATGCCACCACCGGGCGTGGTGCCGGTCGGTGCCGTCCCACGACCGGGCGTCGTCGACATGAATTCGTCGCCGGAGTGGCTCACGCCTTCGCGTCCGACGACGCCGCAGCCGGTCATCGGTCGCGCGCGCGTCGAGCAACTGCGGCTGCCGGCGCACCGGATCGATGACGACGACATCACGATCGACGGTCACCTGCGCGAGGCCGCGTGGGCCGCGGTCCCGGTCCTCCCCGACCTGGTCCAGTTCGAGCCGCGCTTCGGCCTCCGGCCGACCGAGCAGACCGACGTGCGGGTCGCCTACGGCCGCAAGGGCGTCTACGTCGCCTTCCACTGCAAGGGCGACCCCGCCAAGATCCGCGGCGGCGTGTTTCGCAAGGACCAGATCGGGCCGAGCGACCTCGTGTGGTTGGTCATCGACCCGAGCAACGACGACACCAACGGCTACGTCTTCGCCGCCAACCCGTCCGGCTCGCAGAGCGACGCCCAACTGTTCCGCGACGACAGCGAGGAGCCGCTGTGGGACGGCGTGTGGCGGACCGCCGGCCAGATCACGAAGGACGGCTGGACCTCCGAGATCTTCGTGCCCTTCTCGACGATCCGCTTCGACGCCCGCGACGAGCACACCTTCGGCGTCAACGTCGGGCGCTACATCAACGACAGCGGCGAGACCGACGTGCTCTCGCCGACCCCGCAGGGCATGCCTGGCGTGATCTCCTGGGCGCTCGACTACTACGGGGTCAAGGGCGTCGAGCCCGGCCTCAACCTCGAGCTGCGGCCCTTCACCTCGTTTCGCATCGCCGCCCGGCGCCCGCCCGACAGCTTCGACCGGTCGATCCCCTTCCTGCCCAACGGCGGCTTCGACGTGAAGTATGGCCTGCGCGGCAACCTCACCCTCGACCTCGCCGTCAACCCCGACTTCGGCCAGGCCGAGGTCGACCCCGCGGTGCTCAACCTCGGCCCCTTCGAGGTGTTCTTCCCCGAGCGTCGCACCTTCTTCCTCGAGTCCAAGGAGATCTTCGAGACCCGCTTCCAACTGTTTTACTCCCGACGCGTCGGCAACAACCCCACGCCCGCGCGCGCCGACCTGACGACCCGCACCGACCGCGACGGCAAGCCCGAGCAGGGCCAGTTGCAAGCGCTCGACCCGCTGACCCGCATCTTCGGCGCGCTGCGCATCACCGGCCAGGCCGCCAGGTCGTGGAGCATCGGGGCCCTGACCGCCACCACCGGCGCCACCTACGGCGCCGAGCGCTTCAGCGACGGCACCGAGCACCGCATCACCGTCGACCCGACCAGCCAGTACTCGGTGTTTCGCGTGCGCAAGGAGTTCGACAGCCAGACCAGCGTCGGCGCGATCGCCACGGGCGTCGTCCGCGGCGGCGGGGAGCCCAGCGCCTTCACCGGCGGCTTCGACTACCGCATCCGCTTCGCCGAGCGCTGGCGCCACTCCGCCCAGGTCATCGCCACCCACGACGGCCAGCGCGCCGGCATGGGCGCCGGCTTCGACCTGCGCCGCAGCGGCAAGAACATGTCTCTCGGGACATCCGTCGACATGCTCACCCCGCACGCGAACTTCAACGACCTCGGGTTCATGCGGCTCAACAACTACATCGACGGCAACGCCAACGTCAGCGTCTACAACGCCCAGCCCGTCGGTCGCCTGCGTCGCCTCGCCGGCGGCCTCGGCACCCGCGTCGCCTCCAGCTTCCAGGGTCAACTGCTGCAGAAGCAGCTCACCGGCGACATCGGCCTGACGACCTTGAACCTGTGGCAGTTCGGCTTCAACACCGGCGGCCACCTGCCTCAGCTAGACCTCTACGAGACCCGTGGCGGCATGCCGTACCAGGTCCCGCTGCACTGGTGGACCGGCCTCGACATCACCTCACCCGACAACCGCCGGGTGGTCGCCGCGTTCAACGGCGCCTACGGCGAGCAGAACGGCCACCCCGGCCCTGACATCGCGCTCGAGCTACGCGTGCGCCCGGTCAATCGCCTCGAGCTGACCCTACGCGGCGACTTCAACGCGACCTACGACCGTCCGCGCTGGACCACCACCAACGCCCTCGACGAGGCCGTGTTCGCCCGCGCCCGCGTCAACTCTTACACTGGCCTGATACGAGGCACGCTCGGCATCCTGCCGACGCTGACCCTGCAATCTTTCAACCAGCTCTATTACCTCTCGGCGCACCACACCGACTTCTTCATCCTGACCGCCCCGAACGTGCTGGCGCCGACCGACGCGGCGCCCTACTTCGGCGTCGTCGACCAGGGCCTATCGAGCTTCATCTCGAACACGATCCTGCGCTGGGAGTACCTGCCGGGCAGCTTCCTGTTCGTCGCTTATACCCACCGCACCGCCCTCAGCGAGGGCGGCATGCGGGTGACCTTTCGGCCAGGTTCAGGCTTTAGCAACCTCGTCGCCCCCGGCGCACAGAACGAAGACATCATCTTCATCAAGCTCCAGCACCTGTTCGGTCTGTGAATTTACCTTCATCGACCCGGCGCTGCTGCGACGCGCGCAAGCTCGCTACCCAATTGCAGGCTGCTGCTGGCTCAGGCAGTGCAGCGAGCCCAGGCCGACCACGAGGTACTGCGCCGGCACGCCGACGATCTGCTGGCCGGGGAACAGCGCCTCGAACAGCCGCAGCGCGACCTCGTCGCTCGCCTGCTCGAAGGTCGGCACCAGCACACCGTCGTTGGCGATTAAAAAATTCGCGTAGCTCGCGGGTACCAGGCGTTCCCCGCCTTGCCAGTCGTCCTCGGGCGGGAAGTACCAACTGCGCGGCTCGGGCACCGGCAGCGCCACCCGCTCAATGCGTTGACCGCTCTGATCGCGGGCCTCGCCGAGCAGCGTCCAGTTGCGCTCGAGCACCGCGTGGTCGGGGTGGCCTGCGGGCGTGCGCACCGCGGCGATCGTCGACGCGTTCACGAAGCGGGCGAGGTCGTCGATGTGGCCGTCCGTGTCGTCGCCCTCGATGCCGGCCGGCAGCCAGATCACGCGACTCGTGCCGAGGTACCCGTGCAGCGCGGCCTCGATCTGCGCGCGCGTCATCCCGGCGTTGCGACCGGGCCCGAGCAGGCACGACTCGCTGGTCATCACCGTGCCGGCGCCGTTGACCTCGATGCTGCCGCCCTCGAGCACGAAGTCGTGGATCCACAGGGGCACGCCGAGCAGGCGGGCCACGTGCTGCGGGACCACGTCATCGTTGCCGCAATCGCCGTACTTGCCGCCCCAGTTATTAAAATGAAAGTCGTGGCAGGCGACTTGCCCCGCCGCGTTCTTGACGAAGATCGGCCCGTAGTCGCGGATCCACGCGTCATCGGTGGCGAGCGGCAGGTCCTCGCCGAGGACTTGCACCTTCACGAAGCGCCGCAGTTGCGCCGCGAAGTTCGCGTGCTGCGCCTGCGCCTCGGCCAGGCAGCCGGGCCAGGTCGTCGGGTTGTGCGGCTTGCTCAGCCACACCGCGTCCAACGTGGTCCACTCCGCGGGCATGCGGTAGCCGAGCGCCGCCGCCGACTCCGTCAAGACCTTGAGCTCCCCTGAGAACGCCGCGCGCGGGTGCATGCGGATCACCAGCCGAGCACGAACGCGAAGATCAGCGGCGCGACGATCGTCGCGTCGGACTCGATGATGTAGCCAGGCGTATCGACGCCGAGCTTGCCCCACGTGATCTTCTCGCCCGGCACCGCGCCCGAGTAGGACCCGTAGCTCGTGGTCGAGTCGCTGATCTGGCAGAAGTAGCCCCACAGCGGCGCCTCCGTGCGGCGCAGGTCCTGATGCAGCATCGGTACCACGCAGATCGGGAAGTCACCCGCGATGCCGCCGCCGATCTGGAAGAAGCCGAGCGTGCAGTCCTTCGTCATCTCCGTGTACTTGTCGGCCCAGGTGATCATGTACTCGATGCCGGTGCGCACCGTGTGCACGTTCTTGACGTCGCCCGCGATCACGTGGCCCGCGAACATGTTGCCCAGCGTCGAGTCCTCCCAGCCGGGCACGATCATCGGCAGGTTGGCCTCGGCCGCCGCCAGCAGCCACGAGTCCTTCGGGTCGATCTGGTAGCTCTCCTTGAGCACCCCACTGAGCAGGATCCGATAGAAAAATTCATGCGGGAACAGCCGCTCGCCGGCCTGGTCGGCGCGCACCCACTCGGCGAGCACCACGTCCTCGATCCGCCGCATCGCCTCCATCTCGGGGATGCAGGTGTCGGTGACGCGGTTCATGTGCCGCTCGAGCAGCGCCTGCTCCGCTTGCGCCGTCAACTGGCGGTAGTTCGGCACGCGCTCGTAGTGGTCGTGCGCGACCAGATTGAACACGTCCTCCTCGAGGTTCGCGCCCGTGCACGAGATCGCGTGGATCTTGCCCTGGCGGATCATCTCCGCCAGGCTGATGCCCAGCTCCGCGGTGCTCATCGCCCCGGCGAGCGTCACCAGCATCTTGCCGCCGCCCGCGAGGTGTCGGTTGTAGCCCTCGGCGGCGTCCACCAACGCCGCGGCGTTGAAATGGCGGTAATGCCTGCGGATAAAGCTGGAGATCGGACGATCGTTCGTCATGTGCGGGGCGCGAGGATACGCGATCCCAGGGGCCCATGCCGGCCTATTTGCGGGGTCTGCGCGGTCCGCGGGGAGCCCCGGCGCGAGCGCATCCGCGGCCGCCCAGGCCATTGCGCGGGCCAGGCAGGCGAGTAGCCTTGCCCCGGCATGCGACCCGACCTGGCCCGCGCGAGCGCACAGGCCCACGACCTCATCGTCGTCGGCGGTGGAGTCACCGGCGCCTGCATCGCCCGCGACGCCGCCCTGCGCGGCCTCTCCGTCGTGTTGGTGGAGAAGCAGGACTTCTCGCATGCGACCAGCGCCGCGTCCTCCAAGCTCATCCACGGCGGCCTGCGCTACCTCAAGAATCTCGAGGTCCGACTGATCCGCGAGTCCCTGCGTGAGCGCCGGATGTGGCTGCGCACCGCACCGCACCTCGTCTATCCGCTGGCGATGCTGCTGCCGGTGTACCGCGGCCACCGCGAGAGCCTCCCGCTGCTGCGCGCCGGCCTCACGATCTACGACCTCCTCGCCTTCGACCGCCGCTGGCTCGCCGACCCCGACCAGCGCCTGCCCGGACATCGCGTGCTCGGGCCCGCCGCCGCGCTCGAGCTGCAGCCCGACCTGCCCGCCACGGACCTCGCCGGCGCCCTGACTTACTACGACTGTCAGATGTTCGCCCCCGAACGCCTCGCGCTCGAGTGCCTGCTCTCGGCCGCCTCGGCCGGCGCCCGGCTGTTCAACTACACCGAAGTCGTCGGGCTCCTGCGAGAAGCCGACACCGTCGTCGGCGTGCGCGTGAAGGACCTCTCCGGCGCCACGCTCGATCTACGCGCCTCGCTGGTGATCAACGCCGCCGGTCCGTGGGCGGACCTCGTGCTCGGCGACACCGCGAGCGCACAAAAACTCCTGCGCTCCAAGGGCGTCCACATCATCACGCGCGCGCTGACCACCGCCCACGCCCTTGCGATCGCCAGCGACGGCGGGCACTTCTTCGTGCTGCCGTGGCGCGGGCACAGCATCATCGGCACCACCGACGAAGCCTACGACGGCGCCCCCGACGACTTCCACGTCACCGAGGCCGACATCGCCGGGCTGCTCGCCACCGTCAACAAGCACTTGCCCGCGGCCCAGCTCGGCCGCGATGACGTCCTGCACTTCTATGGTGGACTGCGCCCCTTGGTGGATGACGGCGCCAGCACCTACGACGCCAGCCGCAGGTCCGAGGTCTGCGATCACGCCGCGCTCGGCGGTCCGAGGGGTCTATTGTCGGCCGTCGGCGGCAAGTGGACCACCTCACGCCACCTCGCCGAGCAGGTCGTCGACCTCGCGCTGCGCAAGCTCGGCCGCAAGCGCGTCGCCTGCAGCACCGCCGTCACCCCGCTGCCCGGCGGCGCGATCGGGAACTTTCGCGCGTTCGTCGGCGCCGGGATCCATCGCCACCCCGGCCACGACCCCGCGCTCATTGAGCACCTCGCGCGCAACTACGGCGGTCGCATGGGCGAGGTCCTGCGCCTCGCCGACGCCGACGCCTCGCTGGCCCGCCCGCTCGCCGACGGCCTGTCGGAGATCGGCGCGCAGGTCGTCCACGCGGTCCGGGCCGAGATGGCCGTGTCGCTCGCGGACGTCGTTCTGCGGCGCACTGGCCTCGGCACCCTCGGCAACCCCGGCGAGGCCGCCTTGATGGCCGCGGCCCGCTTCATGGGTGGTCTACTCGGCTGGGACCGGGTCGAGCGCCTGCGTCAGGTCGAGCGGGTGCTTGACCATTACGTCGCGGCGGCCTGAAGCTCTCTGCGCATGCGTGTCCGTGCGATCATCAACCCGAATTCTTCGCATGGCCGCACACGCGCGGCCTGGCCGAAGCTCGCCCGCGCCCTCGAGGCCGAGCTCGGCCCGGTCGAGGCCGTGTTCACCGATGCCCCGCTGTCGGCCACCTCGCGCACCCGCGAGGCACTGCAAGAGGACGTCGACCTCGTGATCGCCGTCGGCGGCGACGGCACCGTCAACGAGGTCGTCAACGGCTTCTTCGCCCCGCCGACCGCCGCGGGTGACTTCCCGCTGCGTCCCGAGACCGAGCTTGCGATCCTCATGTCCGGCACCGGCGGCGACTTTCACAAGACCTTCGACCTCGGCGCCGACCTGCCCGCCCAGGTCCAGCGGATCGCCCGCGGCAACGTGCGTGCGATCGACGTCGGCCGCATCGACTACACCGACCACGAGGGTCGCCCGGCCGCCCGCTACTTCAACAACATCGCCAGCTTCGGCCTGTCCGGGCTGGTCTCGGACCGGGTCAACCGCGCCCACCTCACCAAGCGCATCAGCGGCCGCTTCGCGTTCTTCTGGGCCTCGTTCCAGTCCGTGCTCGGCTACAAGATGCCGCGCGTGCGCATCGTGGTCGACGACCAGCCACCGCTCGAGCTCGGCGTCAACACCGTCGCCATATGCAACGGCCGTTACTTCGGCGGCGGCATGCACATGGCGCCGATGGCCCGCCCCGACGACGGCCTATTCGACCTCGTGGTCATGCACGACATGAGCACCCGCGAGCTGCTGCGCGACCCCAACGCGATCTACCGCGGTACGCACATTCAAAACCCCAAGGTCCTCACCCTGCAAGGTCGGCGCGTCGTCGCCACCCCGCTGCCCGGACCCGACGCGCTCCTCGATGTCGACGGCGAGACCCCCGGCCGGCTCCCCGCCACCTTCACCCTCCTCCCGGCTGTCCTCAAGTTCAGGTGCTAACAATATGACGATCGATCGGCGAAAGCTGCGCTGGAACGGCTGGGGCCTCGCCCACGCCACCTTCGACATGGGCCACCGCGAGACCCAGGTGTGGGACTACATCGCAAAGGCACTCGGGCGCGAACAACTCGCTCGCACCCCCGCCGTCCCCTTACCCGACATCCAGCTCCCGCCCTCGCGCCTCGACGAGACCACCCTCGCCGCCCTGCAAGGCATCGTCGGCGCCGCACATGTGAAGACCGACCGCTACGAGCGCGCCTTCCATAGCCGCGGCAAGAGCTACCTCGACCTCATTTGTCTGCGCGCCGGTGACCTCGGCGAGCACGTGCCCGACGCCGTCGTGTACCCCGCCAACGCCGACGAGGTCCAGAGCGTGCTCGACCTCGCCGTCTCGCGCGACCTCGCCCTCGTGCCCTTCGGCGGCGGCTCGAGCGTGGTCGGCGGCGTCACGGCGCAGCGCGGCCGACGTACCGGCGTCGTGACCGTCGACATGACGCGTATGCATCGGCTGCTGCACATCGACGAGGTCTCGCACGCGGCCACGCTCGAGGCTGGCGTCTACGGTCCGGAGCTCGAGCGTCAGCTCCAGGCCCGTGGTTACACTCTGGGGCATTACCCGCAGAGCTTCGAATTCTCGACCCTCGGCGGCTGGATCGCCGCGCGGGGTGCCGGGCAGCAGAGCAACCGCTACGGCAAGGCCGAGAAGTGGCTGCTCGGCGCCCGCCTGGCCACGCCGCGCGGCGCCTGGCACACCGAACAATTCCCCGCCTCGGCGGCGGGTCCAAACCTCAACCAGTTGGTGCTCGGCAGCGAGGGCACGCTCGGCATCATCACCGAGGCCACCGTCCGCGTGCATCCGGTACCCGCGGCCCGCGACTATCGCGGCTACCTGTTTCGTTCGTTCGCCGAGGGCGTCGCCGCGGTCCGCGAGGTCGTCCAGCGCCAGATCCCCGTGGCCATGCTGCGGCTCTCGGACGCCCACGAGACTCACTTCCTGCAGAGCTTCTCGGCCGCCCAGCACCCGCCAGGCAAGGCGACTCGACTCGGCGCCAAAGTGGTCGCCTGGCGCGGCTACGGCGAGGGCCGCTGCCTGCTGCTCATCGGCCTCGAGGGCGAGCAGGAGACCGTGCTCGAGTCGCAGACCCAGACCCGCGGCGTGTGTACGCGTCACGGCGGCATGTCGATCGGCGCCAGCCCCGGCCGCAAGTGGTACGCGCGCCGCTTCAACATGCCGTACCTGCGCGACCCGCTGCTCGACCGCGGCGTCGCCGTCGAGACCCTCGAGACCGCGACCCGCTGGTCCAACCTCGAGGCCCTGCATCGCGACCTCGACACCACGATCCGCGCGGCCCTCGCGGCCAACGCCGCCGACGAGCGCGCCAGCGCGATCGTCATGTGCCACCTCTCGCACGCCTACGAGGACGGGGCCAGCCTGTACTTCACGATGGTCTTCCCGCAGAAGCTCGGCGACGGGCCCGCTGCCTCCGCCGCCGCCGCGCGCGAGCAGTGGCTCGCGGTCAAGCACGCTGCCACCGAGGCGATGGTCACCGGCGGCGGCACCGTCACGCACCACCACGGCGTCGGCACCGACCACGCCCCGTGGCTCGGCCGCGAGAAGGGGCCGATCGGCCTGTCCATGCTCGCGGCGATCAAGGACGACCTCGACCCCGCCGGCGCCATGAACCCCGGCAAGCTGCTCGAGATCGGCTGACTAACGCTCGCGCGCCAGCCACCTGTCGAGTTCGGCCAGGTCCTCGGCTGCCCCTGGTCCGCCCGCCACGAACACCTCGCGCGCGTGCCCGGACAGCGTGCTGACCCGGGCCGGGTCGCGGCGCCCGGCGGCCAGCGCCCGGGCGACCGCGAGCTCGGCACTGGCGACCGACATCGGGTCGGGCTTCGTGACGGCCGCGAGGATCGCCAGCGCCCGCTCGGCATATGCCAGCGCGACGTCCGGATGCTTCTGCTTCGTCTCGACTGTCGAGAGCCCGATCAGCACCCCCGCGAGGTCCGGATGCATCTTGCCCTGCGCCGCCTCGAGGATCTCGAGCGCGCGGCGATACTCGTCGCGCGCCTCGTCCAGCCGGCCCTGCTCGACCCGCAGGTTGCCGTTGTTGCCGTGCAGTTGTCCCAGCGTCGGATGCCCCGGGCCCAGGCGGCGCTCGAGCAGCGCGAGCCCGCGGTTGTAGTACCCCGCGGCGCCCTCGTAGTCCTTGACGAGCTTATGTTGCACGCCGAGGTTGATGTAGAGCCGCGCGACGTCGGCGTGGTCGTCCCCGTACGCGGCGCGATAGATCTCGAGCGCGCGGTGGAGGTGCTGGCGAGCCTCCGCGTTGCGCCCCATCCGGGAGTACACCGTGGCCATGCTGTTGTACGTCCTCCCCACGGTCGGGTGTGCGCCGCCCAGCGCCTTGAGGTGGACCGCGAGCGCCCGCTGCAGATAATCCAGCGCCTCCGGCAGCTTCCCTTGCGTCTGCAAGTTGTTGCCGATCTCCTGCAGATCTTCGCCGACCCACGGGTGCTCAGCGCCGCCGTCACGAATGTGCATCGTGAGCGCCTTCTGGAGCTCGACCATCGCCTCGTCGCGTCGCGCCAGCACGGACAGCACTTTGGCGTGCATCGTGTGCAGGTCGGCGAGCGTCGGGTGCTCCGGGCCCAGCACCTGCACCCGCAGGTCGATCGCCCGCTGCAGCAGCGCCTCGGCCTCCGCGTGCTTGCCCTGCTGCCGCCGTAACGTGCTCAGCGCCCGCGCTGCGGAGGCGAGGCGCAGCGGGTCCGGCGACGGGTCTTGCTCGTCGAGCTCGATCGACCTCTGGATGTCGACGGCCGCGCCCGTCAGGTCGCTCTGGTGCAGTCGTACGTTGGCGCGGGCCCGCAGCAAGGAGGCCTCCTCGAGCGGGTCGCCGAGCCGCCGCTGCGCCGCGAACGCGTGACGCGCCCAGATCAGGCCCTCGACCGGCCGCTCGAGCCGGTCGCCGACGATCATAATCAGCATGCTCGCCAGCTCGCTCGACTCGACCTCGAGGCCGGCGACGCGGGCGTCGAAGAACGCCTGCTCGGCGACCGCCTCGGCCTCCGCAAAGCGACCCATGCGCTCGAGCAGCCACGCCCGCTCGCGCGCCGCATGCACCTGAAGCGGCGCATGACCCAGCGCCTCGACGGCCTCGGAGATCGGGCGCAGCAGCGCCTCCGCCTCGCGGTAGCGGCCCGCGGCCCCGTTGGCTTCCACCACCGCCAGCGCCTGCACCAGCGCGTGCATCTGCAACGCCGCCGCCGGGTCCTCCGGCGGCTTCACGGCCGCCGCCAGGTAACGAACATCCGCGCACGCGTCCACCCCCGGCAACCCACGTGCGGCCTCGACCGCCGAGATCACGACCGTCTTGTCGGCCCGCGCGAGCACGTCGACCAGCGCGTCGAGGTGCTGGCGTCGCTGCGCCAGACACAGCATCCGCTCGTCGCGGATCGCCTCCGACTGCTCCTGACGGACCACCGTCGCCTCGCACGCGTCACGATGACCCGACACCCACGCGGCCGCGTAGACGTCGAGCTCCTGACGCACGCGGCTCGCAGTGTCGGCGGCGTAGGGCAACCGGTGGCCAGCAACGCCGCGTCCACCTCGGCGCGCCGCTCGTCGTTCCACACCGCAGCCAACTGCGCCTCACCCCCGCCGCAGCGCCCCGCCGCGCGCGCCTGCACCACCGTGCCACCGACGACCGCCGCGACCAACAAGCCCGCCACGCCGGCCGCCGCGAGCCAGCGTCGGCGCGGCGGCTCGATGGAGATCGCGGCGAGCAGCTCGTTCATCCCGGGCCAGCGCGCGTCCGGGTCGACCGCCAGCCCGCGCACCACCGCAGCATGCAGCCTCCCCGGCACGCGTCGGTCTCGCGGCGGCGGCTGGACCTCGCCGGTGAGCACGTTGAAGACCAGCGAGACGAGGTCGTCGCCCGCGAACGGACGGCGGCCATACAACGCCTCATAGAGGCTGACGCAGAAGCTAAACTGGTCCGAGCGCGCGTCGGCCGGCTCGCCGCGGTGCTGCTCGGGGGCCATGTATGCCGGCGTCCCCATCACCGCGCCCGTCATCGTCAGCGGCGCCGACAGCACCGAGCTCGTCAGCGGCGCCGGTGCGGCCGCGGGGATCCGCAGCTCCTGCGACGTATCGGTCACGGCCCGCGCGAGCCCGAAGTCGAGGACCCGCACTCGCCCGTCCTCGCCGACGATCGCGTTGTCGGGCTTGAAGTCGCGATGTACCAGACCGCTGGCGTGCGCCGCCGCGAGACCGCGACCGGCCTGCATAAACACCGCGAGCACGTCCTGCCAGGACCGCGGACCCGCGGCCAGCCACTCGCCCATGCTGGGCCCGGCGACCAGCTCCATGGCCATATACACTTGACC
>Ga0105046_10002226_pt1 | contig 30547 bp, 19 predicted proteins | sample MAT03_FD_78385 | JGI IMG/M metagenome (GOLD analysis project Ga0105046, IMG submission 78385) | Freshwater microbial communities from Lake Fryxell liftoff mats and glacier meltwater in Antarctica - MAT-03 (megahit assembly) | ecosystem: Environmental > Aquatic > Freshwater > Ice > Liftoff...
ACGACGCGGGTGACACCGAGCTCGAGGTCGCCATCGCCTCGACGTCGTCGTCGGCCGGCAACGTTGTCACGGTCGACCCGACCGCGACGCTCGTCGCCGATGCCCATTACCGTCTCAACTTCAAGGTCTTCTCGACCATCGTCGGTGACTTCGATGAGGGTGTCATCAACTTCCGCGTCACCCCAGAGGGTGACCTGGAGTTCCTGTTCGCCAACATCCCTGTCGTCGGCGAGGGCTCTCTCGAGGTCCTCGACCCGGCGGCGAACATCGTCCTGACCTTCTCGAAGGACGTGAACCTCGCCCTGTCTACCGTCACGATCGAGAACGACGACGCGAACGAGACCGACTTCGGCTTCATCCTTGATGCCGTGAACACGGCCACCGGCGCGACGATCACGATCAATCCGGCCGCCAACCTCACCGCTGGTGACAGCTACACCGTGCGCTACAGCGTCTTCCCGACCGACGGGCAGGGCAGCTCGGTGGGCCGCTTCACGTTCAAGGTGCAGACCACCCCGACGACGATCGCCTTCGTCGAGAGCAATCTCTCGCCGGCGCTCACCGTCAACTGGGAACGGGACATCTTCCTGCACTTCTCGACTGCCGTGGACAAATCGGACACCAACGAGCCTGACGATCGCAACGTGATCCAGCTGACCGATGCCGACGGCAATGTGTACTTCCCAGACTACACGGTCAGCGACATCCCGGCCGGGGCCAACCCGAAGTGCGTCGATTGTCGTGTCACGATCAAGTACAACGACATTGATAGCGCTGAAGGTGGCCGCTTGGTGCCGGATACGTCCTACACCCTCGCGTTCAAGATCTACGCGGCCACCGTCGATCCCCAGGACACGAGCCTCATCGGCACCTTCGTGCAGGTGAACTCGCTGCCCTTCACCACGGACGGCCACATCGTGCTGCTCTCGACGACGGTCGGTACCTACACCGACAAGAACGACGACGGCTTCTTTACCAAGGACGACTTCGTTGGGGCCGGCACCGGTACCCCAGCCAGCGCTGGCTTCGCGGTCAACGGCGTTATCTCGGTGACCTTCACCGAGGCGCTCGACCTCACGAAGTTCTACCCGAACCAGTTCGTCCGCCTCTATCGCGACCAAAACAACAACGGTTTCGACGGGACCGACGACCTCGTCGCCACCGTCAACACCGTCGCTGGTGCGCTCGTGACGTTGGCCCCGCTGGTCCCGCTCGACCAGTCGTTGGCGGGCGTTCGCTACTGCATCCGTGCCCATGTCACCTCGGCGCTGCTGCGTGTTGCGAATCCGACCATCCCGGCCACCCCGGATACGATCGACGAATCGGAGGTGACTGAGCTCTGCTTCGTCACGACCACGCCGGCGCCTATCGCCCCCTCGGTCCCGACGACCGCCCCGACGGCGTTCGTTGTCCAGCCGACCTTCCTCGTCGAGCACAACACCCTCGTCGTCCCGCTGCAGTGGCAGCGTGTTACGACCGGGGTGCAGGGCACGACTGGCGCGGTCATGCGTTACGAGATCTTCGCGAAGGATGAGGACGCCCCGAACCAGGACTTCCTCCTCGTGAAGACCGTCACCGACAACCCGTTGGTTCCGCTTCAGACGACCGACTGGACCGTCTGCTCGGGTCAGTTCGGCCCGATCTTCTGCGAGTTTCCGAGCGATCCGTTCTCGGGCATGAACACGGCCACCCTCCGTATCCGCGCTTGCAACGACGCCGGCTGCGGACCGTTCAACGGCACGCCGCTCCTGGTCGAAGACAAGAACCCGCCGCAGATCGACGTCGATGGTGACATCGCCGGAATCGACGATGTGTTCCAGACCGCCAGCGCCGACAACACGGGCAATACCACGGCGCGTAGCTTCAACATCGTCGTCCCCGTCGACGAGCGTTCGGATAGTGGTGTCGTGAGCTTCTCGTTCCCGACCACCCCGGCCGCCGCCGCCAAGAAGGCGCAGCTCACCTGCGCCCCCTTGACCACGCCGACGACCGACTACAACGGCAATGGCTGGAACATCCTGCCGACCCCGGTCAACCGGACTTGGACCCTCGCATGCACCTGCGCCTTGGCTCCTGTCAGCCCGGGTCCCGTCGGTGTCGACTGCTCGTCGAACTTTGGTGGCACGGACCTCGCGGTCACCATCATCGTCACCGACGAGAACGGCAACCCCAGCGTTCCCCAGGCGTACGTGCTCGACCCGAATCTTCCCAACTGACCCTGAGCTCAGGGCGTCGCTGACGCCCTGAGACTTGGCCAAACCTGGCGGGGCTGGTGCTCAAATCGGAGCACCAGCCCCGTTCGGCTTTTAAGCCCAATGCCTGCCAGACAGGGCCCTCCTGCCTGCCAGACAGGGCCCTCCTTAGGAGTGCTCGGCTGGGCGATGAGCGCCCTCCTGGGCGATGAGCGCCCTCCTGAGGAGTGCTCTGAGAGGGCGATGAGCGCCCTCCTGAGGAGTGCTCTGAGACAGAGGGCGACGGAGGCCAGACAGGGCCCTCCTGAGGAGTGCTCCGAGACAGAGGGCGACGGCGACAGGGCCCTCCTGAGGAGTGCTCCGAGACAGAGGGCGACGGAGGCGGTTTGCGGGGTGGGGGCGGTGGACGGGGCATGGCGCGGCCAGGCCAATGTGGTGTGGCTTCTGCGTGCGGGAATGTGCCTGAGGTGGACGCGCTCATGCGGCTCGAGGTCCGCGCGAAGCGGACGGGAGCCTGAGAGCAGGTTAGCTCGGCGCGGCGACGGGGCCTGCTTCGAGGGTAGGATTGGCGCTCTTGGACGCAGCGCGCTGCGCGCCGTAATAGCGCCAGGCGACCCATGTGCCGGATGGGAAAACAACGGCGGCGAGACCTTGTCGGAGGAGTAGCCAGGCGGCGCGGTGCTGTTCCCGGAAGGCGACAAGGGCGTCGAGCATCGCGCCGAGGCGGCCCTTGTCGGCGGCGGCGACACGCCTTCTCGCTTCTGCCTCGCGGCCCGCGCCGCGCCCTTTGGGGCGGTTACTCGCGTGCCAGACCGAAAGCCGCTTGGCCTTCTCGACTCCCAGGAACTTCGCCGTTCCTGCGCGTACTTCAGCCTGCGCCTCGGCGACGTAACGTTCGACCCGCTTGGCGATGCGCTTGCGGAAGGTCTCGAGACCGATCACATCGGCAATCTCGTGCGGCAGCTCCGAGCTCACCATGACCACCTCGGATACCTGTCCCTCGTCGTCGAAGAACCGCTTTGGGCGCCGGTGGATCGACCCACGCCCCGTCCCAATGTCAGCGACCCGCGTTCGCACCCCGATCCAGTCCTCGGGCCGCTCGACGATGAAGTCCTTGGTCGGGTTCGCCAACGTGTAGGCGACCTTCTCGATGATGCTCGCAATGTCGCCGAGCGCCACCGTGTCCGAGTCCTGACTACTCCAGAACTTGCAGTTGATGACGCCGTCGCGCGTGCTGCCATAGCGCCCCATCACCCCGTGGAAGTCCCTCAAATACTCCGACAGGAAGCCGTACCTGTCGTGAACTACCGAATGGTAGTGGCTCGACATCTGGCATACCGCGATGACCTCGATGCCGTGACGCTCAGCCGCTTCCATCATCGCGACCGCGAACGCCGCGTTCGTCTCCTCGCTCGGCTTGAGCCTGAATTCGTGACGCTCGCACACACCCGTTACGAAGTAAGTCGTGCCTGGAAGACGCTGCTTGGGCTCAGTCATGCGTGACCTCTTTTCGAAGCTAGTGGGGCTCTCCGGCGCCATAGGCACGCAGTCAACCGAAGGCAAGCTCACCGTCGACGATGGTCGTCGTGGTCCTTGGGCGGTACGTCGCTAACGAGCGCCGCGACCTTCCTCTCCAGTATCGCGGCGCGGGTGCGACCCCACAACCCTCTCACCCAATCCTCTCACCCGAAGCGACCCGCGACGTAGTCTTCGGTCCGCTTGTGCTCGGGGCGCGTGAACACTTGCGCGGTGGGGCCATGCTCGACGAGCTCACCTTGATAGAGGAAGGCCGTATAGTCCGACACGCGCGCGGCCTGTTGCATGTTGTGCGTAACGATCACGATCGTCAGGCGCTCTCGCAGCTCACGGATGAGTTCCTCGATGCGGGCCGTGGCGATCGGATCGAGGGCCGAGCATGGCTCGTCCATCAGCAACACCTCGGGCTCGAGGGCCAGCGCGCGCGCGATGCACAGCCGCTGCTGCTGCCCACCTGAGAGGCTGGCGCCGCTGCGCGGGAGCACGTCCTTGACCTCGTCCCAAAGGGCCGCCTGGCGCAGCGCCCGCTCGACAATCGCATCAGGCGCCGTCGGCTTCATCCCGTTCAGGCGAAAACCCGCTAGCACGTTGTCGCGGATGCTCATCGACGGGAACGGGTTCGGCTTCTGAAAGACCATGCCGACGTGGCGACGAAGGCGCACCGAGTTGATCCGCGGGCCATAGATATTCTGGTCGTCGAGGAACACGAAGCCTTTGACCGAGGCGCCGGCATTGAGTTCGTGCATCCTGTTCAGGCACCGCAAGAGCGTCGACTTGCCGCAGCCGGACGGGCCGATGATCGCCGTCACCCGCCGGTCGGGAATCGGCAGGGTGATCCCCTTCAGAACCTCAGTCTTGCCGTAGAAGGCCCGCAGCTCCTCGACGTGCATACGCGAGCGTGGTGCCGGGCCGATCGCGTGGCTCACCTCGGGCAGGACGAACAGTGGCGTGCGCAAGGGCTCGTGGATCATGGCGCTGTCACTCGCGTTGGAGGAAGCAACAGAGGGGCTCGGGGCGGCGGCTTTCTTGGCAACCATGGTGTCACTCCCTTCAGGTTTGGATGCGGCGCTGGAGACGCGAGCGAAGCCAGATAGCAAGCCCGTTCATCGCCAACATCACCGCCAAGAGGACCAGGATCGCGGCCGCGGCGGCCACGTGAAAGCCGGCCTGCGGACGCGAGATCCAGTTGAAGATCTGGATCGGCAGCGCGGTGAACGCGCTCGACAGCGAGTCGGGCACGAACGCGACGTAGGTCAGGGCGCCGATCGTGATGAGCGGCGCGGTCTCGCCGATGGCGCGCGCGAGCCCGAGAATGATGCCGGTCAAGACTCCGGGCATCGCCATCGGCAGGACGATCTTGCGCAGTGTCATCCAGCGGTCGCCGCCGAGTGCGAAGCTCGCCTCCCGCAGATGGAGCGGCACGGCGCGCAGGGCCTCACGCGAGGCCATCACGATCATTGGCAGGATCAAGAGCGCCAGCGTCGCGGCGCCTGCCAGGATGCTTCGACCCATGCCCATCACCCGAACAAACACCTCGAGCGCAAGGAGCGCATAGATGATCGATGGCACGCCAGCGAGGGTCGCGATCGTCAGCTCGACGAGGCCCATGAAGCGGCCGGGCCGGGCGTACTCCTCGAGCCAGAGCGCCGCGCCGACACCGGCCGGAATCGCGAGGCAGGCCGTCAGCACCATCAGCATGCCCGTTCCCGCCAGGGCTGGGCCAATCCCTGCGAGCTCGGCCTTACGCGACGGCAGGCCGCTCAGGAACTCGCTATCCAGGCGCCCGGCACCCTGTGCGATGGTCGATCCAATGAGGACGACCAGCGCCGCGAGCGGCAGGATCACCGCGATGAGCCCCACTGCACGGAGGGCACGGTCACCGATGTTCGCCGACGGCACGAACAACATCGCCGCCCTCCTCTGAGGCCACCGGGCGCTCATGTGCGACCTGCCCGCAGGCGCCGCCGGAGGCGGTGCGAGAGCACGTTGAAGCCAAGCGTGATGAGGAAGAGCACAAGCCCCACTGCGAAGATCGTCTGGTACGCCAGCGAGCCGGCCGGGGTGTCGCCGAGGCTCACCTGGACGATGTAGGCGGTCATCGTCTCGACCGGCTCGCGCGGGTCGAGCGTCATGCGCGGCTCGAGGCCGGCTGCGATGGCGACGATCATCGTCTCGCCGATGGCGCGCGATACCCCGAGGATCACCGCGGCAGTGATGCCGGAGCTCGCGGATGGCAATACCACGCGCCAGATCGTGCGAACGCGCGTACCACCCAGCGCCGCGGCCCCTTCACGGAGACTGCCGGGCACCGCGTAGATCGCGTCCTCGGAGATTGACGCGATGATCGGCAGGATCATGAGACCCATCACCAGCCCCGCTGACAAAGCGTTGGAGCCGCTGAGGCCAGGGATCACGCCCTGCAGGGCGGGCGTGACGACCGCCAGCGCGAAGTAGCCGTACACGACCGTTGGCACCCCTGCGAGCAGCTCGAGCGACGGCTTGAGCCAGGCGCGCGCCCTCGGTGAGGCATACTCGGAGAGGTAGATTGCGGCGAGCACGCCGAGCGGCAGTGCCACGGTGATGGCGATGACGGTCGTCAAGAACGTGCCGCAGAGGAGCGGCCAGATCCCGAAGTGCGCATCGGCGAACAACGGCGTCCACTGCGTGTCACCGAAGAAGTCGCCGAGCGACACCGCCTCGAAGAACGCGATCGACTCCCCGAAGAGCACGACCACGATGCCGACAGCGGTGAGGATCGAGATGGCAGCGAAGAGCTGGAAGACCCGCTCGGCGACGATCTCACCCCACGACCGCGGGGTCGTGAGGACGAGCGCCGGTGCGGTCTCGCCGTTCACGGCGCAGCTTCCTTCGCGAGCAGATCGGTTATCGACATGCCGACCTGGGAGACTCCACCAGCGAAGAGCGACCCGAGCACACGCTTGTCGAGGCGCGCCTTGGCGTGCTCGTACGCTTTGGCCGGCAACGCGACGTAGCCGACTTCGCCCGCGAAGGTCGCGGCCTTTTCGAGATAGTAGGCCATGAAGGCCTGTACCTCACTGCGCTCCATCGCCTTCTTCGACGCATAGACGAAGAGCGGGCGCGACAGCGGGGAGTAGCTGCCATCGGCGATGGTCGTGGTGCTCGGCGCGACCGCGCCCTTGCCGGCATCCACTGGCAACGCGCGCAGCTTGTCCTGGTTTTCTTCGAAGTAGGCGATCCCGAAGAACCCAAGCGCGCCGACGTCACCCCCGACGCCGCGCACGATCACGTTGTCGTCTTCGCTCGACGTGAAGTCGCCACGCGAACTCTGAGCTTTGCCTACGACCGCCTCGGTAAAGTAGTCGAAGGTGCCCGAGTCGACGCCGGCCCCGAACAGCGTGATCGGCCGGTCCGGCCAGCCCGCCCGCACGTCGCTCCATTTCATCACAGTCTTCTGGGCCTCGGGTGCCCAGAGCTTCTTCAGCTCGTCGCGGGTGATGTCCTTGGCCCAGTCGTTCTTCGGGTTCACGACGATGGCGATACCGTCAAAGGCGATCGGCAGTTCGATGTACCCGATGCCTGCCTTCTTGCAGAGCTCGACCTCCGTCGGCTTGATCGGGCGCGAGGCGTTCTGGAAGTCGGTTTCACCGGAGCAGAACTTACTGAAGCCACCTCCGGTGCCACTGACGCCGACGGTGACGCGCACCTCGGGCGAGACCTCGCGAAATCCCTCGGCGACCGCCTCGCTGATGAGGAACACGGTGCTCGACCCGTCGCCCGCGACCGTCTTATGGTCAGACTTGCCGCACGCGCCCAGCACCAACACGAGACCCAACGCCCACCGAATCATCGCGACCCTCCCTGCTCGAAGCGCAGGTAAGGTCCCATGCGAAGGTGGCGTCAGGATGACGCGTCAGCAACAAGCCTGACACGAACCTGTTGCAGAAGCCGAACGTCTTCGTCATGGCCGCCAGGGACGGCCGGGCCAACGTTCAGCGGCGGTCGTTCGAGCGCCTTCCCCGCAGGCCGCGGTGCAAGACGAGCCCCGCGTACACGAGACACACGATGAGTGGCACGAGTAGCGGGGCACTTGAGCTGTTGAGGGCGGCGAGCATCGGCATCTCTCGGTGACTTCCCAAGAGGAGCATTGATCCGGTCCCTCACCGCGGCAAGAAACCGAGCCACTTCGATCGCTTACACGAGGCCGCGACGACGGCCCCGCATGTCCAGGCGAATTCGCGAAGCGAGGCGCGCGCGGCCGAGGAGCCGCGACGAGGCCAACCTCATAGGTTGCCGAGAAGCGAGCGACGACGGCCCCGCATGTCCAGGCGAACTCGCGAAGCGAGGCGCGCGCGTCCGAGGAGCCGCGACGAGGCCAACCTCATAGGTTGCCGAGAAGCGAGCGACGACGGCCCCGCGCGTCTCGCGAGCGAATTAGTGCAAGAAGCCTTCGGTGCGCCATGACCAGGCCCGCCAGGTGCCGCCGAAGAAGCCCGTGGTCGCGGTGTGGTCGAAGTCGAAGCTCTCGTCCGCGCGCACTCGATAGAGGGTCACGACCTTCGAGCCCGAGCCGAGGGTCTCGGTGTTCGGCAGGCTCGCGAAGTTCGGGAAACGCGCATCGAACAGATCGCCCCGCAAGACGCTGCGCCACTCGGTATAGGGGATATTGAAGAGAAATCCGCAAGCCGAGCAGGGGCCGATCTGGCTCGCCGACTCGATGACGCTGAAGTGCGGGTCGAGCCCGGGACGGGCGGTCCAGGTGAGCGAATCGGACAAGAACGCGCCGGGCGTCGGCCGCAAGTCCTCCGGCACCCCGAGCAGCGGCCCGAGCACGAGCTCGTGTGAGCCCATTGCGTATACACGCTCTCTTCCCGCGCCGCCGCCAGCCGCGCCCGCGACCGCCCGCAGCGTGCCACGCATCGTGCGCACCGAGACATCGGTCCACACGCCCTCCGCATCGCGCTCCACGATCGTGCCCCGCCCGCCGACAGCCCACACGCGCTCGCCACGCGTCCACGCTGCGTTGAGATCGTAGCTCGTGGCCGACGCTTCGACCGACCAGGTCGTGCCCTCGGCCGAGCGCAGGACGACGCCATTGTCTCCCACAGCGAAGAGGCCGCCGCCCGGGCTCCAGACGATCGCGCGCAAGGTGCTGCCGGCGCCGCTGCTCGTCTCGCTGAAGTTCGCGCCCTCACCGTGCACGATGGTGCCATTGTCGCCGACCGCGATAAGCTCCTCAGCCGACAGCGCGACGAGGCCATGCAGATTCGCCCCCGCCTCGTGCACGAAGGCCCATGTCGCCCCATCCCAGCGCAGGATGTGCGGGCCCGCGAGCGCGAACGCGACCGTCGCCGAGCCGAACGCGACCGCCTCCAGCGTGGCCGGCGTGTTCGTCGCCTGCGCCTGCCAACGAAGCCCATCCCAGTGCACGGCCACACCGCCCTGACCGACCGCTATCGCGTTCGTCGTCGGCTCACCCGCGGCCGAAGGTGCCACAGCCAGGGCCATCAGCTCGCGGTCGGTGGCCCCGTTCATGTAGGCCCAGGTAGTGCCGAAGCGCTTGAGCACCGCACCCTTCTGACCGACCGCGACGACCGTCTCGACCCCGCCGCCATCCTGCCAGGTGGCCAGCGCGCGCGTGGTCATCGGCGGTGCCTCGAACGGGCCCCAGGCGCCGTCTTCGTAGAGGTAGTCGATATCGCCGCCCAGGCGCTTCAGGCCCCTATCGTACAGCGCCGAGCCACCGTTGAGCGGTGCCACATCGACCTGGGCGAACAGCTCCCAGGTCGCATCGTAGAGCTCGCCCGTCAGGGCCTCGGGCACGTACAAGACGAAGCGCTCGCTCAAGAATCCACGCCGCGTCGGGAACGCAAGCACGCCATCGCCGCCCAGGTTCAGCGCGGTCTGGACGACCGTGAGCTCCTGCCCGAAGACGCCGTTGGCGGGCTTCTCGACCTCGATCTCGACGCGCTGGGTGAGCGGGATGTCGATGCTCACCTCCGTCTCGACCGTGTCGCCGTCCGCGTAGGCGCCAAGGTTGCGCGTGACGCCCATGAACTTCGGCCGGAAGTCGCCGCGCACTTCGACACCACTCCAGCAGAAGACCGCGAAGTCGCCGAGGTGGATGCCCACCTGCACGACCTTCGAGGCGGGCACGCGAATGCCGGGGTAGCTGATCATGTCGTTCGCGAACATATCGGTCTCGGTCTGATCGCAATACACGGCCGGCTCTCCCGGTGGCGGCACGCAGCGCTTGTCGAGCTCCTGCCCCGTCGGATCGAGGCACACGAAGCCGCCCGCGCACTCGGCGTCTCTCGTGCAGTTGAAGCTGCAGAACGCGCCCTCGCTGCCGAGCTCGCGGCAGATCGCCTTGGCCACCCCCACACCACCTTCGCCGATCACACCGCCCGCGCTGGGGGCTACCCCGTCGCAGTCCTCGTCGACCGCGCACGCCTGGCACAGACCGTTGGGTGCGTCCCGCCAGTCGCGGCACTCGCCGAACGGGATCGTCGGCCCCTTCTCGGACCCGTCGATGCGCGCCGTGAGGAACGCGATGGGCGGCGGCTCGGTCACCTGCTCGCACGGCATGTCGTCGAGATCCGAGCACTTGGGAATGCGGTCGAGCGGCAGCGTGACATTCTCGGCGTTGAAGCCCGCGAGCTGGAACACCTGGTAGCCGGTGACGCTGGCGGTGACGGTCTGACCGCCAACGAGCGCGTCGGCGCTGAACGTCACCTGGCCGTTGCCGTCGGTGGTCGCGCGATAGGGGGTCGAGGTGCTCGGCCCGAGGATGACCGTCGCGCCCGCGAGGCGGGTGCCGGCCTGTGAGTCCTGCACGGTGATGTTGAGGTTGCCGGCGATAGGCCCGCCCCAGGTGCCCGGCGTCGTGGCCGGATCGAAGTACGAAAAGCCCTTCGGGTGCGAGGCGCTCACGCCGCCGCCGCTGACCTCGACCGCGGCCAGCCCGACGACGCCAGGCGGCGTACGGCATACGATCGTGCGGTCATCGAGCACCTCGACGTCATTGGCGAGATTACCAGCGAAGCGCACGTCGACCGCGGCGTTCACTGGGAATCCGTGGCCGCGTACGAACACCCGCGTATTGCCGGCGATGGCGCCTTGCGGCGGATCGACCACCCACACGGCGGGCGGGCCGTCGAAGACATAGCCGTCGACCAGCGCGCTCCCAGCGCCGCTCTGGATGATGCGCACGGTCGCAGCGCCCGGGCTGCCGATAGGCGTCCTGGCCGTGATGCGGGTCGCGCTCTCGACTGAGACATTGGTTGCCGCCAGGGCGCCGATGCGCACCGCGGCACCCGCCTTGAAGCCGCTACCAGCGAGCGTTATCGCGGTGCCGCCGCCGACCGGGCCGTGGTCGGGTGTGACCGCGTCGATCTTCGCGCTGGCCAACGGCAGCGCCTCGCCGAGAAATTCGTAGCCTTGCTGGAGACGGCCAACGCCCTCGCCGGTCGAGACGTGCACGTCGACCTTGCCGGGCAGGCCTTCGGGCGTGACCGCGCTGAGCGTGCCATCGTCGCTGTGGGCGACCTGCAGGGCCGGCCGCCCGCCGACGAGGATCACCGCGTCTTCGGTGAAGCCTGAACCATAGACCGTGATGCGTTCACCGCCGAGCCAGTGCCCGCTCTCGGGCGCGACGGCCGTGAGCTGCACCGGATCGGCGTAGGTATACGCGAGGGGCAACGTGGCCCGTTCGCCGGTCGCTGTGACGACGGTCACGTCGACGACCCCGCGCCCACGCGGCGGGGAAAGTGCTACCAGGAGATGATCGCTCACCGGGAACGGGTCGAGCGCGGCGGTGTCTCCGAACAATATCTCCACCACGTCGAGGAGCCCGCCGCCCGTGATGTGTACCTCCTGCAAGCCGCTCGTCGTGCCCGCGCTCGGATCGAGCCCTGTCAGGCGGAGCGCCTCCGGCTCGCTCGTCTCCGCGCTCGTCTCGGAGGTCTCGCTCGTCTCAGGGGTCGTCGCGTCGCTCGGCACGACCGTGTCGGGCCCGCCCTTCACGACCACGTCGCCACAGCCAAGGAGCATCACCGACCCGAAGAGAGCGAGCGCGAGCGCGCGTGCCAGCACCGGCAACCGCAGGCGAGCCGGCACCGGCAACCGCAGGCGAGAAGGCGGGCGTGAGCAAGTGACAGCAGACATCGCGTTCTCCAGACAGGCGGCCAGGCAGCCATCGTTATATACAGGGAAGCAATTCGGTCAGCGTTCGATTTAGCGGTCGCTCGTCCGTCTCCCCGGAGCGTGAGTTGCTACCAGAGCCCATCACTCGTCTCCAGGCCCTCCGCAGAACCTTGATGAAGCCCGCCTACATTGCGCTCGCGCCCACTCTCGTCATGGTCCTGGCGCTGAGCCTGCCGGCGACTGCTGCGCCTCCGGCGGAGCCGTTCCCAGCGTCGACCCATGTCATCGCGGTGCCGGACCTTTCGCACGTCGTCGTTGCCCATGGCAGTAAGGATCGCTTCCCAGCGACCGCGAAGAACCTCGTCGTCTCGCCACGCGGCTTGCCGCGTCCGGACCGCAAGAATCCCCCGGTCGACTTCGGGGTCGTTATCGCATTCGCCGATGTCGAGCGGGTCGACGCGCACACAGCACTCCTGCGTTTGCACGATGTGAAGCAGTCCCCGAAGGTCGGTGACCATGTGACGTGGTCGCTCACGTTGCCAAAGGGGCAGGAACGCCTGCGCGATTCCGCGCTCTTCTGGGCGGCAGCACTCGATATCGGGGCGCAGAGCCTCGAGCTCGACCAGGACCTCTTCGTCTTGCGCGACTTCTTCGCCGACCCAGCGGCATCGAGCCGCATCCTGGGCGCGATGGTGAAGGAGATCCGGCGCAATGCCGACCTCGCCCGCGCGGTCTATCCCGACCCCGTCGATAGTGGAGCCTACCGGGGGCAAACGTTGGCCACCATCTTCGCGACCGCGGGTGAGCGGGACCTTGCGGCCTTCTGGGACTACGTTGTCTCCGAACCGTGGAACTACACGACCTATAGTTTCCGACTGGTAGACATCTTCGCGACCTGGATCGTGCGTGGCGCACCTCAGGCACCCGAGGTGAAGACCCAGCGGCAGCTCGTGACGCTCAAGATCGAGCTCGGCCAGATGTTGCGGCGCCAAGCGTGGGAGGCGGCCGAGAAGCGGCTCATCGAGGTCCTTCGGAGGGTCCCCGGCGACGTCACATTGCAGACCGAGCTCGAGCTCGTGGGCACCATCCGGCGCGCCAATGCAGCGCTTGTGCGTGACCCCGTTGACGATGCCGCCGCCTGGCTGCGGGCCCGCGCGCTCGCGGAGATCGGCCTCTATCCCGCCGCCATCATGGCGTTCGAACAACTCATCGCGCGCGACTATCGCGTCGCCGAAGCCCGCGAGCAGCTCGGCCACAGCCTCTGTGGCGCGTCGCGTTGGACCGAATGCGAGCGACTCTTCGACGACCTCATCCGCGCCCGCGGCAAGCTGCGCGAACCGGATCCAGACCTCGAGAAGTGGCGCGCCTACGCGCACACCCGCGGCACCCAGGGCGGCACCGAGTCGGGCGCCGACAGCGCTTCACACATCGCGACCGCACGCGTACTCGAAGACGAAGGTGGCTGGGCCAATGCGGTCGGCTCGTGGCGCAACGCGCTGACGCTTGCGCGTGAGGCGGGCGACGTGGCGACCCAGCGCCAGGCCGAGGCCGGGCTCGCACGTGCGACCAAGCGGCTCGCCCTGGCCGAAGAGGTCGACGGCGCCGTTACGGCCACGCGCGAACATCGCATCGAGGTCGCCCTGAGCGCGCTCACCGCCATACGCAAGGCCGCGCTCGAGATGGGTGAACCCGAGGCGGGCAGCTTGGCACTCGAGTCGCTCGCGCGGGCGGCCGCCGACGTCGGCGAGCGCGACTTCGCACGGGTGGTGCTCGAAGCGCGCGTCGCGGATGTCGCGCCGATGTGCTCGGGGACCGCCTGCAAGGCGCGTGGCGCGGCCCTGGCCGACCTCGCCGAACGGGTCGCCGAGGACGAGAACGTCCAGGCCGCCGAGGCGATGTTCAGCGAAGCGGTGAAGCTCGCGCCCGACGACGTCTCGGTCCGCGCCGCGCGTGCATGGTTCTTCGCGGAGCTCGGCCGCTGGTCGGACGCCTACTCGGCCGCGTTCATGGGCGCTGGCAAGAGCCTGTCGATGACCTACACCATGGTGCGGTCGACGGCCGCACGCGCGCGCTTCGACGAGCGGGACGGGGAAGCGCTCGAATACGCTGATCGCCTTGGGCGCAAGGCACCGCGGTTTGGCCTGGTGGCGGCCGCGGTGCACCGGCTGGCAAACGCACAGAAAGCGCTCGCGGAGGTCGGGCCCAACGGATCGGAGGCCACTGCGCGCGTCCTCTTGCGCCGTATTCGCGCGCTCGTCGCGGTCGGGCTCGAGCGCATCGCGATGGCCGAACTGCCGGGGTTGACGGCCTTTACCGCACTCCATCGTGAGGCGGCGTGGGCTATCGCGAGCCCGCCATCGACGCGTCCCGCCGGTGCCGACCTGTTCCCGCCCGCCGACCGGCTGCAGGCCGCCGAGATTGCGGCGCAGGTGCCGACGCCTGAACGCCGGCGGCGGCTCGAGCGGTTGACGCGACAACGCGATCTGCAACGCGCGCTCGACCTGCCGGCGGCACTCGGGAAGGCCTCAGCCATTGCCGACGCGAGCCTCGCGTTGGCGCGCGCGGCGCTTGCCGAAGGCGACTTCGACAGGGCTTGGGCGCTCGCGCGCGATAACGGTGGCAAAGCCGCGCTCGAGCTCGTAAAGAATGCACGCGAAGGGGTTCGCGCCGAGCTGCTCATGACCCACGCCCTCGAAGCGCGCGACCGGGGCGACGCGAAGCCCCAGCGCTTGTTGGCCGAGGAGGCGCGCCTCATCCTGAAGCCGGTCGGCGCGCCTGCGCGCGTGCTGGATGCGGCGCTGCTTGCGTGTGAGGCGCTGGTTACACTCGGGCTCGAGAAGGATGCCAATGGCCCCGCGCGCGAGGGACTCCAGGCCGCGCAACAGGACGGCAACCCGGAGCGGATCCGCGCCTTCGAGGCGTTATTGGCCCGCCTCGGTCCCCGCGACGAAAAGGCTGCGAGCGCGCCGCCACGCAGCCGGCTCGACGTCTACGAGGACACGCTGCACGAGCACCTCCGTCAATGCGACGCGCTCGACGACGACCGCTGTCTCGCGCGCACGGACGAAGAGCTCGGTCTGGTTGCAATCCAGCGCGGGCGTGTCACCGAGGCTCGCACGGCGCTCGACGCGGCCGTCGCGGGCTATGCTGGACAGCACGATCGCGCGCGCGCGCGCCGCGCCACGATGGCCATTGCACGCGTGCTGCGTCTGCGTTCAGAGCTCGCGTTGGCCGCCGCCAAAGCCGAGGAGGTGCTGTCTGCCGCGGTCATCGACGGCGATGGCGAGGCCGAGCGTGAGGCCCTGCTCGAGCTCGGCTCGCTGGCACTTGCCCAAGGCGACCTCGGCGCCTCCCGCAAGTGGCTCGGCGCCGCCCGTGAAGCGGCTGTACGAGGGAACGATGACCTCTCGGTCGCGCGCGCCGACGCCAACCTCGGACGCGCCGAGCTGCTGCTCGCCGGCGACCTTTCGCTTGCAACCCGTCTGCTCGAGGCAGCGTTCGCTCGCTTCGAGCGACACGGTGCCAGCGGCGACGCGCTCGGCGCCCGCATCGATCTCGCCGAATCCCTCCTACAATCGAGCACCAGCGCCGCTCGCCCGGCCCCAAACGACCGGCGCAAGATCGATCGGCCACGCGCCCGGAAGATCGCCGAGCGGGCCCTCGCGCTGGTCATTGACGCCCCAGCCCTCGCTGCCTCGTTGGGGCGCGACGTGCTGCATGTGCGTGCACTGCTGGCGCTCGCCACGGCCCGGCTCGCGACATCCAACCCGAGCGCTGCCAGCGCCGTGCTCGTCGAAGCGTCTCGGTTCGGGGCGCACATCGAGCTCGATGAACTGAACGCGCGCACAGGCCACCTCGAAGCGCGCGTCGCGGCAGCACTCGGGCAGCGCGAAGACGCGGCGCGGCTCGCGTTGGCGGCGGCGCAGCGGCTTGCCAGACCGCTTGCCGCGGGCACCCTCCCGCTTGGCCTCGGCGAGACCCTGGCGGTCTTCCAGCAGGCCGCCGACCTGCTCTTCGAGCTCGGTCGCCACGAAGAAGCGCTCGAGCTGCTCGAACTGCAACGCACCGCCACGCTCGCGCGCAGCTTCGATCTCGAGCGCCTGCGTCAGACGGCGCATCCCGCCCTCGCCGCCGAGCTGGCCGTCTACGCCGATGCTCGTGCCCGGGCCGACGCCGTCCAGGCCCGCTTGCGCGAGGATGCCGACGCCCCGGCGCCGGACACGCGCGCAAGGAACGAGCTGATAATGCTCGCGGCCGCATCACAGGCCGAGCTGGTGCCGCTCGCCCAGCGGCTCGAACAAGAGCATCCAGCCCACTGGAAGGCGCTCGCGCGCGACCCGACGAGCCTTGCCACCGATCGGCGGAAGCTTCCGAAGGGCACCATCCTGGTCGAGTACTTCGTGACGGGTGACGCGCTCTACCTGTTCGTGGTGCGCCCCGGACGCGCGCCATCGCCGACCGCCCAGACCCCCACGACACTCGGGCCGATCACCGCGTTGCGCGTCGCCATCGATGCCGTCGAGCTGAGCGACACGATCGCGCGCTATCGCAAGCTCCTCGCGACCGATGCGCGCCTCGCCGAGCCGCTCGGGCGCGAGCTCTACGCGTGGCTCCTGGCGCCGGTCGCAAGGCTCGTCCCGGACGCCGAGCGCTCTGCCGCGACCGTCATCCTGCTCCCGCATGGCCCGCTCTTCGAGGTGCCGTTCGCGGCGCTCGTTGCGTCCACGGTCGCTGCGCCTGTCCGCTACGCCCTCCAGGATTGGCGCCTCGCAGTCGCCTCGGCCACGACGCTGGCGCCGCTTCTCGCCGGGCCACGCAAGCTCGCTGTGCTCGGACCCGTGCTCGGCCTGGCCGACCCCGATGGCAGCCTGCCCGAGGCGCGCAAGGAGCTCGATCGCTTGCCGGCCATCCTCCGCGCAACCATCCTGCGCGGCGCCGACGCCACCGAGGAGCGCCTCCTGACGCTCTCGTCCGATCACCGCATCCTGCACTTCGCGACCCACGGCACGCTCGCCCATAATCCGCTCGACAGTTCTCTGCTGCTCGCCTCCGGCCGCCTCACGGTCGGCCGCATCGCAGGCCTCGACGGCCTCCGCGGCAAGATCGCGCTGGTGTTCCTGTCGGCCTGCCAGTCTGCGTCCGACAACGACACGGGCGATCCCGAGGCGATGTCGCTCGCCGAGGGTTTTGCGCTGGCAGGTGTGCCGACGCTCATCGCGTCGCTCTGGGACGTCGACGATCGCGCGACCCGCTTCCTGGTCGAGGCCTTCTACAACGGACTCGCTGCTGGCAGCGGTGACACCCTCGGCGCCCTCCGCGCGGCCCAGCTCGCAATGCTGGAGATCGCCATCGATGGCCAGAAGCCCTTCGTTGATCCTCGCTTCTGGAGCGCCTTTCAGCTGATCGGGGACTTCCGGTAACCCGAACCCAGACGGGCGACTGGAATCGGCGCGCGCCGGGAAGCACACTCCTTCGGCCCGCGCGGCGGCGTGGTTTCTTGCGGCTTTCCCGCCCGCCTACCCCTGGCTTTCCCGAAAAGACCTCAAGTCTCTTTGGCGAGCGACCGACTTTGAACATCGGGGTGCCACGTGTTGTGTCCAAGGTGTCTTGCGGCCTGGCCTGACGACCGCCTTCGCTGTCCAAGCGATGGTTGGAAGCTCGTCACCGATCGCGGGGGACATCGCATCGCCGGGCGCTTCGCGGTCGAGACGATGTTGGGCGTCGGCGGCGCCGGCAGCTCGGTGTGGGTCGCCCGCGACACGAAGAACGACGAGCGCGTGGCACTCAAGCTGCTGCTGTCGACCGACCCGCAAGAGCTGGCGCGCTTCGAGCGCGGCGCAATCCTCGCGGCGAGCCTTCGCCACCCGAACATCGCGCGCGTCTTCGAGCACGGCAAAGACGGGGAACTCGCCTGGATCAGCATGGAGCTGCTCCAGGGCGAGACGCTCGCCACGCGCCTGGCGGTCGCCCGGACGGTGACTCCGAAGACCGCGGTACTGTTGGCCGATCAGGTGCTCGCCGCGCTCGAGCATGCCCACGGTGGCGAGATCGTGCACCGTGATCTCAAGCCCGCCAACCTGTTCGTCGCGCCGGCCGCTCCCGGCAGCGGCGAAGCCGAGCGGGTGCTGATCCTCGACTTCGGCATCGCACGGCTGGTCGGGCCGAGCGCGGCCGAGCGCTTTGGTCCGTTCTTCCCAGACGACGATCCGATCGCCCCCGAACTCGAGTCCGAGGTCACCGGCGAGCACCGCATCTGCGGCACGCCCGAATACATGTCACCCGAGCAGATCCTCGGCGGCGAGCCCGACATCCGCAGCGACTTCTACGCGCTCGGCATCATCCTCTACAGGATGGTCGGTGGTCATCTCCCATTCCGGGCCCGCACGCGTTACGAGATCTACCATCGCCACCTGCACGAGACCGCGCCGCCGCTGCCACCGATCGTGATGGCGCCGATCCCCTTCGCCGCGGTGCTGCATCGCGCGATGGCCAAGAACCCATCGGACCGCTTCGGCAGCGCCGCCGAGATGCGTACGGCGCTGCGGGCCTCGGTCGGCATGATCCCCGTGAAGCGTCCCAGGTTGTTCCCGACCGAGCTCGAGGTGCGCGCGCTGCCGGAGCCAGCCTCCTTCGGACAGCTCCCGACGCACCCGGTTAGCATCAGCCCCCTGCCGCTCCCGGTGCCCGCAGCCGCGCCTGTGCCAACCGCGCCGCCGCGTCGGTCGCGTGCCCCCGTCATCTACAGCGCCATCAGCATCGCCGCGTTGATCCTCGCGCTCGTCGCCTACCTCACACTTACCCGGGCGAGCAACGACGGTGGCACGCCGCCACCCAAACCCAGCATCAGCAGCACGACCTCACCGGTCCCGACTTTGCCCCGCGGATTTTGATTCGCGCAGGGCGCCCCGTCTCCGCTGACGCCGCCCCGGACTTGCAGGGCGGCAAGGCGAGGCACGAGATGACAGGTAGGATCCGAGGGGCTATGGTGCGTGCCGCGTGTTCGCGCTACGGACTCGCAGCGACTGCGCTCGCGTCCAGCGCAAAGGTCTCGCGCAGCGTCGCAAGCGGGACCACAGTCCAGGCTTGGCCATACTTGCGAAGGCCTGGAGTCCAGGCTTCGCCATCCTGCCGAAGGCCTGGAGTCCAGGCTTCGCCATCCTGCCCAAGGCCTACCGTCGGCGCTCGCCGCACTCCCTGGAGACCCACGGATGACCTCTTCCCCCACTTCCAGCACAGCACCTGCCGGGGCCGGGAAGTTCTTCGACGCGCTGCGCTTCGAGCTCGAGTCGCGGGCGCGCATGTTGCTCGCGGGGGCGAGCCGCCACCGCGAGGGCGCGCTCTCGCCCGACGACCTCGTGCAGGAGGCGCTCTCGCGGATCCTCACGAACTACGACGAGACCTCACTGCGCGATCGGCCTCACAACCAGCTGATGGCGCTCGTGTGGCGAACGATGCGCAACATCGTGATCGACGAGAGTCGCAAGAAGGCGGCATTGCTCGAAGATCCGAAAGCCGACGACGGGCCGTCGCGCGGTCTCGAGGGTCGCCCGGACCCTACCCAGGCCAACCCCGAGGAGTCGCTCCTCGGCGAGCGACGCGAGGAAGCGGTCAAGGGCGAACTCGGTCGCCTGACCCCCGAAGAGCGCTGTTTCATCACGACCGTGCTCGAGACCGACAGCGTGCCAGCGGCTCAGAAGAAGTGCGGCTGGCCTCCGAAGTCACCGTATTACGTCCTGAAAAAGCTCCTCGAGCGACTGCGCGGCGCGCTCGCCGAATGGGCCGCGTGAAACACATCATCACTCGCGCCACTGGAGGTCGCTCATGACCGAACCCGATCTCGCTGCTGACGGCACGCCGGTCGAGCCGCCCGCCGACGCCAACGACGCGCTCGAGCTGCGCGCAATCGCCTGGATCTTCGGCGACGACGAGGAAGATCCCGGGCTCATCGCCGAGGAGGCCGCGGGTCGCGCGCACTTCATTGCCTGGCTCGATGATTTTGCGACAACCCACGCGCAGCTCACAGCGGCGCTGACACCGACCAGTCCTGGCCTCGTGAAGGCACGCCTCGCAGCCCTGCGGGACGACATCGTCCGGCGCCGCGATGGCGCCGTCGACTGGGCCTCGGCACGCGCCGACAATGTGCGTTCGCTCGGGGCGGTCCGTGCGCGCAACGACGCTGCGGCCGCCGATCCGCGTCCTCTGCGGGCCCAGGGCGAGTCCGCGCGTGCCCGTCCCGTCCCGTCGGCGGCCTCACGCTCGACCCGCATCGCGCTCATCGGCGCGATCGTGTTGGCGGCCGCCGCGGCCGTCTTCCTCGTTGTGAGCGGTGGCGCGCGGACCCCTGACGTCGACGCACGCATGGCCAGCCTGCTCGTCGAGGAGGTCGCTCCCGAGGGTGGCTTCGGCTTTGCCGGCGCGTCACCGCCGAGCGCGCGCGACCGCGGTTTCCTGCTCGGCGCGGTGATCGACCTCTCGCGTGCCCGCAAGACCAAGCAGCCTCCCGCCGCCCCCGAGATATCCCTCGCCCAGCAGTTGGCCGATCGCACGCTGCTCGGGCTCGCTGCGCCCGATGATGCCGAGGCACGGCGCCAGCGCGTCATCAGCGGTTGCTCGGCCATCCTCGTCGAAGCGGCCGACAGGAGCGCTTGCGAAAGAGGTCTCGCGGACTACATCGCCCGGCGCGATGCGTTCTTCTCGCTGCAATGATGCCGACATACCCGTGTCCCGCTGCGTCCCAGCGTCCCGCCCATCCGTCTTGGACGCGGCGTGGGGCACTGACCACGCTGGTCGTTTTCCTCGCCTTGCTCACCGTCGCAAGCGCGTCACCGTCAGCGTTCGCGTTGTCGCCCACCCCGGCACCCGGAGGTCGCTGCGGTGATGGCCTCGCTGGCGCGATGCGAGTCGATCGTGGACCCTGCAAACAGTTCGCGGCGGCCCCTCGGCTCGCATCCTCTCATCCGCTCGCACAGTCCGCGCTCGCGGTCTGGGGCAAGCTCGCCGAGCCGGTCGAGGCCCTCACCGAGCGCACAACGGGCATCGTCCTGCTCGCTCCTGAGGCGGTCGAGAAGGACGGTCGCCCGTACCCTCCAGCGGCCTGGATCTGCCCGAGCACGCCGCCGATCATCTATGTTCCGTACACCCTGCTGGAGGCGGTCTATCTGCCGGGCCCTGTGCCGGGCCTTGGCAGCACCAGCGGACTTGGCGAAGACTTTCTCGCGTTCGTGCTCGCCCACGAGCTCGGCCATCGCGTCAACGACTTCACGCTCGACGGCTGCCCCGCGGCCTTCGACGGCGCCGCCGCGCCCTCCGACGCCGAGCGTCGCGCCGATTTCCGGGGCGCCTTCTTCGCCGCGGTCGCCGGCTTCGATCCGCGCTCCCTCGCGCGAGCCGGCACCGTCCCGCGCTTTCTCGAGACCGAGTTCCGGGTGCGCCGTTCCGACATCAAGGCGCGCACCGCCGCGCTCGACCAGGCCTTCGGTTGGTTCGACGCGCTCGAGGACGTGTATCAAGCCGGTCTCGCGCTGACGCTCATCGGCGAGCGTGGAGCCGCGGCGCGCTTCCTCGGCCGCCTCGACGAGCGGCTCGACAAGGACAGCATCCCGCTCCCCGAGGTGACGCTCGCGCACGCGCTCGCCCTGATGTCCGGCGCGAGCGCATCGGCCCCCTGGCTCGACGCCCTCGACCGTCTCCCGGCGCCCCTCGAGCCGCTCGTATGCCGCACGGTGCATCCAAGCCACAGCACCTTTGCCGACGACCTCTTCGAAGGTCGACTGCGCGCCGACCCAGCCCGTCGCGAAGCCGCTCGCCGCGCGATCGAACGCGCCCGTCGCCTCATCGAGCGGGCCAGTGCGCTTGGTGCGGCACCCCTGGCAGTCGCCAGCGCCAAGGCCTGCGCGGCCCTCCTCGCCAACGACGCCAGCCTCGCCAAGAGCCTCTCGGAGTCCGCCCGCAAGGCCGCCAACCGGGCCTCACCGAACGTGCAACAGACCCTCGACGGCAACGTCGCGCTGGCCCGCTTCAGCGACTGGCTCGACGACTTCCCAGCACCTCTCGAAGCCAGTCCCGAGCGCGCATCGTGGTTGGCTCGCCTCGCCGAAGCTCGGCCCGCGTTCGTCGCCAACGCGGCGCTCGATCGCTACGTCGCCAAGCTCGTCGGGCTCCCGAGCACACCCATGCTCGCGGGCGCTCCGAAGTGCCGTCTGCAACCGACCTCTCCCGCGGCGCCGCTACCCGTGCTCGGGCCACTCGCGGCGCCAGTCGGTGCGTGCCCCGTTGCATGGGAGCGATCCGACGAAGGCAACGTCGACATCACGATCTGCCGCAGAGCGGGTCAGACGCTCGTGCGCACGACCCTGCCGCCGCTCGCCGACCCACCGTTGCCCGCCATCGACACCGCGGTCCTCCTCTACGGGCCGCCGCCGCCTGCCCTGCGCACCTTCGAGGCGTGGACCTGCGGCTGCGACCACCTGAGCGCGCGCGGCATGACGGACATCGGCGAGAGCGCCTGGCTCGGGAGCTGCCCGCGCCTCGGTATGCCGCTCGGGCTCGTGCTCGCGGATGCACGTGGGCGGGTCCGACGTCTCGTAATCGTGCCTTGAGGCTTCGGAGGCTTCGGTGCGCCGATTGCCGCCGGATTACCTTTGTGGTCTGCTCCGCAGGCTCGGAATGAATCCGGTATCGAGGAGTTCGTCAGTCGCGCCGCTTCTGGGGCGGGACCGCACCTCGACCAATCGCCTGCCTCCGTCTCGAAGCATGGAGACCCGCAATGAAGACCCTGCTCCTCGCCCTGTCGTCCACGTTCCTCCTTGGTGGGACTGCGCTAGCCGAAGCGCCCGCCGCGAATCCCGAGACCACCCTGCTCGAAGGTCTGAAGCTCATCCGCGACAACAAGTGGGATGACTGGCTCACCAAGCTCTGCAGCCCGAGCAAGCTCTGCTTGAACGACAACTCAAAGAAGTCGCTCAAGACCTACAACCTCCCGGCCACCCAGCGGCGCGCCAAGAACTGCGTCAAGGGCGACGGCACGATCAAGATCACCCGCACCGACGAGATCTCGCCGGAAGAGAAGAAGATCTTCGTGCAGTGCGAGGCGACCGCGATGCCCGTGCCGTTCCGCCTCGGCCTCGAGGGCGGTAAGTGGTACTTCCAGAGTCTCTGAGCCAGGCCAAGCTCTGTCCGGACTGTCTTGAGCGCTACCCCACTGACCAGGTGCGCTGCGCAACCGCGCAGCACGCCCGCTTGCTGGAGATCGCCAACCTCGACGATCCACGCATCGGCACCCTCATCGACGGCCGCTACCTCGTGTTGAGCCGGCTCGGTGAGGGCGCCATGGGCGTCGTCTACAGCGCGTGGCAGCGTTCGACCGCACGCGAGGTCGCGCTCAAGTTGCTGCCAGTCGAGCCCGCGCTCGTGAGCAGCAATCCGCGCGAGTACGCCGAGATGCGCGCGCGCTTCCGGCGCGAGGTGCAGCTCGCCGCTCGCATCGATTCGGCCTACGTCGCGCGCGTGCACGACTCCGGCGACCTGCCCGACGGCGGTCTCTACTTCGCGATGGAGCGCGTCTATGGCACGACCCTCGACAAGGTCCTCCTGACCGAAGGTCGCCTTGCTCCTGCTCGCGTGCTGCGCCTCGGCCACCAGCTCGGCCAGGCGCTCGGCGTCGTACATGCCCTGGGCCTCGTGCATCGCGACGTCAAGCCGAGCAACCTCATGGTCGTCGCGAATCCGAAAGGTCGCGAAGCCCTGAAGCTCGTCGACTTCGGAATCGCGCGCGCGTTCGAGGTCGACCTCCAGATGGGACGCGCGGCGCTCACCAACCTGACGGTCGCCGGCACCCTCATCGGCAGCTTCGCCTACATGTCGCCCGAGCAGTGCGCGCCTTCGAGCTCGAACAGCTCATCCAAGCCCAACGTCGGCCCGGCCTCCGACGTGTATGCGGCCGGTGTCACCTTGTTCGAGCTCCTCACCGGCAGCTTGCCGTTCAACGGGCCGACCGCGCCCGCGTTCGCCTACCAACATCAGTTCGCGCCTGCCCCGAGCGCGCTGAAGGCTCTCGACGACGCCGAGGACCTCGCCCTGGGCGGCCTCGACCGCATCCTCGCGCGCGCCCTCGCTAAAGACCCGGCCGACCGTTTTCCCGACGGCATCGCGCTCGCCACTGCGTTCGCCGACGTCGAGCGCCGCATCAGCCAAGCGGCGACCGACCGGGTCGCCGGCAGCTTCGATCCAGACAAGGACATCAGCCGCAGCTATGGCCCCGACGACACCATCCCCGAAGACGACCCGCTCGGGATCGCGGTGCGCTCCGTCGATCCAGGAACGCTACGCGGCATCTCGACCAACGACATCAGGGCTCGCGCCGCCTCCGGCACCCTGGAAGTGCAGCGTGCGCGCCGCTTCTCGAAGGGGCGCGTGGCGTTCGTTCTCGCCCTCTTGCTCGGCCTGACGACGGTCCTATGGGACGTGGTCGGCACCCTGCCGCGCTGACCGAGGGGTCGGCACCACAACCGCGCCGACCGTTGCGCCCAATCCCGAGCGCGCTATACATGCCCACCTCTGGCGGGCACCCAACGCGCCCGCATGTCCGTCCATGTGTTTGCGAGGCGTCGCCGCGATCGCGGCCTCAGTATTGCCCTCGGCTGCCTAGGCCGAGGGCCTTCGCGAATGAATCAGGAGCTAATTCAATGGCCTTCGAACTTCCGAAACTGCCCTACGCCAAGGACGCGCTCGTCCCCCACATGAGCTCCGAGACCTTCGACTACCACTATTCGAAGCATCATCAGGCCTACGTCACCAACCTCAACAAGCTCGTGGCCGGCACGGACAACGAGACGAAGTCGCTCGAGGAGATCATCCTGTCCTCGGCCGGCGGGCTCTTCAACAACTCGGCCCAGGTGTGGAACCACACGTTCTTCTGGAACTGCCTCGCCCCCGGCGGCGGTGGCGAGCCCAAGGGCGATCTCGCGGACGCGATCACCCGCGACTTCGGCAGCTTCCAGGCCTTCAAGGAGAAGTTCGCGGCGACCACGGCCGGCCAGTTCGGCTCGGGTTGGGGCTGGCTCGTCGCGCGCGACGGCAAGCTCGAAGTGATGGCCACCGCCAACGCCGACCTGCCGATGAAGCACGGCGTGAAGGCCCTCTTCACAGTCGATGTGTGGGAGCACGCCTACTACGTCGACTACCGCAACGACCGCGCGAAGTTCATCGGCACCGTCGTCGACAAGCTCGCGAACTGGGATTTCGTGGCGGCCAACCTCGCCGGCTGACGCCGACCGCTCGCCTCCGAACGGGCTACTTGCACTGCGCTTGCATTTGCAGGCGCGGTGTGAGAAGCCCTCACCCGTCATGCAGCACAGTCTCCCAAAGCCGCTCCAAGTCCCCGCCGTTAGTGCGATTGCGACCCCGACCGGGGTGCACACCCATGACGCCTCGGGGACCCTGCTCGACCGCTTCGGGGCGTTCCTCGGCTTCGCTTGTGCAATCCATTGCATCGCTGTGCCACTGCTCTTCGGCGTGCTTCCGGCGTTTGGCCTCGGCTTGCTCGCCGACCATCACTTCGACCTCACGATCATCGTGATCGCTTCGATCTGTGCCGTGTTCGCGGCCCGCTCGAGCTGGCGCGCGCACCATGATCGACGCGTCGTCGCTGGCTTCGTCGCCGCGATAGCGCTCCTGGGCCTGGGCCACCTCATCGGGGAGGAGGGCCTTGCAGGCCGGATCCCGAGTATCTTTGGCGGCGTCTTGCTGGCCCTGACCCACCTCGCGAATCTGCGCATGTCGCGCAAGGCCTGCGCCCGCGCGCATTGATTCGCCCACGACGAAGCACGTTCGGGCGCTTGCTCTGGCTCGCCCCTTTTCATGCGCGGGCCAGCGTGCTCCAATGGCATGTCTTGGGAAACGCGGACGCCACGCATGCGCGGGGCAACGCGGTCGGAGTGTCGTGTCATGGCGAAGCGTCTACTCGTGGAAGGGCTCGACTGGGGCGTCAGCGAAGGCCAGTTGATGCGCGTCTTTGCGCCTTTCGGTGACCTCGATGAGGCGCGCATCGCGATCGACTGGGAAACGGGACGCTCCCGTGGCTTCGGCTACGTGACGTTCCGCGATTCGGGTGACGCGGAATCTGCCATCGCTGGCCTCGATGGCCAGAAGCTCGCCGGCAAGACCGTGCGCGTGATGGTCGCGCCAGAGCAAGCCGGGGTCACCCGCACACCTTACCGCGGTGGCGACTACGGGCATGTCGAGGGCGGCGATAACAAGGACGCGAAGTCGACCTATCGCAATGCCGACTTCGATGGCGGCAAGAAGGCCGCGCCGGGCGATCCGCGCACTGACCGAAAGCTCTTTCGCTCTGCGGATTTCGGCTACGTTGCGCGCGAGCCCGAGGTCGCACCCAAGGCCGATGCCGCAACCAGCGAAAAGCCCACGGCTGCCGTTGCTGGCAAGGCCTCTGTGTCGCCTGCGGCTGCCGCTGCCAGCAAGCCCGCCGCCGCGGCCGCGAAGGGCCCGCGCCGTCCAGCCGCTGATCCCGAGGATGCCCTCGACGAAGAAGAGAAGGCCAATCGCGCCAAGTATGGCGGGGGCTGGAAGGAAGGTAGCGACAACGAAGGCGGTGTCGGCGGCGGCGGCAACACCTTTGGTTGAGTCTCACCTGCCGGGCAAGGCGCCCCCGGGGTTGTGACAACGCGCGACGATAGAGTACCTTGCCTCCGGGTCGGTTCGGGAAGGTGCACGATGACTGCAGCGCGTGATCAACGCGATACCAAGGCCGGCTCTCAGCCCGTCCAACGCCAGGAGGAGGGCGGCTCCGACGGCTCAGCCGGCGGGGCTCTCAAGAGTGGGCTTCGCGGAACGAGCTTCGCCGCGGGCGAGGCGATGCTTACGCCCTCCGCTGCGGCGCCTCCCGACGCACCGGTGCAACGCAAGGCGTCCGGATCGCCTTCGGCTGCCGTTGCTGGCACGCCCGCCGTATCGCCTTCGGCTGCCGTTGCTGGCACGCCCGCCGGATCGCCTTCGGCTGCCGTTGCTGGCACGCCCGCCGGATCGCCTTCGGCTGCCGTTGCTGGCACGCCCGCCGTATCGCCTTCGGCTGGCGTTGCTGCCTCGGGCGGCGCGGCCGTGCAACGGGACGAGACGATCGCGGACCAGGTCCCCGCCAACGTCGATCTTCGCTCGGCTCGCATCACCTTCACCTTGCCGGCGCACCGCAAGCTCGCGGGCAGCATGCTCTACGACGCGACGACCGAGGCGCAGACGAGCGTCACGATCCAGGCGTCACCGCGGGGGCTGCACATCTACACCAGCCCACCGCTGACGTTCGACGTGACGTTCCCCGGTGCCAACATGGACTTCTACAGCGCTGACGTGGACTTCACGACCGGCGGTGTTTCGGCGAGCTTCCACAAGAGTGGGGTTGGCTTCGACTGCACCGCGACCGGACGGGAGACCGTCGTGAGCCTCATCTCTCGCGCCATTGCTGGCAGTCCGATGGCGGGTGCGGGCTACAACCCGCTGACCGACCCGGGCCTCATGTCGACGCTCATGCGCGTCAAGGCGAACTTCGACTCGCTGCCCGAAGCGCGTGGCAGTGGCGGCGCTGGCGTTGGCGCGGCCGACATCTCGCGACCGACGATCGGGGCGACGCTCGCGATGCGCACGCCGTTCTTCCAGGAGTCCGACGGGGCGGGTGTTCGCATCCCAGCCGGTGGCCAGTTCGACGTGTCGATCGCCGGCAGCGGCAACCTCGCGCGCATCCTCGCCGCGGGCAACCCGCAGGCGGCGGCCATGGCGGCCGGGATCAACAGCGTGAGCGTGCGTTCGGAGGCGATCGAGCTCATCAAGGACGGCGAAGCGGTCGCCAAGCTGAAGAGCCTGCGCATCGCGCCCGGCGGCGCTGTCACGCTCCAGGACTTCGAGATGATCGGCGGCCTCGGCACCGGCGCGGGCATCGAGTCGCTGTTCCGGCTCCTCGCGGGCGGCGTGGCGATGGCCGAGCGGGGGGTCCCCCTCGAGGTCGGCATGGAGGCGACGGCGCGCAGTGGTGGGGCCGAGCCGGAGATCGTGCGCGGCATGTCGCGCACGATGATCGAGACCGGGCTCAGCAGCGCCGTGCGAGGGCTGTTACGCGAGAACAGGAACGCGGTACCGGGGATCGACCTCAGCCTCGTCTTCGGCGTCTGAAATTCGCCGCTTCGACACGCGGGGCAGGCGTCGCTGCCTCCTCGGCGGCCTCGGGGCCTGCCTCGTCGGCTCTCCTTGGCCGCGCGTGTCTCGCTTCGACACGCGGGGCAGGCGTCGCTGCCTCCTCGGCGGCCTCGAGGCCTGCCTCGTCGGCGCTCCTTGGCCGCGCGTGTCTCGCTGGCGAATTTCGCGTGAATAGACCTGGGAGCGGTGGCGTATGCGCGCCGCTACTCTCAGTCTAACTGTCCCTTCGCTCGGAGCCCTCCAATGTTGCAACTCATCGCGCTGCTCATCGCGTTTGCGGTCCCGTCGGTCACGGCGAGCGGCTCGCCCGACGTATCGCCTTGGGCTGCCGCTGGCTCGCCCGACGTATCGCCTTGGACTGCCGCTGGCTCGCCCGACGTATCGCCTTGGGCTGCCGCTGGCTCGCCCGACGTATCGCCTTGGGCTGCCGCTGGCTCGCCCGACGTATCGCCTTGGGCTGCCGCTGGCTCGCCCGACCTCAAAATGGTCGGCTTCCGGCTCTGGAACGCCAGCGATTGCAAGGCGATCATGCGCGACTCGGACTCCTACTGCACAAGCGGTGACTGCAAGGCGATCTTGCGCAAGTCGGACAGCTACTGCGACACAGACGACTGCAAGGCCGTCCTGCGCGGCTCGGACTCGTACTGCAAGACCGGCGACTGCAAGGCGATCCTGCGCAACTCCGACAGCTACTGCGACAGCGGTGACTGCAAGGCGTACCTGCGCGGGTCGGACTCATACTGCGAGACCAACGCGTGCAAGGCGTTCCTGCGCGGCTCCGACTCGTACTGCAACTGACGCTCGCGATGCGTGGCGCGGTCACGGTCACGGTCGTCGCGGCACTCGTGTGCCTGGCGGCCGCGGTGCGTGCCGCGGATCCTCTGCTTGCCCCTGAGACCGAGGCGCTCATTCGCCGTGAGCTCGCGGCCGAGCTGACACCGCGCGCGATCGATCGGCTGCTACGCGATCCGCGTGTGCGTGACGCTCTGGCCGGCCTCTTCGACGGTTGGGACGGCGTCGCGGACGACATCCTGGTCGCTCGCGATGCCAAGGGTGAGCTCTTCATCGATACCGTGATCCGTGAGCGCCGCTGCCTCGCCCACCTCGCGCTCGGGCCCGAGCAGAAGCCGATCGAGCTGGTCTGTGACGCGTCGGTGCGGCTTGGAGGCGAACGGCGCCTCGTGCTCGACGACGAGCTCTGGAAGGCGCCCGCCCCAAAGCAGCCGCGTCCGCCCAAGGTCGCTGCCGTCTCGCCAGCGCCCACCGAGGTGGCACCCGAGCCGACCGGGCCTGTCCAAAACACCGTGCTGCGCCGGCCGACTTCGTTGGGGGCGCTCGAAGTCGGGCCGATTAGCGAGGCGCGTGCGCAGCACGAGGACTTGAAGGGCAAGCTGCGCCAGCCGCACTGGAAAGATCCCTTGTTGCCAGCCGACGCGGTCGAGGCCGGGGAAGCGATCCGTCCCTTCCGTGAGCCGCCATTGGCGATCGAGGCACACGTCGCGACGAACCTCAGAAACCCGTTTGGCGACGGGCGCATGCGCACGCAGGACCCGGTGCCGGACATGCTGACGCTACCTAACGATCCGCAGCGCGAGCCACTGCTGCCGGCGCTCCGCGACGCGTGCAGCGACGAGTGGCGACTCAAGAGCGAGACCCCACGTCCGCCGACCCTCGACTGCTATCGCCGTGTCGCATGGCATGATCGGCTCGAGGACAACGGCGCCTATCAAGCACTCTCCCGGATCGCGAGTATCTTGCAGCTGCCGCTCCTCGACACACTGGTCGCCATCCAGGTGAAGAGCGCTGTCTCGCACCAGGCCCACCGCCTGGTATGGGCGCTGGTCTGGGTGGCGTGGGTTCAAGGTCATCCAGACCAGACCAGCGAGGCCCTCGCGAGCCTCACGCCGGAGGAGCGGCGCTTCCTGCGGCGGCGGCTGGCCGATTGGTGGGTCGAGGCGACGCTCACCGGTCTGCGCCCGACGATCACGCGTCTCTTCGAACGCCACTTTCTCGGCCTCTATCCTGAGGCGATGGACCTCGATGGGCTGCCGCGCCGCACCTTCGTGAGCGACACCTGGCTGTGGGCCAACAACTGGCTCGCGATCCTCGATGGCCGGTCGACCAGCGCCATCACCGCCGCCTACGAACGTTTGTCGTTGCCCGAGCGGCGCGTGATTGCAGCCTTCGTGCGAGACCGGGACCTGTCGCGACGTTGGGCGCGCGCCGCTGAGATCATCGCTGGGCTGTGAGCGAGCCGCGGACGAGGGCGGACCAGGGCGGGGGGAGCGTTGCGAAACTCGAAGTGGCGGGGCATGCTGGACACAGTTCATTTTCGCCCTGGCCGCTCACGGCGGACCGTGCTGTGACATCTCGAGGGAATCGATGAAGGACGTGACGCCGGCAGAGATTGCGCGGCTCGAGGATGAGGCCCGGGTTGCGGAGAACGAGCTCGCGCGCGAGATCGCCGAGGCCGAGAGCGACGCCATCGAGGTCTC
>Ga0105046_10002230_pt1 | contig 30518 bp, 21 predicted proteins | sample MAT03_FD_78385 | JGI IMG/M metagenome (GOLD analysis project Ga0105046, IMG submission 78385) | Freshwater microbial communities from Lake Fryxell liftoff mats and glacier meltwater in Antarctica - MAT-03 (megahit assembly) | ecosystem: Environmental > Aquatic > Freshwater > Ice > Liftoff...
AGGGTGTGAAATGGGAGAACTCGACGGCAGGGTGGCACTCGTCACCGGGGGAGGATGGGGAATTGGCCGGGCGATCGCGCTCACGATGGCGGGCGCCGGGGCGTCAGTCGTTGTCGCGGATGTGAATCAAGTCCGAGGTGAAGAGAGCGCCGAACTCATACGACAGAGCGGGAATCCGGCGCTCTTTGTGCAATGCGATGTTTCAGACGCCACGAGTGTCGAGACAATGGTTGTCGCCACTTTTCAAGAATTTGACCGCATTGACGTGCTGGTCAACAATGCCGGCATTCCCGGATCCAACAGCATCGCTCATGAAGTCGATCTCGCGGACTGGGAACGGGTCATCGCGGTCAATCTTCGCGGTCCTTTTCTCTGCGCCAGATACGCACTCCCTCATCTCATTTCGGGTGGTCATGGAGCAATCGTCAACATTGCCTCCACGTTTGGCATGATTGGAGCGCACGGCTCGGCTGCGTATGCTGCCACCAAGGGCGGTGTGATCGCACTGACGAAGCAACTCGCGGTCGACTACGGACCCCACGGTGTTCGCGTCAACGCGATTTCCCCCGGTTTCATCGATACCGACATGGCCGGCCGTCGCTCCTTCATGTCCCCGGAAGCAGCGGCGCAGAATCTGGCAAAGCGTGAAGCGGCAGCGTCGTTGCAGCCACTTGGGCGACAGGCGCATGCGTCGGAAATCGGAGAGGTCGCAACTTTCCTCGCCTCCGATCGCGCATCGTTCATGACTGGTTCAGTGGTTGTTGTCGATGGCGGATGCACCGCAACATTCAATAGCGGGAGCAGGTAACTACGCTCAAGTCGAGTTGGCGCTCAGGAGAACCGCAGTCCGGGCCGGTATCCGAACTGCCGGACCTTTTTCCGTGTCGATATATTGGACAACTTCACCGTTGCCACCAAACTCCGGGGCATTGGTCGCGAAGATCGCCTGCCACTTCAGGGGCCGAAGCACCGGGTCATCGAGCACAATGATCTGAACTGCGCCAAAGTTGGCGATCAGCAGTCGATGTTCGGACCCGTCCCAGCGATGAACCGTCAGCGCGTGCACTCCGTGAGCAGTAGCTTTGGTTCGCGCGCGGTCGTTCTTATGCAGCACCACATCGCTCTTCCGCAGGAAGATGAGTGCCCGATAGAGGTTCAGCACTGTCGCTTGGGACAAACGTTCGTGGAGTCGTAGTTTAGAGTCAGTGAAAGTTTGCTCAGCCTGCGGATCTGGAATGTACTCGCGAAGCTCTGGATGCTGGAAAATTCGGAATCCTCCGAATTCGGCTCTTCGTCCCTCGGTTACGGCGACTCCAAGCTCCCGCTCGTGATCGGTGAAATAGAGAAAGGGTGTCGCGGCGGCGAACTCTTGACCCATAAAGAGCATAGGCGTTTGTGGTGAGAGAAGCAGGAGCGCAGACGCCACTGCATACCGACCGGATTCGATCTCGTGGTGAATCCGGTCGCCGAATGGACGATTGCCGATCTGATCGTGATTTTGGATGCAGAAGACAAAGGATGACGCTGGTTCATTGGTGACTGCCGTACCTCGCGGGGTGCCCGAGAGCGACGAAATTTCTCCCTGATAAATGAACCCGCCGTTAATCGCACGGGCGAGATTCGCAATCGCTCCCTCATAGTCGGCAAAGTAGTGCTCTCGGGCATTTGAGAGATAAACCCGCAACTCATGATGAAAGTCATCGGCCCAAACGGCGTCGATCCCAAAACCGCCGCGCGCCTCGCCTTGAATGGTTCGTACATCATTGCGTGCTTCTTCAGCGATGATCACCACCTTGCGGTCTGTCGCTTCTCTAGCTGCGCGACCAATTTCGACCAGAATGTGAGGCTCGCTCTCGTCGATGATTGTGTCGCTGGCGTCCAGGCGAAGTCCATCGATGTGGTAATCGCGAATCCATTGCCGAACATTGTCGAGTACGAACTCCCGCACGAACGATGACCCCGGCTGGTCATAGTTGACGGCCTCACCCCAGGGTGTGTGGTGTCGCTTCGTCAAATAGGCGTCACTATAAACCCCGGTGTAATTTCCATCGGGGCCGAAGTGGTTGTAGACGACATCGAGAATGACTGCTAACCCTAATCTGTGCGCGGAATCCACCAGGCGACGCAGATCGTCAGGCTCACCATAATTGTGGGAGGGAGCGAACCAAAAGACACCGTCATACCCCCAGTTCCATCGACCGGGGAATTCCGCGACCGGCATGATCTCAATTGCAGTGACACCAAGTGACTTGATCGCCTCGAGCTCGGCTTGTAGCGCGACGAAAGTTCCCTGAGCTGAGTACGTTCCCACATGAAGTTCATAGATGATCAAATTGTCAGCGGAGATACCTGTCCACCGGTGATCGCTCCAGGCGAATCTCGAATGATCGATTACTTCCGAGGGGCCATGTACTCCTTCAGGTTGAAATGCGGAGCGTGGATCGGGAAAGTCGTCTCCACCATCGACTCGATATCGATAACGCGCCCCTGGTTGCAGCTCGGCCACGAAACTTGAATAAACCCCCTCGCTGTCTCGTACGAGCCGGTACTGACTCGTTCCCGCATCGGTAGTAACGACCACGTCGATCGTCGTCGCTTTGGGTGCCCAAACGCTGAAATGAACACCGTTGTCGTCAACAGTCGCGCCAGGTTTTCTGGTCATCAGTCTGTTCCTCTATATTGTTCGTGGTCCAATTTACAAGAATCGATGTTCAGGGAAGGAATTCATTGGTCTTTATCCATTGTCTGAAGGAGTGCAACCGGCAGGGCACCGAGCAATTCGGCAATTCCCATGGTTCTTCCTCCAGCGGTGCCGACTTCGATTCCGGAGAGCACGCACCGAAAGTGCGCATCTGAAAGCCAGGAGGGCAGCGTGATCGCCGTGTCACCCCACAAATCGGCGATCGGCCATTCATCTCGGGTCTCAGTGATTCTGGCCGTCAACCGAGGTGCGACAGCGAGCCATGTCCGTGACTCATATCGCCGTACAAATGCGACCACACACTCGCTGTACTTCCCACTGACCGAGAGGGGAATGTATTCACCGTGGGTGAAACTGTGAGGGTCGTTTCGCCGCGCTACCATTACTCGATGGGTTAGCCAGAGCTTGATTTGCCCATCACTCCAGTCTTCCAGCAGAGAATTTGCCAGCGCGGTTTCCGGTTTTAGAGCAGACAATTGATCGAGCAACGAAACCCTGCGCGCGAAATCGACGGGGCGGCGATTGTCCGGGTCGACCAGACTGTCATCCCACAATTCCGTTCCCTGGTAGATGTCCGGTACACCGGGCGCGGTCAGTTTCAGAAGTTGCATCGATAGTGAGTTGATGATCCCGATGCGCGCGCAACGCTTGTTTAGCTTCTGCATGTCGTCGAGGAAGACGGGATTGTCCGCGGATAACACGGTTCTGACAAATGCGAGGGTCGCTTCGTCGTATCGCTGATTGGGATGGATCCAACTCGAGTGCGCCTGTGCTTCATGGATCGACTTGAGCATATACTCGCAGATGCGTTCGACATACGTTTCATCCGCACGAGTCGCTCCTACCGACCAGGTTCCCAGCAGTGTCTGGTAGAAGAGGTACTCATCATTTCGGTCAGGGTAGAGCACACCATCGACCCTAGTTTTGAACTTTCGGTTGGTTCGCGCCCATCGGTTAACCGCCAGCCTCCACTCCTTCGGGAACTCGGAGAGAACACTGATCCTGGCTCGAACATCCTCTGACCGCTTCGTATCGTGCGTCGAGGAGCAAAGCATGGCAAGTGGCCATTCCTTCTGACGACTCGCACACTCCCGGTGAAATTCGGAAATCTTCGAGCCGAAGGAGGAGGGATCTCCACCAACTTCATTCAGTGAGATGAGCCTGACATCGAGGTAAAAGACGGTGTCTTCCAGACCCTTCGCCATCACAGGGCCGGTCAGCTGTTGAAACTTCATGACGAACTTGCGGTGTTCCGCCCACTGTTCGTCGGTGAGATATGAGGAGTGGCGGAGGACAAGAAGTTCACCAATAAACGAGAAGACGCCTGGATCTGTTCCCGGATTTCGCTTGATCGCATCCGCGACTGCGCGTTCGATTAATCGACGATCGCGCTCCGACGGTCCGTTGCTCCATTCATCGATGTAGCTGCGATAGACGGGAAATGAAGCGATGATCGAGCGCATTGCACTGCGCAACCCGTTGAAGGTGAAGTCGCGAGTTCGACGATGGTGTTCCGAGAGACGATCGAGTGTGAGCGCAAGGACGTTGACTTCACTCGGAAGCGCGACCCGCATGATCATCATCTTCGACTGATAGACGAGGTCATGGAACGAGATCGATTTGCCAGTGAAGCGCGCATACAGATCGGCAAAGGCTTTGCGATTGTCGCCATCGACCATCAAACCGCCGACTATTCGGCTGAATTCATATCCGACCGTTCCGTCGACCGCCCAGTCAGTGGGCAGCGATTCTCCCGGTTCGAGGATCTTTTCGATCACGGTGTAAATGGGTAGCGGATCGGTAAGGTCCGGTCCGTTGCTTCCATCGGTCATCGATTCTGGTTGGCGGACGGGCGCGATTTCTATGTCTAAACCAGTCCGCGCAGCGTATGCCGCATGTTGGAGTTGCCGATAGTACCCGGCAGGGTCCCAAAGGCCGTCGGGGTGGTCAATCCGGAGCCCATCGACCCGGCCCTCCGCGATGAGCTCCATCAGAAGTGCGTGCGTCGATTCGAAAACGGCCGGGACTTCCTGCCGGATTGCGGCAAGTTCATTGATTGCAAAGAATCGCCGGTAGTTGATCTCTTCGGCCGCGACCCGCCAGAAAGAGAGTCGATACGGTTGCAGTCCGAGAAGGAGATCCAGATTATCAAACGAAGATGGTTCGTCCGGTTTCCCGTTCAGGGCTTCCAGTGCCTCTTTGATTGACCGTTCAATCTCGGGGTTCGCTGAGGAAAGTTCCGCCAGCCGCCGTTTTGCTATCCCTTGTTCGCGCGTGCGCTCATCAATGAGTTTCGCGTCGATTGTCCTTCCCGTCGGCAGGCGCTCGAATGAAGAGAGAATGCTCTTGAACTCGAGCAGTGCCCCATCCTCGAAAGATAAGGTGACGTTCAGCTTTTCGAGCGCAACTGCAAGTACAACCGGGTAGGTGACGGGATCAATCGGGAGAGGCGTTTCGAAATAGCGAAGAGTGAATATACCCTCTTCGAAACTGACCTGAAGTTCACCATCTTCAAGAACGACTCCGTAGTGGTCTCCAAGAATCGGTAGTAACACCTGATCTCGAAGTTCGGGTTTGCTGGGTTCCCAGTCGATATCGAAAGAGTCGACGAATCGCGAGAAGCGCCCGTGTTCGAGCACATCCTGCCACCACTGATTCTGTCCTGAACCGATCCCCATGTGATTGGGAACGAAATCGAGAATGAGACCCATGCCGTGACGCTTTAGAATGTCGCTTAGCGAATTGAATTCCTCTCGGGATCCCACCTCCGGATTAAGATGTCCAAAATCAACGATGTCATAGCCATGCATGCTCCCCGGGTTCGCCTTGAAAATAGGGGAGGCATAGAGATGACTGACTCCGAGTTTCGAGAGGTAAGGAACGATGGCTTCGGCATCCCTGAAACCAAATTCACGGTGGAATTGAATGCGATAGGTTGCCCGGGGATCTTTGTGGCGTCGCCCGGTGGACGGAAGTGCTTCGATCGACCCACTAGTTGCAGAGGGTAAACCTGGATCGGCCGGGTTCGATGGTGGTGAAGTCACGAGATTAGTCCTGTTGGAAGAGTGGAAGTGGTGAGACCGCCAACCAGGGGTTGCACGAACCCCTCAGTAGCCTCAACGCCAGCTGCGTGCCACCGAAACAGCGGAACCAGAGTCGACGGTTGGCACCAACCGTGCTCATGAACATCGCCCGTTTGGCGGATCGTCGAGTCTGCCGCAACGCGTTTGCTCACGCCCGCTCGGGCCAGCCAATTAGGACTTCGTAATCCTACCTCTCAGGAGTGGAGACGATGCAGTGAACAAAGTCATGCCAGGAAAGCCCTATCCTCTCGGGGCAACGTGGGACGGCAAGGGAACAAATTTCGCGCTCTTCAGTGAACGTGCAAGCGGCGTTCGCCTCTGCCTCTTCGACGACGCGACGGGGGAAGAGCTTCAGGTTCCAATTCATGAAGTCACCGCGCATGTCTGGCACTGCTACGTGGCAGATATCGGCCCAGGGCAGCGATACGGCTTTCGGGTCGAGGGTGACTACATCCCGGAGAAAGGCGATCGATTCAATGCCTCAAAACTGATGATCGACCCGTATGCCAAGGCGCTGGCTGGTCAGGTCGATTGGTCGGCACCGATGTTCGGGTACCAGATGGACGGTTCGGAAGATGCGGATCTTGTTCGCGATACTGGCGAAAATGCCCAGGGTATGCCGAAGGGTGTCGTGATCGACGCTCGATTCGACTGGGGCGACGATATTGCACTCAAAACGCCCTTGCATCGATCGGTCATTTACGAGCTTCACGTCAAGGGATTCACGAAATTGAACCCGGGAATCCCCGAACAATTACGCGGGACCTACGCGGGATTGGGTCATGAACGGGCGATCGAGTACCTGCGGAAACTTGGCGTGACGGCCGTCGAACTCCTTCCCGTTCACGCGTTTCTGGATGACAAACTTCTGGTCGAAAAGGGGCTGCACAACTACTGGGGATACAACACCGTCAACTTCTTCGCGCCCGATGGCCGCTACTCTGCGTGCGGCGATCAGGGTGGGCAGGTGACGGAATTCAAGGAGATGGTTAGGCGATTACACGCGGCAGGAATCGAAGTGATTCTGGATGTGGTTTACAACCACACCGCCGAAGGTAATCACCTCGGACCGACACTCTCTTTCCGGGGTATCGATAACTCCGGCTACTACCGCCTGGTCGACGATGATCCCCGGTTTTACAGGGACTACACCAGAACGGGGAACACCCTTAATGCCCGGCACCCGCAGGTTCTCCAGCTCATCATGGATTCTCTTCGGTACTGGGTGCTGGAGATGCATGTCGACGGATTTCGGTTCGATCTCGCCTCCGCGCTTGCTCGCGAGTTGCATGATGTCGACCGTCTCTCAGCCTTTTTCGATGTGATTCATCAGGATCCCGTTCTCTCGCAGGTGAAATTGATTGCTGAGCCCTGGGACGTGGGCGAAGGCGGTTACCAGGTTGGAAACTTCCCGGTGTTGTGGGCAGAGTGGAACGGTAAGTATCGTGATTCAGTTCGCGGCTTCTGGCGCGGCGACCATCAGGGACCGGCAGAAATGGGATACCGGTTGACGGGTTCGTCCGATCTATACCAGACGGACGGCCGTAAACCGTACGCGAGTATCAACTTCGTGGTCGCACACGATGGTTTCACACTGGCGGACACCGTTGCCTACGAAGAGAAACACAATCTCGAAAATGGCGAAGAGAATCTCGACGGTCACAACGACAATCTCTCACGAAACTATGGAGTCGAAGGCCCGACCGACGATGTCGCGATCAACGCGATTCGACTGCAACAGCAGCGCAATTTCCTGGCGACCCTCTTTCTCTCGCAGGGTGTTCCTATGATCTGCGGCGGCGATGAAATGGGGCGTACCCAGCGGGGAAACAACAATGCCTATTGCCAGGATAATGAAATCAGTTGGCTCGATTGGGCCCTGTGCGATGATCGGAAGGAGCTACTGGCGTTCACCCGGCGAGTTGTCGAATTGCGACACGAACATCCCAACCTCCGGCGACCGAAATTTTTCCAGGGTCGACGAATTCGCGGCAGTGGAGTTCAGGATCTTACCTGGTTGCGACCTGACGGCGCCGAGATGAGTGATGAAGACTGGGCCCAACCGTGGATTCGCACATTCGGATTGCAGCTCGGGGGCGGACCGCTCGATGTGGTCGATGAATTCGGTGATCCCGTGGTTGATGATTCGTTGATCATATTGCTGAATGCTCACGACGAGACGGTGCAGTTCACGATGCCAGGGGCGCCCGCGCTTCGAGGGGAACGAAAATCGCGAGGCTCGTCCGCATCCTGGCAAACGCTGGTCGACACGGCCCGACCCGATCGAATGAACTCCCAGCAAAACGTTCCCGCAGAATCCGGTTACAACTTGCTGGGCCTGTCCCTTGTGCTATTGAAGTGGGGAGCGTAGGCACGGAGTGACCCTGGGGATCGACCCGGATTAGTGGTCGATCCCGGGAGTGCCTAGCTGTTCAACGGAACAGTTTCAAGGATGATCTTTCCGTCTGCGAGTTGCAGCGAATCAACTTGGAGAAGATTCGTTGTGAGGTACGTATTGACCGCATCTTCGATCGCGTCACCAAGCCGGTTCGCCGGGAAGACGAAATCCAGAAAACCGTCGCTCGCCTTCATGTTGCTCATCACGAGCCTGCCATCGACAGCGGTCGGAAGTCCTGTGTAGTTGGTCTCCGAGCCCGATGAGGTAATCCCGAGTTTCAAGCCGTCCGCGGTGATACTGACAACGATCTCCTCGACATTGTCGATATTGATGTTGTTGCGGAGTGCGGTTTGGAGTTCTTCCGCGGAGAGTTCATACGTCCCAGGATCGATCGTGTTGTCAGCACCGACCGGAATCTGGATTGCGACCTGTGTGCCGACAGCTTCGCGAACCCCATCCTGGGCATTGTCCCGCACACGGGGAATGACGACGAAGTAGACAAGACCGCACCCGACCAGACATAACGTCAGAGCACCGATTAGACCGAAAAGACAACCGCGACGCATTGTTTCATTCCTCTCAATTCAACTGGTCTCAGCCTTCTGCAATCGAAGTATCGTCCATTTGGCAACCGCAGTCTCCCCGTATTCACCGCTGCTCTCAACTCATTTGACTATCCCTTTAGAAGACAAACTCCACTTATCGGATCACGTTCCCACGAGGCGATCCGGCTGTACCGAAAGAAGTGACGCGAAGATGGAATTACCGGTGTTGACAAGCTCAACAGAGCGGATACCATGAAACCCTATCGCCAACGGCGTGACGGTTCTTTTCAACGCATACCCTGTGGGTAATGCGTTGCAGCGTTTGGCTGATTACCTCGCTGCGTTTAAGAATAGGCACCCTCGAATGCGGTAGGTTGGTAGGTACGAACTGGAATGGAGAGCAAACAATGATCGACAATAGTGAATCGTTGCGCGCCAACCGTTTGGCGAACGCGTTTTTCGAAGGCAAGCTGAATCGTCGCGAGCTGATCGAGCGCGCAGCGATGCTCGGTGTCGGAGCGGCCGCGCTCGGAACCGCGATGGCGGTGCCAGGTCTTGGCACGCTCAACGTTCTTGCGCAGGAGGGCAGCGAGTTAATCGTCGCCTCTGACGGTGATATCGATACGCTCGATCCACACATCAGCCAGCTGATGGTCTTTGGAAGCCAAATCCGATTTACGGTGTTCAATGGTCTTGTCAAGTACGCGCCCGATCTGAGCTACGTCGGAGATCTGGCGGCGTCGTGGGAAAATCCAGACCCGAAAACGTACATCTTCACCATGAAAGACGGATTGACCTACCACAGTGGTCAGGCAGTCGAGGCGAGTCACGTTCAGTTCTCATATGAGCGAGCCGCGAAATCGGAAACCGTATGGGCGAGCCGGGTTGCCAACATTGCGTCGTATGAAGTGGTCGACGCGAAGACCATCAAGATCATTCTGACCAACATCCAGGCGGACTTCCTTGACGGAATCGTGCCATTGAGCATCATCTCGCCAGAGATCGAGGCTGAGATCGCGACCAAAGCGGTCGGCACCGGACCCTTCAAGTTCGTCGAGTGGATTCCCAACGACAGCATCGTGCTGGAAGCCAATCCGAGTTATCACGAGGCCGGCGTTCCGGGTGTTTCGAAGCTCACCTTCCGCATCATCCCGGAAGCTCAGGTAGCGATCACCAACGTCCAGTCTGGCACTGTCAACGCGATGCTCAACATTCCGGTATCGCAGGCCGCGCCGCTGAAGGATTCGACTGACGTCACGCCTTTCATCGTTCCGACGAGTTCCTTCCCGCTCTTCGAATTGCTTGGCAAGAATCACGAGGCAATTCGGTCAAACGCGACCGTCCGCCAGGCGATTGCCCACTGCCTCGACAAAGATGCAGTCCAGGCCACCGTTTACAACAGTGAAGGCAATAAGAAGTGGAGCTTTATCGGCACCACTCACTGGGCCTACAAGGAACAGGCGGGCTACCCCTACGATCCGGTCGGCGCGAAGGCGCTGCTCGAAGGCGCCGGTGTCACCGATCTCGAATTCACCTGCCTTTGCATCCAGGGTTACCCTGACGGCGAAAAGGCAGCCACGATCTGGAAGGCAGGTCTTGAAGAGGCCGGGATCACGATGAATATCGAGGTTCAGGAACTCTCAGTTTGGCTCGATAACTACATCAACCATACCTATGACGTGATCTGGAACGTCTTCCCGGGTTTCGCCGATCCGAACTACTTCGTCAGCCTTGGGCTTATGCCGCATATCGCCGACGGTTGGACGAACCCGGAGGCAGCACGACTGGCCGCGGAGTCCAACCAGACGCTCGATCAAGCGGAGCGAATAGCGCTGTACGGCGAACTGCAGGATCTCTTCGTGGCGGAACTCCCGGTTCTCGTGATTCAGGAGACACCACAGGCGTCACTCCTTCAGCCAAATGTCACCGGATGGGAAATCAATCCGCTCGGCACGGTCTTCGTCAACAATGTGAAGATTGGCGCTTGATCGGTCGAAAACGCTGACACTTCCCGGTGGAACGTCGGGTAAGCCGTGGTGCTGGCTGGAGCACCACGGAGTGGCCGGAGAAGAGGGAGGAGATCCTCTTCTCCGGCTCCTTACCTGATCCGATCCCGTACACGCATTTTGCTGAAAAGGACTGACTCATGGCGCGATTCGCGGCGCAACGCTGCCTCGAAGCCATCCCGACCATCTTCTTCGTTTCAGTGATCGTCTTCGCGCTCATTCGAATGGCGCCGGGCGATCCCGCCGCGATGCGTATGGGTCGGGAAGCGGCGCGACCGGAGAACAAAGTAAAGCTCGAGGCATTGCGCCACGAAATGGGGCTTGATCGACCGATCGCGGTTCAGTATTTGTACTGGATTCAGGATCTCTCGCAGGGTGATTTCGGCGATTCCGTCCGCAGCAAGCGTCCGACCATCGATCTCTTTACCCAGAAAATTCCCGCGACGCTTGAACTCGTTCTGGCCGCGACGGTGATTGCGCTCTTTGTCAGTTTCCCCATGGGAATTCTGGCTGCAATCCGGCGAGGTACGGTGGTCGATCGTGCGGCCGTGGGATTCGTGAGTGCCGGTTTGGCGATTCCCAGTTTCTGGTTTGGATTAGCGCTGATTCTCATCTTCAGCGTCCAATTGCGATGGCTCCCTGCGTCCGGGTACGTCCCCTTTTCCGAAGATCCGATAGAAAACCTGAAGCGGTTGATCATGCCAGCGACCACGCTTGGTGTGTATCTCTCGGCGACGCTTATGCGCTTCGTTCGGGCGGACATGATCGATGTGCTCGCGGCCGACTATGTGCGAACCGCTCGGGCCAAGGGTCTCCGGGAGCGGGTCGTGATCGTGAAACACGCACTCCGCAACGCGCTCATTCCCGTATTGACCGTGGCTGGACTCGAAATCGGCGCGCTGCTCGGCGGTGCGGTGATTATCGAACAGGTTTTTGGCTGGTCGGGAGTCGGTTGGCTGACGGTTCAGGCGATTTTCGATCGGGACTACCCGCTGGTACAGACCTCGGTGCTCTTTATCGCCGTCGGATTGACCCTCGTCAATCTCGTGGTCGATCTTGGATACGGATTCCTCAATCCGAAATTGCGCGTTCAATCGTGAGCGGGAGATGATCAGGTGAGTTCCGCTCCGACAACGCTGCAAAGAGACCGCAACTGGAGTCTTACCGGAATTTGGAGAGCGCTCTTCGGTCGGCGGGCCGATCCTATTTTCGTGGTTGCCGTTTTCATCGTCCTGGTGACTCTTCTCTGCGCGCTCTTCCCGAGCTTGATCGCTCCATTTGACCCTGACAAACTTGGAAAAGACTTGCTGGCGCCGCCTTCATGGAAGCATCTCGTCGGCACCGATGAGTATGGTCGTGACATTCTCAGCCGGATCATCCACGGCGCTCGGGTGGAGTTGGTGATTTCCGTCCTGGGGGTCGCACTGGCAGTCGTAACCGGAGTTCCAATTGGACTGATCTCCGGGTATCGCGGCGGCTTCTTCGATTCGTTTCTCATGCGTATTCAGGATGCGTTGCTCGCCTTTCCAGCAGTGCTCTTCTCGATTCTGGTTGTGGCCGCGATTGGTGCATCCCGAAAGAGCATCATTCTAACCATCGGAGTCATCTATCTCCCGCGTTTCGCTCGCCTTGTACGCGGAAGCGTCATGGTGCTCAAAAGCGAGGATTTTGTGGTCGCCAGTCGCGCGGCCGGAGCAACGGGTTCGCGGCTCATCATTCGCCACATTTTGCCCAACTGCCTCGCCTCGATCATGGTACAGATCACGCTGGCCATGGCGGTCGCCGTTCTCATCGAGGCCGGGTTGAGTTACCTGGGCCTCGGTGTCCAACCGCCAACTGCAACCTGGGGAACGATGCTCAAGAGCGCGCAAAGCTACCCCGCCCAGGCTCCCTGGTATGTGCTCGCACCCGGCATCTGTGTTTTTCTGCTGGTGCTCTCACTCAATACGGTCGGCGATGCGTTGCGAGATCGACTCGATCCACGACTTCGCCGACTCTAGGAAAGGCTTTGAGAGATGGTGACCGCGATTCGAAGTTCTTTAGAAGAGAAAATCGCGCAGTACGAGCAGACGGGCAGCAGAGGTGTCGACTTTTTGCTCTCCTGCATCGGCAAAGATGGAGTCGTCGCCGACGCGGGTCGACCCCGGTTCGGTTACTACCGTGTGCCCTGGGCATTGGCCATAAGTGGCGAAACGGGCGCGGCTGCGCGGGTTCTCGATTGGGTCGAGCGCGACTGTATGGATGGCGATGGGCGCATCCACGGCGGAGTTGACTGGGATCCCGAGCCGAACAAAACCACGAACACCTACGCGGAAACGTGCATCGCCTACGGTGCGATGCTGCTGCGTCGGTTCGATATCGCGCGCAAAACGATGTCCGTTGCTCGCGAATTTCAGGATCAGTCTACCGGCGGCGTTTTCATGACCCGAGGCGAAACCGGGCCAAACGGTCGCCAACTGCTCTTTCCAACGTGTCAGTACGGAATGACGGCGACGATTGCAGGTGACTTGCCCTCGGCGATCGCCGTGGGGGCATGGCTCGAACGCCTCTGGAATGCGCAGCCGGAACTCCCGGATCGACTCTACACCATTTGGACAGCAGATAGAGGACTCGCCACCGAAGTGCCAGATGGTGAAAACCGACGTCACTATGTCAACGAAGCCAGCGACATCTGGCAATACCACTACAACGGTGGCATCGCTGCGGCCTGCCTTGCCCACATTTATATGGCGACCGGCGAGGAGCGCTGGATAACGCTCGCGCGGAAATTTCAGCAGTTCTCCATGGATACGATCGATGGCCAGTTCCAAACCAAACAAGTTTGCAAGAGCGCCTGGGGAAGCGGGTTGATTTCCCTCGCCTGCGGTGATCATACCTATCTCCCCTGGCTCCTCAAAATGGGTGACTGGTTCACCGAAGAGCAGGAGGCTGACGGTCGCTGGAGCAATACACCGAATCTCGATCCCAATCCGCCGCTCGCTCACCAGATCGAAGTCTCGGCTGAATTTGTAGTCCATATGGACACGTTGATCGAATCTGTCTCCGCGATCGCAGCCAGTACGGCGAGAAGTCGCTAAACAGATTACTGGGAGGGGCGTATGAAAGTTCTGGTGACTGGCGCTGCCGGTCGGATCGGCCGAAATCTGGCCGAAGCGTTGATTGCGGACGGAGCGACCGTTCGTGGCGCCATGCTGCCGAACGATCCCGGAATCGAACGCGCGCAGCGAGCGGGAGTGGAAGTTGTCGAAGGCAATTTGCGCGATCCCGAGTTCTGCAACACCGTTGTCATCGGGTGCGCCGCAGTTATGCATCTTGGGGCGATGCTGTTGTTCCGAAAGGGCGACGACGATCCCGCGCTCATGGAAGACAATTTGCGTTCAACCTTCAATCTGCTACACGCCACAGCAACCTTCGCGCCAGGTGTTTCACGATTCGTATTCGCCAGCAGTGACGAGGTCTATCCCTCATTACACGCGAAGTACCTGCCGATCGACGAGTCCCATCCAACGTTGCCATACAGCTTCTACGGGTTGACCAAGCTGAGCGGTGAAGAGTTGGTCAAGTACTACCTGCGTTCGCACGGAATACCGGGAGCGATTGCGCGATTCGCACTCACGCTCGAACCCTGGGAATCGCTCCGCCCGGATCGGCCGCTGGGTAACTTCCTCCATCTGAGTTCGATGGTCGGGTTTGTTCGCAGCCGGGCCGGCGATGCTGTTGCTGACGCACTGGAGGCTCAAATCATTCCCGATTCCAATCAACTCTGGATTCCGCGAGACGAGTTAGGCCGTTCCTGGCTCTTCCACTGCTGCGATGTTCGGGATCTTGTGCAGGGTCTTCTGCTTCTGCTTCGAAAGCCGGCGGCAATTGGCGAGGCTTTCAACCTGAGTGGTCCTTCACCATTCGCTTTCGATGAACTCGTGCCGTATGTCTCTGAAAGAACCGGGCGGCCCATTGTCGAAGCGATTGTTCCCGGCGACCCGGTTCGCATTCACCACAGCACTGCCAAAGCCCGTGCTGTGCTTGGCTACAAACCCTCGCACGACATTTTCAACACGATCGATACTGCACTAGCGGAAAGTGACTCAATGGGTGCCTGAAAATCATTAGGAGCCTCGGAAAAGCGGCGTACTCCCCTTCATCCTGTTACCGGGGGAAAGGAGGTTTTGGCGGGACCAGGTTGAGCCGCGTCAGGTCCAAAAGCGAAATCGAAAGGAATCACCGTGGTCGAATCTCGTAAACGCGCCATCAAGGTTGGACTGATCATTACACCTCTGGAGGATCGTGGTGGATCCACGACACCAGGCTGGAGAGAAATTGCGGATCGCGCCCGGGCGGCCGAGGACGCAGGGTTCGATTCGATCTGGATTTCCGATCACCTGATTCATCGTTTTCCGGGCGTTCCGGATTATGGAATCTGGGAGGCCTGGTCGCTTGTCTCCGCACTCGCTGCGGTGACCGAGCGCGTTCAGATTGGCACCTGGGTGCTCTGTTCCGGTTTTCGCAATCCTGCCCTCCTTGCCAAAATGGCCGACACCGTGGAAGAGATTAGCAACGGACGACTGATTCTGGGAATCGGCTCGGGTTGGCATGAGCCGGAATACACGGCGTTCGGGTACCCCTTCGACAACCGGGTAGCGCGGTTCGAGGAAGCGATAGCCATCATCCATGGTCTCTTGCGGAATGGTCACATCGACTTTGAGGGGAAGTACTACCAGGCGCGCGACTGCGAATTGCGACCTCGCGGGCCCCGCGCGGAAGGTCCGCCGATCATGATTGGCACCATTGGCGGCACGCCACTGGCCGAACGACTCGGAGTGAAGGGAACTTCTCCGAAAATGCTTGAGTTAGTCGCGAAGTACGCCGAAATCTGGAATTGTCCCTGGGTGAATGATCCAGAACTTATTCCTGCAATCAACGGACTGATCGATCAGGCATGCGTGGACTCTGGGCGCGACCCTTCAACGCTCGAACGCACACATGGACTTATGTTGAACCTCCCGAATTGGCAAAGCGAACCGAACAATGCGCTGATACGAGAAGGCCGCCTGGCGATGGGAGCAGTTGACGGTTCCCCCGAAGAGCAAGCCGCACTTCTTCGCAGATTCGCGGATGTGGGAGTCGATGAAGTTCACATTCAACTCGACCCGGAAACTCCAGCGCGAATCGAGTCATTCGCTCGCGTGATCGAACTCCTTTAGACAATCGCAAGCCATGCAAGCACGGCATTGCTCCTTCGAGTGAAGAGGTGAACACTATCGCAATCATTGACCTGCCTCTGAATTCGAACCCGAGAAAGGTTACGGACTCGGGAACTGCGATTTGTAGCAGAGGCTGCCGGAAATCGAGCTGAATTCACGAAAATGGCGGCTTCCGCCGTTTTCGTGCGGTACATACATAGCCCGGACTACCGGAATTGGGTCAAAATTAACAAAATAGCAAGCTCTCAGCCTCTTCATTATTGCTGACTTCGGTTATTATTCGCCGTATACGTGGGTGAAAGTAGAAGCCGGGCATTGTACCGATTTACTTGACTCGGACTCGCACCTCATGGAGCGCGGCGTTTCGATAGTGGAAGAGGTAATCGAAACGTAACGATCCCGGTATGCGGGCGATCCCCCTTTCGATGGATCCAGGGTTTGTTGTTTTGGAAGAAACGATAGGTTTTTGGAAACAACGAAGTGGTCATCTGCGTAAATGGAGTTCGATCGCCGAAACTGGCGACTCAGCAGGGCTGGATCTATGGCTGCAGGAGAATCAAACGGAAAAACAGACAAAGTAGCTGCGCAGGCTGAAACCATCTTCTGGCTTCAACCTCGCTTTACCCGATGGGCAATGGCACGGGTACCGCACCAGACGTCTGCCGGAGACCTCAGTCTTCAGCAACTGACCGTGCTCTACCTGGTTCGCACAGAGGGCGTGACCCTTGCCGAGCTCGCCAGGCGCTGCATGGTCGCCCCAACCGTCATCACGGGAATTGTCGACCGGCTCGAGCGGCAAGGGTTGATCCGACGGGAATCGGATTCACGCGACCGTCGGGTCAATCGTCTTGTTCTGACAGATGCCGGCAACGAAGCCAGTCTCTCTGTTGAACAGGGATTGATCGCTGAAGTTGCAGCTCAAATGGGTGACTTCTCAGATCGTGAATTGAATGATCTCCAGCGTGGACTAGAGTTGCTTGACCGGCTGACCGGTCGGCTCTCCGCTCGACCGGCAAAGAACGCTTAGCTCCCGACTTACCGGTCGAACCATGCTGCCTGTGTCTGGAGAGGTTGCCAGGAGACGTCTCCAGACACACGGTGGCACTTAATTTCTGCGCTGTAGATTCGCCGCTTTCAAGTGCTCGACACAGGAGAGAATTGTTCGCGGGGTGCCGAAGCTTCCGGCTTTGGTCACGAGCAGCAAGCCGGGCGCTCTCCCATCAACCAGAAAACCCCAGGGAATCGCCGGAAGCACTTCACCGCGCAGACCGATCGCCGTTGCTCCCAAACGTGAACACACGGCCGCGGCCACGTCGCCACCGGTCAGCATCACACCGCCGACCATGTCCCTGATCGAATCGAAATCGATAAGCTGACTCATTCGATCAGCCACGACGAATGGCCCCAGATCGGATTGCGCCAGTCCGGATGTGGTGGCAATCACATCGTGTCCCGCTGCAAGCACAATCCGCACCTCTTGCGCGAAAGCCGCGATCGATCCCTTTGGATCACTGATTGCCGGCTGATCGGGTCGCATGACTGCGATACCATGGGCGGCCGCAAAGTCGATTTGCTTCGCCGTTGAACCGTGCATGGTACCGGCAATGACAAGGATCGGAGCTCTCGTCATCCTAGGCTGAGTGGGGAGCTGCACTGCTGGTCGCCAGCGTGAGGTGCGTACGATCGCGCGGGCCAATCCCGCCGAACCGGCCAACAACGGCACCCCGGTTCGACGGGCGTGTTTTGCAATCAGGTCCAGGTCGTCATCAGTCCGAGCATCCGCGACAAATATCCCCGGCCGCTCGAATGCTGCCGGTCCAAGTGCTCGCAGATCGCCGCGTGTCACGAGCGTTACCGGGAATCGCACATCGCAACCGCGAAGCGTTGCCACGATGTCGGAAGAGATCCCGAGGTGTCCAAATGAACTCTCTTCGAGCGGGACACCGAGTATAAACTGCCGCCCATTTCGAGTTGTGCGTTCTTCGGACGGCAATGCCGGCGAGACGACCGCACGATCCATCCCGGCCTCAGTCATCGTTGCAAGAAGTTCCGCTCTCAGGTGACCACGGAGCGCGGAATCAAGTTTCTTATAAATCAAGATTGGCTTTTCGGTTTCGAGTTCCGCAATGCTTGCGGTGGCGCACCGCACGCGATCAACTGCAACGTCGACCGGGATGTCTCGACTATCAGTCGAAATCGAAATCACGTCGGCCTCGTAGTTCGCGATTCTCGTCAACGATATACTGGTCGAGAATCCTTTTTGGGCGAAAAGTGCGGCAGAATCGGTCGCGCCGGTCAGGTCATCGGCGATGATCGCGACGTGGGTCACGCAGTGCTCCTACGCCGCTTGAGATGGGTTGGCACGTGACATCTGGATCGCGACGTCGATTGCCGCAATCATGCTCTCTTCACGGGCGATGCCTTTTCCAGCAATATCGAATGCCGTGCCGTGATCGACCGATGTGCGAATGATCGGCAACCCGACGCTGACATTCACACCCGAGTCAAATGCGAGCAGTTTCATCGGGATGTGTCCCTGATCGTGGTACATCGCGACCACGATGTCATAGGCACCCTTGGTCGCCCGCAGGAAAACCGTATCGGGTGGTTGCGGATCGCTGACGTCGAATCCTCGTGAGCGCATTTCAAGAATCGCCGGGATGATCTCGCGCTCTTCCTGATCGCCGAACAACCCGCCTTCGCTGGCGTGCGGATTGAGACCGGCAACCGCAATTCTCGGATTGGGAATCCCCAGCGCGTGACACGAATCGGCGGCAATCTGAATCACCTGCTCGACTCGTTCCTTTTTTACCCGCGCAATTGCCTCTGTTAGCGCGACATGCGTACTGATATGCACGACTCGCAACCTTGGCCCGACAAGCAACATGCTGACGCGCTGAGCATTTGTTCGTTCTGTCAGCAACTCGGTGTGACCGGCGTAATGAAAACCCGCGAGATTCATCGCGGCCTTGTTGAGCGGTGCGGTCACCACTGCATCCACCAAACCTGCCATTGCCAGATCGCAACCCAGAAAAACGTACTCGACGGCCGCTCGTCCGGATGCTGCGCTGATTTCTCCAACCGGGCAATCGGCCGGAGCCGCGTTTGCCAGATCGAGCAGTGTGACCGTTCCTGGCAGATAGCGGCCATCGGCAGGTCCGCCGACCATTTCGAAAGCGAGGGCGGCGCTCACCCAGGGTGCTGCACGTTCGAGGATTCGGCGATCACCCAGAATGAGTGGGCGACAACGCTCGAAAATGTCACCGTGGGCGAGCGTTTTTAGCGTGATCTCAGGGCCAATTCCGGATGGATCGCCAAGCGTGATGGCGAGCAGGGGACGATGTGCGGCGGTCATTGGGAGCTCCTGATCCGATCGGCGGAATGGCGCGGGATGCGTTACATTCGGACACCGGAGCTTATCGACAATTTCACCACTTCGCAAGAGTGAATGATCGAATGTGGGCAACGTCGACCGGCACGGCCGGATAAGATTGCGCGGGGCACATGAGGCTGCTATTCCGATTGATGCGCGCCAAACCATGCAGTGAGATGACGGAGGCACGGAGAACAATGGATTCAATCGCGGCGACCAGAGCAATTGCCGATGTCGCATCCGATATCGGACTTCTGCCAACCGATCTCGAGCCCTATGGATGGACGAAAGCCAAGGTTCGGCTCGATGCGATTGATCGCCACTCCAACCGGCCGAAGGGAAAGTACATCCTCGTGACGGGTATCACACCGACGCCACTCGGTGAAGGCAAAACAACGCTCTCGGTTGGGCTCGCCCAGGCACTATGGAAAATCGGGGTCAAAGCGCTTGTCAATGTCCGGCAGCCGTCGCTTGGACCGGTCTTCGGTATTAAGGGCGGTGGAACCGGAGGTGGCAAGGCGCAGGTCATTCCCTCCGAAGAGATCAATTGCCACCTGACCGGCGACTTCCACGCTGTGACTGCGGCCCACAATGTTTGCGCCGCCTTTCTCGATAATCACCTGCACCACGGGAACGCGCTGGATATCGATCCGGCCGCGATCACCTGGGGACGAGTACTCGACGTTAACGACCGTGCCTTGCGCGATGTCGAAACTGGCGCTGGCAAGAACAACGGACCGCTGAGACGAACCGGATTCGAGATTACCGCCGCTTCTGAAGTGATGGCGCTGCTTGCCATGGCAACCGACCTCGCCGATCTGCGTGAGCGACTTGGTCGGATCATCGTGGGATTTTCCAGAAGTGGCAGGGCCGTCACCGCTGAGGATATTCAGATCGCTGGCGGTATGGCCGCGTTGATGAAGGAGGCGGTTAAACCGAATCTCCTGCAAACCCTCGAAGGTACACCAGCATTGATCCATGCTGGACCCTTTGGAAATGTCGCGACCGGTACCTCGTCGATCATCGCCGACCGCCTCGGCCTGCAAATCGCGGACGCGGTAGTGACAGAAGCTGGTTTTGGCAGCGACCTTGGCGGCGAGAAATTCTTCAACCTCAAGTGCCGAGCGAGTGGTCTCGCGCCGGACGTCGCCGTTTTGGTCGCGACAGTCCGCGGATTGAAGGCACTGAGTCCGGGCATTAAGATCGTTCCAGGAAAACCGCTCGATTCGGCGTTGCTCTCCGAGAATTTGGAAGCGCTCGAAGAGGGCGTGCCGAACTTCATCAAGCACATTGAAAATGTCCGCCTGCACGGTGTTCGCGTCGTCGTGGCGATCAATACGTTCCCGACCGACAGCCTCCGCGAAATCGCCCGCATGATTGAAGTAGCGATTGCGGCGGGTGCAGACGACGCCACAATCACCAATGTCTATGCGCAGGGCGGAGAGGGGGGAATCGAACTCGCGATGGCAGCGATGAAAGCGGCCAATGCCGGTTCAAACTTCGTTCCGCTCTACTCACTCGATTCGACTCCGCAGGAGAAGATCGAGCGGATCGCCACATCAATGTACGGTGCCGGTGGTGTCGAGTACGCGCCGGAAGCGCTCGCCAAGATCGAACTCGCGACCGCGGCCGGACTCGGTCAGCTACCAATCTGCATGGCGAAAACGCCGTACTCATTCACGGGTGACGCCAAAATCAAGGGTCGACCCGAGGGCTTCACTCTGCTCGTCCGCGATCTCAAAATTGCGGCCGGAGCTGGTTTCCTGACGCCCCTCATTGGCGGTATCCAGACGATGCCAGGACTCGGATCGAGACCCGCCGGTGCGTCGATTGACATCACCGGCAATGGCGAGACAATCGGAATGTCCGAATAGCAGTGCCATTCGGTCGACGAGCAAGGAGAAGAGATGACCATACTCTCTCGCATCGGTTACGGATTCGTTCCGGAGAATGCACGAAGCGCAGTAAACATCATCGCGGCGGCGGAGGGATCCGGGATTCCTACCGCGTGGACCGTGATGCCGGCACTCGGACGCGACACGCTGACACTCTTCGCGGCTGCCGCCGTCAAGACAACCCGGATCAAACTTGGTACGGCGATTGTGCCTGCCTTCACACGACATCCTCTTGCCATGGCGACCCAGCTGATGTCGCTGGAAGACCTCGCGCCCGGGCGGTTTCGGCTTGGCATTGGAACCGCGCACCAACGGACAATGATCCCCGCATATGGTTTTCCATTCGAAAAGCCGCTTACCCAACTTCGGGAGTACCTTCAGGTTCTCGGTCCGCTCCTGAAACAGGGTGAGGTCCAGTTCGAGGGTGATTTCTACCGGGTCAATGCGAAGATTGCGTACGCGACCGGAACGCCCCTGATGATCTCGACCCTGCGCGAAAACGCGTTCGAGCTGGCCGGTGAAATGACAGAGGGCGCGATCACCTGGCTATGCCCGATCAGCTATCTGGAGAACGTCGGCAAACCAGCAATGGCAACGGGCGCTGCCAAAAGTGGCCGACAGACGCCCCCCTTACTGGCGCATGTACTCGTCTCGCCCAATTCAGATCGTGATGCCGTGGTCACTGCCGCTCGCAAAATGCTCGGCTACTACGCGGAGGCGATCTTCTACCAGCGAATGTTCGAGGCGGCAGGATTCCCGCTCGGACCGAATCGGGAAATTCCCGATGCGCTGATCGACACGCTCGTTTTGAGCGGTGATGCCGCTGCGATTGCAGCCGGTTTGGAAGAACGATTGTGCCGCGGACCTGAGGAACTGCTCCTGAGCCTTGTCCCGGGTGATGACACCGCAGCGGATGAGAAGCAGATCTTTTCCATCCTGTCACGTCTCTGATTTCTCAAACCACGAACTCGAGGTAGCAACATGGGACTTGTCATTGCCGCGATGGCGCCGCACGGATTCTCACTCATTCCCGATATGAATGACGATGCGGAAGGCGGCCTCAAAACCCGCGATGCGCTCTTCGAAATGGGCCGTCGTTTCCAGGCTGCCGCACCCGATGTCATCGTGATCGCAACTCCCCATGGCTTCCGGGTCGATGGCACGATTTGCGTCTCCAACGCCGGGCGCGGTGCGGGCACCCTGAAGTGGGCTGGACGGCAGGTCGAACAGAACATCCCCTTCGACACTTCCTTCGCCGACCGGCTTACCTCCGAGGCGAAAGCGAGAGGCGTTCCGGTTTCAAATGGTTCGTACGGAGGCGGTGGCGCGAGTGGAGTCTTGCCGATTGATTGGGGAGTGATCACACCGCTCTGGTTTGCCGCGTTTCCAAAAAATATGATCGGACATGGCGATGTGCTGGCGAGTTCAGGAGTCGTCGATGCGGGACCGACCGTCGTGGTGGTTTGCCCGGCCCGAGACCTGGATGTGGATGCACATGTCTCATTTGGTGAGGCACTGGCAGCCGCGGCGGAGGCCGATGGTCGCCGCGTCGCCTACATCGCCTCCTGCGATTGGTCGCACCGCCACAGTGCGGACGGCCCATATGGGTACAGCGACTACGCTGCGGTGGCCGATCGGCAAATCCTCTCTGCGGTTGAAACTGACAACCTGGGATCGCTGACGAGCGTGACCCCGAAAGAGGTATCCGATGCGGCCATGGATGGTTTGCCCCAGACCCTGATTCTGTCTGGAGTGATCAACAGGAAGGGACTCAAGGTGGATATGCTGAGTTATGAGGCTCCCACCTACTACGGAATGATTGTCGCTACCTACCAATGATCCAGGCGTGATGCACTCTGATTAACGCTGTGACATTCGCTGATCGGCGATAAGATAATGCGGCGCCAGCTACCGGATGCTTTGACCTGCGGAGGAGTTCAACTGAAATGTTGACCATGGATGGCTGCCGGATTCGGCAGGAGCGTTTCATTGAGATGCTCGAACGAAACGATCTCGATGCGGCCGTCATTAGTGATTCCCGTGATATTTATTACCTGACTGGAGTTTTGCTCGAACGTTTTCCGGCATTGCTCTACGTCGAGACAGAAGGACTCTCCTGGCTCGTCGCTCATACCTCCGATGGCGAGGCTCTCGTCGACACGCGCGAAACCTACGAGCACAGCACGCTGTATACGATGAATCCCGATCCCCTGCGGCTTCTGGCGTATGAAGTCGCGCGGAAGGCCTCCGGGATTCAGCCGGTTCACAAACTGGGTTGGCAGGCCGAGTCACTTCCCAAGCTGTTGGCGGATGTCTTCACAACGGCATCTCCTCCCGATGAATGGGTGGCGATCGACGATCACCTGGCAGAGCTTGAGAAATCAAAAGAAACGGACGAAATCGAAATCCTTCGCGAGGCGATCGGCTGCTCGCTCGCCGCGTACGACGCTGCACGCCGAACTATTGCGCCCGGAATTTCTGAACTGGCGGTGGTTGAAGCGGGGCATCAGGCGGCCACCTTGAAAGCCGGCGAAACCATTTTTCATTCAGGTGATTATCAGGCTGGCAAGCTTGGCGGGTTCGCCCGTGATCGACTCATCCAGGCGGGAGAGCTCTACATCATCGACGCATGGACGATTTATCGCGGGTACTGGTCGGATCTCTGCCGCACATTCCCGGTAAGTGAACCAACCGCCCTTCAATCAGAAGTCTATCGGCACATCGCCGAGATCCTGCTTGACGTGCCCTCGAAACTTCAACCGGGCGGGCGTGGGACCGAACTCTGGAAGTGGATCGATGGCCGCTTGCGAGAACACCCACATCTGCGTGACAGTGGTCTCTTCCACCACGCCGGACATGGCACCGGTTTGCGTGGACATGAAGCGCCAGACCTCAACCGCGATCGGGAAGGAATCCTCGCGGTGGGTGATGTCGTCTGCGTGGAACCGGGTGCGTACTCGGTTGAACTCAACGGTGGAATTCGACTCGAGAACACCTTCTGGATTCGCGAGGATGGCGCCGAATTGCTCTCCGACTATCCGCTCGAACTCACGCTCTTGACTTGATCCGGGTGAATCAGGCGATCTGAACTCCGTCGCGGTTGGCAGGTGAGCTGGTCACAAAGACCGTTTGATCGCGATCAAGCTGGACGACTGACGGCAGCACGTACGCTGAGACGTTTTCGCGTTCCTTCTCGATTAGCCACTGGAGCGCATCAAGCAACTCGACTCGTGAACCCGCGGGTTGTTCACGACTCAGTGTCGTGAGGGCGTTAATGATCGAAGGCGAGAGGACATATCGTCCGACCACGGCGTAAACCGTGCCGCTCTCGTTCGCTGGTTCCTTTCGGAAAACCGGGTGAGTGGCGTCTGGTTTTTCGACCAGCAATTCCACCGAGCGGTGACCGCGACGGCTGTGTCCTGGTTCAAGACGAGCCACGCCGTATTGGCGCCGTTGATCCTTCAGTTTCGCGACCGCGATCAGGTGATTTGCCTCGCTGCTCTGCGAAATCAAATTGTGGAGCAGTGTGGTTTCTGAGCCGACGCGATCGAACCGATCGTCCGGCAGAATCACCGCAAACGGGCGGACACCGATCGCGGCCTTCGCCTGTAGAATCGCGTGTCCGAGACCCAATGCTGCTGTTTGTGGCACGCAGGTGATCTGCTGCAATCGTTCCGCAAACGGCGGTCGACGAAGTGCCCGCTCCATTTCAGGGATCTTTTCGGGCGGTAGAATCACGACTAACTCGCGAATTCGGGCCTGCATGGCTTCCGACGCACCCCGGTCGATCGCATTGACGATGTAGTCGAATGGCCATTCGCGCCACTGCCAACCCGCCACGGGGATGCAACAAACCTGCACCGGGCCGCTCTCCCGCCACCAGTCCAGCGAGGCGCGCAGGGCTCGGGCCTTTGAACGGGCATCATCGACCAGCATTTCATTGATCAAATCGAGTTCGTCAGTCGATAGGCCGTATTCGACGGCGATTCGACCAACGATGGTGTCAATTTGCGGCCCGTGAGCACCGACGGGCTGCGCAATCTCGCTTTCGAAGGGATCGATCTCTTCGGCTGGAACGCCGAATACGCGCGCATATGACGCGATCACGGATTTCGAAGCATGGACCGTACCATTCTCAACCGCAGAGAGATATGGCTTCGAATAGCCAACCTGAGAGGCGAGAGCAGTCAGGCTGACACCATGCCGGTGGCGGAGCAAACGTAGACGTGCCCCCACAGAAATGGAAGCCATGTCACCTTCAGGAATCGGGTTTTCCTTGCGCCCCATGGTCGCCTCCGGCAGAGACAGATCGAAACAACATCGTTGTTATCTAACAATCTAACATTTGTTCCATTGTTTTGTCGCACTCTCCAACAAAAGTGATAAAAACCGGCTGTTTCCTCCGCTACTAAAGGGTAGGCCTGAAATCCCTGGAGCACTCTTCATAAGTTGTGATCGAAGAGAACCACAATTCCTGCGGCCGCGAAGAACGCCCGCGCTTGTGACACGGCGATTGTTGTCACCGGCGAGGAGATTACGACGGTCACCGCGTCATAACTTACGCAAGGCGCGCTAGGTATGAATGTAACCTGAACGAATCAGACTTTTGGCGATAGGGTAGTGATGGGGGCAGTTTGCAAATAGTTGATTGTTTGTTAGAATCTTCCAGGTGATGTTCCGCAGGGTGTAACGACTCTTTCGATCATCGTTCCATTTCGGCCACTAGCCCGCCGTCGTGACTGAGTGAGCCAGCGTCTAGAGAAAAGAGGGAAATCGATGACACCGAAATGGCTACGGCTCTTTGAAGATGGTTCCGCACGAGATCGCGCCCTCCTTGGTGGCAAAGGTGCCAATCTGGCGGAGATGGCCCGGTTGGGTTTACCGGTTCCCCCAGGATTCACGATCACCACGGACGCCTGCCGCACATTTCTGTCGAATGGCGGAGAGCTGCCGGAAGGACTCTGGGAAGAGGTCCTTCACGCACTGAAAAGAGTGGAACAGGAGACCGGACGTACTTTCGGTGATGAGAAAGAACCTCTTCTGATTTCGGTCCGTTCCGGAGCAAAAGTATCGATGCCCGGCATGATGGACACAATTCTCAACATTGGCCTTACTCCCACCTCGGTGGTTGGGTTGAGCGAAACTCACGGCGAGCGCTTTGCACTCGATTGTCACCGGCGCCTGATCCAGATGCTCGGTCGAGTGGTTCTGGGTGCGGATGGCGCCGGGTTCGAACACGCCATTGCTGAGGTCAAAGCTGGAGCCGGGATCAAGTTCGATCACGAACTGACACCGGATCACCTTCGACGGATTATTCTTCGCTTCCGCGCAAATCTGGCAGAACAGGCTCGCATCTTCCCGGATGAACCACTCGATCAATTGCGGCAGGCAATCGTGGCTGTGTTCGAATCGTGGAACACCCCTCGTGCCATCGCCTATCGCCGGGCAAACGGGATTCCCGACGACATGGGCACCGCCGTCACCGTTCAGGCAATGGTCTTCGGCAACGGCGGTGTAGATTGCGCCACCGGTGTTGCATTCACCCGCAATCCAAACACTGGTGAACCGGGACTTTTCGGCGAGTATCTGACAAATGCACAAGGTGAGGATGTCGTTGCCGGAGTCCGCACACCGCAACCGATTTCCGAGATGGGGAACGATCCGCTGCTCGCGTCCGCCAGTCGGAAACTGCACGAACTTGCCTCGCAACTCGAGCAGCACTTCCGTGATGTGCAGGATCTTGAGTTCACCGTCGAGCGTGGACGCCTCTGGATGCTGCAAAGCCGCTCCGGGAAGCGAACCGCCCGCGCCGCTGTTCGGATCGCCCTCGATCTCGCAAGCGAAGGGCTTATCAATAGTAGAACGGCCGTCCGACGGGTCGATGCCGCCCGGGTCGAGCAGTTACTCCACCCCCAGGTTGACCCGGCCGCTACGATCGAATTGCTGGCGGTCGGATTGGCGACAAGTCCTGGCGCTGCCAGCGGCAAAGTCGTGTTCGATCCCGCCGAGGCTGAGCGCAGGGGTCTCGCAGGGGAATCCGTGATCCTTGTTCGCAATGAAACTTCCGCCGAAGACTTTCCGGGTATGGACAAGGCCAAAGGGATTCTCACGGCTCGGGGTGGGATGACCTCACACGCTGCAGTTGTCGCGCGTGGAATGGGCAAACCTGCCGTCACCGGTTGTGGAGAACTCGAGATCGACGAGTCGGCCGGACTCTTCAGGAGCCGGGGCATCGAAGTTCGTGTTGGCGAAGAGATTACGATCGACGGTTCAACCGGAAACGTTCTGCTCGGTAAGGTTAAAATGATCCTTCCGGAACTCCAGGGTGAAGTCGAGACAATCCTGAACTGGGCGGATGGAATGCGTCGGATGGGTGTTCGCGCGAATGCGGACACACCGGCAGACGCTCGCCGCGCGAGAGAGTTTGGCGCCGAGGGAATCGGTCTTTGCCGCTCTGAGCACATGTTCTTCGCGGCTGACCGGATCACGCAAATGCGCTCAATGATCGTGGCCGCAACGTCGGCTGAACGGCGCAAAGCTGTCATGGCGCTGGAAGAGATGCAGGTCGCGGATTACACCGGCATATTTGAGGCGATGGACGGTTTCCCGGTGACGATTCGCACGCTCGATCCTCCTCTGCATGAGTTCATGCCAGGAAATTCCGAAGAGACTGAACGGCTCGCCGAAGAACTGCGGGTCACGGTCGCCGAAGTCGAATCGCGAATCGAAGCGCTGCATGAGGCCAATCCGATGCTTGGTCATCGAGGTTGTCGGCTTGGAATCACATCACCTGAGATCACGGCGATGCAGGCACGAGCGATCTTTCGCGCGGCGATCGCTTGCATCGATCGGGGAATCGTGGTCCGGCCGGAGATTATGATTCCCTTTGTCTCGGATGAGATGGAACTCAAACTGCAGCGGGAAGTGGTCGATGCCGCGGCAGAAATGGTCGGCCGAACGCTCGTCACCCGAGTCCCGTATCTTGTTGGGACAATGATCGAGTTGCCGCGGGCAGCCCTTCTGGCCGATCGAATTGCCCGCCACGCCGATTTCCTGAGTTTCGGCACCAATGATCTGACACAGACGACCTACGGACTCAGTCGAGACGACTCGTCGCGATTCCTTCCCTACTATGTCGACAAAGCGATCTACCCGGACGATCCATTCCGCGTGCTTGATCGCGATGGAGTCGGCCGTTTGATGAAGATCGGGATCACGCTTGCGCGTGAAACGAACCCGTCTATCAAAGTCGGACTTTGCGGCGAGCATGGTGGCGAGCCATCATCGGTCGCCTTCTGCAACGAAATCGGGTTGGATTACGTGAGTTGCTCGCCCTTCCGGGTACCGCTAGCAAGATTGTCGGCGGCGCACGCCTCGATCGACAGCGCCGACGCCGCCCGTTTCGAACCCGCTCCACTAGGTGCGGGGAACGATCCAACCAGCAAGGGCTCTGCCTCCTTCCTGGCAGTCAACTATCTGGACTGAACCAACACAGGAAGAACGGAATCAAAAACGCCCAGTGGATCACAATCCATTGGGCGTTTCCGTTCACCGTTGGCTGTCTGCCTCTAAAAAATCCCGAGGAAGAAATCGATGACGTGGTAGAGCGTCCATCCGAATCCGACGCACACGGGAAGCGTGATGACCCAGGTTGCCAGTATCCGACCCGCAATTCCCCATCGAACAGCCGATGCTCGCCGGGTTGCCCCGACGCCCATGATCGCCGAGGAGATAACGTGTGTTGTCGAAACTGGAATACCCAGTCGGCTGGCGACTTCGATCACCGTGGCAGCGGCCGTTTCTGCCGCGAAGCCGTCTATTGGTCGCAAATCGACGACTTTCAGACCCATCGTCTTGACGATTCGCCAACCACCAACGGCTGTCCCAAGTCCCATCGCCGCTGCTGCCGAGAGAATGACCCACATCGGCACTTGCCAGTCGTCACCGGTCCACCCGTAGTAACTCGCGAGTGCAAGCGTGATGACGCCCATGGTCTTTTGGGCGTCGTTTCCTCCGTGACTGAATGCCACAAATGCAGCGGAACCGATCTGAAGTTTTCCGAAAATACGATTAACCAGTCGTGGTCGAGACCGGGCGAAGGCCCAGAGCAACCCAAAAAGAATCAGGAACGCCCCCAGGAAACCCAGCAGAGGCGAATAGACCATACCCTGCAGAACCTTGGTCACACCGCCGACGATGATCACATCCGTTCCGGCCGAGGCAATACCTGCACCGGCAATGGAGAAGACCAGGGCATGACTGGAGCTGGAGGGAATTCCAAACCACCACGTTATGAGATTCCAGGCAATTGCCGATAGCAGCGCAGCGGCGACCAATTCCTGAGTTGCGACTTCTGTCGGGATGATTCCCGTACCCACAGTGCTTGCGACTGCCGTACCCGTCAACGCACCCGCGACATTCAACACGGCTGCCATCAGCACCGCCTGACCCGGGTTGAGCACCCTTGTTGCGACTGAAGTCGCAATGGAATTGGCTGTATCGTGAAAACCGTTAATGAAACCGAAGCTGAGTCCCAATACCACGATCAGGATGAGGGCGAGAAGCTCGTTGCTAGGCATACTTCAGCAGAATACCTTCAAGCGTATTGGCGATATCTTCTCCTCTGTCCGTGGCCGATTCGAGCAGTGCGTAAATCTCCCCCCATCGGAGCGATTGCACCAGACCTGGAATGTCCGACGCGCCGTCGTACAAAGTCGATAACACGAGACTCAACGCGTCGTCGGCTTCATTTTCAAGTTGATGAAGCTGCAGAATCGCCTTTCGCAACACCTGCGCATTCTTACCGACATTCTCGAGATGCGGCATCGCGGCAGCGATTATGCTCGACTGCTCTTTGAGAATCCGCGTGAATATCCGTGCGGACTCCGTTGGTGCACCAATCTTGTACAACCAGGAGCGTTTTCCGGCTTCTTCAAGATCGTCGACGAAATTGTCGATTTCGCTGGCGGGACTCTGGATGTCGTCACGATCGAGCGGTGTGACGAACGTGCTGTTAAGCGCCTGATAAATTCCATGGGTGATTTCATCACCCTCGTGTTCGAGCTCTCGAAGATGGCGAACCTCGCGCTCGATATCCGGCCCAAACTCGATCACCTTCATCAGCAAATTCGCGGTCGCGACTGCGTTGTCCGCTGCAAGTGCGAACTGCGCAAAGAATTGATGATCTCGCGGGAGAAATCTGGCCAGCACCATTCTGAACTACCTCAACGCGAATCGATATCATTCTCTTAATAACTATCGGAGTTTATCAGCGCGCGGGCACACTCGACCTCCTTTTTGCGCCGTCTTTCCTACG
>Ga0105046_10002231_pt1 | contig 30517 bp, 25 predicted proteins | sample MAT03_FD_78385 | JGI IMG/M metagenome (GOLD analysis project Ga0105046, IMG submission 78385) | Freshwater microbial communities from Lake Fryxell liftoff mats and glacier meltwater in Antarctica - MAT-03 (megahit assembly) | ecosystem: Environmental > Aquatic > Freshwater > Ice > Liftoff...
CCCCCGGCACCGCACCTTGGCCCGTAAGCCGCAGATGGGCAAGGCATTATCATCCCCGGCCCCGTTGGGCCGGTGGGTCACTCTCCGGGAGCATACCCGGGTAATTTCTCGCGAGTGCCGAAGCCGGGCGCCACAACGATAATGATCACTGCCGGCTGAGGGGGCAGCAATGGCTGGCGGTTGCGTCTTTGGAAACTGGAGCTGCAGAAATTCGCCGAGGAGTCAGGCTTTCCCCTTTCGGTCTGTCATTTTCCGCCCGGGACCAGTAAATGGAACAGGATTGAACACCGCCTCTTTTCCTTCATCTCGTCGAACTGGCGCGGAGAGCCTCTGCGTGACTACGAAACCGTCATCAATCTCATCGCCAACACGACCACAGCAAAAGGCCTAACAGTCACCTGCCGATTGGATCGCCGAAAATATCCAATCGGCCGTAAAGTCACAAAGACAGAAATGATGCAGATTAAGCTTAAGCCCAATAAGTTTCACGGCGAATGGAACTACGTCATCTCGCCGCAGACCATGACGTGATGTTGATACCTTTATTTAATGTAACCGTTCAGCCCCCCCTATCTCTGGAGTAGCGAAAGAGAAGGCTGAGCGGCCCGGTGGCGGCTGAAGGAGTCAGCGAGAAACCCCACCCTTTTTTCTTAGACCCTCAAAATAGGAACTTTCTAGTTTGGTCTGACAGGGGGTGGTTCAAGATATCTGAGCTAGCTTAGGATGGGGTGGACGACGTGGCCATGGACGTCGGTGAGGCGGCGGCGGATACCGTTGTGATAGTAAGTGAGTTTTTCGTGGTGGAGACCGAGAAGGTGCAGGGCGGTCGCGTGGAAATCGTAGACGGTTACGGGATTTTCGGCGGGTTGATAGCCTAGATCGTCGGAAGCGCCGTAAGCGATGCCGGGCTTGACGCCAGCGCCGGCAAGCCAGCACGTGAAGCAATTCGGGTGGTGGTCGCGGCCCTTCTTGCCTGCACCCTGCGCGACGGGCGTGCGACCGAATTCGGTTACGCCCATGACGAGCGTGTCCTGGAGGAGGCCGCGTTCGTGGAGATCGTTGAGAAGCGCGGCAACGGGCTGATCGTACTCGCGAGCCATCTTGCCGTGGTTGCCGAGTAAATCACCGTGTGCATCCCAATCTGTGCCGGATGCGCCGTGGTAGACCTGGACAAAGCGAACGCCGCGTTCAATGAGGCGGCGAGCGAGGACGCAGCGGCGGGCCATGTAGCTGGTCTCCGGCTGATCAAAGCCGTAGGCCTTTTTCGTAGCTTCCGATTCGGTTTCGAGACTGACGGCATCGGGTACGCTGAGCTGCATTTGGGCCGCGAGTTCGTAGCTGCGGACGCGGGCATCGAGATCAGTGTCGCCGGGGCGCTGTTCGGCGTATGAGCGATTCACGTTGTTGACAAACTGGCGGGCCTTGGTCTGGTTGAAAGGGCTGCTAAGATCGGGGACGGGGTCGCCGGTCGACTTGAACGCAGTGCCCTGGGCGGTGGCCGGCAGAAAGCCGTTGGACCATTGGAGTGTGCCACCCCAGGGGTAGTTACGATGGTCGGGGAGGACGACGAAGGCGGGGAGGGTCTGGTTCTCCGTGCCGAGAGCGTAGGTGGCCCAGGCGCCCATGGCCGGGAAGCCGGAGAGAATGAAACCGGTGTTCATCTGAGCGACGGCGGGCATGTGGTTGGCGCTTTTGGCGACCATGGAACGGATGACGGTGAGTTTATCGGCCTGGGTGGCGATGTGGGGCAGAAGATCGCTGACGAAGAGGCCGGATTGTCCGCGCTGGTGAAAGTTCCAGGGGCTCTTGTAGAGGTTGCCGGCCTGTCCGAAGAAGGTGGGCATGTCGAAGGGCTTGCCGTCGCGCTTGTCGAGTTCGGGTTTGTAGTCGAAGGTGTCCATGTGGCTCATCCCGCCGAGGGTGAAGAGCTGGAGGATGCGCTTGGCTTTGGGCGGGAAGTGGGGTTGCGCCTGGGCCAGCGAGGACGCGGCGAGCCAGCCGAAACCGAAGCCGGCGTTGAGCAGCATTTCGCGGCGGGTGCTATTCAATTTCGATGAATTCACTGGCATTAAAGAGACCCCAACAGAGTTCGTCGAGTGAGAGTTGTTGAGCGGCTGCAATTTCGCGAGGCATCGGTGAGCGGCCGAGCGCCAGACGGAACGCGCGTTCTATTGGACTATCCGGCGCCTCCAGTTCGACTCTCGCAGCGAAGGCCCTGGCCAGACGGACAGGAAGCGGATTGTTCATCAAACTCAACGCCTGGAGGGCGGTGGTGGTGGAGGGGCGTTTCGGCGTCTTTACCGCGGGCACGGGACAATCGAGCGATTCGAGCATGGCATCGCCACCGGTATTGATATTCATGCGATAGACGGTTCGGCGCTGGAGGTCACTGTCATCGCTATCAAGCGGCTCATACTTCACGTATGATCCGCCGGGCTTAGTGATTTTGAAGGGGCGGAAGCTGGGACCACCGGGTTGTGCGTTCAACTTGCCGGAGACCGCCAGCATGGTGTCACGAACTGCTTCGCCTTCCAGCCGGCGTGGTGTATAGCGCCAGAGCAGACGGTTGCCGGCGTCCTTGGCGGCGGCCTCCTTATTGTGTTTGGAGGACTGGCGATAGGGAGCGGAAAGTACGATTCTTCTATGGAGCGATTTGAGGCTCCAACCGGATTGGATGAGATCGGCGGCGAGGGTGTCGAGGAGATCCGGGTGCGAAGGAAGTCCGCCGTTTGCACCGAAATCATTGGGATTTTCGACGATGCCGGTGCCGAAGTGATGGGCCCAGACGCGGTTGACAATGACGCGGGATAAGAGTGGATTCCCGGGGCTGGCGATCCAAAGGGCAAGGCGGGCGCGGCGTTCGGTATCGGAGGCGTCAGGCCGCAGATTGAAGGCGGCGTCAGGCAAGGCGGAGAGACCGGCGGGGGCAATGGCTTCAGATTTGAGGCGAGTGATACCAGGATCTCGCGGTGCGGCGGCGAAGGCCTTATCGGGCTTGGGAATCCCGGCGAGTTCCTTTTGCAGTTCAGCCAACTCAGCGAATAGCCGAGAATCCTTGCGTTCGATGGTTGGGGCAGGGCCTGCGGCGAAGGAGGCGGCAATTTGCGCAGCGGTGAGAGCGGTGTCGTAAAGGCGTGCCTCGTCAATGGCGAGTTCCGGAGTTGCGGTGAATTTGAGAACGGCATCACCGGCGGCGTAAGTCTGGAGCTGTCCGCTGATGCCCACATCCGGCCGGAAGGGTTCGCCGTAGGGTAAACCGTTACGGAATTGGCGAATGGCGCCGTCAGCAGAATAGGTGAAGGCGAGATGTATCCGCTCACCGGTCGCGGCGGATTCTTTGGGCCCCTTCGCGTCCGCGGTGCGGAAGTTGGCGGTGCTGAGGTTGCGCCACTGCTTGTTCGAGCCGCCTGCGAATTGAATGCCGTCGGAGGCGGCGCCGCGATATCCGGAGCGGTTGTAAATTCGAAAAACGTTGATGAGATTTTCGAGTGGCTTTGTTACGGTGACCCAGGCTTCCAGGGACTTCTCAGCGATGCTGGCTTGGAGGGGTTCGGTGACAAGAGAACCCGCGGCGAGGCGGCCCCCGGCGAGCCGGGTTTTCAGGCCGGTGGAGGCGTGGAGCGACCCGAGTTGATCGTGGGCGTCGACGTCGAAAGTCCATTGGGCGAGCGGCTTCGCGTTCATCCAGTTCGAGGATCGCCGGTGGAGATTCGCGATCTGCGTTTCGACTTGACGGATCTTTGCAGTGAGGGCGGCGACTTTGGAGTTGTGGGATTCGTCGAGGACGCGACCATCGGGGAACAGTTCTGTGGACGCAGGGTCAGCAAAGGGCTGCCAGACGCCGGAAAGTGCAGCTTTGAAGGCAAAGTAGTCGCGTTGAGGGATGGGGTCAAATTTGTGGTCGTGGCAGCGGGCGCAGTTCACGGTGAGGCCAAGAAAGGTCTGCGAGACGACGCCTGCCATTTCTTCCAACTGATCCTCGCGAACGGCTTCGCGTTCCCGCTCGACGGCGGAGGTGAGACCCACGGCATCAGTCGGGCCGAAGACGAGCATGCCGGTGGCGATGACCGCGTCGCGATTAGAGGGTTGGAGAATATCGCCGGCGATTTGTTCGCGGACAAAATCGATGTAGGGCTTGTCTTGATTCAGGCTGCGAATCACGTAGTCGCGATAGGGCCAGGCGTGGTCGCGCGGCTCATCGCGTTCGAATCCTTCGCTTTCGGTGAAGCGGACGACGTCGAGCCAGTGACGGGCCCACCGCTCGCCGTAACGGGGACTGGCGAGAAGGCGGTCGATGAGAGATTCGTATGCGTTGGGGTTTTCGTCGCTGACGAACGTGGCAATATCCTCGGGCGTTGGAGGCAGACCCGTAAGATCGAAAGTCGCGCGGCGGATGAGTGTGCGGCGATCAGCGGGCGGGGACATGTCAAGTCCGTTGTCACGAAGCTTGGCTGCGATCAACTCGTCGATTGTGCGGGGTGAGGAGTGGAGGGGTTGGAGCGACCACCATTTCTGCTGGGTCCAGGGTGCGCCGGCGTCGATCCATTTCGCGAGCGTTTCCTGTTCAGCCGTGGGGATGGCGCCATCGGGCGGCATCTGGCCGAGTTGGACTCGGCGAAGTATGCGCGGAAGGCCCGCTCTGAGCGTGGATTCGCGGGTGGAAAAATCGAGTGCCGCAGTCTTGCTTTTTGGATTGTGGCAGGCGCCGCACCGGCGCGTAAGGATGGCCGGCGCGTCGATGGAGAGATCGGCGGCGAGACATAGACCAGCGGTTGTTAGAAGGAAAAGGACACGCACTCGAATCGCTCCCGATTATATGTGGTTTCATAAGCGTATGCGCCCTCTATTTTTGTTGTTCGTGCCGTTCTTGTATGCGGAGGTTGGGGTGCGAGTGGACGCGTATGCCGAACGATTGGGGGCGGTGTCGCGGCAGATCTGGGAACTGGCCGAAGTTGGGTATAAGGAGACGAGGAGCTCCGAATTGTTGCAGTCGGAGTTGACGAAGGCCGAATTCAGGGTGCAGGCCGGCGTAGCGGGGATTCCCACTGCGTTCGTGGCGACCTATGGGTCCGGGAAGCCGGTGCTGGGGCTGATGGCGGAGTACGATGCGTTGCCTGGACTATCGCAGAAAGATGTTCCCAAACGGGAGGCGATGTTGGCTGGCGCACCGGGGCATGGGTGCGGGCATAACTTGCTGGGCGCGGCGTCCGTCCTGGCGGCGATTGCGCTAAAAGAGGAGGGTTTTGCGGGAACTTTGAAGGTTTTCGGAACGCCGGCGGAGGAGGGCGGCGCGGGCAAAGTGTTCATGATTCGGGCCGGGCTGTTTCAAGGAGTTGACGCGATGCTGGCCTGGCATCCGGCGGACTCGAGCGCCGGGAGTAACGAGTCCTCGATGGCAAACATCAGTGCCAAATTTCGCTTTCACGGGACAGCGGCTGCCGCGGCGGGAGCGGCGGACCGCGGCCGATCGGCCCTTGACGCGGTCCTGCTTTTTGGCCACGCTATCGAGTTGATGCGCGAACACGTCCCGCCCGATGCGCGCATGCACTATATCGTCAGTAATGGCGGTTCGGCGCCGAATGTTGTACCGGACTTCGCGGAGTTATACATCACCGCCAGGCATTCGTCGATGGCATCGTTGGATGATATTTGGAAGCGCATTTTGAAGGCTGCTGAGGGCTCGGCGATGGCAACGGAAACGCGGAGCGAGCCCCAGCTGGTCGGCGCGGTTTACAACTTTTTGCCTAACGATGCGCTGACGGGAATGTACGACCGGAACCTTCGGAAATTTGGCGGAATCCGTTACGACGGCGCGGAACAGGAGTTCGCGGTAGAGTTGCGCAGGACGCTATTCACCGAGCCGGGTCTGGCGCTGGGCAGTGAGGCGGAAATCCAGAAGATCCGGGAGGGCGTGTTCCAGGCGTCAACGGACGCCGCGGATGTTTCGTGGACCGTGCCAACGGCGCAGTTATCAGTGGCTACGTATGTGCCCGGCATCACTGGTCATAGCTGGCAATCCACCGCCTGCGCGGGCATGTCGATCGGCCGCAAGGGCATGGTGCTGGCGGCGAAAGTGTTGGCGCAAACGGCAATGGATATCTACAGGGATCCCAAGTTGCTGGGGCCGATTCGCGCGCAGTTCGACAAGCGGCGTGCCGGATTTACTTATCAGTCGCGATTGCCGGCCGACGCCCAGCCGCCATTAAACTACCGTGACAGCAAGCTACCCTAAGCCCTTGACCTTCCAGCCGGCACGGTAGGGGCGCTTCAGGAACGCATTCGCCTGTTTCTCATTACGGAATTTGAGTTTTGCGGAGTTCCATTCGAGGGTAGTTTTCGGGAATCGGGTCGCGAGGCTGCCGAGCAGAACCGTCTCGCTCAACGGCCCGGAATAAGTAAAGGGCGTGGACGTCGGGCCTTTGCCGAGAATCGAGTCGACAAACTCGTGGTAGTGGTTGTTCGTTGTGACTTCGGGACGCTTGAAATCAGTAAATGACGCCGCCGGGAATAGCGACGGAAAGGCGACGTGAGGCACCAGCATGACGCCTTTCGTACCGATGATGATAGAACCTTGGCTGGGGAGACGGGTGCCCTCAATCAGCGCCTGGATGTCTTGCGGCGGGCGTTCGTCGCCGTCGTACCAGGTGACGTTAACTGTCTTTCCTTCGGTGTATTGCGTGCCGGGAAAAGTGTACTTGACGATGGCGTTCACAGCCCAGCTATGCTCGCTGGGCGCGGGCCCTTCCGCCCGCACGGTCAGGGGCGCGGTAAGAGCCAAAGCGCCGAAAACGGGATCGTAAATGTGGCAGCCCATGTCGCCGAATGTTCCGGTACCGAACTCCAACCGCTTGCGCCAATTTCCAGGGTGGCAGTAGTTCTTGATGAAGGTCTCAGGCCGGGCCACACCGATCCAGCCATCCCAATCGAGCGTCGGCGGAACGGCGTCAGTCGCGGCCGGACGCGGCTCCGTATCGCCCCATTTCTTATTGCTCCAGGCGTGGACTTCCTTCACCTTGCCGATCGTCCCCGCATGAACCAGTTGCACGGCCGTGCGGTATTCCGAATTGGAATGAATCTGAATGCCCATCTGCGTGACGAGACTCTTTGAAACCGCGTACTTCTGGAGTTGCCGGGCTTCGGCGACGTGCGACGTCAGCGGTTTTTGGCAATAGACATGAAGCCCCCGCCGCATCGCAGCCATCGCTTGCGGCGCGTGCATATGATCAGGAGTGCCGACGCAGACCGCGTCCAGATTCTTGTATTCCTTATCAATCATTTGCCGCCAGTCCTGATACAGCGTGGCTTTGGCGTAAGTCGTTTTGACGCGGTCCGTGCGGGCCGTGTCAACATCCGCGGCGCTGATCAGATCGACGGACGCGTGAGTGGCAATGCCATGAAGGGTGGCCCAAGCCATGCCATTGGCGCCGAAAGACGCGAGGCGAACACGGCCACTGGGCGGCGCGGAGATCAGATTCCGAATGAAAAAAGGCGCGGCGAGAACGGCGCGGCGGGGGATTGTCATATGTGTTTTATCGACGGCCCTGGTTAACGGTTCCTGAGCGGATTTCGGTATTCGGCAACACGGCGCGAAGCCGAGCGATACCATTCGCAGTGAGGCCGGTGTTGACGACATCAAGGCGTTTCAAATTCGTAAGTTTGGTGAGCCTTTCGACGGAAACATCAGTGATTTTGCCGTTCCGCAAGCTCAGTATTTCAAGTTGCGGCAGCCCCGACAGCGTCTCGACACCACGATCGGTAACCGTAACTTGCCACAGGCCGGAGTCCGTCCGTTGCAGTCCGCCCAGGTCAAGTTCCTTGAGACCGGGGATCAGCCGAAGCGGCGTAAGGCCGACGTCGGTCATCTTGTTGCCGCCAAACGAAAGGGATTGCAGCTTGGGCATGGTGGTGAAGTACTCAACGCCGTTGTCGGTCATTTCGGCAAACCCGGCGTCGATCCAAGCGAGTTCAGGATGGTTGGCGAGATGGGCCAGACCGGTATCGGTAAGCTTAGTGCCGCGCAAATTCAACCACTGCAATTTCGGCCAGTTCTTGACGACGGCCAGCGCGCCGTCCCCGGTGAGTTCCGCGTAATAGAGATTTAGATGAGTGACGTTCTTCAGACGTTTAAGATGAGCAAAGCCGAGATCGGAGACGCGGGTGTGGGAGAGATCGAGGCGTTGGAGTGTAGGGATTGCACCGACGCGGCTAAGGTCGCCGTCGGTGATCCACGTTCGGGAGAGGTCCAGCGCGACAATCTCGCCTTTAGGGTTGGTCTGCGCGGCGCCACCAGTTTCCTTTACCCAATCCATCGGCGAAAGCACGGCCGCGAGGAGGAGAATGGCCGTCCACATAGCTAACTTTTCCTCCGTGTAGGCAAGGCTGACGCAGGATCGAAGATGATGCGCATTTCCGGTTTTGCCTGTTGCAGTTTGTTGTTCGCGGCTTCAGTAATGAGCGTGTGGTAGATGTTCAGCTCGCGGAGTTTAGGAAATTTAGCCAGCGTATCGATCGCCGCGTCCGTTAAATTGGCCGTGTCGAGTCGCAACGTCTCCAGGTTCAGCAGCGCGGGCTGAAGAAGCGCCAAGCCCTTGTCGGAAATGCCGGTGTAATCGAGATTGAGATGCTTGAGCGCCGTGAAAGGGACAAGGTGCGGAATCGCGTCGTCGTCAATCCGAGTGCGGGCCGCTTCGAGGCTGGTGAGGTTTGTCAGAGTAACCAAATGGGCAAGGCCCTTCGCGCCGATTTTGTTGTAGCTAATGTTGAGGGATTCCAATGACGTAAATCCGGCGACCGCTTTCATGGTGTCGTCGGAGACGTCGGTGCTGAGGAGATCCAGGCGGCGGAGTTTCTTCAGCGGCGCCAGCGCAACGACACCGGCGTTTGAAATATCGGTATACGCCAACCTCAAATTTTGCAGATTCAAAAGTGTCGCAATTTGCGCCGCTCCGGCGTCGTTTATCGGGGCGTTCGCGACGTCGAGGTCCTCGACGGTGGAAACGTGATGCAGACCGGCGCCTTTAACCAGCGTGTGATTGAGAGCGAGGCGCTGCAAATGTTTCAACGCGGCGAGCGGCGCAAGTCCGTTATCGGAAACCATGGTGTGACCGAGATCCAGATCCCGGAGCGCCGTCAGTTTGGCAATATTCGCCATGCCGCCATCGCCGATTTCGGTGGTGTTGAGCCGGAGGCGTTCCAAGGCGGGGAGCGCGGACAGATGGGCCAATTGAGCCTCGGTGACGGGAGTACGAGAGAGATCGATAGAACGGATTTGTCCGGCTTCCGCGCTGGAACGCCCGCCGAGCCGCTCGATCCACGCGGCCATGGCAGCCGGTGTTTTGGCGGTAGGCGCGGAAGTGCGAAGCGTCGAATCCGTTGACGCCGGAGCGGACTCCTGAAACGCGATTTGTACGCCGGGGACAGCAGCGCGGAAATCTTCAATACCGTTTCGAGTGACGCGGGTGTAGCGAAGGTCGAGGTTCGCCAGATTCTTGAGCGTTTTCAGCTTCGCCAGTCCCGCATTAGTGATTTGCGAGCGATAGAGGTTCAGCTCCGTGAGCTGCGTCATGCGTGCCAGCACGTCCATGGAATCATCGGACAACGGCGCCCCCAGCAGATTGAGCGTCCGAAGATTGGTGAGATTGCGAAGATGCCCGGCGCCCCGATCAGTGATCTTGAGGCCGTAAAGATCCAGCGCTTCAAGCGTCTTGAGCTGCGCGAGATGGGCGAGGCCGTCGTCTGTAACGAAGGTGTCGCGCAGGCCGAGTTGCCGCAACTTCGACATGCCGGCCGTGGAGGCAAGCCCCGCATCGGTCACGGGCGTGTAGCTTAGATCCAGCTTTTCCGCGTTAACGAAAGGTGCGAGCCCTTCGCCCTTCACGCGCGTCATGCTGAAACGAAGTTCGCGCAGTTGCTTCAAATTCGCAAACTGATTCAGTCCCTTATCGGAGACGTTCACGTTCGTGAGAAAGTGCAGCGAAAAGCCCAGTTTGTCGAGCTTCGTGAGAGTCGCCAGAGCCTTCAATTCATCGTTGGCGTCCAGCGTTGATCCCGCGCCGGGATTGAAGATTGTTCCAGGAAGCAGGAGTTCGCGGAGTTCCGTGCACGGGCTGAGCTTCTTCAGATCGCGATGATCAATGATGGTGCCGACCAGGTCGACGCCTTCCAGGCGAAATGGCTCTTTGGGGAACTCGCTCGGATCGCTGATCCAGCTTTGTGAATTCGGCAAACGGACGCGACCGCCGAACTGCAGGACCCATTCCGCAGTGGGAAGATCGGACTGCGCCAGCAGCGGGAGGGCGATAAAGAAAAGCAGGAGTCGCACTAGTGCCTAGCGTATCGCAGCTACTGCTTCTGTTGTTTCTCCAGGGAGTAAAGATAATACTGCTCGCGGTCGGCAACGTACTCGCGGTAGCCATTGGGGTCGACAAACGGATTGGGGCTGCCCGGTTTCAGCTTTTTGTGCTTTTCCGCCATTCCGTAATAGAGTCCGTGTGCGCCGAGAAAAATGTCGCCTTCCAGTGACTTCAGAACGCGGAAGGTGCGGGCGTAGCCGGCAGCCATTTCCGGATATTCTTTGTTGTTCACAAGCTGGAATCCGGGGTTAACGTTGGGGCTGCCGATGATGACGGCGTTAAGCGTTTTACCGAGATCGCCTACCGGAATCGACCAAGTGGTGTTCCCGCGTGTATGGCCCGGGGTGAGGTGCGCACGGAGTTTGGCTTCGCCGAGTTCGACAACATCGCCATCCTTCAAAACTTTGTCCACCTTACAAGGCTTCCAGCCGGCGGTATATAGATACTGGCCTTTCCCGCCGGAACTGATGACTTTGTCGTCGCCTTCCATGACGAACACTTTTGCGCCGGTGAGTTCCTTTAACAACGCAATTCCGCCAACATGATCGTCGTGCGCGTGGCTGGAAAGGATGATCTTCACGTCGGTGAGTTTGAAACCGAGCTTTTCGACATTCGCGCGGATGATGGGGACGGTACGTTCAAAGCTCGCATTGATGAGGATGTGGCCCTGGCGAGACGTAACGAGATACGTGGAAAGCCCTTTCGAACCGACGTAGTATAAATTGTCCGCGATTCGATGGGGCGGGAAAGGCTCGTCCCAATCATTTTGGGCCAGGAGCGGCAGCGCGAGTAGCGGGAGAAGACGAAGCAGCATCACTAAGAATTGTAGCGAGGCGAGCCGCCGCCGCGGAAAAGGGATTTCGAAGAGCGAAGGCTTGTGCGGCGCGTCCTTTGGCGGCGAGATCGGATTGGACGAGTTGTTGCAGTTCGGCCAGGAAAGTTTCCGGGGTGGCGACAGCTCCGAAGGCAGGCTGCATAGCGGCATTTTCAAGAGTGAGCGCGGGGAGACCGTACTGAAAAGCTTCCATCAGGGTGAGCCCGTAGGATTCGTGGCTGGAGGGAAAAACATAGATGTCCGCAGCGGAAAAATGAAGTTGCTTTTGCTCGCCGTAAAGATGGCCAGGGAAGCGGACTTGCGTGTTAGAGAGCTTGGCGGCCTTCGCGCGAAGGAGCGATTCGTGCTTTTTGCCGTGCATGTAGGCGGCTCCGCCACAAATCAATACGTAGATTGTTGGATATCCGGGCTGCCGCTCCCAAGCGGCCAGCGCGTCCAGCAGGAGTTGTTGATTCTTTTCGGGCGAAAGTCGCGAGAGGGTGATCAGCACCAGGGCATCGGCCGGAATGCCCAATTGCCGCCGGGCCGCCTGCTTATCAACGGCCGGAAGGGCAGGCGGCGCGCCCCAGCCCAGCACGTGGATTTTCCCTGGTTCCGTATCCGGGTAGCAGTGCAGGATGATGTCCTTCATGGCGGCGGACGGAACGATGTGCGCGGCCGAGTATTGAACGCAGTCGGACTGCTTCTTGAAAATGAGTTGGAGCACGCCGGGATACAGCGCCCCCAGTAGCCGATACAGCCTCACGAGAGTCTTCGGCGAAATCAGCTTGCGGCAATAAATAGCGGCGATGTAGGCGACGACATCCACGTGCCAGATTGTTACGACTTTGTAGTCTTGAAGCGCTTTGAACTCAGGACCCTCGGCAATGTCGTTGACGAGTACGACCGTACCGGCCGGATCCTCGCGGCGGATCGCCTGCGTTGACGCGGCCTCAAACTGGCGGGAGAAACGGGCGTAGGACCCGGTGTCGAAGTTGATGATGTCATGACCGGTGTTCGTTTGCGGCGTGAAGTACGCAACTGCAAAGGGCGCGGTTCTGGCCCACTCGGCGGAGAGCATTTCAAAGATCGCAGCCCCGCCGCCCAGTGGCGCATGCTCCCGCGCAAAGCCGCCGTGGGCCGCAGAATAAAGAACCTTCACCGCACGAACTGGTCGACGAACGACTCGCCCAGACCGCACTCGATGTAATGCTTGCGGCACATGTCGATCTTGGTAAAGACGTCTTCAAAGCCGGTGTGCTTGCCCTCGGCGTCCACATAATACATGCAGCCGGAGATGTGGAAGAAGGTGATCATCTCGTCGGCGGACTCAACCGTCAACGTATGCGTCTCGCCGGGCGGCTCGAAGACATAGTCCCCGGCGTTGGCGACCCAGTCATGCTCCAGATATCGCCAGGAGCCTTTGATCACGTAGCCATGGACGGGCGCCGGGTGGCGGTGCCGGCTCAGGATTCCAGCCCGCCGGACACGCAACAGGTTGCACCATTGGCCCTGCAGAGTATTCAGCATTAGCGGCCGGAACCATACGTTCGGCGCCTGGGGAACCCAAACACGTTCGTCATCGGGTACAGCCGTGGCGACGATTTGCGCGGGCGAAAGAGGGTGGGTGGATTGTGACATTTTCTATACAGCCAGGAAACCGCCGTCAATGGGGAGAATTACGCCGTTGATGAACGAAGCGGCTTCGGAACATAAGAATAGCACCGGCGGGGCAACCTCCTCCGGGCGGCCCCAGCGTTTCATTGGGCATCGATCCAGAATCGGTGCGGATCGGACTGGATCGTCCTGCAAACCCTGCGTGAGCGGCGTGGCGATCCAGCCGGGGGCGACGGCGTTAACGCGAATGCCGTCAGCCGCCCAGGCCACAGCGAGTGATTTCGTAAGCTGGCCGATCGCGCCCTTCGAAGCCGTATAAGCGGGTACTCGCGGACCGCCGAAGTAGGTCCAGAGCGAGGCAATATTGACGATCGCGCCCTTCGAAATGGCGAGCTTGTCGTGGGCCTCCGTGCAGAGGCGCATGGCGCCCGTCAAATTTACATCCATTACCTGCTGGAAGACATCAATACGGAATTCGTCGTCACGGCGGATAATGCCCGCGCAGTTCACGAGGAAATCGATTTGAGGAAGGGTAGCGATCAACGCCTTGCAGGCGCCGGTATCGGTGACGTCGAGTTCCGCGAAGTGGAGCCGCCCGTCGCTTTCAGGGGGCGTGCCAAGTCCCGCGGCGGTGACAGAAGCTCCCGCGGCAGCGAAGGCGCGAGCGATAGCCAAGCCAATTCCGGAGGTTCCGCCGGATACGAGTGCGGTGCGGCCAGTGAATGAGAACATGCAATAACAGAGTAGAACGGGAGTCATGGACGACAAAATTTCTCAAATAAGAAAAAGCTATTTGTCCGGTGAATTGAACGAAGCGGGTGTAGGCGGGGACCCGATTGCGATGTTCGGCAATTGGATGAAGGCGGCGATCGAGGCGGGGATCGACGAGCCCAATGGAATGGCGCTGGCGACGGCTTCGCCGGACGGCGAACCGTCCGTTCGCATCGTTCTGCTGCGAGGCTTCGATGAGCGCGGGTTTGTGTTCTATACGAACTATGAGTCGGCAAAGGGACAGGAATTGGCCGTGAATCCGCGCGCGGCGCTGACGCTTTGGTGGCAGCCCTTGGAACGGCAAGTACGTATCAACGGGCGTGTGGAGAAGTTGGCGCGCCAGGAGAGTCAAGCGTATTTTGAAACGCGGCCCCGCGGCCATCGCCTTTCCGCCTGGGCATCCCCGCAGAGCCACGTGGTGACGGGCCGCGCCGAGTTGGAGCAACGAGCGCAGGAAGTAGAGACACTTTTCCCAGGCGATGTCCCGCTGCCGGATTTTTGGGGCGGCTATCGGTTGACGCCGGAGCGAATGGAGTTCTGGCAGGGGAGGGAGAACCGTCTGCACGATCGGTTCCTGTTTGAGAGGCGCCAGGGCGTATGGACGGCGGCGCGCCTGGCTCCATGATGGGTTAAGAGCCCGGCGGCAAAGAGGCGATAAAAGCGTCGGCTTCCTTCATGGATATCTCGATGTCACGGATCAGAATCTGCACGTCCGCGTCCATCTTGATGACGTTGGATTTGAGTGACGTGATAGCCTCCGCATTCAGGTTGTGCTTGATGAAGAGGACCTGATCTTCGAACGCCTTCACCACCGGCTTAGCCTTCGCTTCCACGGCCTTCATTTTACGAAGCAATTCAGTATAACGGCGGCGCGTGGACTTCAGCATGACGTTGCTTTTGTTCCGCAACTCCCCGTTTTTCATCCCGCTTAGTTCTTTTTCCCACTCGCTGAACATGTCGCTCGAGACTTGTTCGATGGACGTGATCCGGTCGCTCACCGTCTTTGTCCGGCCGGCCGCTTCGTCGTACGATTTCTTCAGCTTTTTGTAGACCTCTTCGGTCTGCCCGCCCTTGAAACCGGTCGCGGCTTGAAACGCTTCGAGCGTTGTTTTGTACTGCTCCTTCGCCTTCTCCTGATCTTCTCTGCCCTTCTTGATTCGGTCGACGAGGATGTCCCGTTTTTCGTTGCCGATCTTCTCCTGCGCCTTGTAGTAAAGCTCCGTGCAGGATGCCAGGGAAAAACAGAGCAGGACAAGAGCAAAGCGAGACATCACCTAATCATAGCGGAGGGCCTGCGCGGGCTCGACCTTACGGGCTCGGCGCGCCGGCAGCCAGCAGGAGAATAGCGCGGTCGCGAAGAGAATCCCGGCCACGGTCGCAAACACGCCTGGCTCAAGCGGCTTGACCTGAAACAGCAGCGTCTCCATAAAGCGCGTAAGCACCGCCGCCGCGGCCAGGCCGATCAGCATTCCGGCGATCGTCAACCGCAGGCCGCCGTTCAACACCATACCGGCCAGTTGCGATGGCGCCGCGCCTAGAGCCAGACGCACGCCAAACTCCTGCCGGCGCTGCGCCACGGCGTAGGAGAGCATTCCATAAATCCCGAGGCAGGCAAGGAACAGCGCCGTGGCCGCGAAGGCGATGGTGATGGTCGTCTGGATTCGCTGCTGTTTTGTTTCCAACGCGAGAAGTTCCGTAACAGGCTGCAGCTCCGCCACCGTCTGGTTCGAATTGACGGCAAGGATGGCCCGGCGCAATGCAGGCGCAAGCTGGCTCGGATCGCCATGCGTGCGTGCAACAACATAAATGGGCGAGGAAAATGTCGCCGTCGGATGCTGTGCTTCCGGGAAGTAGGTGATGATGGGCGCGTTCTCGGCAAGCCCCAATTCGCGGACGTCACCCACCACGCCAATTACCGTCAGCCAGGGATTAGGCGATTGCGGATCACCGCGATGAAGCCTCTTTCCAATCACCTTTTCGCCCGGCCAGAATCGCTGTGCCAGTGCCTGTTTGATGATGACGACACCCTCGGCGGCGGCGGTGTCATCGCCCGTAAAGAGCCGGCCCTCGCGAAGGGGGATTTTCAACGTGGCGAAGTAGTCTCCTGTAACCTGCCGCATCATGGCTGCGGGCTGGCCCGGCTGGTAAGGCTTGTCAGCCAGCGTGACGCCGGAATAGCCGCCCTTCCAAGTCGCCGGAATGGATGAAGAATATGCCGCTCCGGCAACACCGGGAATCGCTTTGACTCGTTCCAGGACGTCGGTATAGTACCGGGTGCGAAGCGCCGGATTCTGGTACAAGTTGCGCGCCAGCACGGTCTGCGCTGAGATCAGATTTTGCGGCTGAAAGCCCGGATCCCCGTTAGTCGAATTCGTAAATGTACGGAAGAGCAGCGCCGCCCCCGTCAGCAGAAGAATCGCCAGTGAAATTTCCGCCACAATCAAGCCGCCGCGCAAGGCATCGTGATGCCGATCCCCGATCGCGCGTGTCGTCCGCGTGCCGGCGGCTCGGAACGCGGGTAACAGTCCGCTTGCCACCGTGCAGAACAGCGCCAGGGCGAACTGAATAGCGATAACGCCGGGATTCAACTGCAACTTCGTGAAAGCAAGCATTCCGGGTGGAACCAGCGGCTGCAAGACCTGGAATGCCGCGAGCGCCACCAACAGGCTGGCCGCCTGCCAGCAGCGCCAGTACCAGCGACTCCGTAAGCAACTGCCGGATCAGACGGCCGGAACTGGCCCCAAGTGCCGTTCGGACCGAAAGTTCGGCGCCGCGCCCGACGGCACGGGTGAGGAGCAGGCTGTTGCGCGTATCCTCCGTCAACCGCTCATGCAGGTCGACGCCCTGCAACTTTAGCGTCGTGCACTCACGCGGAAAGTCGCGGCGGTACTGCGCGGAAAGAGTATCGAGCTCCGCCTGCACCTGCTGCATCGACGTCCCGGCCTGCCTGCGGCCGGTGATATAAACATAGCGGCTGCCCCGCTTGCCCCCAGCGCTCGGGGGAAATAGCAAAGGGTGTCCAGAGTTCCGCGCGGCCAAGGGTATATCGAAAATTGGGCGGCAGAATTCCAATCACCGTGTGGGGCGTTTCGCTCAGGCGAATGGACCTATTGATGATGTTCGGATCGGAGGCAAATCGCCGCTGCCAGAGTTCGTATGTCAGAATGACGACGCCTTCTTTTCCTTCAACATCCTCGGCTGAATACCAACGCTATTGAAAAAGTTAGCGCTCGCGAGCGCCGCATCGAGCCGCTCCGGCTCACCCTCGTCCGTCAGGTTCGTTTCGTATGGTTGGTAAAGAGCGAGACTGTGTAGCGTCTTCATGCTCTCCTGCAGCGCGCGAAACGTTCCCGGGGAAGTGTCTCCGCGGACCGTTGTCTGGCTAGTACTGCCCTCAAAGATAAGCGTCAACTCGTCCGCATTCGGATACGGCAGCAGGCGCACCAGCGTAGCTTCCGCCAGCGAGAGAATCGCCGTTCCGCCGCCAATCGCCACTGCCAGCGTGCTGATCGCGATCCCCGCGAACGCCGGCGTCTTCCGGAAACCGCGGATCGTATACCGGACATCAGCCGCGATGGACTCAAGCGCCGTCCAGCCCCAAACGGCCCGGCTCTCTTCCCGATACAGCGTCGCGTTACCGAAACTCGTCCGGGCGCGCCGCGCGTCGCCGGTCAGTTCCGCCTTACATGCCATGTGAAACCGCATCTCCTCTTCGAGTTCGCCCTCATACCGGCCGCGCTGACGGAGATAATCTATTCGCCGTTTCCAGTCCTGCGGAAATGACATAATTCAGGTCTCCGCCGGATGAATGATCTGCGCAATCGCGCGGTTAACTTTGTCGAAAGATTGCACCTCCGCGCGAAGAGCCTTCTTCCCGTCCGGTGTCAGCGTGTAGTAACGCGCACGCCGGTTATTCGCGGTTTGGCGCCAGTCTGCCACCACCCAGCCTTTCAATAACAGCCGCTGCAAAGCGGGGTAAAGCGACCCCTCCTCCACCTCCAAAACCCCATCCGATGTCTGCTGGAGGAACAACGCGATACCGAAGCCATGCATCGGCCCCAATCGCGTCAACGTCTTGAGGATCAGCATGTGAAGCGTGCCGGGAGGAATGCCGGGAGTATCTGCCATAGTCTGTCTACCCTAGTTAGACTATATAACGGCGGATCGGTTAGCCGCCTATTTTTCGATCCGCCGCGCGTAAACAAAATACGCGCCGCGTTCCGTACCGTCCTTCGAAATCAACCACGTCTGAAGCTCCGCCGGCCCGGCGGGCAGATCAATCTCAAAAACCGCCCCATTAGCAGCCGGATCAATATCAATCCTCATGTCAACAGCCCCAACACGAATACGAGCCCTGTGAATCCCGGGAATCGCTCGACCCGCCGCACTTTCCCGATTATCCGCGGGTTGCGTATATCCGGCGCCCAACGCCAGATCCAATTCCTTCGGCCACCGCCGCAGTTCGAAAGAGTAACGCCCCGCGCGAGCCTGAACTGCCCAAAATCCGTTCGCATCCGGACCCTGCAAAATCGACCTCTGATTCCAGGTCTTGGTCGCGCCCTCCCCATGCCAGTCATGCGCGGTAAGCCGGGCTGGGTTCTCCTTAGGATCCCCAATCACAATCCGTGCGTACTCCCCAGCCCGTGCCGAAACGAGCCTCCACCAATCTTCGTAATCCCGCCTCAGCCGCGCCACCACTTCCGGATGCTTGGCCGCGACATCAGTCCGTTGACCCGCATCGACCCGCATAGCAAACAACTCCAGTTTCGGCTCCGCATCACCGCCCCCAGGCCCAGGGCTGACAAGCCGCCACTCCTGCGTCATTACCGCCGCCTGCCGCCACTTCAACAACTGCTCCTCCCGCTGCGAATCCACTACAATACTCCGCTCTGCCCAATTCGCATTCTTAAACAACGGCGTCAGAGATCGCCCATGCAGCGGCCGGCCCTTCGGCCTCTTCACACCAGTCATCGCGAGCAGCGTCGGCAGGATGTCGATATGCGCAGTCAGCGCGTCAATAGGCCGATTCGTTGAAAACCCGCCCCGCGGCCAATGCAGAAAGAACGGCACACGGTGCCCGCCATCATACGCCGATCCCTTGTTCCCGCGCATCCCGGCATTGAAAACGCGGAACCCGGAAGCGCTCCCGTTATCCGTCGTGAAAATGAAGATGGTATTCTCGGCGAGCCCGCTTGTCTCCAAATACTTGCGCAACCGCCCCAAATTCTCGTCAATGTTCTCGATCATCCCGTAAAATCCGGGCTCTGCTAGCCCGGGAACATTCTCATAATGCCCCGCATTCGCCGCCGGCGCCCACATCGGGCCATGGGGCGCATTCGTCGGTAAGTAGCAAAAGAACGGCTTCTTCATCGCGACAGAATCGGCAATGAACCGTTGCGCCTCTCGAAAAAATACATCCGTGCAAAAGCCCTTAAACTTTTCCGGTTTGCCGTTACGAAGATACGTGTCGTCGAAATAGTCGTTACCAAAATGATCCGGCGTCTGCCAAATGCCCCCGCCGCCTATGACCACCGTCTCCTCAAATCCCCGGTCCTGCGGCCGGCACGGATAGTTGTCGCCCAAGTGCCATTTCCCGAATATCCCGGTACGATACCCCGACGCCCGAAAGCAATCCGCCATCGTTATCTCGTCATGATGCAGGATGCTCCGGCCCTGGATCGTATGCCACGGCCCAACCAAATTCGTGTAGCGCCCTGTCATAAGAGCCGACCGCGTCGGAGCGCAGGTCGGGCTGACATGATAGTTCGTTAGCCGCAACGATTGATCATGCAGCGCGTCCATATGCGGCGTCTTCAGTACGGGATTGCCGTGCCGTCCAATATCCCCGTATCCCTGATCGTCGGTGATCACGAACACAATATTCGGCCGGACCGATTGTGCGGCGACCCCCGCCGAAGTTGCAAGAAAAACACGCCGGGAGATACCCATAACCCAACAGCGTATCGAATCTAGCGGCTTGCCAAGACAGCCTTCTTCGTCGCGTCCAAAAGTGCTTCCAGCGACTCCCGCGGTAACTCCTTCACGATCGGCCGGACCGCCCACCCCAAACCCACCGGCACATCTCGCGTCAAGCTAACCGACCGGACCTCCATCCATAAGCCCTGCTTGGTCTCTTCCAACGTCCAATACGTCTGCAGCCGCCACAGAAATCCCCGGTCATGCCCCGGCGCATGCCGTGTCGCTCCATCCACTTCCACAATCTCGGTCGCAACGGACCGGCTGGCATACCGGTTCGCCGTGGACGGCAACACGTCCAGCTGATACCGCGCCTCCAGATTCACTTCCAAAACCTTCTTTTTCCGCAATCGATGAAATCCGATAATCCGCGTGCCTTCGCGCTTCTCCAAGCGCCCCTCAACAACTTCCGGATAGATCGAAGCATGCTTCGAAAAGTCCTCCAGCACCGCGATCGCCTTCGCTTTCCTCATACCGGGAAGGAAAGTAACCGCCGCCCAGTCATGGAGCAGTCCGTGCTTCACTTCCAGTCCAGCGTTAATCGCAAACACCCCAGTCGGCCGCCCGGCGAGTGAAGCCGGGTTCACCGCGCGCTCAATCAATTGCGTGTCCACGGCGCGAACATACTCTTCAAAAGCCCGAACCGTCTTCGGTTCCAAAGTGACCAGAAACTGCGCGGCAAGAACGATGGCGCCAGGAAAAAACATCTTTACATGTTAGACTCACCTTTGCTCGTTTTGGTTGCATGCCAGATCTCCCCCTCTATAAGTGGCTGCTCGGAGCCTTCTGCGCCTTCAGCGTCGGCGTTGCCAAAACAGGCGTTCCTGGATTCGGAATACTGTCGGTCCCCGTTTTCATCCTCACCGTCGGCGACGCCCGCCTCTCCGCCGCCTGGCTGCTTCCTCTCTTGATCTGCGCTGACGCCTTTGCCGTATTCTATTACCGCCGTCACGCCGCCGCCGGCGCGCTATTCTCCCTCCTCCCGTGGGTCCTGATCGGCATGACCGGCGGCGCCGTGATGCTCCGCTATCCCGATCAACTTATCCGTCCCGTCGTCGGCGCCATCTCCCTCGTAATGCTCCTTTTGTTCCTCTGGCGCCAGCGCCAAACCACGCCCGTCCCGCCCGCCGATTGGAAGCACGCCGGCTTCTACGGCACGTCCGCCGGTTTCGCCACCATGGTCGCCAACGCCGCCGGACCCATCATGAACATGTACCTTCTCAGCAAACAATTGCCCCGCGAGGAATTCGTCGCCACCGGCGCGTGGTTCTTCTTCGTCGTCAATCTGAGCAAGGTCCCCGTCTATGCAAACCTCGGCCTCTTTAGCTCCCAGTCGCTCGCTTTTGACGGCGCGCTAATCCCATTCGTAATTGGCGGCGCGCTAACGGGCCGCAAATTGCTCCAGATTATGCCGGAGAAGGTTTTCATCAACAGCATCGTCGTGCTGGCTTTTCTCGCAACACTCCTACTCTTTCTGCCAAAGTAAATATATTCCATGAAGTTCCTCCCGCTTCTACTTCTGCTGTTCCCGCTTTCCGCCCAAACCTACGAGCCCCTCACCGGCGAGCAGAGGCTGAAGTGGTTCGGCAAAGCAACGTACGGCGCGCGCAGTTTGCTCATCTCCGGCCCACTCACTTCCGCCTTGCGCACCTACAACAACCGCCCCGAAGAGTGGGGCCCGCATTGGGAAGGCTTTGGAAAAAGATACGGCACGCGGCTGTTGAACAACAGCTTCACCAATGGGCTCGAAGGCGCCACCGGCGCGATCTGGAAGGAGGATCCGCGCTATTTCCGCGTCGGCGAAGGACCCGTGCGCAAGCGCTTCGGCAACGTAATCAAACAAACATGGATGAGCCGCTACGGGAACGGCGAGTACCATTTCGGCGCCGCGAAGGCCATTGGCATCACCGGTGGCGCATTCGTCCAAAAAATGTGGATGCCCGACAGCGTCGCTTCGAATCGCGACTGCGCGATCCGCGTCGGCGGCGGCTACTCGGGCCGCTTTATCAGCAATCTGTTCCGCGAATTCGGACCCGAACTGTTCAAGAAACTGAAACGCAAGTAAACTTATCCAATCGGCGGCGTCGGCTTCTCACTCCCCGTCAGTCCCTGGTCCGCCTTCCCGGAATCATAACCGGGATTCAGCTTCGGCATCACCGCATTGACCCTATTTCGCCACTTGTCGAGCTTCCCCCGTAATTCCCGCGCCTTCCCTTCATGTTTTTCCACCAGGTTGAATCGCTCCCCCGCGTCGCTCTTCAAATGGAATAGCTCCAAACGCCCGTCTTCATAAAACTCAATCAGCTTCCACTCGCCCTCCCGAATCGCTCCGCCGGGAACGCCTCCCTGATTGCTGTAATGCGGATAGTGCCAATACAACGGCGCATCCGCAATTCGCCCGCCCCGCAGGACCGCCGTCAATGACCGTCCGTCCACCACCCCCACCGGTCGCGCGCCCGCGATCTCCGCGATCGTCGCAAACAAATCCGGCGTCGTCACCGGAATCGCCGACTCCGTCCCTCCCCGCGTCACTCCCGGCCACCGGATCAGCAACGGCACCCGAATCCCGCCCTCATAAAGATGACCCTTCCCATTCCGCGCCGGCGAATTGTCCGTCACCGGCTTCGGCGCCTTCCCCTCATAGCGCAACCCGCCATTATCGGAAGTTATGATCCAGACCGTCTCATTTTCGATACCCGCGGCCTTCACTTTCTCGCGTAACCTGCCGATGGATTGATCAAGAGTATCGACCATGGCGGCATAGGCCGGATTGCCGTCCATCCCCAACGACGCCATCTTGCGGCGATACTTCTCGATGAGCGCCTCCGGCGCCTGAATGGGAGTGTGTACGGTATAGTGCGGCAAATAAAGCAGGAATGGCCGGCCGGACATGTCTCCGATGAATTGAGCGGCTTCCTCGGTCAACCGGTCAGTCAACAGGTCGGCCTTCGTGCCGCCCTTCAAATTCACCAGATTGAACGGACCGAAATAACTCGGCGGCGACCCGCGATGATCCCCGCCGATATTCACATCGAATCCCTGGTCAGTCGGCGCGAAGCCCTCCCCGCCCAAATGCCACTTCCCGACGCTGGCGGACCGGTATCCGAGTGGCTTGAGCAGTTCTGGCAAAGTTGTTTCGGCGAGGGGGAGTTGTTGTTCAAAGGGGACGACGAGGAGTTTGGAGGTCGGCCACTGCCGTCGTCCGGCAATCCAGTCGGTCAAATGCAATCGGGCCGGGTACTTCCCGGTCATCAACGACGCTCGTGTCGGCGAACAAACCGGGCACGCCGCGTAAGCTTGCGTAAATTTGACGCTCTCCCCAGCCAAACGGTCCAAATTCGGTGTCTCATGGAATGGATGGCCATAACAGCCCCAGTCCCGCCAGCCGAGATCGTCGGCCAGGACGACAATGAAGTTCGGCTTGCGCCGCGGCTGCCCGAAAACGGTACCGGCCGCTAAAAATGCGCGCCGGGTTAATTTAGTAATTTGAGTCATCGTACCGGAACAAGGCGATCATACGTCAAAATCAAAGTAGAAGGAATTTACGACACCGAATGACGGTTCGTTGGCCAGCAGCTTTGCGTAGAGTGACGGGGAGATTTGTCGCGCCCATAGCCCGGGTGTGGCAGCGCTTCTTCCGTTCCTGGGTCCTCGCTCTCATCGGCATATTCCCATTTACTAAGACCGGCATCGCCTTCCTCGTGCTTTTCGCCACCGCCATGTGGGTTTATGGCGTGCTGGTGCGGGATCTCGTCCTCTTGGTCGCTGGCCTCGGCGGCGCATTAGTGTTGGTCGCCCTCCTGCTCTGCACCATGCTCACCGCCTCCATCATCTGGGCCCGCACTCGCAAGGCACTCACGCCCGGCGAACTCGACCTCGATACAGGCATTCCCCAGCCCACCGGCTACCGCCTCCGCCGGGCCCGCTGGATTCCTTTCGCCGTCGTTGATTGGCAATGGGTGAATGACGGTGGCGGCGAAACTTCCGCTCGCGTCGAACTCGAATCCGACGGCGCTCATCTCAAGGAAATGGCCTCGCCCGCCCGGCGCTGCATCGTCCAACGCGTCGTCCGCCGCTTCGCCGTCCGTGATCTCTTCGGCCTGACTGAAATCTCCTGGCGCCGAAAAGAGGATGTGATGCTCCGCGTCCTCCCCTACCGCGGAATGCTCGCCCAAATGCCGCCCCCCGCGGGCATGGCCGAAGGGGACGACCTCTCCGATCCTTACGCCCAGCCCAAAGGCGATCGCGTCGAAATGCGCCAATACGCGCCCGGCGATCCCCTCCGAATGGTCCTGTGGAAGGTTTACGCCCGCAGCGGCAAGATGATGGTTCGCACCCCCGAACGCAGCGTCGCCGAACGCAAGCGAGGCTGTGCCTACCTGGTCACCAGCCCGCAGGACGACGCCACCGCCGCCGCCGCCCGCGTCGCCATCGAACGCCGTCTCCTGGGTGACGATTGGTGCTTCGCCGCCGACGGCGTCGAACGCGAAGCCAACGACGATCGCGACGCGGCATTTGAAATCATCGCCCGCAGCGGCGAAGCGAAGCCGGAAGATCGCGCCGCTCGCCTCGCCAGCTTTCTCACCCGCCGCGAAAGCGAGGGCTACCAGTTCTGTCTGCTATTCATCCCGCCCGACGCATCCGCCTGGGATGCCGTCGCCGCGCAGTCGGCGGCCACCCTCACCATGCGCGTGCAGGTTCTCACGGTCGCTGGCGAAATTCTCCCCGATCAGGTCCCGGCGCGCGGCGTCGCCGAAGTCATGGGACGCTGGCTGCTTAAACCCGGCGAACCCGATGGCGTCTCCCTCGCGGACATCCGGTCCCGCGCCGGTTCCGTCAAAGGACTCGCAAATGAAGTAATCGTAGTCGAAAGAAATTCAGGTCGCAGCATGAGCGATATGCTGGAAACAAGGGGCTAATCCGCGTGGGGAAAGAAAGATCAATTTGGTGGAAGGTCCCCGGCATCCTTATATGGATGGCGGCGGCAGGTCTCGCCGCGGTGAATTTCACTTCGGGTTCCGGCCTCGTGTCCGCCCTCGCCGGCGTCCTGGCGGCATTCTACTTAAGTGATCGCCTCGGCGCTCTGCCCGTCCGCCTCCCCCGCCTATGGCTCATTTCCCTCAGCGGCCTCGCCCTGGTCTCACTAACCAGCGCCATCCTCCGCGGCAGTGACGGCGCCGCCAGACTTCTCTCCAGCGCCGGGATTTACAGCATCACCGAATCCGCCCTCTGGCTCGCGCTCCCCCTGGCGTTGCTGACGCCCCTCCTCGTCTCCGCCACGCGCTACTCGACATTTCTCTCCATCGAAGCCGCCCTCCTCGTCGGCATCTTCGCCAGCGTCTTCGCCGCCCATCGCGAGGGCTCGCTCCACCGTCCCTACTTCATTACCGACTGGCTGCTCGAACGAAATTACGATCCCCTTCCCTTCTTCCTCGCCGCCGGCGCAGCCCTCGGCGTCATGCTCATCGTCTGGCTCCTTAGCCGCCGTTCCGCCAAGCAGACGCTCCTCGACCCCCTCATCCTCATGGCCATGATCGTGGCCCTTTTCCTCTTCCTCCCCGACGGCAAAATCCGCCAGCTTAACGCCTGGGCCGCCTCCGGCAACGGTGACGAAAAGAAGAAGGCGGAAAAGGAGAAGGGTGGCGGCGGCAAAGGCGGCCAGAAACAGCAGGAAAAGCAACAAAACGGCGGCCAGAATCAGGACCCCGATCCCTCCAGCAGCTCCGGCGGCAAGAGCTTTCCCGTAGCCGTCGTCAATCTCCACGACGACTACAATCCTCCCTACGGCATGTTCTACTTCCGGCAGGACGCCCTCAGCACCTGGAACGGCAAGCGTCTCGTCCGCGACAACAGCCAGAAGCTCGATACCGACATCGGCGTGCCCTTCCCCGCCGAAGCCATCGAAGTTCCCATGCGCGATCGCGCCGATACCGAAAAGCAGCCCAACGGCAAGCGACTCGCCCATCGAATGAAGACGACCGTGGCGCTCATGACGCCCCACTCCAAACCCTTCGCCCTCATCGACGCGGCCAAATACGAACCCGCCCCCAACCCCGATCCCAAACGTTTCGAACGCGCCTACAAAACCGAATCCATCGTCCTCGATACCGATTTTACTGACCTTCTGCAGCGTTCCGTCGGCAGCGACAAATGGACCAATGAAGTCTGGCGGCACTACACCCAAGTCCCCGAGGATCCCCGGTACGCCAAAATCGCCGAAGAGGCCCGCCAACTCCTTCCGCCCCATCTTCGTGGTGTCGTCCTGGCTCAGGCCCTGGCCATCAAATATTGGCTCGACAAAAACACCACATATGATCTCAGCGTCCCCCGCCCCAATGATGAATCGGACCCCGTCGCCGGCTTCCTCTTCGGCGAACGCAAAGGCTATTGCGTCCATCTCGCCCACTCCGCGGCCTACCTGTTCCGCACCGTTGGACTCCCCGCCCGCGTCAGCGTCGGCTACGCCGTCGATTCCCGTCAGCGCGGGAACGGTTCGGCCGTTCTCATCCGCAACGGGGACGCCCACGCCTGGCCCGAAATCTACGTGAAGGGTCTCGGCTGGGTCGTCCTCGATATCTCCCCGGAGAAAGTTGCCACCCCGCCCGCGCAGGAAAAAGCCGATCCCGAACTCCAGAAAATGCTTGGCGAAATGGCCCGCCAAACGCCCGGCTCACCGAAGGAAGAAAATCCTCCGGCAGGCGACGGCGACGTCCGCAAAGCGTTCCTCGAAACCCTGCAAGCCCTCGGAAAAATGCTTCTCCCGCTGGCGCTGATCACCCTCCTGGCCATGTATCTCATGAAGCTGTGGCGTCGCATCGAACCCCGCTTCTGTGATGAGTCCCGGCTTCCCGTCGCCGCCTACCGCGCCATGCTCGACCGCCTCGCCGACCTGGGCCTCCGGCGCGCCTTCGGCGCCTCCCGCGAACACTTCGCCGATGCCGTCGCCCTTCGCGCCCCCGAATTTCAGGAACTCACCCAGCTGCATCTCCGCCATTCACTCGGCGCCGGCCCGCAACCCCGCAGCCGCGCCGCATACCTCGCCTTGAATCGCGCCGTGTCGCGAAAAATTGCCGGTGGCATCCCCTGGTGGCGCCGTATCGCCGGTGCTCTCCATCCGCTTTCGTGGTGGAAGGTAAGTTAAGTGGAAAGTAAGTTCAAAGCGCACAAGCCGCGCACGCTCGCCACCAACCGGCAAGGAACTCGCCCATCCTGCCGGGCCGAAGCGAGGCCGTTGTGCGCCCATTCTTCAAATGTCCACAAGCCACGCACGCTCGCCACCAACCGGCGAGGAACTCGCCCATCCCGCCGGGCCGAAGAAGGTCCGTTGTGCGCCTATTTCTCAAATAGATCGAAAGGATTGGAATGGCATCGCATCCCCAACCGCCACTGACGCCGGAGCCGCAAGCACAAGGAGTGCATCCTCTTTCCGCGCCCTACGAAACGGCACAAATTCTCCGCCGCCGTCTGCGCGCCGCCGTTAAAGGCCGCGACGAAGTCATCGACCTCATCATAACCGCGCTCTTCGCCGACGGCCACGTCCTTCTCGAAGACTACCCCGGCTCCGGCAAAACCACGCTCGCCAAGGCGCTCGGTGAATCCGTTACCGACGCCGAAGGGCAGCACATCGCTCCCTTCCGCCGCGTCCAGTTCACCCCCGACCTCCTGCCCAGCGACGTCTCCGGCGTCTCCATCTTCGACGTCTCCACGAGCCGCTTCGAATTCCGGCCCGGCCCAATATTCGCCCATGTCCTCCTCGCCGACGAAATCAACCGGACCTCCCCCAAGGTGCAGTCCGCCATGCTCGAAGCCATGGCCGAAAAGCAGGTGACGGTCGACAATCACACCTATCCGCTCGACGCCTTCTTCTTCGTGATCGCCACCCAAAACCCCCGCGATCTCGCCGGCACTTACCCGCTCCCCGTCGCCCAACTCGACCGTTTCTTATTCAAAATCAACATGGACTACATCGCGCGGGAAGCCGAAATCGACGTGCTCTCCACCCGCAAAGTCCGCCGCACCGCGCCCGCCGAAAAGCTCGTCACCCGCGATGAAGTAGTCGCCGCCCGCGAAGCCATGGAGGATCACGTTCACGTCGATCCCCGCGTCCACACCTGCCTCGTCGACGCCGCTCGCAACCTCCGCGCCCACAAAAAAGTGCTCCAAGGCCTCAGCACCCGCAGCCTCGTATTAATGATCCCCGCCCTCCAGGCTGTGGCGCTTCTGAACGGCCGCGACTACGTCTCCTCCCAGGACATCGAGTACCTCGCGCCCTTCGTCTTCAGCCATCGTCTGGTCGTCGCGCCCGGCGCCGGCGACACCAAGACCGTTGTTCTGGAATGCCTGAAAGGACCGCTCGAAATCCTCACCCGCTCCACCATGGCCAATGTCACCCGCGATCCGCAAACACCCCCGGCATTGCCACCCCAATTGCCCCCGCAAATGCCGCAACCAACGGCGGGAAACGGACAAGCCTGGTAATGCTCCGCCGGCTTACGCTCTGGATTGTCGCGGCACTCGCCCTGTTTGCCCAGCAGCAGCAGACTGACCTTGCCACCGTGCGCCAATGGATCGACAGCGGCCGCTTCATCCGTGTTCGCGAACTCGGCGAATCCATCCTCCGCGAAAACAAGAATTCGCCCATGGGCAATTACCTTCTGGGTGTCGCCATGCAGCGCGGCGAAGGGAATTTGCCCTTAGCCCGCTATTACCTCGGCCGCGCTCGCAACCTCGTTGAGCGCAGCCCCGCCATCTCCACCGATGCCGGCGCCGAACTCCACGCGCAAATTCTGTTCGAGCTGCTCCTCGTCGCCGGCCTCACCGAAAAGCACGAGGAGCAGATTCAACTCGTCGGCGAATACGGCCGCCTCTTCGGGGTCGACATGGGCGAGCGCACCGGCTGGTCACTCATGAAACTCGGCCGCCACAACGAAGCGCGCCAGTTGATGCAAAAATACCTCAAGTCGAAGGATCCCGACACCCGCCGCGGCGCGCTCAATACCCTGGGATCCATCGAGATGTCCCTCGGTAACTACGAAGAGGCCTTCCGCTGGTTCACCGTTCTCAAAAACGAACTCACCGAGCGCGATACCGTCAACATCGCCACCCTCGTCCGTAACCGCGCCGAAGTCGCTAATGTCCTGCTCAAATTCGATGTCGCCGAATCGGATACCCTTCTCGCTACGAAATACTTCCACCCGAATAGCTATTCCAATCCCTGGATGTCGCTCTCACTCCTATACACCTCCGAAGGCCGCCTCGCCGAGGCCATCTCCGCCATTAGCAGCATGCACTCCTGGGACCGCCGCAGTGACCCAACCCTCGAACAGCAGCGCTGGAACGACGGCCAGCAAGCCACCGCCATCGTCCTGCTCGCCACCGGCTACCCGGAAGCGGCGCTACAAATCGTACGCCGTATCCGCAGCAAACCCGACCGCCGCGGCACCACGTCCGGAACCACCGAACAAGCCGAAATCGGGTTGCTCTACCTGTGGCGCGAAACGCTCCGCATGCAACGCGAAGCGCTGCGGGAACAGATGGTGTGGGAACCGTGGCTCGAATGGTTTCCCGCTGGCTGGGAGCGGGTGAAAGTCGAGCGGGAACTCTGGGCCGCCAACAGCCGCTTGAACGCTCTACTGGTGCCTGAGAAGCGCCTCCCGTGGATTCTCCGGCCATACGCCCCGGATTCGCCCATCACGGAATGGATGCGCCCGGGCCTCTCTGAAGCAGTGGGCGGTGGCCTCGTTCGCGCCGAGCTGGAAAAACTCCTCGCCCGTAACGGAACATTGGCGGACCGCGAACGGCCCTATCTCCAGGCCGCACTAGGCGAGTCGCTGATCATGTCCGGCAACTGGGAAAAGGGATTGGCATCGTTGACCGCCGCCCGCGAGAAATTGCCGCAGGAGGAAGCCCTCCTCCGCGCCCGCATGGAAGCGTTGGCCGCCCACGCCCTGGAGCGAAGCGGTCTCCTTGACCGCGCCGCCATCGCCTGGCGCAACGCCATGGAACGGAACGCCGGACTGATTCGGTTACTCAACCTGTCAATCCCCGTGACGATTTCCAGCGATAACTCTCCCGGCGCCAACGAGGCCGTCGGCTGGCTCGAAAAGTCTCCCCGCTTCCACCGTGGCCGCGGCTTTTCTCTCTCCGTGTCAACGACCGGCCAGCGTCTCTACGCCCAACTCACCGGCCGCGACGGAGCCGTGCTCGCACAGGTAAGCGAACGGATTCTCCCCGACATTCAGGACACCGCCCGCATGCTGTGCAAAAGGATCCATCAAAAGGCATTCGCGACGAAAATCGATCTCTCGCAAATGGACATTAACTCCCTCGACGGCTCGGTGACCTCCGGCGATTCGAGCCAGATTGGCCTGAAGGAACTCTTCAACAAATAGCCGCCGCGGTTCGCTGGTCGAGGGTTCACCGGTAGCGATCTGGCGGACCATTTCGACATCCACAAACCGGGCGTCCTCTGCTCGCAGGGATCGCAAAAAGACGCCGTGGACACGATACCGCCCCGAAGCATCCAATCGAGCCGGCCTTACACTCTGATTGTACGAGTGGAGCACGACAACTGGATCGTCCCAATTTATCTCATCGTCGTACTCACTTAGACGGTAAGTTCGGGGCTTCTCAACAACAAGTTTTTTCAGCGCCCACGCTCCAAGCCCTTCTTCCTCACCCACCTTCTCGATCACCACTATGTGGCCATTTCTCACAGAACCAGTCAGCCCGCGCTGAAAAATGAAAATGTCGCCGTGCAACACATCCCGGCAGACCATGGAATCACCGTGAACCTTGGCTGCTGTAATGGACCACGATATTTCCCCCGGTCAGTGCCACATTCGCGCCCTGCCCAAATCACTCTGTTTTCCCCCTAGCGGGAGCAGTTCCAAACTGGCCCGGAGCTGTCCAGCGACAACTATTTCTTCGCATCGGCGACAACTATTTCCCCCGATCAACGACAATTATTTTTTGACTCTTCGTGGGC
>Ga0105046_10002232_pt1 | contig 30516 bp, 22 predicted proteins | sample MAT03_FD_78385 | JGI IMG/M metagenome (GOLD analysis project Ga0105046, IMG submission 78385) | Freshwater microbial communities from Lake Fryxell liftoff mats and glacier meltwater in Antarctica - MAT-03 (megahit assembly) | ecosystem: Environmental > Aquatic > Freshwater > Ice > Liftoff...
CGTCAGCCAACTATCTTTTGAGGCGAATAGCCGCGCTATTTAACGAAAAAGATGGGACGGATGACGGCAAAAGAATGGCATCAAATTGGGAAGTTATTTTGACACCGTTCCTTAACAGACATTTTTGCCTAATTCGACTACCTTTGCGCGGTTTTGGGGCAACCTACGACCGTAACAGCATACTATGTCAAGAAATTCATCGGTCTTTTTTCTTTTATTGGCCTGTATTGCAGGGTTTTGGCAATGCAGTGATGAGAACTCCCCCAAGGAAGACGACAAACTCCTTGCGCAGGTGTACAATAAAAATTTGTATTTATCTGAACTGGATGGAATCGTACCGGAGGACACCACGCCGGAGGATAGCGTACTGTTGGTAAGCGCTTATGCGCAGCGTTGGGTGCGCGAACAGCTGTTGATGTATGAGGCCGAACGAAATATCCCTAAAGATCTGAAGATCGACGAATTGGTACGCGATTACAGGGCCAGCCTCGTTCGTTTTAATTTTGAAGAACAAATCATTGCTGAAAAACTGGACAGTACGATTTCCGAGACGGAGCTGAAAAGTTTTTACGAAAACAACAAAGACCAGTTTCAACTCGAAAGCACCATCCTGAAGTGCCTCCTGCTGAAAGTCCCCCTGCGCGCGCCGCAAAATGAACTCAACAAACTCTGGTATAGCCGAACGGCATCGGATGAGGCCAAACTAAATACGTTTGCCAAACAATGGGCTGTTTTTACCTTACTGGATCAGGAAAAATGGTATAAACTCGACGAGGTCGCCGCGTTTTTACCAAAAGGAACGTTAACACCGGACAATATCGGGTCGCGGCGGGAAGGCACCCTCAGCGACGGCGATTTTCGCTACTACTACCGCGTACCCGAAACCGTTCAGGGAAAAACCACTGCGCCTTTCGAATACGTGCGGGAACAAGCTTCGAAAGTGATTCTGCATCGCCGGAAACAGGAATTACTCGAGAAATGGAAACAAGACCTGTATCAAAAAGAGTTGCGCAGGGAAAATATCAAGATTCTACAGTAAACAAGAACTTAATTTTCAATGAAATATATAAAACTATTTTTTCTATTTTCCCTTTCGCCCATGTTTCTTTTCGCGCAGAGCGATAAGGCAGTTATCGACCGGGTTGTGGCTACGGTAGGCGGCGAGATTATTCTTTTAAGTGAGGTGCAGGAACAATTCGCTTATGCCAAACAACAACAGGCCACGCTGCCTGAAGAATATCGCTGTGTGGTACTGCAAAATCTGGTCGTACAAAAATTACTCGTCAACCAGGCCAAATTGGATTCCGTAGAGGTCAAGGATGAAGAAGTGGAAAATCAGTTGTCGGCACGTATTGAACGGCTCCTTCAATATTTTAACCAGGATCCGAAAGCCATAGAGGAATTTTACGGACAAACCATCGATCAGATCAAGGAACAAACCCGTATCGATATGCGGAATCAGATACTGGCTGAAAAGATGCAAGGTAATATCACCGAAAAGGCGACCATAACTCCCATCGAAGTGCAGCGTTTCTTTGCCAATATCCCGAAAGATTCGTTGCCATATTTCAACGCAGAAGTGGAGGTGCGGGAAATTGTGTACAAGCCTACGGTAAGCGCTGTGGAAAAAGAAAAAGCCCGCTCGAAAATCGAAGATCTGCGAAAACGGATCGTGGATGGTAAAGAAGATTTTGCCACCCTGGCCAAAAAATTCAGCGACGACACCGGAAGCGGCACCCAAGGCGGCGATCTTGGCTTTCAGAAACGTGGATCTTTCGTCGCGGCCTTTGAAGCAATGGCATACAAACTCGAAAAAGATCAGATCAGCCCGATTGTTGAAACGGAGTTCGGTTTCCATATTTTGCAGTTGATAGACCGTCGGGGCAACCTGATCCAGATTCGCCACATCCTGATTAAGCCGGAGTTGACCGATTCAGACCTCGAGTTGGCAAAAATGAAACTCGATTCCATCCGCCAATTGATTAAAAACAACACCCTGAGTTTCAGCGATGCGGTTAAAAAATACGGCGATAAGAATACGCAGAGTTATAACAACGACGGCCGGGTAGCCAATCCACGTTCGGGCAATACCTTTTTCGAGGTAGCCGACCTCGATACGGACGTTTATTTTGCCATTGAAGGCTTAGAGGTGGGCGATATTGCCGAACCATTTCCCCTTCGTGCTCAAGACGGCAGTAAAATGTTCAAGCTGGTGATGCTTCAAAGCCGGACCAAGCCGCATAAGGCTGATTTGAAACAGGACTATGGCAAAATACAAACGGCTGCTCTGGAACAGAAAAAATCTGAGTATACCGAAAAGTGGGTTCTTGAAAAACTCCGTTCCACCTATCTTTCCATCAATAAGATGTTCAGCGACTGCCCGAATTTGCAGGAGATGATGCTGGCCAGAGGCGAATAACGATTCCACCATTTAATTTTCAAAAGCCTTCTCCTCTCCGGGGAGAGCGGCTCCAGGCAAATAAATATGCGACTATACATGCTTGGCCTAGTACTGGCCTTATTTACCCCGATTTTGTTGCTTGCCCAAGATATCATTTTGCCTACTGTGGCGTACGATCAGCCGAAAGAATATGAAATCGGTGGCATCCGGGTATCCGGCAGTCAATTTGCCGATGCCAATACGCTGATTGCCATCGCTGGCTTTAAAGTGGGCGATAAAATCCGTATTCCGGGCAGTCAATTTTCCAAAGCGGTACAATCACTGTGGAATTTACGCCTTTTTACGGATGTGCAGATCATCCGCGAGAGTACCCAGGGCGAAATCGTTTTTCTCGAAATCGCAGTACAAGAACTTCCACGTTATACGCGCCACTCTTATATTGGTGTGAAAAAAAGCAAACACGACGACCTCAATGCCATCGTCAATAAATTTCTGCAAAAAGGCGCCATCCTGACCGACAACGTGAAGGCCTCCCTTATTTACGGGATGGAGGAATATTTTATCGAAAAAGGATACCTCAATGCCAAGGTAAAGGTACTTTCCTACGCCGATGAGAAATCGACCAATGCCACAAGGCTCGAATTTGTGATCGATCAGGGAAAAAAAGTGAAGATCCGTGACATTCGTTTTGTCGGCAACAAACAAGTGAAAGCCAAAGTGTTGCGCAAAAAAATGAAAAATACGGCCCGAAAACGCCGCATTTTCAAAAAATCAAAAATGGTCCGTGAAAAATATGAAGAGGATAAAAGCAAAATAGAAGCCTATTACAATACCATCGGCTACCGCGATGCGCGTATCGTGACAGACTCGATATGGCGCACTAAAAAAGGCGAGTTGATCGTGGAAATGAACATCGAAGAAGGAAACCGCTATTATTTCCGCAATATTTCCTGGAAAGGCAACACTATTTATGAAACGAAATACCTCGATCAGGTACTTGGAATCAAAAAGGGCGATGTGTATAACCAGGAATTACTCAACACCCGACTGTCTTTCAGCCAGGATGGCCGCGATATTTCTTCTTTATATCTCGACAATGGATACCTTTTCTTCCGGGTGGATCCGGTAGAAACGGCCGTCGATAATGATTCGATCGACCTGGAGTTGCGGATTTTTGAAGGCCCGCAGGCTACCATCGACCGCGTAGTAATCAAAGGCAACGACCGGACACACGAACACGTCATCCGCCGCGAACTGTTTACCCGGCCGGGCGACAAATTCAGCCGTTCCGATATCATCCGTTCTCAGCGTGAAATCATAAACCTGGGCTACTTCAATGCGGAAAACCTGGGCATCAACACGCCGGTTAACCCCGACCGCGGCACAGTGGATGTCGAATACGGTCTGGAGGAAAAACCCTCCGATCAGCTGGAACTATCCGCAGGGTATCAGCCTGCCACCACCTTCAGCCGGGGCGGCGTGATCGGCACCCTGGGGGTTACGTTCAATAACTTCTCGGTTCGCAACATCGACAATAAAGAAGCCTGGAACCCGCTGCCGCAGGGCGACGGACAACGATTCAGCGTGCGCGGTCAAACTGCGGGCGATCGCTTCCAGTCATATAATGCCTCCTTTACCGAACCCTGGATGGGTGGTAAAAAACCGAACTCGCTCACGGTCGCAGGTTTCTACAACCGCTATGCGGCGGGTTTTGCCGGTTCGGATAACTATCAGCGCCTCGATATTCTTCAAGGTACAGTCGGTTTTGGTACCCGCCTGAAATTCCCGGATGATAACTTCATTTTCCGGGCCGATGTAGATATCCAATCCTTGAAGCTGGATGGATGGCCCGGTTTCCGCGATGATCAAAATCGCACGGTGAATAACGGTATTTTCCATAACTATAACCTGGGCCTGACCCTGGCGCGTAACAGTATTAACGACCCGATTTTCCCGAAAAACGGTTCTTTGGTGTCCTTGAAACTCAATATGACGCCTCCTTATTCCTTGTTTAAAAACGCCGATTTTTATAAAACTGCTGACGTCAACGAATTGTACCGCTACGTGGAATACATGAAATGGCGTATCGATGCGGAATGGTACACCACTTTAGTTGGAAAACTGGTACTGAAAACCTCCACCAAAATCGGTATCCTCGGTCGATGGACCGACAAGACGGCGCTCACCCCCTTCGAACGTTTCGATCTCGGCGGCGACGGGCTCAACAACCAGAATTTCGGTTTGAACGGCCGCGATATCATCAGCCTGCGCGGCTACGATACCCAGGATATCATGGCCAAGTTCCCGGGCGGCGCAGGGGTCTTCAGCAAATACACGGTGGAATTGCGCTATCCGATTTCACTAAACCCGCAAAGCACTATTTTTGTCACGGCTTTCGCGCAGGGTGGCAACGCCTGGCAGCGGGTACAGGACTACAACCCCTTCGATGTGAAACGTTCAGCGGGTATGGGTCTGCGGGTATTCCTGCCCATGTTCGGTACCCTCGGTTTCGACTACGGTTTCGGTTTCGACAAACCGGAGCTGATCATCAACCGGTCGAAATGGACCTCGTTCGGTCGGTTTAACATCGTTCTTGGTTTCGAACCGGATTAGAAAAAAAGGTTTAGAAAAAAAAGGTTTAGAGGGTTTAGGGCGGTTTACGCTTGGGTCCGGAGCTCGAAGCCAAGCGTAAACCGCCCTAAACCCTCTAAACCCTTTTTCTAAACCCCTTTTTCTAAATCCCTTTTCCCAACCATCTCCTCCGGCCGCACCCATTCATCGAATTGCTCCGAAGTAATATGTTTGAAATCCAAACCCTGCAACTCATACTCCAGCGCCGATTCTTTTAGCGTAATGCCTTTTTTATGCGCATTTTGCGCTATGGCCGCTGCATTGTAGTAGCCTATTTTGGGGTTCAGCGCCGTCACCAGCATCAGCGAATTCTGCACGTGTTTCCGGATATTTTCCTCCAGCGGCTCGATGCCCTCGGCACATTTATCATTAAAGGAAACACAAGCCTCCCCGATTAAACGGGCGGAATGCAGGAAATTATAGATCATCACCGGTTTAAAGACGTTCAATTCAAAATGGCCGCTGGCGCCGCTGATATTGATGGCTACGTCGTTGCCCATAACCTGTGCGGTCACCATCGTGAGCGCTTCGCATTGGGTCGGGTTCACTTTGCCTGGCATGATGGAGGAACCCGGTTCGTTGTCGGGAATGGAGATTTCCCCGATGCCTGCGCGTGGGCCCGAAGATAGCATACGCACGTCATTGGCAATCTTCATCAAGCTGACGGCCACGGTTTTAAGGGCGCCGTGGGCTTCCACGATACCGTCATGGGCAGCGAGTGCCTCGAATTTATTGGGGGCGGTTACAAAAGGCAGGCCGGTGAGCGTTGCGATATGCCTGGCCACATTTTCAGAATAGCCGGTGGGGGTGTTGATTCCGGTCCCGACAGCCGTGCCGCCGAGCGCAAGTTCGGACAAGTGCTCCAAGCTGTTGCGAATGGCCCGCAATCCATGCGTGAGTTGGGATGCATACCCTGAAAATTCCTGCCCCAGGGTCAGGGGGGTGGCATCCATAAAGTGGGTGCGGCCGATTTTGACGATTTTACCAAATGTTTCCGATTTAGCCCGCAGGGTATCGCGCAGTTTTTCGATCCCCGGGATCGTTACTTCTGCCAGCATTTTGTAGGCGGCAATGTGCATCGCCGTCGGAAACGTATCGTTGGAGGATTGCGACTTGTTAACGTCGTCATTGGGGTGCACAAATTTTTGTTCATCCGTAAGTTGTCCCCCATGTAGCACGTGCGCACGGTAGGCAATGACCTCATTTGCATTCATATTGCTTTGCGTACCCGAACCTGTTTGCCAGACGACCAATGGAAACTGGGCATCGAGTTGGCCGTCCAAAATTTCGTCGCATACCCGACCGATGAGATCGCATTTTTCTTGCGACAGGATACCTGATTCGAGGTTGGTAAGCGCGGCCGCTTTTTTCAAGTAGGCAAAGGCGCGGACAATCTCGATGGGCATCCGGTTGGTATCGCGGGCGATTTTAAAATTTTCAATCGAGCGCTGCGTTTGGGCGCCCCAGTAGACGTTGGCGGGCACCTGAACCTTGCCCATGGTGTCTTTTTCAATACGATATTCCATTATCTGGGAAGGAAAAAAGAAATGATTGGATGTGTGATGTATCTTGGGGTAATTTGCGCCTCAAAAGTATGATGCCCAAAGCGAGTGTTTATAAAAACACCGTAATTTTAGCATCAAAGTTGTATTTTTTGGAACAATTCTTTTTTAACTGTGATACGGATTTTTATTGCTGACGACCATGCCATGTTCGCCGAAGGAGTCGAAAGCCTTCTGATGGGAGAACTTGATTTTTTACTTTCCGGTAAGGCAGGAACTGCTGCAGAGACCCTGAAACAAATAGCGGAGCGACAACCGGATGTGTTATTGCTCGATATAAATATGCCGGATCAGTCGGGCCTCGAAGTATGCAAAATTGTTCGAAAAGAGTGGCCGGATGTAAAAATCCTCGCCCTTACGATGTTTAGCGACGAAGGGTATATATCGGAGATGCTAAGTATGGGTGCGCAAGGCTATTTGCTAAAAAACACAGGTAAAGCAGAATTGTGCAATGCCATTCGGGCATTAGCCGCCGGAAAAACCTATTTCAGCCAGGAAGTTACCGATATTGTGATGCAAGGTCTGATGCGCGAACGAACGGCGACCTCAACTAAAACGGCGCCTAAAATCAGCCGGCGGGAAAAAGAAGTGCTTAAACTCATCATGGATGAATGCACAACCCAGGAAATTGCCGCCCAACTTTTTCTTTCCGAAAAAACCGTTGAAAGCCATCGGGCTGCTTTGCTGGCAAAGATGGGTGTTCGCAATACGGCCGGATTAGTCAAAACAGCCCTTCAATGGAAAATATTAGACGATGGTCCTGCCTGAAAATCGTGCTCCTTAAGCCATTATTCCGCAGCGCCATCGGGCTTCTTTGCGGATTCCTGCCCTGTACCCTGGCAGCACAAACCGAATTCGACAAACATCTGGATTTCGATGAAATTCGTCTTGAGATGAAGAATGGCGAGGGCGATATCAGGCAGCAAGGATTGGCCTGGTATCACTTTGCCCATTATGAAGATCGTAAATTTGGAGACAGCGATTCGGCATTCAGTTATTTGGCCAACAGCACAGAATATTTCCTTCGAGCCAAAGATTCGGCGGCTTATTATCGCGCCAAGATCGACTTAGCCGATTGGTTGGCGAATTCGGGGCTGCTGCAACAGGTTTTCGAAATGGATTTTGAAGCCCTCAATTATGCAAAGCAGTCGCAAAACAAAAAATTAGAGGCATTGGTGCTGATACGATTGAGCCGCAACTATATGAAAGCAGGCGATACCTCAGGTATGCTGGAATACCGACGCAAATTTCGGGATGTAAATACGGTATTGAAGGATACCCTTCTGGAACTGGGCGTCTTGTTCGAAGAAGTCAACCGGCTTAAACAGGCGGGCCGAAACAGCGAAGCAATAACCTTGTCTAAAAGGACGCTTGCATTAGCCCAAAAAGTAGGCGATCAGGAGGCTATCGCCTGGGCAGAGTACAAAACAGGTAATTTGCTGACTATTAGCCTTGATTATAAAAATGCACTCGGATACCTGCGTCAGGCTGCGGCCTTCAGTGAATATGCCGAAGAAACACTGCAACGAAATATCTACCAGGATTTAGCGAAGACCTTTACCGCGCTTGATAACACGGAACAGGCGTATGTGTATGCGATGAAATTTGCCGTACTAACGGACGCTATTCTCACTCGAAACCAGGAGGCGGAGCGTAAAGAGGCCGCAAAACAAGCTGACATAAAAGAAAAGCAAGGCATTATAGAAAAATTGAAACAAAAAAATGCAGATGTTGAGACCAGAATAGAGGAGCAACGCCTGTGGTTTGCCTTGCTTGCCGTCGCATTAGCGGCTGTTTCATTGGCCATGTTTTTTATTATTCGCGACTATCGGCATCGTTTGCATACCAACCGTGTGATCGCCCAGCAAAATGAGGAGATCAACCAGCAAAAGATCCGTGAACTGGAAGACAGCCTGAAAATTGAAACGATGCAGAGTATGTTGCAAGGACAGGAGCGGGAGCGGGAGCGGATTGCGCATGACCTGCACGATAGTATCGGCGGTTTATTGGCTGCCGCCAAATTGCAGGTGGAAAATCTGTCAACATCGAAGTCGGACAAAACCAATGAGCAACAGGCCTTAAAAATCAAAGCTTTGCTGGATGAAACGGTGGCGGAGACCCGTCAAATTTCGCGCAACCTCTCTCCGAGGTCGCTCAGTAAATTCGGATTGGTCAATACCCTACAGGACTTAACCGGCCGCGTAAGTAACCCGTCCGGGCCGGCAATCACGTTTCAAAGTTTTGGTGACTTTTCTGGTTTGGAAGAGCAATTTGCCCTTATTTGTTACCGAATTGTGCAGGAGTTGCTGCAAAATAGCCTTAAACATGCCCAAGCTACTGAAATTCTGGTGCAGATTACCCGTACGGATACAGGGTTGGCCGTGCTGGTAGAAGACGATGGCCGTGGCTTCGACCCGGAAACCGTTCAACAGGGCATGGGAACCGGTAATATTGCGCAAAGGGTTCAATTCCTTAAAGGCGATATCAGCATACACGCGGCGCCGGGACAGGGCACAAGCACCTTGGTCACAATCCCGATTTGAGCAAAACTAAGGGTTTTCCCGGATAATTTATTCCCGGTTTTACCTGATAGATAGATATTTTGCTTCGTCTATCTTTGCCCAACAATTGCAAAAACCGATTTGCATTGCAAAATGCCCCCCACCCTTTTGTATTCTTCCAGAAAATAAATTAATCAATACTCGCTTTTGGCCCTTTCAGCCTAAGGGGGACGCTTAAAGCAAACACTACTATATTGCGCCCGGTTGCCAATTTTTTTTGGATCAGTATCTACAATCTAGAAACCGCATTAATTCTTTGTTGGCAACACCGCGATATGAACACATTCTTTCCCCCCCGGCGCCCGTTATTCCGAAAGGAGCAGCGGGCGTTTTTTTTCGCCATCCTGCATGTGGCCTGAACTTCTTATGGTAGTTGATGTTACCCTTTAATGCAGTTTTTAGGTAATTTGTACCTTTCCAAACTCAAAGTATTTATTTACAAATCAAAACCTGCCTGTCGGTAAAGACAGGTTAAACGAAAATATGGCCTTTACACTTCCTTCCCTGCCCTACGATTTTAACGCGCTCGAACCACATATCGATGCCCGCACTATGGAAATCCACCATGATAAACACCATGCCGCTTACGTCAATAACCTTAATGCGGCGCTTCAGGGTACCGAACATGAAAACAAAAGTTTGGAAGAACTCTTCGCAAACATATCGAAACTACCACCTGCTGTGCGGAACAACGGCGGCGGCCACTGGAATCATACTATGTTCTGGGAAATTATGGGGCCGAAAAGCGGAGAACCCTCCAATGAGCTGGCTTCCAAAATCGAAAGCACGTTCGGTTCTATGGACGAAATGAAAAAACAATTTGCCCAAGCCGCCACCACGCGTTTCGGCTCCGGATGGGCCTGGTTATCCGTAGATGCCGATCAAAACCTTTTTATCAGTTCCACGCCTAATCAGGATAATCCGTTAATGGACGTAGCCGAAAAAAAAGGTCATCCTCTTTTAGGGCTCGACGTATGGGAGCATGCCTATTATCTGCATTATCAAAACCGCCGGCCCGATTATATCACGGCCTGGTGGAATCTGGTAAATTGGAAAGAGATTGACAAGCGGTATCAATCGGCATTGGCTGGAAAATGAGGTAATTTAAACATGGGCCATCCGAAATGCTCCCAAACGCGTTGAGGCTGTCTCATAAGTAGGTTTAGAAAAGTTTCAGGGGTTTAGAAGGTTTATAAAAAATACCCATTTCATTGAAAATCAATGATTTGCAGATAACGCTCTAAACCTTCTAAACTTTTCAAACCCTCTAAACCTACAGAATCAGGACTCCTTATCACCCGTCTCTTCCAATCTGCGGATTAATACCTTATCGATTTTGCTTTTATCCATATCGATAATTTCGAATCGGTAACCTTCGGTATCCAGGTAATCGCCCGCTTTGGGTATTTCATTTATTTTATAAAGAATAAAACCGGCCAGCGTGGAATAATCAGCATCTTCCGGATCAAATTCAGTTAAGGAAACGGTTTCGCGCAGTTCGTCGATCGGAATCATACCCTCCACCAAAAGGCTCCCGTCTTCTCTCGTAATAATGGACGGTTCTTCCGTATCATCGAGATCCGGCAGGGTACCGAATATATTTTCGGTCAGATCATGCAACGTAATAATGCCTTGCGTAGAACCATATTCGTCTACCACGACGGCAAAATAATTCCGTTCCTTTCTAAAACGCTCCAGGATTTTAATGGCATTCATCGACTCCGGCACATACAGCGGCTGCGAGACGATGTCTTGCAAGTTAAAACCGGTATCGTTTCTTTTGGCAATGTAATCGCGCAACCGAACCACGCCCAGGATATTTTCGATCGTATCGTCGCAGACAAGAAATTTGGTATAGCCACTTTCCTGAATGATACGATCGTTTTCTTCGATGGGCGCATTCACGTCCAACCATTCCACGTCGTTTCGGTGGGTCATGATGGTATACGCATCGCGGTCCGCAAAGCGCAGGATATTCTGGATAAATTCACTTTCCTTTTGCTCCAAAACGCCTTGCTGATTGGCCAATTTTACCATCAGTTTGATTTCCTCTTCCGAAATCCCTTGTTGTTCATTGGGTTTGATGAACAACATTCGCATGAACATTCGTGTGGACCAGCTCAGAAACACAGAGATTGGGCCGGTCAGCCGCATGATTAGGTTCATCACCGGCGCGCAAGCAATGGCAATTGACTCCGCATGTTGAATAGCAATATATTTAGGTGCAAGTTCGCCGATGATTAGCGATAAATAGGTTATGAGGGTGATAACAACAGAAATGGAAATTGTTTCGGCATACGGTGCTAATGAAGGAATTAGTTCGACAAAAGGCTTCAGGTATTGACCGATCGCTACGCCACCGTAAGCGCCTTCTATAATGCTGATCAGGGTTATACCGATCTGCATGGCCGAAAGGTAATTGTTGATATTATCCAGCAGGTTTAGCGCAACGACCGCATTGCGGTTCCCCCTCATTTTTTCGCCTTCGAGGCGGGACCGTTTAGCGGTAAGAAGTGCAATCTCACCCAACACGAGGAACCCATGTACAAAGATGAGAATAAGTATTATGGTTATTTCCATATCGAAGACACACAATAATCTTTGGAATTAAATGCAAAATTACCCTTATCGCCAAATAATTTATAAGTTTTTATTTAGGTTGCCTGATTGAAGTGTTAAATTTTGTTAAAAAGTGAAAATTTTTTTTGTCCACACACAATAAGCAACTACATTTGACCTCTCGGAAAGTAAGACATTCGCTTTTCTACATGCTCACCTAAATATATTCTGCGTATCGAGTCAAACTTGTACACCATTTAAATTCTGCCAATTTAACTGGTAAAACAGCAAAACCTATTTGCTCATGCAAGTTATGCCGATGCTCAACGATCAAGACCTGATTGCCCTTTACTCCAACGGAGACGAACAAGCTTTCGAGATTCTTCTCAAGCGCTACAAATCCAAAATTTACACCTCCATCTATCTTTTTGTGAAAGATCAGGCGCTTGCCGAAGACATCTTTCAGGAAGTGTTTATTAAAATCATCGACACCCTGCGTCGTGGCAAGTACAACCACGAAGGGAAATTTGTTCAATGGGCGATGCGAATCGCTTATAACATGTGTGTCGATTATCACCGGCGAAACAAACGGCGCGCACACATCAATCCTACCGAGGAGTTCGATATTTTCGAAGTACTCCGTTTGAGCGACGATGGTCCAGAGACACAAATCATGCGCAGCGAAACGCATAACCGCATTCGCCGTCTGGTAGACGATCTGCCGGCCGAACAACGCGAAGTCGTCATCTTGCGCCATTATGCCGATATGAGCTTTAAAGAAATCGCGTCACTCACCCGGGTGAGCATCAACACGGCCCTGGGCCGTATGCGATACGCACTGATCAACATCCGGAAAATGATGGCCGAGCGCGAAGTTGTCCTGCAATGATTTTTTGAAACCATTGTGAAAAGGGTTCTTTCCAAAACAAAACCCTCCGGATGCAGATTGCGTCCGGAGGGTTTCGTTTTGGAACTTGTTTACGTATTACTCTTTTACAATTTTCATAGCGGCCCCGGTACTTCCGGTGGTTATACGCAACACGTATGTTCCAGATGGAACCTGTTGTAAATCAACGTCTAATTGATTTTTCCCGCTGCTTAATTGCAATGTCCGAACTTGGATGGTTTGACCCATCATGTTGTCCAAACTGATTGAGGCCTCGGTGGCAGCCGGTACGTCCAAGCTTAAACTGCTCATCCCGTTTGTTGGGTTTGGCGACACGGCTAATTGCAGACCGCCGGCTTCGGCATTGTCCGTTCCGACCATCAAACTGCGAGATCCGTTCGCAAACCACGCGCCCCATTGATGCGCGTCGATAAAACTGACGGCGTTACCCTGCGGTTCAATCTTACTGGCTTTTAAGCCCTGCAGATACAGATCGGATCCGCCAAACCCAAAGGGACGCTGGAAAAGCAAACGGTCATCCAGACGGGTATATACGGGCCATCCTAAATCGCCATTGTCGGTAATAACGGGACCATAATCGCCTGTTTCCGTATTCGCAGCAAATACGTCGTAAGAATCTTCATAGACGTTGAAAACGTCGAACGCAACCACGTACGGCGAATTCTTGGCAAAAGACGGATCGGCGACGTTGACATTATCCGGCAGGCTGTTGAACAGCTTGGAAATGAACGGATTCAAGGTGCTGGCGAATTGTCCATTATTCCAAAATTTCAGGAACCCGATGTCCCAGTAGCTCAGGTCATCGCCTTGCGAATTGGCCGTTTCATTAAACGCATCATACATCAGGTATTCGCCCGAATAATCAAACTCGAGCACATCCGCGTACTTGACATTCGCAGTGATATACTGATTTCCGGAATAAGTCGGATTGTACAAAAAGTACGCTTGTGCTACGGGAAATGGCTCGCTCAGGTCGTATACATAAACCTTATTATCCTGATTGTCAGTCAGCGCTGCAACAAAACGCCCGTCTTTGGAGATAGCCGCACTGCGCCAGATACCGTCGTCGCTGATTGGCCCAGACTGGAATTGAATGCCGTTGCTGTAAGAAATTTCAACGTAATAGATATAGCCGGCATCGTTTACAAATACAATTTGCTGGCCGTTATCCGATACACTCGGTCTGCTTTTTACCCCATTTGTATACAGCGATGGGGTTAAAACCGTTCCGTTGCCGAGTGCCAGGTTCAGGTCGTTCCCGTCTTCACTGACGCATACAACAAAATCACTCCCGGTATTTGGGCTTAGCTGGCCGAGGTAGTTGCCGCCGGCTTGGCTTCCGTTAATGCCCACGGCGGTAAATGCCGCTGCGGCAGCATTAGCCACTGCGCTGCCATACAGATCAGATGCGGCCTGTATCACTGCGATGCGGCAGTCTACAAATAGGCTGGATTTTACCAGGTAATCCCGCAAGGCTTTGTAATACACTTGTTCGGCTTTGTCAGTTCCTACGGCAGCATTTGTAGCGAACAGGTAATAAGCATGATTCGGGATGCCGCTGTTGACATGGACGCCACCATTGTCGCTGGAGCCTGTTACTGCTTCGCTCACATGGTTGGGTTGCCACCAGGGGCTGTTGGAAGAAACGCCATTGTGCGGATTTTGCAGATCCCGCAGGCAATTGGTCGGGTTGATGCCGGCTTGCATTACATCCTCTCCGATTTTCCAGTCGCCCAAGTCGATCATGGCGCCAAAAACGTCCGCGAAAGATTCGTTCAATGCGCCGCTTTCGTTCATGTATTCCAGGTTGGCGGTACTTTCGATGACACCGTGCGTCATTTCATGGCCGCCGACATCAAGGCCGCGAGCCAGTTTTTTAAAGATGGACCCTCCGTTTCCATACCACATAGCCGCGCCGTTCCAAAAGGCATTTTCCATGGAAGAACCATCATCATCGGCAACATTGATGAACGAAACGACATTTCCACCTGCACCGTTGATGGAGTTTCGGCCGAATTTATTCAGGTAATAATCGTAACTTTTGATGGCATTATAGTGCCCGCTAACTGCTGTTTTGTCCGAAAAAGTAGTGGAGGTTGAGATAACAAAGTTGTAATCAAAATTTGTCTGCACAGCCGGGGATGTATTCAGCGCATTCAGCGTCACGATGGCGCCGACCGGGTCTGCGGGCATGGTGGACTCGTTGGCGTTGAACATCGGTCTGCCGGCATCTTCCAATACAATTTGCCCGACGCCGGCTTCGTAGGCGCCGAATGTGCGGTTGATATCGAGCAGATCTAAACCGTTCGCCAGCACAGGCCCAAGTAAAGCAGCCGGTTCCTGGCCGTTCGTAGCAGTAATATTTGTCTTGGAATCCAGGAGAGGCGCACCTGAAACATGGTTTTCATGGCGACCACCGTCAATTTTGCAGGTATGGTCGTAGTGAAGGATAATTTCACCGTTCGTCGCGTCAATGAAATAAACCACACGGGACAACAGATTTGGGTGGGCTTCCACCCGCCAGGCTAAACGTTCGCCGTTCAAACGATTTTCAGGGTAATAGATCACTAATTCGGTTTTCATCGATTGGCCGCCGATAAGCCGAAGTTCTTCTGTCGTCCAGCTGGTTTTGACCTTATCCTGGCCAATGTGTGCGATCACTTTTTGTACAGCCGCCGGGCCATCGAGGCTCGGGACGGTCGTTTGCAAGCGCGGGGTCGGAAAATACCGTCCGTTAAGCATGTCGAATGCACCGTTTTTGGTGTGGGCGATCATCTCTCCGCCATATACGGGCACGCCTTGAAAAACTTGCGTCAAACGGACGTGCAGATTCCCCTGCTCATCGGTTTGTACATTTTTAACCGTGAATTCTACGCCGGGGTTGTCGATGCGGGCCGGGTTCAGGCTTTTCAGGTAGTCGAGTGCGCGTGTGGTGGCGGATACGGCGTTGGTCGATGCGCCTGAAGCCTCCGTCCGGCCTTGAAAAAGGATTGGCATGCCGTTTTTATCCTGCATGATCCGCACCGCAGAGCCGGCTGCTTTTTTTCGTTGAAAAGCGGGTATTGGCTGAGGCTCCTGCGTCGGCAAGCCGAATTGGTTTTCGGCCGTGGGTACACTGGCTGGTCTCGGCGAATGAATGCTTAATTGAGAAGGACTAAATACCGGATTGGGAGGAGGTGTTTTTTTTGTGTTTTGAGCAAATAAGCCGACTGCGGCTATGCAACACAGTAAAGCGGGTAGGAGGATTTTTTTCATAAAATAAAGATTTAAGCGATTTAACAATCAGATTTTGGTCACTTATTGGCCAGTTGCCCACAAGCGGCATCGATGTCCTTGCCCCGGCTGCGACGCACGGTCACGGTCACGCCTTTATCCGCCAGATAAGCGGCAAACGCATTCAGGCGATCTTCGCCCGATTTGGTGAAGGTGCTTCCGTCGATGGGATTGTATTCGATGATGTTCAGGCGTACGGGAAAATTGCGCCGGCACAATTGCACGAGCCGGGCCGCATCCTCCAGGCTGTCGTTGAAATTTTGAAATGCGATGTATTCGTAGGAGATGCGGTTTCTGGTTTTGGCGTACAAATATTCCAGCGCCTCCATGAGGGTGGAGAGGTTATTCGATTCGTTGATCGGCATGATCTCGTTGCGTTTGGCATCGTCGGCAGCGTGCAGGCTGAGCGCCAGGTTGCTTTTAAAACCGTCGTCGGCCAGTTTGCGGATCATTTTTGCGATGCCCGCCGTGCTTACGGTGATGCGCCGGGTCGACATACCCAAACCCGCCGGCGCCGGCGTGGTCAGCAATTCGATGCTTTTCATGGTATTGGCATAGGTCAGCAACGGCTCGCCCATACCCATGTAGACCACATTGGTTAGTCCGTGGTTAAAAGTTTCCCGGCTTTGTCGGTCGACCAAAACCACCTGGTCAAAAATTTCCGAAGCCTGCAGGTTGCGTTTCCGGCCCATACGGCCGGTTGCGCAAAACTTACAGGTAAGGCTACAGCCCACTTGCGTGCTGACACAAACGGTAAAACGGCCGTCGTCGGGCACAGGAATGAGCACACTTTCAATGCGATGCCCGTCGTGGGTGATCCAGCGCGTTTTAATCGTGCCGTCGTTGCTGTTTTGCACTTTGTCTTCAAACAGGGGAAACAAACCGTATTGCTCCTTCAGCCGCGTGCGCAGGTTTTTGGAGAGGTTTGTCATAGCATCAAAATCGGTGGCTGCTTTGGACCACATCCATTCGTAAAGTTGTTTGGCCCTAAAACGCGGTTCGCCCCAGCCGGCGAGCAGGGACTCAAGCTCGGCCAGAGAAAGGGAACGGATATTGCGAATCTCTATGGTATCTACCTTAAGAGACGCGTCTGGCTCCGTTTGCGGAAGCGTTTGTTTGTTATCTTGATCGTACACGCCGCAAAGGTACGGCAATATGTGTCTTCTTAAAACAACCCTTGCCCTGGAACTCTTCAGTACGGAAGAACAGTTCCATCTTCTACCAGCCATTCGATTTTTGCGTTTTTACGCGTACTTTTGCGCCTCGTTTGAAACAAACGGCTTTTTTCTTTAAATTAAGGATAATCAACACTGATTGAGGCTGTCTCAAAAGTAAAATCACCGCAAAAATTTATAAGAGGCACAAATTGACCTGTTAAACGTTGTGTTTTTTGTGAACTTCATGGTGATTTTTTGAACCAAGCTCAAAAAAGACGTAAACATGTACAGAACCCATACCTGCGGCGAACTCCGCCTTTCCGACGCCGGCAAACAAGTGACCCTTTCCGGCTGGGTTGCCATCAGCCGCGATCTCGGCGGCCTCACCTTTACCGACCTGCGCGACCGTTACGGCATTACGCAGTTGGTATTCGATATGGAAGACCAGCCACAATTATGCGAGCGCGCCCGCCGTTTGGGCCGGGAATTCGTGATTCAGGCTATAGGCGCCGTGCGCGAACGGGCCAATAAGAACCCAAACCGGGAAACTGGCGATATTGAAATACACGTGACTGAATTCAAAGTGCTGAACGCCGCCAAAACGCCGCCTTTTACCATCCAGGACGAAACAGACGGCGGCGACGACCTGCGCATGAAATACCGGTACCTCGACCTGCGCCGCAATGCGATTCAACAAAACCTGTTCTTTCGCAGTAAATTAGCACTGGAAACACGGCAATATCTTGCTAACCAAGGTTTTATCGAGGTAGAAACGCCCAACCTCATCAAAAGCACGCCAGAGGGCGCCCGCGATTTCGTGGTGCCATCCCGGATGAACAAAGGCGAATTTTACGCCCTGCCGCAGTCGCCGCAAACCTTCAAACAAATTCTGATGGTGGCCGGCTTCGACAAGTATTTCCAGATTGTAAAATGTTTTCGCGATGAAGACCTGCGCGCCGACCGGCAACCGGAATTTACCCAGATCGACTGCGAAATGTCGTTCGTACACCAGGAGGATATTCTGAATACCTTCGAAGGGCTCACGAAACACCTTTTTTCTACAACGTTGGGCGTCGAGTTGTCCGATTTTCCGCGAATGACCTACGATGACGCCATGCGCCGCTACGGTTCCGACAAGCCTGACCTTCGTTTCGGTATGGAGTTCGTGGAACTGAGCGAAGTAGCCAGGGGTAAAGGTTTTCCGGTGTTCGACAGCGCTGAAACCGTTGTGGCCATTTGCGCCGAATCTTGTGCCGGTTATTCCCGCAAGCAACTGGACGAACTAACGGAATGGCTCAAACGCCCGCAGATCGGAGCGAAAGGCTTAGTGTACGTTCGGTTCGACGCGGATGGCAGCATTAAATCGTCGGTGGATAAATTTTATACACCGGAGGAACTGAAAGTATGGCTCGATCGGGCTGGCGCCAAACCGGGCGATCTCTTGTTTGTGCTGTCCGGAGAAGATGAAAAAACGCGCAAACAACTCAATGAACTGCGCCTGGAAATGGGTACCCGCCTGGGCCTTCGTCGCGGCACGGATTTCAAACCGCTCTGGGTACTCGATTTTCCCCTGCTCGAATGGGACGAGGACGCTGCGCGCTTTTTCGCTATGCACCACCCCTTCACCTCTCCGAAACCGGCCGATATAGTAAAATTAGATTCGAACGACCCGGCAACCTTGAAAAGCATCCGCGCAGATGCTTACGATCTGGTGATCAACGGCGTCGAAATTGGCGGCGGCTCTATCCGTATACACGACCGCGATCTGCAAAGCCGGAATTTTAAGCTGCTCGGCTTTACAGCCGAGGAAGCCGAAGCGCAATTCGGGTTTCTCCTGGGCGCCTTCGAATTCGGCGCGCCCCCGCACGGCGGTATCGCCTTCGGTTTCGACCGCCTGAATGCCGTCATGAACGGCGCCAACTCGATTCGCGACTTTATTGCTTTCCCCAAAAACAATCAGGGTAGGGATATGATGATCGACGCGCCGAGTGGGATCAAAGTGGAGCAGTTAAAAGAATTGGGGATCAATATTGTGGAACCGGGTACAAAACAAGTCGATATAGCAGCCTCAGAACTGTCGGTACTACCGCCTCCGCTCGGGGAAAAATAACATGGATCACCCCAAATTTTAAGCCCCGCCGAGGCTTATTTGTCATCGCTTTATCAATGATTTATATCAAACAATCCGTCTGAAAAATTCTGGATGCTCTCTGTTTTTGGTAATTTTTTTCTTATTTCCTGAAAATATCCTCCAAAGCGCCCTCCACATCAGAAAACTTAAAGGAAAATCCCGCAGCCCGGATTTTTTCGTCGGACACCAGGTTGCTGTTTAAAATAACGGCCGACATCTCGCCAAACAAGAACCGCATTGTGAAAGCTGGCGCTGGTACGATGATTGCCGGTTGCCGCATGGCATGGGCGGTGGCTTTTACCAAATGTTTGATTCGCACCGGCTTGGGGGCTACGGCGTTAAATATGCCTTCTATATGCGGCTGTTCCAATGCCCAAATGAAAGCCCGGCACAAATCGTCGCGATGAATCCAGGAATACCAGGCCTTTCCGTCGGCGAAATAGGCCCCCAGGCCAAAGCGCAGTGGTCTGATGAATTCGGCCAAAGCGCCGCCTTCTTTGGCCAACACCACGCCGATCCGGAAAATGACCGTGCGTATGCCCATTGCGCTCACTTCTTCGGCGGCCTCTTCCCAGGCAGTGCAACATTGCACCATAAAAGATGTCTCCACCGGCGGATCGTTTTCCTGCATCACTTGCTCGCCTGAATTGCCGTAATAACCGATGGCAGAAGCCGACAGGTAGGTTTCGGGTACATGACCGGTTCGACGGAATGCCTCGCGCAATACGCGGGCACTTTCCACACGGCTGTCGATCAGCAGATTTTTTCGGGCGGGTGTCCATCGTTTATCGGCTATACCGGCGCCGGCAAGGTTGATGACGGCATACACGTCTTTCAGTGCAGCATCATCAATGAGGCCGGCACTTGGGTCCCAGGCGAATTGGTCTTCGCCCCGGGGGGTGCGGGAGAGCAAGCGCACGCGGTAGCTTTTTTCGCGTAGTAATTGCGATAAACGGTTGCCAATCAGGCCGGTACCCCCGGCAATCAGGATGGTTTGCATGGTTGTGTTGGTTTAGAAGTTGGGAGCATTGGCATATAAAACCTCCGCTTCCGGCTATAAATAATCTTGGAAATGTAACAAGATGAAACCGGAAGGGTTTCGGGCCGGCTATTTTTTCCCTTTCGCTACGTTCGTTCCACGCACGATAGCCTTCATCCCGAAGCGTTTTCTGATACGGTCGAGTTCGCGGAGCAACTGATTTTCACGGCTGGTGTCGTCGAACAAATTGACTTGTTCGCTGCCGCCTGCCAACTCGCTGAACCGAACGCCGATGAGGCGCAACGGCCGGCGCGGATCGTACAATTGATGGAATAATTCAAGCGCGGTGCGCAGCAGGATGGAATCGCTGGCGGTTCGCGGGATGGCGCGCTGTTGGGTAAAGGTGCTAAAATCGGAATAGCGGATTTTTACCGCCACGCAGGCGCTTAGTTTTTGATCCTGGCGCAAATCGAAGGCTAAGCTGGAAACGAGCTCGCTGAGCCGGTCGGAGAGTTGAGGAACATCTCCTATATCCTCGTTGAAAGTGCGCTCCGTCGACATGCTTTTTTGCTCCCGGTAAGGCTCCACAGGGCTGTCGTCTTCGCCCTTGGCGCGTTTCCAGAGCTGGAAGCCGTGTTTTCCGAAATCGCGCTCGAGCAGGGCGGGCGACAGGGCAGCCAACTCGCCGAGTGTACGAATGCCCAATTGATTCAGGCGGCGTTCGGTTTCCTTGCCGATCGAAGGCATTTTGCCAACCGGCAGCGGAGCTAGAAAAGCGCGTTCCGTACCGGCAGGGATCAGCATTTCGCCGTTGGGCTTGGCTTCCCCCGTACCGATTTTAGAGACTATTTTGTTCACGGACAAGGCTGCTGAAATGGGCAAGCCGGTTTCCCGCATAATACGCTGCCTCAATTCTTGCGACCATTTCCAGCAGCCGAAATGCTGGTCCATACCGCTGAGGTCCACATAAAACTCGTCGATGGACGCTTTTTGGAACATGGGCGCCGCTTCGGCAATAATCGAGGTCACGATTTTGGAATGCTTCGAATACGCTTGCATATCGACTTTGATCACCACGGCCTGGGGGCAAAGCCGCAGGGCAGCAGTGACCGGCATAGCCGAATGCACCCCGGTTTTGCGCGCCTCATAGCTACAGGATGCCACCACGCCACGCTCGCTGCCGCCTATGATGACGGGCTTGCCGCGCAGCTCCGGGCGGCGAAGTAGCTCGACGGAGACGAAGAAGGCATCGAGGTCGAGGTGAAGAATGGCGCGGGTAAACATTGGATGGCAATTTACGTATTGATCGGCGTTTTTAATGCGTGTATTTTTGCAGCGCATTTTTCTTTTAATCACACGCGCTTCCACATGTCCGCCCACTTCCAAAACCTCCCGGATCACCTTTGCCGCTATTTGTCGCGGGCGCAACGGTCAATACAGATCGCCATTTGCTGGTTTTCTCATCGAGCTATTTTTGAGACTTTGCTCAACCGCCTGCATGCCGGCGTGCGGGTAGAACTGATATTGGAATACGATACCCGCAACATTTGTGCGGAAGGGCTTGATTTTCAAAAATTTATTCGACTCGGAGGACAGTTTTATGCGCACCGCGCGCCCGGTTTGATGCACCATAAATTTGCGGTGGTGGATGACACGTGGCTGCTTACCGGGTCGTTTAACTGGACTTATAACAGCAATGCTGAAAACATGTTGATGCTACCCGACCCTGCCCTGTGCGGCGCTTATCAGGAAGAGTTTAAACGTCAAAAAGACCGGGGCAAACGTATTTTCAGGATCCGGTACGAAGATGCTAAAGTTTTCTCGACGTATGCCTTGTTTGAAAACACACTTTTTGATCTTCCTGATTTACGAAAAAAAATTACCGGCGGGGCAGGTGTCTGGCTGGTTCGCCTGGAAAAAACCGGCGCCGACCGCGATGTTTTGTTTCGGGAAAATTACCTGCCTTTCGACCACACGGGCATGCTTCGAAATTTCTGGGCGGTGTGGAGAATCTGGGATAAAGCTTTGTTTGACGAACAAATACGGATTTTATCGGCGAATCATACGGCGAGCGCTTTAAGCGATCTTCGGCGCTGGGCGCGGCGTATGCACTCCGGCGATGTCGTTTTTGCAACGGAAAAGGACCGGCTGATAGCGATTGGGATGGTACAATCGCAACCGCAACCGTACCCCGGCGAAGTATTTTCTTCGTTCCGGGACGTGCAATGGCTAAAAATGGTGCTTGGAAAGCCACTTTTCTGCGTCTCCGGCGTATCCTCCGGGGCACTGTCAAAATTTCGCGGCTCCGCACTGCGTATTTTGCAAGAGATTTTTGAAGCGGATAAAACCACTACATAGCGCAGGTTGCGCATCTTTGCGGGCAATATGACTTACGGCTCCCGGCTTTTTCGCAGTCCCTGGTTTTGGTTGGCCCTCGGCCTGGCTGCAGTACTTGTACGCGGCCTGTTTCTCGACGCAATGGATGTGGATGCCTCGCAGTACGCTTCTATTTCGATGGAAATGTTGCAAAACGGTTCCTGGCTTCAGGTTAAACACCACGGCGGTGATTATTTAGACAAACCACCTTTGCTGTTTTGGATGTCGGCTGCGTCTTTTGGGCTATTCGGTTTGTCGAACTGGGCCTATAAACTGCCTTCGTTGTTCGTAGCCTTGGCCGGCGTGTATGCCGTGTATCGCTTTTCCATCCTCTATTATTCGAAAAAAACTGCCGGATATGCCGCAATTATCCTGGCGTCTTCTGTTGGGCTGATTGTCATTTGCAACGACGTACGTACGGACACGCTGTTGCTGGGGATGAGCGCTTGTGCGGTTTGGCAACTTGCTGAATACCTGCGCTTTAATCGTTGGCTGAATCTTATTTATGCTTTTGTTTTTATCGGCCTGGCGATGTTGGCTAAAGGACCGATCGGATTGGTCATGCCGGCTTTTGCGACTGGGGCGCATCTGTTGTTGCGGCGCGATTGGCGTAATATTTTCCGCTGGCAATGGCTGGTCGGTTTGGGGGTAGCTGGGCTAGTGCTCATCCCGATGTGCTGGGGATTGTATCAGCAGTTCGACCTGCACCCGGAAAAAACGGTTAATGATCGAACGGGCGTTTCCGGTCTTTATTTTTTCTTCTGGGAGCAGAGTTTCGGGCGTATCACCGGGGAAAACGCCTGGAAGAACGACACCTCGCCATTTTATTTTTTGCACGTGTACCTCTGGGCTTTTTTGCCTTGGCCCTTGCTGCTTATCGGAGCACTTTGGCAGCGGCTGCGCGACGTTTTTCGACAGGGTTTACGCATTCCGGATGGCGAAGAGGCCTTTTCTTTGGGCGGATTCGTGTTGACGTTCATCGCTTTATCCCTTTCGAAATACAAGTTACCGCATTATATTTTTATCACCCTGCCGTGGGCGGCCATTCTGACGGCAAGGTGGATCGGAACCATAAAACCGGAGCATTTAAAGCGGTTGTTTGGGCTGCAATACTTCGTTTTTGCCGTATTACTGTCGGCTGTTCTGCTGATCCCCGGTTTCGTATTTCCAACCCTAAACCCTGTTTGGTGGGGTATACTGCTGCTTATGATCGCTTTATGGCTCCGGACGATTTTTCGCCGACCATTTCCCGAAAACAGGGATGCGCTGGTGCAAAGAAGCGTTTGGCTCAGCGTGACCGTTGCGTTGGTACTGAATTTTTATTTTTACCCAAAACTATTGCCTTTCCAAAGCACATCCGCAATGATGCAACGGGCCAAACAAGCCGGTATACCCGCAGAAAACATCACTTTTTTTCGGCGACACGGCCATGCGCTCGATTTTTACAACGGCCATTTGTTGGAAGACCTGAAATCGCCCGATTCGATTCGCCAGGCTGCATTTGACCCGGGAGGATTATGGGTTTACACAAATAAAGAAGGGAAGGCGGAATTAGATACGGCCCGGATATCATACACTGTGGCAGATTCGCTTCAACATTTTCAAGTTGCGCTCCTTAAACCGAAATTCCTGAACCCGGCCACACGCCCGCAGACTTTGGAGGCTGTTTTTTTGCTAAAAATTTTGCCAAACCAAAATCAGTGAATTAAGATGTCGGAAATTCAATATTTTTCCAAAATATTAGCGCTCCAATAGAACAACGTTTAAACGTCCCAGTGGGACAACACATAGGCAATACATGGAAAAGCCCTGGTTACAACATTATCCCGCCGGTATTCCGGCCAATATTGACGCAGATGCGTATCCGCGCCTCATCGACATGGTGGAGGAGTGTTTTCAGAAATTTGCGGATCAGCCCGCTTTTATATTTATGGGTAAAACCCTCACGTTCGCGGAGGTAGACCGTGAAAGCGCCGCTTTCGGGGCATACCTGCACTCACGTGGGCTGGAGCCTGGCGATCGCATTGCCCTGATGATGCCCAACATGCTGCAATACCCGATCGCAATGTTTGGCGCACTGCGTGCAGGACTGATCCTGGTGAATACAAATCCTTTGTATACGCCTCGTGAAATGCGGCATCAGTTTGTGGATTCCGGCGCGAAGGCGATCATTATAGCAGAAAACTTTGCCGCCAATCTGGAACAGATTATCGCCGATACGCCGATTAAGATGGTCATCCTGACCAGCATCGGCGAGTTGCTCGGCTTAAAAGGAATGATCGTCAATTTCGTAGTCCGACGGATCAAAAAACTGGTGCCAAAATATCACCTGACTAATACGGTCAATTTCAAGGAAACCCTCCGGCAGGGCCGTAAATTTGCGATCAAACCCTTCCAATCGGGCCCGGATGATACCATCGTGCTGCAATATACAGGCGGCACAACGGGCGTATGCAAAGGCGCCATGTTGACAAACCGCAATTTAGTGGCCAACATGCAGCAAATCAGGGCCTGGCTAAACCCGGTATTGCAGGATGATGTGGTGGCGCTTTGCCCTCTGCCATTATACCACATCTTTGCCTTTACGGTCAACTGCCTGGCTTTTATGAGCGTAGGTGGTCGTAATATCCTGATCGTCAATGCCAGAGACCTTCCGGCGCTGATCAAAGAATGGCGCAAACACCAACCGAACATCGTGACGGGCGTTAATACCCTGTACAATGCCTTGTTGCATCACCCTGATTTTGCATCCCTGGATTTCAGCAACCTGAAAGCATGTGTCGGCGGAGGTATGGCCGTACAACGCGCCGTAGCTGAAAAATGGCAGCAGTTGACCGGTTGTCAGCTTACTGAAGGCTACGGGTTGACCGAATCCAGCCCGGTACTCAGTGTGAATCCGGTCGATCAAACGATGCGCCTCGGTACAATTGGGATGCCCGTGCCCTCCACCGATGTACGGATTGCCGATGAGCAGGGTCATGTCCTACCACCGGGTTCCGAAAACACGGGGGAAATTCAGGCAAAAGGTCCGCAAATAATGAAGGGCTATTGGCAACGACCCGATGCCACTGCGGAGGTGATCAAAGATGGGTGGCTGTTTACCGGTGACATAGGTTTTATGCATCCAGACGGTTTTTTCCAGATCGTCGACCGCAAAAAAGACATGATCCTGGTGTCGGGTTTTAACGTTTATCCGAACGAGATCGAAGAAGTTTTGGCCATGCACCCCAAGGTTCTGGAGTCGGCTGCCGTTGGTATTCCCGACGAAAAATCAGGGGAAGTCGTAAAAGTATTTATCGTACAAAAAGACCCCTCGCTTACCGAAGCAGAGATTATCAGCCATTGCCGCACCAATTTGACCGGCTACAAGGTGCCCAAACAGGTTGAATTTCGCAAAGAATTACCGAAAACAAACGTGGGCAAAATCCTGCGTCGCGCCCTTCGGGACGAGAAGCAGTAGGCAGTATCATCCGGCACGGCCCACTGCTACTGCCAGGTGTCTGCCAGGTGTTTGACCGTAAAGGCATGTTGCGGATCGTCGAGGGTTCCTTCCGTTTTGAACAGCACCGTTTTGCGTTCGTCCGGTAGAAGGTCGAAGTAATTATCGCTGAATGAACCGTTCAGGGCCGTGCTGAGGAAAACGTTTTTGGCTAAATGGCCGCTTTGCAAGGTGAGCCGATAGCCTTCGGTCACTTGTTCCACCTTTACATTGACCTTTGTTTTGGACAAATTGAGCTTTTTGGGCGGAACCAGGTAAAAAAGTCGATGGCTCAATATTTTTCCTTCGGCAGATTTCAAGGTAAATTCCACCACACTATTTTCTGGTTTGTGTTTGTCGAGTACCGTTTTCAGGTAGCCTTGCCAGATCATTTTGCTGGAATCCGGGTGGAGGATAATTTCAGGTATTGTAGCATCACTCAACGTCTTTCCTTCAAAACTCAATGCGCGAACGTGCAAGCTAACCGTTGTGGTATCCGGCAAATCGGATACGCCGTACAACTTTAAAATGTCGTCTTCCAGGATCGGTAAAGCAACTACAGGGCTGAAGGCATCCCGGACGTAGTATTGCAATGCTTTCCAGCGGCCGAAATAGTCGCGGCCCGACCAGGAAGCGCCCTGCCAGACGTCATTGAGCTGCCAGTAAAGGGAGCCCATGCAATAAGGCTTGTTGCGGCGGTGGGCCTCAATGCCCGTTCGCATTCCTTCTGCCTGAAGCAGTTGACTGACGTATACGAAATCTTCAAAAGTATTGGTCTGCCGGTAATCGCGTTTCATATATTCTGCGATCAGGGCATTGCCGCGCGGATGTTTTTGGTGCAAAAGCATCACTTTACTGTCTAATTGGCGGTCCTCCGGCAAGGTAAACGATTCGATGGTGCGCCATTCCGGAAATGATTGGAAGCCGAATTCGCTCATAAAGCGGGGCACTTTTTTATTAAACATCTCGAAAGGCTCTTCGTCGTGCCAGACGCCCCAGTAGTGGGAATCGCCTTCACTCAGGCTTTTTGGGTTGCCTCGTCCGTATTTGGGCGAGCTCTCCCAATACGGCACGCCGGCACCGTAGTTTTCCACATACGTCGGCAACAGATCATTGAACAGTGTTTTGTAATCTCGCCAGAGTTGGGCACGTTGCGCTTCGGTAAACTTCATTTGCCAACCCCAATGGTTCCAGGCTTCGTTGTTTTCATTGTTGCCGCACCAAAGCGCCATACAAGGGTGTTCGCGCAGGCGTTCGATCTGTTCCAAAGCTTCTCCGGCGGCTGTTTTCAGGAATTTTCCGTTGCTGGGATACAACGCGCAGGCGTACATAAAATCCTGCCAAACCATGATACCACGGGTATCGCAGAGCTGGTAAAAAAGTTCGTCTTCATAGATGCCGCCGCCCCATACCCGGAGCATATTCATGTTGGAAGCGACCACGTCGTCCAGCAGTTTTTTGTATTTTTCAGGGGCCACACGGTCTTGGAAAATATCCTGCGGGATGTAATTGGCGCCTTTGGCAAAAACAGGTTTTCCGTTCAGTTTGAAGTAGAACGTCTCCCCCTTTGCGTCTTTTTCAGTAATGAGTTCAATTTTTCGGATTCCTGTGCGCACGCTTGTTTTTTCCAGCGTCCGGACGTCGCGTTTTATTTCGAATATAAAATCGTACAGATGCGGTTCGCCCATGCCGGCGCACCACCATAATTTCGGATCCGGCACTTCGAAGGTAACCGAGTCGCTGTGTACCCCTGGATAAAAGAGGCGGTCTTCGATCGCTTTGCGTTTTCCATCGCGGGCAATAAGGGTTACCGTGCCTTTAAAATCGGAGCGGTAGCGGATATGCGCGACCATCTTGGCTTTTTCCTTCGTTACTTTCTGGGTTGTGACGAACACATTTTCGATCAAAAGATCATCCCAGGCGAGTATTTCCGGAGTTTTCAGGATGCCGCAACCGGCCAGCCGCGGCCCCCAATCCCAACCGAAATGGAACTGCGCTTTCCGGCTCATGGTGCGAATGCCGCCTGGTAATTCATAGCCCAGGCCATTCCAGTCTTCCGCCACTTTTTTTACCGGGCTGTCAAAATAAAAGTGAAGTTTGTTCTTACCTGGCCTCATCCATTTTTTTACGTCGGCTTTCCAGGTGCGAAACATATTATTTGTTTCCAGAATGAGCGTATCATTGAGGTAAATATGCGCATAGGTATCCAGCTCTTTGAAAATCAATTCAATATGTTTGCGAGCCAGGATGGCGGAATCCGCCTCAAAAACGCATTGAAACTCCCAGTCTTCCTGTTCGATCCATTGCAATTTTTCTTCATTATCGCGATAAAAAGGATCTTCAATCATACCGTTTTGTAGCAAAGCGGTGTGTACGCTGACCGGAACTTTGGTCGGTTTCCAGGTTTCGGTATTGGCTTGCCGGAATTCCCAGGGCGCCCTGATAGTTTGGCGAAGCGGCGTAAAAGACGGTTGTGCGGCTGCGAGCATAGGGATCAAAATGAACAATGCAAAGAGAAAATTCTTCATAATCGGCAAAAGTAAACCGAAATTCTTCTTGGAAACCAGGGTTCTCTGAAATGCAAATTTTGTTTTTCTGTAAAAGCCGTTAATTTTGAAAAAAATTTGGTTAAACGAAAAATATCCCGTCGCGGTTTATGTTTATAGACCGCTTGAAATCAATCAATTACCTCAAATAGTCCAACTAATTTCTGCTGTCGATGTCAAACAATTACGCAAATTTGCCACAGGTTGGCGATCGTGCACCTTTTTTTGAGGTCATGACCGATAAAGGTCCCGTACGCTTTCCGGAATACAGTGAAGGCTGTTGGTGTATATTCTTTGCACATCCCGCCAATTTTACGTCCGCCTGGGCAATGTTTTCAGCGTTTCTGGCCTTGAAAGAGCGTTGGTTAAACGAGCGGAATACGCGAATACTGGCCCTGACCAATGAATCGATCGGGCATAACAACTGGTCGGATAAAGCCAAACGATTCATTGGTATCTACCTGAAGGGCCCGGTGATTGAAGACCTGGATTTCAATATTGCCAATCTGTACGGAATGGCCTCCGGCCGGCGCCCACAACCGGGCTGTGACCGGCTGGCGTTTATCATCGATCCGGAAGGCATTATTCGTATGATCATCATCCGGCCCTTGCCGAATATTGAAAGCGCCCTGGTTGATATTGAAAAACAGCTGGATCGTTTACAAGGTAAAATTCAGGATGACCAATCGGATCAATCCGCACAAAGCTTGCAGGCTGTGGAACAATCCGACGCCACAGGGTCGGTTTATAAGCCCAAACCGGCACATTTTTCAAAAAAGAAAATTTATCCGAATTGAGGGTTACTGGATGGGGGAAAAAGCGCGATCCCAAGTAAGAGACTCTTACTTGGGATCGCGCTTTTTCCCCCTCACCCAGTGACCATCTTATTGCAACTGGAAGGTATGAACATAACCGTTCACATCGACCGTAACCGTGCCATTCCCGTTGAATGTCAGGTTTCCGGTAATCGTTTTGGTATTTCCGTTGCCCGTAGTACCGGTCACAACAGCAGTTCCGGTACCGCCGGTAATGGCGTAGCTGGTTTTATCGATCGTCATGTTGTTGAGCGTTAGTTGCGTTTTGCAATTAAACGTAGGCGAAACGTTGCGCAAGGCGCCGGTGATGTCGCCTGCCAGCGAATAAGAACCATTCACAATATACGCAGCGCTTTGCCCGTCGAGGCCAGTAAATGTCAGATTGCCTGTAGTAGCATCTGAACCTGTCCAGCGCGGCGTAGTGAAAGAGCCGTTGCCGGCAATAGAAGTTGTGGCGTTCAATGGGATACCCAGCGCGTTACAGTTGACCAACCATTCCATACCGAATGTATAGGTATAGGAGGCGAGTGAACCGGTTTTCGATTTTTGCAGGAGGGTGTCGCCCGGTGTGCCGCAATTAGCGAGGTAGTTTTCCAGTATTTCAGCCATATCGATGACTGGCATGGTAAAGCCGGCAGAGCGTTCGGCCACAGCGGTTTCTACGATTTCGGCGGCTTCGCTTTCGGTAATCAGTTCGGCGATTTCTTCCGGATTTTTGCGGCAGGCGCTGAACAGGACGAGTGATGCGGTGAAGAGGGCGATGCTCAGGAAAATTTGATTGCAGGTGCTTTTCATAATGATGGTTTGCTTGATGCGGCTTTGCCGGCCGCTTTTTAGTTTTTAACAAAAGGAAAATCGTTGCGGCCCTTATGGCCTTTCTCTCGTGGTCGAAGCGCATGCAATAGCGCCTTACCGTTGATTGATAAGGCAAATGTGGGCAGTCGGCGCGATCGGGAAAAACAGGATCAACCACCGGCGTATTTTATTCAACCAATTGCAGGCGCCGAGCATTTGGTTGAATTACCGGCGCATTTGGTTGAACGGCCCTTTGCAGTCCCGCCCGGCCCTTTTACTTTTGAAGAAAAATGCGAAATGGTTGGCTTGGAACGGTGTCAAAATAAGTTTCCAATTTGAGGCCAA
>Ga0105046_10002233_pt1 | contig 30515 bp, 31 predicted proteins | sample MAT03_FD_78385 | JGI IMG/M metagenome (GOLD analysis project Ga0105046, IMG submission 78385) | Freshwater microbial communities from Lake Fryxell liftoff mats and glacier meltwater in Antarctica - MAT-03 (megahit assembly) | ecosystem: Environmental > Aquatic > Freshwater > Ice > Liftoff...
CGGTGCTCGCACCTGCTCAAGGCGCCGGTCGACATGCGGATGCCGAAGGCATCTCGGAGCAAGGCGGCGGCCCGACGACGGCTGAGGTGATAGGCGCCAGTCAACATGGCTGCGAAGGTCGTCAGCCGTGGTCCATGGCCCCCTGGAGGTGCGCCCGCAGGCCGCATCCCGGAGGTCGCGAGCCCGCATGTGCCCGAGTTGCGCACCACGCTTTAGAGCGCCGATCTGGTTGGGCGACCAAGGAAACTCAGGGAGACGCGAGCAGCGCGAGGCGCGAGGAGGGAGCCTATCGAGCATATGTGACCGACGAGCATCGAAGCGATGCGACGTGGATCCCTGCATTCCCGCCCGAGTCCAACCTGTTCGGCGCTGCTAGGGTCGAGCCCCCGTGAGCGGTTACAATTTCGCGCTGCGGGGTTTATCCTTCCGCAACCGTCGAGCGTGATTGTAGCCGCTGAGTCGGCCGAAATGACTCGCTGAAACAGCACTTCGACGGCCAGCAGAGCCACTCTGTATCGCAGGTAGCGGCACTATCGAAAGTGTCGACGCCCACGCAACGCCTTTTCAAGTCAATCAAGCAAGGGTGTGTGTTGGTCCAAGCCAGCCGATGAAGAGAACTGACACATCTGCAAAGGGGGGAGCGCAGCGATGGACGAGGAGACGCGTGAGATTGTCAGCAGCTTCGTGGCCGAGAGCCGCGAAGCGATCGACGAGGTGGAGCCGCTCCTCATCGAGATGTCCGCCTCCGGTGAGGCGCCGAACGCCGACGTACTCGCCAAGGTGTTCCGGCTCTTTCACTCGATGAAGGGCAGCGCGGGGTACCTGCAATTCTGCTCGATCGAGCGGGTGACCCACCGCGCCGAGACGGTGTTGGTCGACCTGCGCACGGGCGCGGCGACCCCGACGCCGGCGCTGATCGAGGCCCTGTGTCGTGTTCTCGACGCGGTGCGCGAGCGGCTCGCCCAGGTCGCAGAGACCGGGATCGATGAGGACAAAGCAGGTGAATTCGAAACTTTGGGTCTAAATCTCGGTGAACTATCGAGGAAGACCGTGGCTTCTGCGGGGTCGGTTGGAAGTTCGTCGACGACGACGCCGGCGGCGGCGGCAAGCATCGTAACCCAGCCGACGAGCGACGGCGTCTCGCTCTCAGACCTCATCGAGCCCTTCATCGTCGAGGGGCGTGACCTCCTGGATGCGTGCGAGCAGGCGCTCCTCTCGCTGGAGACGGATCCTGAGGCCTCCGCGCCGGTGGCTACGGCCTTCCGCGCGCTGCACAGCTTCAAGGGCAACTGCGGTTTCCTCGGGTTCGGCGAGATCGAGCGGCTCGCCCACGCAGCGGAGACGTTGCTCGAGGCGGTCAAGGAGGGCGACGTGACCCGCAGTGCCAATGTCATCGGGGCGCTTCTCGCCACGGTGGACGCGCTCCGGACGGCCGTCGCCCGCCTCCCCGGCGACAGCGCCTTCCCCGAAGCAGCGATTCAGGTGGCTGCCCTGGTCAAGGTCGAGGCGAACGCGCGCTCGAACATGGCGGAGACGCGAATCGGCCGCATCCTCATCCAACGCGGCGACATCAGCTCCGATGACCTCATCGAGGCGCTCGTCGTAGAAGAGCGCCCGGTCGGCCAAGTGCTCGCCGAGCGCGGCCTCTTATCGCCCGCGCAGCTCGACGCAGCCCTGGTGGAGCAGGCCCAGCGCCGCGGGGTGGCTCCGAGCAACGAGACGCGCACCGTAGAGAAGCCGCAGACCAGCTTGCGCGTCGACGTGGGCAAGCTCGACGCGCTAATGGACCTCGTCGGCGAGCTCATCATCGCGGAGACCGCGGTGATCCACGCGCCGTCGAGCCAGGGCGCGGGGGACTTGCGGGACCTGCCCAAGGCCTTCGCGCAGCTCGACCGCATCACGCGCAGCCTTCAGAACGTGGCGATGTCCCTCCGGATGGTGCCCATCGAGGCCACCTTCCGCAAGATGATCCGCGTCGTCCGCGATGTGGCCAACAAGCAGGGCAAGCGGGTCACGCTGAAGCTCGAAGGCGAGGAGACCGAGGTCGACAAGACCGTCGCGGAGATCATCAGCGACCCGCTCGTCCACCTGCTTCGCAACGCCGTAGACCACGGCATCGAGATGCCCGCGGTGCGCGCCCAGAGGGGCAAGCCCGTCGAAGGCACGCTCAAGCTCAGCGCCAGCCATGTCGGCGGCGAGATATGGGTGCGCATCCAGGATGACGGCGGCGGGATCTCCCGGGCCCGCGTCCTCGAGAAGGCGGTGGAGCGCGGCCTCACGAGCGCCGCTGACGCCTCCAGCCTCACCGACGCCCACGTGTACGCCTTCATCTTCGAGTCGGGGTTCTCCACCGCCGCCGCCGTCACCGACATCTCGGGTCGTGGCGTGGGGCTGGACGTGGTCAAGCGCCAGATCGAGCGGGTGAAGGGCCGGATCGACGTCTCGAGCGTGCCCGAGCAGGGCACCACCATCACCCTGCGCATCCCTCTCACCATGGCGATCATCGAAGGCATGCTCGTGCGGGTGGGTGACACCAGCTTCACCATCCCGCTGCTGTGCATCCGGGAGTCGATGGTGCCGCGCGCGCAGGACGTGACCCACCTCGCCGACGGGGAGGAGATCGTGCGGATCCGCGGGCAGCTCCTCCCCGTGCTGCGCATGCACCGCTTCTATGGCATCGAGCCCCGCCACGAGCGCCTGGAGGACGGCATCCTCGTCGTCGTCGAGGACGGCGGCCAAGCGGTGTGTCTGTTCGTAGACGAGCTCATCGGCCAGCGCCAGACCGTCATCAAGGGCTTGTCCGGCTTTCTCGGCGATCCCCGTGCTCTCTCCGGTTGCACCGTCCTGGGCGACGGGCGCATCAGCCTCATCCTCGATGTTGCTGGACTCATCAACACAGTTCCGTGCGCGGCCTGACGCGCATTTTTTTGGAGGTTCACTTGGAAGCAACGCGTATCGAAGAAGAAGAGCCGGGAGAGTCGCAGCACGCGAAGTTCCTGACCTTCGTGCTGGGCGCCGAGACCTACGCCCTCGACATCCGGCATGTCCGCGAGATCATCGGCATGCAGAAGATCACGACGGTGCCCGACGTGCCGCCGTTCATCAAGGGCGTGATCAACCTGCGCGGCAAGGTGATCCCGGTGATGGACGTCCGGGCGCGGTTCCGCCTCCCCCTCCGCGACTACGACGATCGCACCTGCATCATCGTCATCCACGTCCGCGAGTGGTCCGTCGGCCTTGTGGTCGACACCGTGTCCGAGGTGCTCGACATCCCGGCGGACCAGATCGAGCCGCCGCCACGCGTCGCTGGGGCGACCTCGGCGCGCTTCCTGGACGGCATGGGCAAGGTCGGAGAGCGGGTCCGGCTGCTGCTCAACGCGGAGGCGCTGCTCGGCGCCAGTGGCGAGGTCACCCTATGACCCGTCGCCTCACTCCCTCCGCAGACAACTCCTCCGCGGACAACCCCTCCGCGGACATGCCGTCCCCTGACACCCAGTTCGCCGCCCCCGCGGCTTCTCTTTTACCCACATCACCTTCGAACAAGGCCATCACCATGAAGACCCAGCCCACGCCCACCCAGATCTTCGACGAGCTCCCCATCGCCACCTTCACCCTGGACGCGGACGGGCGCGTCACCAGTTGGAACCGCGCCGTCGCCGCGCTCACGGGCCGCAAGGCCGCCGACGTGATCGGGCAGCGCGCGTGGCGCGGGTTCTCCGAGCGCCGCATCTCGACCCCGGTAGAGGAGGCATTCACCAGCGGCACCCCCACTAAGGCGGTCCTGACCTTCGAGACCCCCGAGGGCGCCCCCGCCTCGGCCGTGCTCTCCACCACGCCCACCACCGATGTCGACGGCGAGGTCCTCTACGCCGTGTGCTGCGTCGAGGCGGCCACCAGCGGCGCGGACCAGATGGCGCGCAACGTCATCGACAACGCCCGCGTCGCCATGATGATCGTCAACAAGGACTTCATCGTCACCTACGCCAACGAGGCCACGATGGAGCTGCTCCGCGCCCGCGAAACCGAGTTCCGCAAGGTGCTCCCCAACCTGCGCCTCGACCAGGTCATCGGGAGCTGCATCGACACCTACCACCGCAACCCGGCCCACCAGCGCGCCATGGTCTGGGACCGGCAACGCCCCAAGTTCAGCGTGCGCACCCGCATCGGGGATCTGGTCATCGCCCAGCATGTCACCCAGCTCCGTGACGCGAAGGGCGAGATGGTCGCCGCGCTGATGGAGTGGAACGACGTCACGGAGGTGATCGAGGCCGAATCCAAGACCCGTGCCATCGACCGCGTGCAGGCCGTGATCGAGTTCGCGCTCGACGGCACCATCCTTACGGCAAACGCAAACTTCCTCACGACGTTCGGCTACGCCCTCGACGAGGTCAAGGGCCGCCACCACCGGATGCTCTGCGACCCCCGGCTGACCGGCTCGCCGGCCTACGCCACCTTTTGGGAGAAGCTCCGCCGCGGCGAGTTCGAGGCCGGCGAGTTCCGTCGCCTCGGCAAGGGCGGCAAGGATATCTGGCTGCAGGCATCCTACAACCCGGTGATCGACGACAAGGGCGTCCCCCTCAAGATCGTGAAGTTCGCCACCGACATCACCGGGGCCAAGGTCCAGGCTGCCGAGTTCCAGGGCAAGATCGAGGCGATCTCGCGCGCCCAGGCCATGATCGAATTCGAGCTCGACGGCACGATCATTCACGCCAACGCCAACTTCCTCGCGACCACCGGCTACACCCTCGACGAGGTCAAGGGCCGCCACCACCGCATGTTCTGCGACCCTGACTACGTGAGCTCGGCCGCCTACGCCAGCCTCTGGGAGAAGCTTCGTCGCGGGGAGTTCGACTCCGGCGAGTACCGCCGCCGCAGCAAGGCCGGCAAGGAGATCTGGATACAGGCGTCCTACAACCCTATTCTCGACACCGACGGACGTCCCTTCCGGGTCGTGAAGTTCGCCACGGACATCACCGAGGCCCGCCGCCGCTCCGCCGCATACGGCAGTGAGGTGGTGCGCGTGATCGACGGTGCCCAGCGCGGCGATCTCAAGGTCCGCGGCGACGTCGACAGCATGGACGGCGAGTACAAGGCCATGCTCGGCGGGCTCAACACGCTGCTCGAGGCCGCGGTCTCCCCGATGATCGAGGTGCGCGAGAAACTCGGGCAGGTCTCGGGAGGGGATCTCACCGCGTACGCACAAGGGAACTACGAAGGCGACCACGCCCTGCTCAAGGATGCGCTCAACGCCACCCTCGACGCGCTCAACGAGATCATGGGCCAGGTGCGCGTGTCGGCCGACCAGATCGCGTCGGGCTCCACCCAGGTGGCGGCGAGCGCTCAGGCGCTCTCCGGCGGCGCGACCAAGCAGGCCGCCGCGGTTGAGGAGATCACCGCGTCCATCAGCGAGTTGACCGATCAGACGAGGAAGAACGCGGAGAACGCCGCGCAGGCGAGCCAGCTCGCGACCGCGGCCGGCGAACTCGCACAGGCGGGAGACGAGCGCATGAAGGGCATGGTCCGCGCCATGACCGACATCGACGAGTCCAGCCAGAACATCTCGAAGATCATCAAGGTGATCGACGAGATCGCGTTCCAGACCAACCTGCTCGCGCTCAACGCGGCGGTCGAGGCGGCGCGGGCTGGGGTGCACGGCAAGGGCTTCGCGGTGGTCGCCGAGGAGGTGCGCAACCTCGCGGCTCGCAGCGCGAACGCCGCCAAGGAGACGACGGCCCTGATCGAGGGCTCGATCAAGAAGGTCGCGCAGGGCAGCTCGTTCGCTGAGGCCACCGCCCAGGCGCTCACGCAGATCGTCGGGAGCGTCGGCAAGGTCAAGGACCTTGTCGCCGAGATCGCCGCGGCCTCGAACGAGCAGGCGCAGGGCATCACACAGGTGGACCAGGGCCTGAGGCAGGTCGACCAGGTGACGCAGCAGAACACCGCGTGCGCCGAGGAGAGCGCGGCGGCGGCGGAGGAGCTGTCCGCACAGGCCGTGCGCCTGCGTGAGCTGATCGGGCGGTTCAATCTCAAGGATGCTGTGACCGAGTTCGGTGGCATCGAGATCACCCCCGAGCTGCTTGCCGCGCTCGAGTCCTACCTCAAGCAGCAGCGCGGTGGCGCCTCCACGGCCACCCGCGCCCCGGCGCCTCCGCCGGCCGCCCGCGCCCCGGCGCCCCCGCCGGCCGCCCGCAGCCGAAAGGTCACCCCGGAGCAGGCCCGCAGCGCCCCGACCAACGGTTGGTCCAACGCTCGGTCCAACGGTCACGGCGAGGATCTCATCGCCCTGACCGACGCCAAGTTCGGGCGGTACTAAGTCACTGTCACGAGGCGGGGCGCCCACCCCCCGCTTCGTTCGCTCGCCGCTCCGTCCCCGTGACGGAGCGGTGTCGCCTTCTCTCCCCCCGAACCTTTCTCGAGGATGCCGTGGCCTACTCCACTCCCAATCTCGCGACCGTGGACATGCGGATCGACGACCGGCAGTTCGCCCACCTCGCGAGCCTCATCCAGCACCACTTTGGCATCCAGCTTCCCCCCAATAAGCGCCCGCTGCTCGCCCAGCGCATGCGCCGGGTGGTGGTCGAAGCCGGCTACTCCGACTTCGACGCCTTCTTCGAAGCCCATTTCACCCGCACGCCCTCCGTCGAGATCCTGGGCCGCCTCATCGACCACGTCTCCACCAACCACACGCACTTCTGGCGCGAGGCGGCGCACCTCACCCACCTGCGCGACTTGGTCCTCCCCGAGATCGTGCGGAGCGGCAGGCAGGACTTGCGCCTCTGGTGCGCGGCCGCAGCCACCGGCGAGGAGCCCTGGACCCTCGCAATGTTGGTCGCCAACACCATCCCCACCGGGTGGGAGGCCGGCATCCTCGCCACCGACATCTCGGCGCGCGCGCTCGCGACCGCCCAGAAGGGCATCTACAAGTCCGAGAACGTCTTCCGGCTCCCCGCCGCCCTCCGCGAGAAGTGGATGGCGCCGGGCCCGGATGACACACTCCACGTCGTCGATTCGCTCCGCCGCGAGGTCACCTGGCGCCGCCTCAACCTCGTTGGCGCCTCGTTCCCCTACAAGCGGCCGATGGACGTGGTGTTCTGCCGGAACGTCATGATCTACTTCGACGAGCCGACCCGCCGCGACGTGGTCCGTCGCATCGCCGAGGTCACCCGCCCCGGGGGGTGGCTCTTCATCGGTCACGCCGAGACGCTCGGCCGCAGCGACGCCGCCTGGCGCTTCGAGCGCCCGGGCGTGTACCGGAGGGTCGCGTGAGCCGCCCCCGCATTCGCGTCCTCGTGGTCGACGACTCCGCCGTCGCCCGCGCCGCCCTCACCCGCGGCCTCTCACAGGACCCCAACATCGAGGTGGTGGGCCAGGCCCGCGACCCCTTCGAGGCCCGCGATCAGATCCTCGCGCTCTCGCCCAAGGTCATGACCCTCGACGTGGAGATGCCGAGGATGGACGGGGTGGAATTTCTCCGCCGCCTCATGCCGCAGCACCCCATTGCGACGGTGGTCGTCAGCTCCCTCTCCCATCGCGGCGGCTCGGTGGCGATGGACGCGCTCGCCGCGGGTGCGGTGGACGTGGTCTGCAAGCCCTCACGGAACCTCTCCGGCGGGCTCGAGGCGATGATCGTCGAGCTCTGCACCAAGGTGAAGATCGCCGCCACCGTAAACATCGCGTGGCGCAAGACGCGCGTCGCGCCGGCGCCCCGCAACACCCCGACCGCGCTCAAGGAGACGACGGACAAGATCATCGCCATCGGCGCCTCCACCGGCGGTACCGAGGCAATCCGCATCGTCCTCGAGACCTTCCCAGCCAACGCCCCGGGCGTCGTCATCGTCCAACACATGCCGCCCAGCTTCACCACCACCTTTGCCCGGCGCCTCGACGAGACCTGCGCGATGCAGGTGCGCGAAGCGAAGGACGGCGATCGCCTCTTCTCCGGGCGCGCGCTCGTGGCGCCGGGCGGACTCCAACTCAAGGTGGTCCGCTCCGGTGGGGAATACCTCGTCGAGGTAGGGCCGGGCGACAAGGTGAGCGGCCACTGCCCGTCGGTGGACGTGATGTTTCGCAGCGTCGCGGCGTGCGGCGGCGCGAACGCGGTGGGGGTCATCCTCACCGGCATGGGCGCGGACGGCGCGGACGGCCTGCTCGAGATGCGGCGGGCGGGGGCCACCACCATCGGTCAGGACGAGGCCACCTCGGTCATCTACGGCATGCCGCGCGTGGCTTGGGAGACCGGCGCGGTGGAGCGGCAGAAGCCGCTGGAGCAGATCGGAGACCACATCCTCCAGTGCCTCCGGGGTACAATATGAGCAAGATCGTTCTTGGTATCGGAGACCTCGGCGTCTCGGCGGACGTGGGTGACACCCTCGTCACCCACGCGCTCGGCTCGTGCGTGGCGGTGGTAGCGCGCTGCCGCACTACGGGCGCCTGGGGGATGATCCACATCGCCCTCCCCTCCTCCGCCATGGGAAGCCCCTCCAGTCTCCCCGCCTATTACGCGGACCAGGGCATTCCCTCGCTGCTGCGGTGGCTCACGTCCGTGGGCGCGCACACCCGCGAGGGGCTGGAGATCACGCTGGTCGGCGGCGCGTCGGTCATCAGCGGCCTCGACTCGTTCGATATCGGCAAACGCAACGCGCTCGCGGCGCGGAAGATCCTGTGGCAACACGGGCTCGCTGCGACCGCGCAAGACGTGGGGGACGTGATCAGCCGCACCGTGCAGGTGACGGTGGGACGCCCCGAGGTTCGTGTCACCAACCCGGTGCGTGGCACCTGGCTGCTTCAGGAGGCGGTATGAAGGATGTACTAATCGTCGACGACTCGGCGCTCGCGCGCATGATCATGCGCCGCAGCCTGAGCGCCGCAGGGCTTGGCGACTCCCAGATCCGCGAGGTCCCCGACGGAGCCGCCGCGCTCGAGGCCATGCGCGGCGGTGTGCCCGACCTCGTCATCGCGGACGTGAACATGCCCAACCTCGACGGCGAGGGGCTCCTACTCGCGCTGCGGGCGGACGCGCGCCTCCAGGGCGTGCGGGTGCTCATCTGCTCAAGCACGATGAGCCCGGCGAAGGCCGCGCGCCTCATCAGCCTGGGCGCGGGCGCGGTGCTCAAGAAGCCCTTCTCGCCGCACGAACTGCGTGGTGCTCTAACCGGCGTGCTGGGGGCGTCGTGAACCGCATCCTCACCTTCGCCAAGGCCTCCCTCGAAGAGGCCCTCGAACAGGTGGCGTTCGCGCCGTTGACGATGCTCGACGAGCCGTTCGACTGGCTCGACGGGGACCTCATCTGGTCGGAGATCCAGCTCTGCGCGCCCCTCTCAGGCACCCTCGTGCTCGGCGCACCCCGGACCACGGTCCAGCCGCTCGCCGCGGACGCGTGGGGCGGCGAAGAGGACGGCGCCAACCCCGGCGAGGCCTTCCTCTCGGAGATGGTCAACATCGTCGCCGGGCAGATCCTGGCGAACCTGTTCCCTGCCCGGGAGCCATGGATCGGGCTGCCCGTCTACGGCGAGGGCCCGCGCACGGTCGCGCCGCACGCGCTCTCGCTCTGCGTCGACGTCGACGTCGGGCGCGTCGGGCTCCTCCTCGAGCTGGAAGCCGCCGAGCCACTCCATCTCGTCCCTTTCACCAACAAGATCGCGGAAGGTGTGAAATGAAGCGCGGCGTCTACGCAATCCTGGGCTGGATCTTCGTTGTCATCGGGGTCATCGGCGCCTTCGTGCCGCTCCTCCCCACAACGCCCTTCCTCATCCTCGCAGCGGCCTGCTGGTCCAAGTCGTCGCCGCGGTGGCGGGCCCAGCTCCTCGCCACGCCCGGCTTCGGGCCCGCGATCCAGGAGTGGGAGGAGACCCGTACCATCCCCCTGCGCGCCAAGATTATGGCGATCAGCATGATCGTCGCCTCCTGCACCCTGAGCGTGCTCTTCGTGTGCCCCACCCTGGCCGGCAAGGCCTGCCTCGTGGTCATCGCAGCCTCCACCTGCACTTGGATGTGGCGTGTCCCCACTCGTGCCCTGGCGGCCGCGCCGGAGGCCCTTCCCCAGGGCGCTCCGATCGCGACGACCTGATGTGTCGGCGCGGGTGGCCCCATTGACGCGAACCCGGGGATCGCGTCGGGAAACAGGAAGAACTCTTTGTTGCGGTAGAGTCGAGGTCGTGGCTAGCCGCACTCGTTGGCCGGCGGGCGGCCGTGCCCTTCAACAACAGGTGGCCACCACCATCGACGACCACGAGCACTCCAAATCGACGCCCTGCTCGGCATCAACGACCGGGCCTGGCATATGCGCGCGCCCGAACCGAAGCGCGAGTCCGAGCCCGCGCCGGAGCCGCCGCCCGCGCCGTAGTCCGTGCGTCCTCGCTGGCGGTCGGACGCGGGCGCCGTGATGCGCCGCGTTTGAAGCGCCTCCTGGGGAGTGTGCCGATCGTACGCAATGCGCTCCCGTTCCTGGCGGCGGCCGATACGACGATCGCGCGGCGCCCACGTCTGCATGTGCTGGCGACGCTCTGGCAACTCGCGACGATCGTCATCGACGCGCTGACGATGTGGGTCCTCCTCCTGGCGCTCGGGGTCCATGCGCCGCTGCCGCTCGTCTTCGCGAGCTTCATGGTGTCGACGTTGCTCCGCACCGTGAGCATCGTGCCAGCCGGCATCGGCCCATTCGAAGCGGCGTCGGTGGCGACGCTGACGCTCGCGAACGTGCCGATCACCGCGGCGCTGGCAGCGACGCTCGCGTTCCGCGCGCTGAGCTTCTGGTTGCCGCTCGGGCCTGGGCTCTGGTTGGCGCGCGCGGCGACCCGGCGCCGCGTCGGTCGCGGCGGCGCGATGATCCTCGTCGGCGCGCTCGTCGTGGTCGGGATCGGCACCGGGATTGTGCTTCACACGCGCGCGGTCGCGGCGCTCGACCAGGCGCTCTTGGCGGCCGCTCTCGGCCGTGCCCACCCCGAGGTGGCCGCCGCGGTCGAAGTCGAGCACGCGCCCTCGCCGATCACCGCCTAGAGCGCCGATCTGGTTGGGCGACCAAGGAAATGCAGGGAGACGCGAGCAGCGCGAGGCGCGAGGAGCGAGCATATCGAGCATATGTGACCGACGAGCAACGAAGCGATGCGACGTGGAGGTCCAACATCCAGGCGGGTCCGAACCGACCCGCTCACGTGCGGCGCGCGAGAGGCGGTCGGTTCGGACCCGCATTCCACCGTGGTCACGATTCCAGCCACCAAGTGGCGACCCGGTCGTCAGAGTACGCCCCGCGCCACCCTGGCCGGTGGGAACCGGGTCCCTCGCACACCGACCCCACAACGAGGTCGGTTCCCACCGACCCCTCACCCGTCCGCCCCACGCTCGAACCGCCTCCGGACCGGCTGGCTGTTCAGTGGTGCGGCGGCCGTGGAGCGCGCAGCTCGTGACGTCCGTGCTCCTGTTCGGCCAGCATGACGGCAGGCCGAGCCCGGGAGATCCGGCGTCGTGGGTGGAACCCAACGCCCCGCCCAAGCAACGGAGGACGGGCCGCCCAGCACCGCGTGCGTTTCGCCGTCGCTGACGAGCCCCATCGCCATACCCGCGACCGCGGCCGTCAGCGGCAGAGCACCCGCAGCGACGTGAAGGACGCGTCGGAGAGCCCGACCTCGCAAGTGTCGCACGCGTCGCCGATAGCGTCGCCGTAGCGATCGGCCTGGTCGGCGTTGGCAGCCCGCGGACAGTTGTCGGAGCCGTCGAGCACTTTGTCGCCGGCCAAGTCATCGCACGCGTCGCCGACGCCGTCCGCGTCGCGGTCGCTCTGGTCGTCGTCGACCCCGGGGCACACGTCGCAGGCGTCGACCACCCCGTCGCCGTCGCTGTCGTCTCCCAACGCGCATGGCTCGCAGGCGTCACCCACACCGTCGCGATCGGTGTCGGCCTGGTCGGCGTTGTCGCGCTCGGGGCAGTTGTCGTCCGCGTCGAGCACCGCGTCGCAATCGCCGTCGTCCTCCTTCGCGAGCGGCTCCGCCTCGCCGTCGTCGCAGTCGTCCGCGCTCGCGACCCCGTCGCAGTCCGCGTCGCCTCTGCGGATCGGCGAGCCCGGGTCCGCATCGTCACAGTCATCGGCGCTGCGCCTGCCGTCACAATCACCAGCGACCGCCCGCGCGGTGCTGTTCGGGTCGTCGTCGTCGCAGTCGTTGCCCTTCGGGCAGGTCGCCGTGCGCCCGCCTCAACTCGCTCTTCGCTGGTGGAACCGAAGGCGCCCACCGAGCCGCAGTCTTGCTCGGCATCGCCACGACCTGCCGCGCCATCGGCGTCGACTCACTCGCCTACATGGCCTGGGCCTTCGCGCGACTCGGCACCCACCGGTCTTCGCGCCCGGCTCCATCGCGCTGTATACTCACACTCGGGAGCTTTGCTCGGCGCACCTTCAGCAGCCTGCTAGACCGAGAACAGGCTGTATTCATGCGAGCCATCGGCCCCTCGCGACCAGAACTGGGAAGATCTGCGCCCAATTACAGAGCACTACCCGACGATTATTCGGCGGGGCGGTCACTGATGCGATAGGAGCAGCACCTGTCTCCCGAGAGGATGTGCTCGATCCGCTCGACGGAGATGTCGTCACCCAGGACGCTGCGAAAGAGCGACAGCTCGCTGCCACATAGCTTCGGGCAGAGGTGCGCTGCCTTCGCGATGGAGCAGTGGTTCTGCACGAGCTCGAGCGTTCCATCGCTGCCCCGCCGCGACTCGGCCATATAGCCATCCTCGCGCCGGATGCGCGCAAGAATGGTCACGCGCTCCTCGAGTGGCGCATCCGAGCCGGGCATCCGGGCCCGATAACTCACGACCATCTGCCCCGTCCTCTCTTCGGTCAAACGTTCGAGGCCTTGCTCACCGAAGGCGTTCCGAATCGCTTGGAGCAGCCCGACGGCGAGCTCAGTGTGGCCGTCCGGGAAGCGATCGTCGGCGTCGGACGTGAGCCGCCAAAGACGGGCAGGGCGGCCCACCTTGCGCCTCTCATCCGTGAAGTCGACGAGGTTTTCTTCCTCCAGCACGGCGAGATGCTGACGAACCGCCATCGTCGTGACGCCCAAGCGTTTGGCTATCGAGGCCGCGGTCTGCGGGCCATTGGTCTTGAGAACCAGAAGAACCCGTTCACGACCTGAACCGTCGAAACTCATGTCGCGAGCATACACGACCAACGCCCCTTTCACAAGTTAGGAAACTACTTGCTTGACATAGAAAGCAAAGCTAGTACTTTCTGAACCTGAGATCGGCCGATGAAGAACGAGCCGGACGAGGAGAGCACGATGCCAGCCGCCCCCAGGATCACGAAGCGTAGCACGATGCAGGAGGTCCTTGTTGCCTATCCGAGCGCGCAGCGCGCCCTGTTTGGCCGCTTTCACATCGGCGGATGCAACAGCTGTGGGTATCAGCCCGAGGACATCCTCGAAGATGTGGCCCACAGCCACAAGATCCACGACCTCGACGAGGTCATCAAGCTCATCGAGGACGCGGAGCAGATCGACCAGCGGCTCCAGGTGAGCCCCGGGGACGTCGCAATCGCGCTTCGCAGTGTCAACCCGCCGCGGCTGGTGGACGTCCGCGATCCGCAAGAATGGGATCTGGCTCGGATCCAGGGCGCGATGCTGAACTCGGAGGCGCTCTCGAAGGAGATGATGCGCTGGCCCAAGGGCACGCTGATCGTCTTCTACTGCCACCTCGGGCAGCGCAGCCTTGATGCCAGCTCGTACTTTGCGGGGCACGGCTTCAAGAACGCCTGGTCGATGATCGGTGGCATCGACGCCTGGTCGCTGGACGTTGACGCGTCCGTGCCGCGTTACGAGCTCGCGGGCGACGTCGATGGCAAGGCGACGCTGCGGCCGCTCCGTTCAGTCGTGTCTCAGGCTGCGGGCTGCCAGAACTAGGAGGAACTCGATGGCCACTAATACTGAAGTCCGCGAAATCGCGAACCGAAAATACCAGTACGGATTCGTCACTGACCTCGAGACGGACGTTGTACCGCGCGGCCTCAACGAGGGCGTCATTCGGCTGATCTCGTCGAAAAAGAACGAGCCGCAGTGGATGCTCGACTGGCGCCTCAAGGCGTACCGCCATTGGTCGAAGCTGGCGAAGTCGGAGGCAGAGCCGAAGTGGGCAAACGTCCACTATCCTCCGATCGACTATCAGGACATCATCTACTACTCGGCTCCCAAGCCCAAGACCCCCGGTCCCAAGAGCCTTGACGAAGTCGACCCCGAGGTGTTGGCCATGTTCAACAAGCTCGGCATCTCGCTCGCCGAGCAAGGGCGGCTGAGCGGCATCGCGGTAGACGCTATCGTGGACTCGGTATCGGTCGGCACGACCTTCAAGAAGAAGCTCGCCGAAGTCGGCGTCATCTTCTGCTCGTTTTCGGAGGCCGTTCAGGACCACCCGGACCTCGTCAAGAAATACCTCGGCTCGGTCGTCCCCTACACGGACAACTACTTCGCGACGCTCAACTCCGCCGTTTTCACCGACGGCTCGTTCTGCTTCGTGCCCAAGGGCGTCCGCTGCCCGATGGAGCTGTCCACCTACTTCCGCATCAACGCCGCGGACACGGGCCAGTTCGAGCGAACGCTCATCGTGGCGGAAGAGGGCGCCTACGTGAGCTACCTCGAAGGCTGCACCGCTCCGATGCGCGACAAGAACCAGCTTCACGCCGCGGTGGTCGAGCTCGTCGCGCTCGATGGCGCGCAGATCAAGTACTCCACCGTCCAGAACTGGTACCCGGGCGACGCCGAGGGACGCGGCGGCATCTACAACTTCGTGACCAAGCGCGGCAAGTGCGCGGGCGCGAACTCGAAGATCTCCTGGACCCAGGTCGAAACCGGCTCCGCCATCACCTGGAAGTACCCGAGCGTTATCCTCCAGGGCGATAACTCGGTCGGCGAATTCTACTCCGTCGCCTTGACCAACAACCGCCAGCAGGCCGACACCGGCACGAAGATGATCCACATCGGGAAGAACACCCGCAGCACCATCCTCTCGAAAGGGATCTCTGCTGGCCGGGGACAGAACACCTACCGGGGGCTGGTGAAGATTCTCAAGTCGGCGACCGGCGCGCGAAACCACACGCAGTGCGATTCGTTGCTGCTCTCTGACCAGTGCGGAGCGCACACGTTCCCGTATATCGAAGTGAAGAACCCGACCGCGCAGATAGAGCACGAGGCGTCCACCTCGAAGATCAGCGAGGACCAACTCTTTTATTGCCGGCAGCGGGGCATCCGTGAAGAGGACGCGGTCTCGATGATCGTGAACGGCTTCTGCCGCGAGGTCTTCAAGGAGCTCCCGATGGAATTCGCCGTCGAGGCCCAAAAGCTTCTCAGCGTCAGTTTGGAAGGGAGTGTCGGGTGATGCTGCAGATCCGGAATCTTCACGTAAAGGTCGGTGGCAAGGAAATCCTGCGCGGCCTGAGCCTCGAGGTCCGTGCTGGTGAAGTGCACGCCATCATGGGACCGAACGGTTCGGGCAAGAGCACGCTCGCCCAGGTGCTCGCAGGCCACGAAAACTACGACGTCACCGGCGAGGTCCTCTACCAGGGCAAGGACCTGCTTGCCCTATCGCCGGAAGAGCGCGCGGTCGCCGGTGTGTTTCTCGCATTCCAGTACCCGGTCGAGATCCCCGGCGTCGGGAACCTCTACTTCCTTCGGACGGCGCTCAACGCGCTTCGCAAACAGCGCGGGCTCGAGGAGCTCGATGCGATGGATTTCCTGGCCGTCGCCAAGGAGCGCATGAAGCTTGTCGAGATGGACCAAAGCTTCATGAGTCGGTCCGTCAACGAAGGCTTCTCCGGAGGGGAGAAGAAGCGGAACGAGATTTTCCAGATGGCCGTTCTCGAGCCGACGCTCGCCATTTTGGACGAGACCGACTCCGGCCTCGACATCGACGCGCTCCGGGTGGTGGCTCGCGGCGTGAACGCGCTCCGGAGCCAAGATCGGGCGATGCTGGTCATCACGCATTACCAGAGACTGCTCGACTACATCGTCCCGGATCGCGTCCATGTCATCGCGAACGGTCGCATCGTGAGGTCCGGCGACAAGGATCTGGCGCTCGAACTGGAGAAGCACGGCTACGCGGGCTTCGAGCAGGGCGGAGTCGCTGGAGCGACGCCATGAGCGCGACGGCAACCTCCTTGCTCCTCCAAGGGCTTTCGCGCCTTGAATCCAAGCGCAACGGCCATGATGCCGTCTGGCTCCAGGATCTTCGCCGTGCAGCTTTCCAGTGGGTTTTGGAGCGCGGCTTCCCGACGGCAAAGGATGAGGCCTGGAAGTACACCCGGGTCGCCCGCATCCTGGAGACTCCGTTCGAGCCAGCCCAGCCGGCCGAGGCGGTCGCGAGCCGCTGGCTGACCTCCGGAGCAATCGACTCGCTCGCGGGCGACCTTGGCGGCACACGACTCGTTTTCGTCAACGGCTATTACGCCCCCGATCTCTCGTCATTGAAGAAGCTTCCCAAGGGCGCCACTGTGAGAAGCCTCGCCGCGGCGCTCGCCGACAAAGGTGAGTCTCTCGAACCCCTTCTCTCGCGTCCGTGGCGAGAGCATCCCCACGCCTTTGCGGCGCTGAACGCAGCCCTCGCCGAGGATGGGGCGTTGATTCAGATTCCGGCGCACACCGAAATCGAAGATCCGATCCACCTCGTGTTCCTCTCCGACGGGGGCAAAACCCCGCGGGTGTCACATCCGAGGTCTCTGGTGCTCGCGGGGGCCGGGAGCCAGGCGACGATCGTGGAAACTCACGTAGGCGCCGGCACGACCGGTGGCAGCTACTTCACCAATGCGGTCACCGAGGTTCTTCTCGACGAAGGCGCCACCGTGGCGCATTACAAAGTCCAGAACGAGACGGAGACGGCGTTCCACATCGCGTTGCTGGATGTGCGACAGCAGCGAGACTCTCGTTTCACGGCGCTCTCGGTAGCGCTCGGTTCCTCGATTGCCCGGCACGAGGTGCAGGTCAGGCTGCAGGCTCCGGGGGCCCAGACCACTTTGAACGGCCTGTACATGCCGCGGAACGAGCAACACCTCGACAATCCGACCCTGATCGAGCACGTCGCGCCCCACTGCACCAGCCGCGAACTCTACAAGGGCGTGGTCGATGGGCAGGGTCGCGGTGTCTTTGACGGCCACATCGTTGTGCGCCCGGGGGCGGTCAAGACGGATGCCAGCCAGACGAATAAGAACCTTCTCCTCTCGGCGTCGGCGGAGGTCGACACGCGGCCGCGGCTCGAGATATTTGCCGATGACGTGAAATGCGCCCACGGCGCCGCGGTGGGCCAGCTCAACGAGGACGCAATGTTCTACCTCCGGTCGCGCGGCATTCCGCAAAAAGCCGCGCGGGGCCTGCTCACCTACGCGTTCGTGGGCGAGATGCTGGAGCTCATCCAGGTGGAGTCACTCCGGTCCCATGTCGAGAAGCTGGTTGCGTCGCGGCTGCCGGCGCGCGGTGTGGAGCCGCCGGCGGGCGATGTGACGGAGGCGCCATGACCGCCCAGTCGCTGGCCCACGGACAGGCCGGTAGGACCAGCCCTGCCGACTTCGACGTCGAGCGCGTTCGCCTGGACTTCCCGATCCTCCGGGAGAAGGTCTACGGCAAACCTCTCATCTACCTCGATAGCGCTGCGACAAGCCAGAAGCCGCAAGGGGTCGTCGCAGCGATGGCGCGTTTCCTCCTGAAGGAGAACGCGAATGTTCACCGGGGCGTACATTACCTCGCCGAGCGAGCGACGGAGGCCTACGAGGGCGCTCGATCCAAGGTCCAGCGATTTCTGAACGCCGAGCACGCCCAAGAGATCATTTTCGTTCGCGGCACGACCGAGGCCATCAACCTCGTTGCGCAAACGTATGGCAAAAAGCATGTCGGTGAGGGGACCGAGGTGCTCATCACGGCGATGGAGCACCACTCGAACATCGTGCCCTGGCAGATGCTCTGCGAACAGACGGGTGCGCGTCTTCGCGTAGCGCCCGTCAACGATGCTGGCGAACTCTTGCTCGAAGATCTCGAGTCGCTCATCGGACCGAAGACCCGGCTGGTGGCCGTCACGCATGTCTCGAACGTGCTCGGCACCATCAATCCCATCCGACGCATCGTCGAGATGGCACACGCGCGGGGGGCGCGCGTCCTGGTTGACGGTGCGCAGGCCGCGCCGCATCTCGACATCGACGTGCAGGCGCTGGGTTGCGACTTCTACGCGCTCTCGGGCCACAAGATGTACGGCCCCACCGGCATCGGCGTTCTCTACGGCCGCCGCGAGCTGCTCCTTGAGATGCCTCCCTACCAGGGAGGCGGCGACATGATCCTCTCCGTCAGTTTTGACAAGACCGTCTACAACAATCCTCCCTACAAGTTCGAAGCAGGGACACCCAATATGGTGGGCGCGGTCGGCCTCGCTGCCGCCATCGACTTCCTCGCCGACCTGGGGCACGACGCGCTCAACGCCCATGAAGAGGACGTCCTTGCCTACGGCATTTTAGCGCTCTCCCAGGTGCCGGGGCTCCGGCTCATCGGCACGGCACTCGCCAAGGCCAGCGTTCTCTCTTTCGTACTCGACGGCGTTCACCCGCATGACATCGGCACCATCCTCGACCGGGAAGGAGTCGCAATTCGCACCGGCCATCACTGCGCACAGCCCTTGATGAATCGGTTGGGGGTGGCCGCTACGGCCCGCGCGTCGCTCGCCTGCTACAGCACCAGGGCAGACATCGATGCCCTCGTCGCCGGCCTCGAGAAGGTGCAAGAGGTCTTCCGATGAGTCACGAACTTCGGGACCTCTATCAGGAAGTGGTCATCGACCACAGCAAGCAGCCGCGCAACTTCCGGAAGCTCGAGGGCGCCACGAGGACGGCCGAAGGCTTCAATCCCCTGTGCGGCGATCACCTCACCCTCTACGTGAAGCTCAGCGACGGGGTCATCGAGGACATCGCCTTCCAGGGGGTCGGATGCGCCATCTCGAAGGCCTCGGCTTCGCTGATGACCGGCGCGGTCAAGGGCAAGAAACAAGAGGAGGTGCTGGAGCTCTTCAGGCGCGTCCACATCCTGCTGACCGAGGGACCGAGCGGCAGGGTGAAGCCCGAGGAGCTCGGCAAGCTCGCGGCACTGTCCGGTGTCTGGGAATTTCCGATGCGGGTCAAGTGCGCCACTCTCGCGTGGCACACGCTGCGAAACACCCTCGACGCAACGGGCTCACCGTTTTCAATGGAGTGACATGAAAGCCGAACCTACGAGGACACCTGTCATTCGCATCAGCGAGTCGGCCCGAAGAGCGTTCCTGGACGGTGGGGCAAACGCGGGTGGTGATTTGCTGAGGCTCGATATGAGCCAGTCTTTTGAACCCAATCTCGGCTTGGGGCCAGTGGCGGAAGGCGACATCGCCGTCGACTGCGATGGGTTGACGATCTTGCTCGACCCATCCAGCGCGCGACGCGTCGATGGCATTTACATCGATTACGTCCAGGGGCCGATTCACTCTGGATTCACGTTCGACAACCCGAACAAACCACAAGACCCAAAGGAGATCGAACTCGAGCGGCCCTGCGAGGCGACCATCATTCCGGGCGGGCAGAAAATAAAGCTCTTGAAGGGCCATCGCGTGATCATCACGCAGGCTCTGGGCGGCAGCTTCACCGTGAGGACCGAAGTCGGCCAACTCGTGCGGATTGCCGCACACGATGCGGACGCGCTTGGCCTCGAGGTCTACCAGGCGAGCGACGTTCCTGTCGCAGCCGGCGCCTTTGACCTGCAGAACGTGGTCGATCAGCTCAGGACCGTTTTTGATCCGGAGATCCCGGTCAATGTCGTGGATCTCGGGCTGGTCTACGCGTGCGAGGCGCAGCCCCTCCCCGAGGGTGGCCACAAGGTCGAGATCAAGATGTCCATGACAGCACCGGGTTGCGGGATGGGCGATGTCCTGAAAGAGGACGCGCGCGCCAGGGTCCAGACGGTTCCCGGCGTCACCCAGGTTGACGTGGAGATTGTCTGGGATCCACCTTGGGACCAAAGTCGCATGTCCGAGGCGGCCCGACTGCAGCTCGGCATGTTCTGATGACGCGCTCAGAGGCGCTCAGAGAGATAAGGAGACGAGAAATGCCGACTACCGATCAGCACCATGCCGACGCGCCAAGCGCCTCGTCCAAGCCTTCCGCCGGTCCTGAAAAGCTGCCGGGCATCCGCCACGTGATCGCTGTGGGCAGTGGCAAGGGAGGCGTCGGAAAATCCACGGTCAGCGTGAATCTCGCGTTCGCGCTTCAGCAGCTTGGCGGGTCGATTGGGCTCCTTGACGCCGACATCCTCGGTCCGAGCATCCCCGGGATGATCGGACTTCCTACCGGCCAGCCGCCCGCGATGAATCAGGACAAGAAGCTCGTTCCCGGCGATCGCCACAATATCAAAGTGGTGTCGATGGGGATGCTCACCGGGGACGACAGACCGGCCATCCTGCGCGGACTGATGGTGACCAAGTACCTGCGCAAGTTCGTCGGCGCCGTGCAATGGGGAAACCTGGACTACTTGATTGTCGACCTGCCACCTGGGACCGGCGACGTGCAACTGACCTTGGCCCAAAGCGTTCCTCTATCGGGCGCGATCATCGTGACCACGCCGCAGGACGTGAGCCTCAAGATCGCCCGCCGTGGGCTCCGGATGTTCGAGACCGTGCACGTTCCCATCCTCGGCATCATCGAGAACATGAGCACGTTCACCTGCCCCCACTGTGGAAAAGGCACGGATGTCTTTCGGCATGGCGGCGGCGAACGGATGAGCCGGGAGCTCTCTGTCCCGTTCCTGGGTAGTATCCCCCTGGACGCAGACATCGTCACTTGCGGGGACGAAGGGCGTCCGATCGTGCTCGAGAAGCCAAACTCGGTCGCAGCCAAAGCTTATCATTCGATAGCGACAGAGCTCGTTGGCCGACTCCAGGAACTCCCCAGCGCGGCTCTGAAGGTGTTGGCGTGGAACTGGGAGACAAACGAAGGTGCGCCGGAATGGCTCGAGGGCTCGGCCCGGCCAGCGGGCTCTCGAACGACTGCGATTGGTTTGCGCCGGCGCGATGCGCGAACACTATCCGTGCTCTGGGAGGACGGGCAACGACACGATTTCGACGTCCGCGATCTGCGGCTCGGGTGCCATTGCGCCCTATGCATCGAGGAAATGAGCGGGCGCTCCCTCCTGGACCCAAAGACCGTGCGCGCGGACGTCGCACCACGCACGATCTCGAGCGTGGGCAATTACGCCATCACTTACGTCTGGAACGATGGCCACAGCAGCGGGATCGACACCTTCAAGCACCTTCGTGCGCTTGGTGAGCGCGGCGCAGACAGAGGCGCCGAAGATGTCTGACAGCCTGGCTATTTTACCTACTGCCAATACGGCACATTTCGGCCCGACGATCACCATCCGCGCCGAGACTCTGCTCGCCGACCCCGACACGTGCAAGTTCACGGTGAACCGGAGCGTGCACCCCGGCGGCCCGTTCTTCTTCGACAACAAGGAGCGGGCGGCTGGGTCGCCGCTGGTCGAGCAGTTGTTCGCGCTTTCTGGCGTTGCCAATGTTCTCGTGACCGAGAACGTGGTGACGGTCGGTAAGGAGCCCGGCGCCTCGTGGTCGGAACTGAAGTCTGCAATCGGGACAATCATCCGGACGCAACTGCTGACGGGCATGCCGGCGATCCTCGAGCCGCCTCGCAACGCAAGCACGCAGCTCGCTCAGAGGGTTCCCGACCGGCACACGCAGATTGAGCTCAAGCGGGACTGCGAGATAACGCTCATCCCCAGCGGAGAGATGCTGGAGCTTGTCAAAGGTGAATTCGTCGTTGTGACGCAGGCTCTGGGCGGCAGCTTCACCGTCAGGACCGAATCGGGCCACCTCGCGCGGATTTCCGTCGTCGATGTCGACGCGCTGGGGCTTGAGAGGACATTGGTGCAAGAGGCGCCGGCCGACGCGGGGCCCTTTCATCTGGAAAGAGTAATCGAGAAGCTCAGGACCGTTTTCGATCCGGAGATTCCTGTCAATGTGGTGGACCTCGGGCTGATCTACGTCTGCGAAGCGCACCCGCTCGCGGACGGCGGCCACCGGGTCGAAATCAAGATGTCGATGACGGCCCCCGGCTGTGGGATGGGCGATGTGCTCAAGAAGGACGCACACGACAAGGTCCAGGGGGTTGCCGGCGTCACCGAAGTCGAGATCGAGATCGTCTGGGAGCCGCCCTGGGACCAGAGCCGCATGTCCGAGGCTGCCCGACTGCAGCTCGGCATGTTGTAAGGAGAACCGAAATGATGCCGTGCACATCCGGAACCCATCCACACTTCAACGGGAGGTACTCGATGCCGAATCGATTGGCTAAGGAAACGTCCCCGTATCTCGTCACGACCGTGGAGGCGCTCCGCGAGCGCGTCGTATGCCGATGACGGAAAGAGTCACGGACGACAGTGTTCTCGCGCACCATGCTCACTTCGCAGGCTTGCGTGTGGCCAGCTTCGAGAGCCGACGCGCAACGGACATCGCGCGCCTCGTGGAGCGATACGGTGGCGCATGCTTGAGCGCGCCCTCGATGCGAGAAGTGCCTCTCGAGGCGCCGGCCGAGACCCGGGAGCTCGTCGAGCGACTGCGTCAGGGGCGCGTCGATTTGATGCTCTTCCTGACCGGTGGCGGCGCACGGGCCCTAGCCAAGGTCGTCGCGCCTTACTGTCCCCATGAAGAGCTCGTCGGGCTGCTCACCGCGACCGCTGTGATGGTGCGCGGTCCCAAGCCCACTGTTGTCATGAAGGAATGGAATGTCCCCATCGCTCTGGTTGCCCCCGAGCCCAACACGTGGCGGGAAGTCCTGGCCGCACTCGATGGCGCGCCCGGGGACCTCAGGGGCAAACGCATCGCCGTGCAAGAGTATGGCATCCCGAACCCCAAGCTCTACGAAGGTCTTCGAGCACGAGGCGCCGATGTCTTCGCTGTGCCCGTGTATCGCTGGGCGCCGCCAGAGGACATGGGGCCTCTGCATAGCGCGATCGCCGCAATCTCACGCAGAGAGATCCAGGTCGCTCTCTTCACCAGCGCAAACCAGGTCTACAGCGTCTTGTCCGCCGCCCGCGCCGAAGGATCCGAAGAGCCCTTCGTGGAGGGCCTCAAGAGCGCGGTTCTCGGGAGCATCGGGCCTGTCTGCTCCGAAGCGCTTCGTGAGCACGGTCTCGAGCCCGACATCGAGCCAACCCATACCAAGATGGGACACCTCATCAAGGAAGCCGCGGAACGAGCGAGCGCGATCTTGCGGGGTAAGGCGCCGTGACCAACAAACCGCACTTGCGAGGCCCCGACGACGACCGTGGAGGCGCTCCGCGAGCGCTGCAACACGTGACGGAAAGAGCCATGGATGAAGGCGTTCTCAAGGACCAAGCACTGGGTTGTGGATGCAAGGAGTTCGAGGCCGCGCTCGAGATCTATGCGGGGGAGCCGACCTGCCTTTCCGCGCTGGGACAGCTTCGTGGAGCGCTGAATTGATGTCAGGTGCCGCATCGCCAGGGGCCGCTTCGGTAGAAGGGACGCGCCGCTACGCGCAGCGCGCCATCGAGCAAGGGATTCCGGTCAGCGCATACCGGGCGCTGGGACGCACGGGCCTTTTCACTTCGTCACTCGGGTTTGGCAGCTATCGAATCGACGATCGGACTCCCGAGCACGCAAGGGCCCTGGAGAAGGCACTTCTTGGCGGCGTCAATCTCATCGATACCTCCACCAACTACACCGATGGCTCAAGTGAGATCTGCATCGGAAGCGTACTCGCACAAAAGCAGCGCGACGAGTTCATCGTCGTCTCCAAGGTCGGCTATGTGCAGGGGCAAACGCTTCTACTGGCGCGGACGCGCGAGCAGCGAGGCTCGGCCTTCCCGGAGATGGTGAAGTACACCGATGGATGCTGGCACTGCATCCACCCAGAGTTTCTCGCCGACCAGCTCGGGCGGTCGCTCGGGCGACTCCGAGTCGAGAAGGTGGACGTCTATCTCATTCACAATCCAGAGTACTTTTTCGCGGACGCTACCAAGCGGCGAAAGGGTGCTCCGCTCGAGATGCTGCAGGACGAGTTCTACGACCGGATCCGGCGCGCGTTCTCCCATCTCGAGGACGAGGTTAGACGGGGCCGGATCGGCTTCTACGGAGTTTCCTCGAATACGTTCGGCGCCCTGGCGAGCGACCCTGAAGCAACTTCACTCGAGCGGATGTGGACGATCGCCGGCGAGGTGGCTCATGAGCACCACTTCGCCATCGTGCAGCTCCCCGCGAACCTTTTCGAGAGCGGCGCGATACTGACGCGCAACTCTGTGACGGGCAATCGGACGGCTCTGGAGTTCGCGCAAGAACACGACCTTGCGATCCTGGTCAACCGGCCGCTCAACGCCTTGTACCGGGAACAGCTCATTCGTCTCGCGGACACGCCGGTGAGGAATCCCGAGGTCCATGCCCGCGTCGATCCATTCCTCCCGTCTGCGACCCTCGGCGAGTCGCTCTCGCGCAAGGCGCTCGCCGTTCTCACGAACACGAAAGGCGTCACCTGCGTGCTGAACGGAATGCGGCGACTGAACTACGTGGACGATTCGCTCGGCGCGCTGCGCAGCCCGCCGTTCGATGTCGACCTTCACCTGTACGAGGCTTTTAAACAGATCTAACGAGGAGGCAACAATGATCACGCAAGGAAATACTGCTCCTGATTTCACCCTGGAGACGGACGGAGGCGCGAAAGTCACGCTGTCGGAGCTTCGCGGCAAGCAGGTCGTGCTCTTCTTTTACCCGAAGGACGACACGCCAGGCTGCACGATCGAGTGCAAGGAGTTCCGCGACGCTGCGCCGAAGTTCGAAGGGAAAGCCCTGGTCTTCGGCGTGAGCGCAGACGACCGCGCCAGCCACGAGACGTTCCGTGACAAGTTCTCCTTGAACTTTCCACTGCTCTGCGATGCCGGACACAAAGTCTGCGATGCGTACGGCGTCTGGGGACCGACCAAGTGGGGCGAGGGGATCCGGCGGACGACGGTGATCGTGGGGCAGGATGGCGGCATCAAGAAGGTGTTCGAAAACGTGACTCCGCAAGGGCACGCAGCGGAGGTTCTCGATGCCCTATAGCGCGGACAAACCCATGGACTCCTTCTGCAACGACTGGGCCCCTGCGCGCCTCCCCGCCAGATTTATCGAAGGGGGGCTAGCCCCCTGCAGGGGGTGCAGGGGGTGGGTCGCGATGATGTGCGCGGCGGCACCTCGTGCTCGGGGAGGTTCATGGTGTTGACTCGCCTGCCGCTCTACGTCGGAACGGCGGAACCGCCGTTTTTCCCCGGCGACGGGTCGCAAGCGAGCTCCGCGGGCAGCGGCCCTTCTCCCGAAGAAGTCGTGGTGGCCTATCACGAGCGAACGAAGCATCACTACCACCGCTACGCCGCATCGCTTGGCTACATGGATTGGGCGACGCAGCCGGATCCGTTCCGACGCTACGCCGGGGCCTCTCTGGTCAGACTTCCTCTCCCCGAGGCCGGGCGAGCGCTTCCATACTGGCAGCTCTATGTCGCGGACTGCATGGAGCCGGCCCCGCTTTCGATCGATTCCATCTCGCTCTTCTTCCGCTACGCCCTCTCGCTGACGGCCTGGAAACGGGTCCACGAAACGACGTGGTCTCTGCGCGTCAATCCCTCCAGCGGGAACCTCCACCCGACCGATGGATACGCGCTCTTGCCGCCGCTTTACGCCATCCACGACCGTCCCGGCGTTTATCACTACGCGCCCAAGGAGCACGGTCTCGAGCGCCGTGCCGATCTCGACCCGTTGGTGTGGGCTGACCTGACGGCAGCGTTTCCGGAAGGCTCATTCCTCGTGGGTCTCTCGTCGATTCACTGGCGCGAGGCCTGGAAGTATGGCGAGCGTGCGTTCCGCTATTGCCAGCACGATGTCGGTCATGCGCTGGGGACCTTGCGCTTCGCTGCTGCCGCCCTGGGATGGAAACTCACTCTCCTCGATCGTGTGGGTGAAGACGCTGTGTCGCAGCTTCTCGGACTCAACCGCGATGCCGATTACGCCGGCGCGGAGCGAGAGCATCCCGACCTCGTGGCGCTCGTGGTCCGGGGTGATTGGCCAAGCGATCGGGGTCTCTGCTTGTCCAAAGAGGCGGTCTCCCAGGTGGCCGCTTCCCGATGGTACGGAACGGCGAACGCGCTGAGTTCCGAGCACAGCGTGGATTGGCCGGTGATTGATCAAGTGGCCGTTGCTACCACGAGTTCGAGGATTGCGGCCGACGAAGAGTTCTCGAAGTTCCCTTCGGAGGAAGAGCTCTTCGAGGCGCCAGTTCGGTCCGGTTCATTCACCGCGGAGAGAGTCATCCTCGGGCGCAGAAGCGCTGTGAGCATGGACGCATCCACCGCAATTCCTGCCGCGACCTTCTTCCGGATGTTGGCTCGTCTGGTGCCCACCCGAGACGGGCGATCCGTGCCGTGGGACGCAATTCCCTGGCGTCCACGCATCCACCTCGGGCTCTTCGTTCACCGCGTGAACGAGCTGTCTTCTGGTCTCTACCTGCTCGCTCGCGATCCGGGAAAGGTCGAGGCACTTCGGCAAACGATGCGGCCCGAGTTCCTCTGGCGGCGCCCTCCGTCGTGCCCGCCTGGGCTCCCGCTGTACCTACTCAAAGAAGGCGACTGCCGCGCTCTGGCTGCGCGCGTTTCCTGCGGCCAGGACATCGCGGGGGATGGGGCCTTCAGCCTCGGGATGATCGCCGACTACGCGGACAGCCTGGTGACCTACGGTGCCGGTTTTTACCGCAACCTCTTCTGGGAGGCTGGTCTCGTCGGTCAGGTGCTGTACCTCGAAGCGGAAGAGGCGGGTATTCGTTCGACCGGGATCGGCTGCTACTTCGATGATCCCGTCCACCAGGTGTTCGGCATCTCCTCGCGCGACTGGCAGAGCTTCTACCACTTCACGGTGGGTGGCCCCGTCGAGGACACACGGCTCACCACATTGCCAGCGTACGGAGCGTCTCCTACACCATGACCAGGCTCGGCGTATCAATATGGGGCAGCATCAGGGACGCGCTTCGTGCCCACGGAGACACGCCTGCGGAAGGTTACTCAACTTGAAAGGAACAATCATGGCCCTGAACGAACCTCTACGGAAGCATATCTCGGAGATCCTGGCAAAGAGCCGGGTCGTCCTCTTCATGAAGGGCAACCGCCGGATGCCGCAATGCGGTTTCTCCGCCCAGGTCGTGCAGGTCCTCGACAAGCTGGTGCCGAGCTACGACACAGTCGACGTGCTTAGCTCACCCGAGCTCCGGGATGGGATCAAGGAGTTCTCCCAGTGGCCGACGATTCCGCAGCTATACGTCGATGGACAGTTCATCGGTGGCTGCGACATCGTGGTCGCCATGGATGCTTCCGGAGAGCTCCAGAAGCGCATCGGCGCGGATGTCTCCGAGCCGGAGACGCCAACGATAACGATCAGCGAGGCGGCCGCCAAGACGTTTACGGCGGCCGTGGCAGACGCGGGCGGAGATGCGCTGCGCCTCCAGATCGACGCTCAGTTTCAGCACGAGCTGTTGTTCGGGCCGCGCGGTCCGGCTGACATCGAGGTTCGTACGAGTGGGCTGACTGTGCTGCTCGATCGTTCGAGCGCGGGCCGGGCGAACGGCGTGAGCATCGACTTCATCGACGGGTCTGGCGGCGGCTTCAAGATCACCAACCCGAACGAACCACCGAAGGTGAAGCAACTGAACGCGAAGGAGCTCGAAGCAATGTTCGATCGCGGAGAGGTCGCGCTGTTCGACGTTCGGCCCGAAGACGAGCGCGCAATCGCCAAGATTGCTGCGGCACGACCCCTGGATGCTGCCGGCCAGAAATATCTGTTGGGGCTCGACCCTGACAGCCCCATCGCCTTCCACTGCCACCATGGGATCCGCAGCCAGAAGGCCGCCCAAGAAATGCTTCTCGAAGGCTTTCGCAATGTCTACAACTTGAAGGGCGGCATCGACGCGTGGTCGCTAGCCATCGACCCTTCGGTGCCGCGGTACTAACTAACAACACACAGGAAGGACCACCCATGTCATCCCATCCGACTTACTTTCAGGGCTCCGTCATCGATGCGCTGCGCGAGGCCATCGAACGGCAGATCCCAGATTCACGGGCCGAAGTGAACGGAGGCGGCGGACACTTCAGCATCGAGGTCACGTCGCCCGCGTTCGCCGGCAAGAGCATGCTAGAGAGCCAACGCCTGGTGTACGGCGCGATCGCTCACCTCATGAAGGGCGACGCGGCCCCGGTGCATGCCGTTGACAGCCTGAAGACCCGGACGCCCGTTGAGACTGTGCAAACTGGAGGATGACATGAATGACTTCCCGCTACTCGTCGAGTTCGTTTCCGGGACCAGACTCTATCGCGAACCGGAAACCATCCCGAAACTACCCATCGTTCAGAACGGTCCGCCGGGCACGTTTGTCGTCTTCTCGGACGGCAGGAAGGTGCCTCTGCCAACCGATCAGATCGTCTTTGGCGATGACACCGGCGGCAGCGCCCGCGTTGGCTTTGGCGCAATGTGCTTCGAGGAAATGGAAGAAGGTCATCTGGGTGATCTGGTCTTCTACCGAGTCCGTGACCTTCGTCCTGAAGAAGAACTGTCACCGCAGCGTGGGCGGAAGATGACCCTGGAGCGGCAGATGGTGTCTTCGATCTATGTCGATGGCCGTCACGTCTGGCCGCTCGGCTCCTCGTCGTCGCAATAGGATGCCCCTGATGATGCGCCAAAGCATTTGCTCAGACAACGTCGGATGGAACTTGGAGCATTCTTATGCTCGGCTTCCCGAGATATTCCATGAGCGCTGGGCTCCGGTGCCGGTGCGTGAGCCGCGCATGGTGGTCTTCAATCGTCCCCTCGCGAAGTCATTGGGGCTCGATGCTGACGTGTTGGACAGGGAGGAGAGCACGGGTCTCTTTACGGGCAACCAATTGCCGGACGGTGCTAGGCCCTTGGCGCTGGCTTATGCGGGGCATCAGTATGGGCATTTCACCAAGCTGGGCGACGGACGAGCCATCCTCTTGGGCGAGCAAATCACGCCCAACGGCGAGCGCTTTGACATCCAGCTCAAGGGCTCAGGCCCTACCCCCTTCTCCCGTGGTGGCGACGGGCGCGCAGCCCTCGGGCCAATGCTGCGGGAGTACATCATCAGCGAGGCCATGCACGCGCTCGGCATTCCCACCACGCGCAGCCTCGCGGTGGCGACGACAGGCGAGAGGGTATTCCGAAAGGAGCGTCTGCCTGGCGCAGTGCTAACCCGCGTCGCCAAAAGTCACATCCGAGTGGGCACTTTTGAATGGGCGGCTGCAGGCGGAGACAAGGATGCGTTGCAGGCCCTCGCCGATCACACGTTCCGCCGTCACTACCCGGATGCGGAGCTCGCCAATGCGGAAACACCCTATCTCGCGTCACTCGAAGCGGTGATTGAGCGGCAGGCTGCGCTGGTGGCGAAGTGGCTCCACGTCGGTTTCATCCACGGCGTCATGAACACTGACAACATGGCGCTTTCCGGTGAGACCATCGACTATGGACCTTGCGCCTTCATGGATGCGTATGATCCGGCCACCGTGTTCAGCTCCATCGACCGCCACGGTCGCTACGCTTATGGCAACCAACCGGACATTGCCGAGTGGAATCTCGCTCGCCTGGCCGAAGCCTTGCTGCCACTTTTGCATCCCGAAAAAAAGCAGGCGTTGGCGTTGGCAAATGGGGCGATTCAGGGCTTTACGGCCACGTTCAAGCGCCATTGGCTCGCTGGTATGAGGGCCAAGCTGGGGCTGTTCACCGATGAAACCGACGACACTGCCTTGATCGAGAGCTTGCTGGAATGGATGCGGCGAAAGGGCGCCGACTTCACCAACACCTTCCGCGCTCTTTCTGCCGAAAAGCTCACCGATGACGCGCCGCTGGCTGATCCTGACTTTCATGCGTGGCAGGCCCGCTGGCAGGCACGCCTTGGCAGACAGCCGCAGTCACTCGGCGCGGCTATGGAGTTCATGCGCGCCCACAATCCCGCCTTCATCCCCCGCAACCACAAGGTCGAAGAGGCGCTGGAAGCCGCCACAGAGCGCGGCGATTTGCAGGTCATGCAGCGACTGCTAACTGTTTTGGCGAAGCCCTACGAGAACGAACACGACCACCCCGAATACAGCGCACCACCGGCCCCCAGCGAACGCGTCTATCAGACCTTTTGTGGGACCTAGAGCGCCGATCTGGTTGGGCGACCAAGGAAATGCAGGGAGACGCGAGCAGCGCGAGGCGCGAGGAGGGAGCCTATCGAGCATATGTGACCGACGAGCAACGAAGCGATGCGACGTGGATCCCTGCATTTCCGCCCGAGTCCAACCTGTTCGGCGCTCTGGGCTACAACGGATGACTCTTGCGGATTTCGCTCGAACGTGAACACGTGGATCGGTTGATGGTGAACGCTCGGATCGGTGAACGTGAACACGCGGATCGGTCATCGTGAACAGATGGATCGGTCATCGTGAACACAGGCCGAA